>Ga0074044_10001003_pt1 | contig 25951 bp, 26 predicted proteins | sample BogForMeECP23OM1_FD_94443 | JGI IMG/M metagenome (GOLD analysis project Ga0074044, IMG submission 94443) | Bog forest soil microbial communities from Calvert Island, British Columbia, Canada - Bog Forest MetaG ECP23OM1 | ecosystem: Environmental > Terrestrial > Soil > Wetlands ... | reverse complement strand
GTCCGACGGGATCGCGCCGAAGATCTCGCCGCCCGCCAGGTCCCGGCCCCGCTCGACGCCTGGCGAGAACTCGAATTCGGGCGCGGCGCCGCCGCCCTCGAGCGGCCGCAGCAATCCGTCGAAGATCTGTCCGAGCAGCCTCGGCCCGAGCCGCACCGACAGCGGCCGGCCGACGCCTGTGACGACGTCGCCCGGGCGCAGCCCGGTCGTGTCCTCGTAGACTTGCGCAACGAAGGCGCCGCTCTTGAGCCGGATGACTTCTCCCGGCAAACGGTTTTCGCCGACCTCGATCGCCTCCCCAATGCGGAACTCGTCAAGCGATCGGGCGTGCAGCACAGGGCCGCCGATCCAATGAATGACGGCCGAAGACCGTGTCATCGCAAACCCTCTCGAACGAGCACGGCGCCATGCGCCGCGAAGCCCGGCTTGTCGACCTCGGCGCTCATTTCGGCGAGCAGACGCGCCTGAATGACCGACTTCTCGGCGAGCAGCCGTTCGGGCGTGCAATCGAGCGTCGCCCCGTCCGCCAGGATGCGGAATCCTGCGTCGAACTCGTCGGTCGCCCTGAAGGTTAACTCCGCTTCCGCCGGAAGCGCGGCGCGCAACTGGGCCTCGTCCTCCGCGGTCCATTCGTGGGGGTGCTCGACGCTCCAGACGCTCGGCGGCAACCGCTTGCGGGCGGCCGCCGCCATGGAGGCGATCCAGAACTGGCGTGGTTTTTTCTGCGTCCAGCGCTCGACCACAAGATGGATGAGATCGGGATATCCCGTATGCAGGATTTCAGCGGTGCGAGCCTGATCGCGCAAGCGTCGTTCGGTTTCGATCTGCGCCGCCGCGCGGGCGAGGCGCCGCGCGCGGTCGCGTCTGAGCGCGACGATCTCGTCGTGCACGCGGCGCCGCACGTCGGCGAGCGCGCGGCGGACGATCGCTCCGGCCTCCCGCTCCGCGGCCTCCGCGATCGCGCGCCGTTCTTTGGCGCCTTCGTCCTCGATTTCGCGGATGAGCGCGTCGGCATGGGCGTTGGCGTGGGCAGTTGTCATGATCCGATTCCGAGAAGGGATTTCACGCGACGGGCGAGGGACGGCGGCTCCGCGCGCGCCAGCACGTCGGGGATGACGGCGACGATCGGCGCGTCCGCGACGAGGGCCGCTTCGAGCTGATCCGGCGGAATGTGGTGCGCGCAGTCGGCGGTGACGATCACCAGGTCCGCGCGGCGCCGGCAGTCGGCGAAGGCCGCGGCGACATCGGCCGGCTCCGGCGTGAGGGTTTCGAGGCCCGTCAGCCGGAAGCCGCTCGCCGTCAGCTCGTCGCCGATGAAGACCGCGGCGCCCATCTCAGCCCGCCCGGTTGAGGATGAGGATCGCGACGATCAGGCCGTAGATCGCGATGCCTTCGGCCAGTCCGACGAAGATCAGCACCCGCCCGAGGAGGTCGGGCTTCTCCGCCAGCACCCCGACCGCCGCGGCGCCGACCGCGGCCACCGCGATGCCCGCGCCGACCGTCCCCAGGCCGGCGGCGATCGCGGCCGACAGCAGCGCCCACTGGGCGACGCCCGAATCGACGGCCGTCGCCTTGATCGCCTCCGTCGCTCCGGACGAACCGATGAAGACGAGCAGGAGGAGCGGCGCGAGAGCGACAGCGGCCATGATCGAAAGGGTCAGAAGATGGAGTTTGCTGCGCATGTCACGTCTCGTTGGGTTGGAGGTCTTGCACGAAGAGAGGCCGCCAGTTCGGCGGGGGAGACAGGGGCGCGAGCGCGCGGCCCCCGCCCTCGAGGAAGCGGACGAAGAATTCGAACAGCATGAGCCGGGTCGTCTGGATGCCGACGACGAGTCCCTCGAGCGTCAGGATGAGGGCGTTGCCGGCCAGAATGACGATCCAGAAGCCGGCTCCGCCGGCCGTCTCGGCAAGCCCGACGACGGCCGCCGACAGTCCGGCGTGCGCAAGCGCGAACGCCCCGACGCGCGAGAAGGAGACCGTGTTGACGAGAAGCTGAAAGAGTTTCTCGACGAACTCCGCCGCCGCGACCCCGCCGGCCTTGGCCCGGCCGCTTTGCGCGAGCGCCGCGGCGCCGGCGACGAACCAGAGCGCCCCGCCCAGCGCCCCCCACAGCGCCGGCCGCCAGAAGAACGACGCCAGGATCGACAGATAGGCGGCGGATAGGCCGGCCTCGTGCGCGAGCCAATGCGCGAATTCGCCGCGCCAGCTTGCCTGCAGCGCGTTGATCGCAAGGCCGAAGGCGAGCAGCGCGACGCCGAACGCGAGCGCCACGGCGAGAAGCGTGATCGGGTGATCGAGCGGGCGCAGCCACAGCGCCGGAACGGGCTCGAAGCAGAAGACGCTGCCGAACAGCGCGCCGAAGACCATCGCGAGAACGCCGCCCGGCAGGAGCAGGCGAAGGACCGGCGATCGTCGCCCGTAGAGGGCGCCGACCAACGCCAGCACGAGCCCCTGCCCGACGTCGCCGAACATGAAGCCGAACATCAGCGGCGCGACGAACGCGAGCACGATGCTCGGGTCGGCTTCCGCGCGCCCCGGCATGCCGAGCATCCGGGCGAAGATCTCGAACGGCTTCGCCCAGCGCGGGTTCTTCAGAAGAAGCGGCGGAACCGCGCGTGGTGGGTCCGGCAGCAGCCGGACGAGACTTTGCGCGCCGCGGCGCTCGAGTTCCTGCTGGAGCTCGGCCTCGTTTTCCGCGCTCGTCCAGCCGGTGACGAAAACGAGCCGCGTGCCGCCCGCGAGGTCGGACGCGTGCTCCTGAAGCCATTGGAACAGAGCGAAATCGCCGATCGCCTCCGCGACCGCGTGCTTCCTCGAAAGCTCGGCGAGTTCGCCCTCGAGCGTCCCGATTTCCGTTGCGCATCGGTCGCGGCGCCCGGCGATGGCCGCGCGTGCTTCCGCCGGCGAGGCGGGAAGCCAATCCGGCAGCGGGATCACGCGCCCCTTGAGGTTCGGCGCCTGGGACGCGAATTCGCGGACCTCGTCCGGCGGGCCGACAGCCAGGACATAGGCGGCCTCCGGCGCCTCCCAGCGGATCGTCAGCGCTCCGCGCGCGGCTTCGCCGAGCAGGGCCTGCGGTGGCAGCCGCACGAGGGTCGCGGCCACGCGGGGGCCGGCTCCGGCGAGGCGGCTAGGGTCGGGAAATTCGTCGCCGGCGCGCGCGAGCGCGTCGAGAAGGGCGTCGAGGTCGACCCGCTCCTGCGCAAGCGACTCGATGCGGGAGATCGCGGGATCGGCGTCTTTCCGCCACTCCGAGACGCGCCTCCAGTCGTCCTCGAGCAGCGCGCGTGGATCACCGCTCGGCGGGATCGCCCGCGGCGCCGGCCAAAGGCCCTCGTAGCTCCGCGCCACGCTGCTGTAGGCCTTCAGAAGCTCATCCAGATCGGGCAGAAGGGCTTCGCGATGAAGTTCGGCCTGCGACTCGAGTTCGACCGCTCCGGTCAGCGCCAGCGCCCCGAGAGCCGCCGCGAGATGCGGCTTCGTCGTGACCAGTTCGAACCACCTGGCCGGCTGCGGGCGGAAGGTCATGCGGCGATCCTTTCCTCGTCGGCGCCGAACAGGCTCCGCCGGGCAAGACCGCCGCGCAGCCGCTCGACGTCGATCAGGACTAGCCCGACATGGCAGACGAGCGCGACCGGGGACGCCACGTGGCTGCGGAAGAAGCGCGTCAGCGCGCGGCCGAGGTCGCCGCGGAACGACTGGCCGCCCGCGGCCTCCTGCCGTCCTCCGGCGGACGCGAGCGCGCGAAGCGTCTCGCCGACGAGGCGGCCGAGGTCGGCGGCGGCGGCGTCGCCGTTCGGCCAGAGCGCGCGCCAGCGGCGAAGCCAACGACATCCGATTTCGGCCGGTGCCGCGCCGTCGTCGACGAGCCGGGCGAGGCGGCGAACGACGGCGTCCGGGGCGTCCGTCCCGCTTGCGGACAGAGTGCCTAGCGTCGCGTCGTCGCTCAACCAGTCCGGCGGCGAAGCGCGCTCGCCCAATCCCTCGACCAGCGGCAGCAGAGGCAGGGCGGCGAGCCATGCGATCGCCGGCCGCCAACGCCGCGGCGCAAAGGCCGCGATTTCGCCGACGTAAAGCGCGGCCTCGCGCCGAAGGACGCGCTCGATGGCGTGCGCGGACAGGTCCGGGCCGACTTGCGCGAGAAATCGCTTGAGCGAGGTAGAGCGGGCGAGTTCGAGATAGCGCGACAGCGACTGGGCACTCTCCAGATTCTTCCAATCGGAGTCCTGGAGGCGCTCGCCGTGGCGCGCCTCGATCCTCGCCTGCGCGTAGGCGAACTCGGCGACCGACCTCAATCGACCTCTCCCGTCATTCTGGCGGCGAGGCGATGCACCGCCCGATGCAGGGCGTCGCGCTTCAGTCCGAGCTGAGGATCGTGTCCGGGATCGTCCTCCGCCTCAAGGAACTCTTTCCGCATCCGGGCGATCTCGCGCTCGACACGGTCTTCCATCGTGACGTGAAGCCGGGAGATGCGGTCGTCGGCCCGCCTGCGGATCGCGTCGCCTCGGGCGCGCGCCGCTCGGACGACACGGTCTGCTTCCTCGATCGCCTTTTGCACCTCCCCCTCGACGCCTCGCTCCGCGTCGAGAACGCGCTCCACGATGGGGGCGTTTGCAGTATTCGAACCGACGGCGCTGTCGCGTGCCACCGGACCCTCCCCTGACGACCCAGAGATCGTCACATTTGCTGTCTTGATGTATTATCGAATTGCCCGCCGCATTGTCCTAGGTCAATTTTCGGTCCCACCAACGACGCTCGACTGGCGGGGCACAACGCCCCGAGGGGCATTGTCGTGACGCTCCGGGCTTGCGGCGTTCTCGGTGGTAGCCCCACGCGGGTGAACAAGTTTAGCTACAGCGGTTATCGATTCGCGAGGGGTAGGGGGCTAACGATCGGCGCGGCTCGCCTGCCGGAGGGGCGCGCAAAAGCCTCAGTTGCCAGCGCACTTGCGCCAGCTTTGGCGTGGCGTTCTCAGGTCTACTCTTTCCGCTCCGCGTCCAGCGCATGGTCGACGGTGAGAAGAGGCGCAGCTTGCGCGGCCTTCTCGAGCGCAAAGGCAAGACGACGCGCGGCCTCGAGCGCGTTGTCGCCTATGTTCACCTGATTAACAGTCACGTTGGAAGGCGGAGGCGGAGCGGCATCTTGCAGCAATCCCAGCACCTTAGCGAGGTCACGCAACGCCGTCAGCTTGTCATGCACCTCGACTTTGAGCATCCCGCTCTTCGTCGTAATCGATCGGATTTGCGCTGCGGCATCCTTCGTCAACAGGTGCGACGGTGTCACGTTCATTTCGTCAATGAAACCAACGACATTACCCTGATCGTCTAGCTGCGGTTTCCGGTCCCATTGCACGACGTCGCGCGCGTCGGCGTAGGCGAGGCGCTCCAATTCGCGGATGAGGCGGAGGGGGGTCATCGTGGAATCTTCCCGAAATCCTACGCTAAGCCGCATCGAGAAACTCGGCGCGCGGATTTCGTAATGGCCTAAAGGCGCTTCCTACCGGTCGGCGGGCCAAACATAGTCGCCGTTGAAGGCGATGTGCTCCCAGCCGAGCGGCGCGACGTGGGCGAGAAGGTCATCGGGGATGTTTTCGCCGCGCGAGCGCAGTTCGTCGATGGCGCGGCCGAGATAGACTGAATTCCAGAGAATGATGGCGGCGACGGCGAGATTGGGGCCGGAGGCGCGGTAACGCTGGTTTTCGAAGGTCCGATCTCGGATTTCGCCGAGGCGATGGAAGAACACGGCGCGCGCGAGGGCGTTGCGCGCTTCGCCTTTGTTGAGACCGGCGTTGGTCCGCCGACGCAAGGCTGGGTCGCTGATCCAGTCGAGCGTGAACAGCGTGCGTTCCAAACGGCCAATTTCCTTGAGCGCCTTGGCGAGCGCGTTCTGTCGCGGATAAGCGGCGAGACGGCGCAGGATCGCCGAAGGCGCGACAGTTCCGGCCTTGATCGAGGCCGCCAGGCGCAGGATTTCATCCCAATTGTCAGCGATAACGCGCAGGTCGATCGTCCCTCCGATCAGGGGATCGAGCGCTCTGTAGGCCGTGCGGGCGCCGACGACATAAAGCCTGCGGTCGGCGAGGTCGCGAATGCGCGGCGCGAAGCGCAATCCCAGCAAATGGCAGAGGCCGAACACGTGATCGATCGCGCCGGCGGTGTCGGTGTAGTGCTCGCGGATGTCGATCGAGCTTTCATGGTGCATCAACCCGTCGAGAACGTGCGCCGCCTCGCTGGCGTTCGCGGCGATGACTTTCGAATAGAACGGCGCATAGCGATCGGAGACGTGCGTGTAGAACTTCACGCCCGGCTCGGAGCCGTATTTGGCGTTGTAATCCGCGCGGGCTTCGCCATGTCCGCCGGCGCGAAAAAACTGTCCGTCGGACGACGACGTGTCGCCGTCGCCCCATATCCTGGTGAAGGGCCCGGCGTGAATGGCGTCGACGAGACAGGCGAGCGCGGCCTGATAGGTCTCGTCGCGCACGTGCCATTCGGCGATCCACAACAGCCGGGAATGGCTGAAAGCGTCGGCGCTGCGCGCCATGCGCGTCAAGCCGAGATTGGTGGCGTCAGCGAGCACGGCCGTCATCAAGGCTCGCGCGTCATCCGGCGGCGCGCCCGTGCGCAGATGCACGAAGCGGTTGGCGAACTCTGTCCAGGCATGCACTTCGGCGAGAAGCTCTGTGATGCGCAGACGCGGCAACATGGCGTAGAGCCGACGAACGATCCCGTCCGCAACTTCGTTCTCGTTCTTGCGAATCGGACTGATCGACAGGCCTTCCTCGGTGAGCGAGGCCTCGGGCAATTCGCCGGCGGCGGCGAGAGCATCGACCTCGCGAAGTCGGATTTCCAGACGCTTTGTCTTTTCGGCGCGCCAGTCCTCGAAACTGGCCAATTCGCCGTCTTTCCGCCGGTTCTCGTAGACATCGCGAGGCAACAGGAAGTCGTCGAAGGCGCGGAAAGCGCGGCTGCCTTCGACCCAGACGTCGCCCGATTGCAGCCGTTCGCGTAGCGCCATCATGACCGCGACTTCATAGGCCCTGCGATCGATTCCGGCGTCGGGTTTGACGAGCTTTCGCCATGCCGACCGCAGAAAATTCATCGGCGGATGAGCCGGGAGTTTCTTCGCGCCGCTCGCATGAAGCTCACGCACCACGTCGAGAGCGGCGAGCAGCGGATCGTTGTCTTTCCACGACCGGAAGGTGAACGCCCCGAGGATGACCGGCGACATTCGCCGCACGCTCGCATAGCGCTCGACGATTTCGCCGAGATTGTCGGGGCGGGTATCAGCGACAGCCGCTTCGGCCTCGGAAATCAGGGTTTTCAACCGTTCCCAGCCGAGCGCCCGCTCGACAGCGGCGACCTGGTCTTCTCCTCTCTCCTTCCACCCCTCTGCGCGTGGCTTGACCTCGGACAAGTTACCGGTCTCCCGGCGCACCCGTCCACCGCATCATTGCAGCTACGGCCACGCCTTCGAGCGTGCGCTCGGCATATCACACGCGACGCTCGCTGAATACGCCGAGGCGGCCACAAGGATTCCCGCTAATTTACGCGCGACGGCGCCTGGACAGCCTCAACCCGTGTTCAATTTCATTCTCGGACCAAATTCCCGCAGGAGGCGGAGCGGATCGCAAAAGAGAAATAGTCACCTGTAAGAAGCGCTGCGAAGTGGACAACGGCGGTCTGTTCGCGGACATCGGCTTCAGTTCCAGCCGCACCATCCTAGCCGAGGGGTATTTTACATGCTTGAGTCGGTATTCACGTCCTGAAAGCCGGCCGCTCCCTGCCCCCGCCCTTGTTTCTTGCGAATGATACCGTCCTTTGTCATGCGAGGGGTGCGCGTCGCTGCTGGAATTCAGTTAAGAGATCGACCCAGGCGTCGCGCAGATAGTCGAAATAGCGGTCCACGCGATCGCCGTTCCAATGGTACTTCAGGTGTCGCTCTTGGCGCGGCAAGCCAACGGCCCGTGGTCTAAACGCACCGATGCATTCGCCTCCACCGCGACGAACGCTCGGGTAAACGACGCCGCTAGCACCGGCCCTACGCAAGTCTCGCGCATAGGCCTGAGAATTGGCGTACGACGAAGGATCGAGGATCTGCGAACGGCGAGGCTCCGCCAATGCGGCGACGTCTTCGAACTCCGCGGCTACTTCGCCGACGAGGACGCGCATCTCCTCGGTTCGCATCGGATCACTGCCATCCCGCGCAAATTCCTCGAAATGAAAGATGGTCTCGGCAATCGCCGTCTCGAGCTCCGAGGCCGCGTAGTAGACGCCGAAGCTCCCGTCGCTGAACCGCGATCCCCTGGGATTGAGGTGCGTGAACGACGCCATGACGTAGCTCGCTCCAGGTCCCGACACCCGCTCGCCGGGCGGCACCAGCGCGATCTCTCCAACCTCGTCGCGGACGCGAGGATTCGTGAGCTGCTCCAAAGCGAAGAGCGCGTCCCAAACGGCCGGATTGGGCGTCAGGCGCTCGAACAATTGAACCGGCGGGTACCGTGAAGCGAAGATGCGCCAAGCTTGCGGCCAATCAATTTCCCGCGTTGACACTTCTCAGCTCCACGGCGCCTGCGCCGCCTCCAGATAGCTTCGAACGGCCGCTAGATCGACGACGTCGCCGCCCCTCATGCGATCGAGAGGGCTCTGCCCGCCAAATGCCCTGTTCGGGCGCTTGACCCAGCTGTCGGCCAGATGCGCGTCCGAGTAGACGATTTGCAGGGCCTTGTAGATTCCAGCGATATAGCCGACCCTGCGAAGGGTATCCATCGGCACACGGACAGCGTTCCCCTGTCGCCATGCATAGTAGGTCCTTTCCGCCGGGGACCCGAGCAAAGCGCGCGCGTCATCGGCGCTCACGCCCCAACCGTCCATGATGTGGAAAAAGCCTCTTAGGGCGTCCATTGGAACGATTGCCGTTCGACCTTTTTGGACTGCTCGCTGCGTCGCCGGCATGATGGCCTCCCGCTAATTCGCATAATTTAGGCTATTTCCAGCTAATTTGCAAGAGACACGGCGCGAGATGGATGCCGACGAAACCGCTGAATGCCGCGCGTCAGCCCAGTAGCTGGACCAACGTGGCTGTTCATGCCTGGCGGCAATCGGACGGGATGGTGGTGCGGCGCCGTCGTCTTTAAGCCGCATCGTCCTGGGGCTCGTCTTCGTCGCCCGACAGCCCCAGCACCCCTCTCAACGCGGACGCCAGCGCGTCGCCGTCGGGAAGCGCCTCGTTCGTCCGGCCGAGCAGTCCTGCGTCCTCGAGCTTTTCGATGTCCGGCAGGTCGCGCAGGCTCTCGAAGCCGAAATGGGAGAGGAACGCCGGCGTGGTGACGTAGGCGTAGGGCGCCCCTAGCGTCGGGCTGCGCGGCCCGGCGGCGATGAAGCCCTCGCCGCGCAGCGAGGCGATCGCGTCCCTCGAAACCTCCTTGCCCAAAAACTGCGACAGCTCCCCTCTTGTGATCGGCTGAAAATACCCGATCGCCGTCAGGATGAGCGCGTTTGAGCGCGACAATTCGGTTTTTTGCGAAGCCCCGAGCGCGGTCCGGATCGCGTCGCCAAAGAACAATTTCGTCCGAAAACTCCAGCCGCCGGCGACGGCGACGATCTCATACGGCGGCCCCATAACTCGTCGCGGATGTCGTCGATGATGAGCTCGAGGCTGCACGCCTTGCCGACGACGCGGGCGAGATTTTCGCGCGAGACCGGCTCGGCGGAGGCGAAGATCACCGCCTCGACCCGGCCCATCCACTCGCGCCAGCGCGCCGGCGCGGGCAGGTCTTCGAGTTCCGTGTCCAGCTCGCCTATGGGCCTTCGGGTCCGCGCCATTGCTCAAAGCCCGTAGAGCCGGAACGTCGCGCGTCCGGTCAGCTCGCGGATCGCGCCAAGCGCAACCAGCCGGTCGAACAGTCTTCGCGCCCCGCGCTCCGATATTTGCCCGCCGATTTTTGAGGACGCGCTCAAGGAGTCGTCCTCGAGCAGCGCGTGCAGCGCGGCCCCGGCCCCCTTGGCGCGCAGCTTTGGCGCGACGTCCTGCATCATTTGCGCCCGCCGCCCGAGCTCCGCCGAAAGGTCGCACGCCCGCGCCGCCCCCTTGGCGTAGGCAAATATGACGGCTCCATCGGCGCCGTCGGCGATGTCGCATCCCGCGCGCCGCCCGCAAATAGAGGCGCCGCGAGCAGGGGAAGCGCGAACGGCCAGTTGAGCCGCTGCGCCAGCACGGCGTCGGCGAGCCAAGCGGCGAGCAGCTCGCCCTCCCCTCCCCGGCCGCCAGGCGACCGACCCCCGGCGCCAAGCGTCGGGGCGCGTCGCGCAAGGCCGAAGACGCGCGCCGCGGCGAACGGCGCCGGCCGATGGCCTCCGGCGCCGGCCTCGGCGGCCTCGATCGCCTCTTCCAAGGCCTCGTCATGCGGAACCCCCAAGACCTCGGCGGCGGCGTGGAAAGACTTACGCCAATGCCCGCCCGAGCGGGCGGACAATTCCCGCCAGGCGAGGAGCCGCCGTCCGGCAGGCCCGGGGTCGGCGCCCGGCCGGGTGAGATGGAACGCGTCGCGTAAGCGGGCCTCGTCCTCGGTCCGGGCGGCGCGCAAGACGCTGGCGGCGGCGGCGCTGAGCGCCAGCCGCCGCCGGAAAACGCCGGCCCAGGGCGGGTTTTGCCTCACGACGGCGTCGAGGCGGGCCAGCGCCGCGCCGGCGAGAAAGGCGGCTTCGGCTTGCGTGTCGGGCGCATTGACCGCCCGCGCCCAGGCGGGGAACGGCGGCGGCGAGGCGGCCGGAAGGCTTTGGATTCCCCGCGAATCATCGCGCGCAAGCATGCGGAAAGGCTAACTCACGACGGCGCTTATGGCCATGCCTCAGCGCCGAAACCGCCGCGCGCCTCGTGTGTGAGGCTCGATGAGACGGGCGCGTTCGATATGGAGGCCATGGCGTTCCTGCATGGCCAGCGCCGCGCCGCTTTCGAGGACAGGCTGGCTGCCCGGCAGCGAGCGACGGGGCGCAACGCCTGGATCTTTCTTGGCCTGGGCGTCCTGTTCTTCGCCGGCTGGCTCTATCGGCTGATGACGATGACGTGGACGGCAAACGCGACCCTGACCGCGTTGCAGTTCACTCCGGCGAGCGCTGTATGGTTCCTTCTGGCGTTCCGGTTCGGGCTCGAGAACTATCAGATCCGGATGCGCCGGCGGGTCCGAGTGATGGAATATCTCTGCGCGGCGGATGGCTTCTGGCCGCGCTGACGTCGAACGGTGGAAGACAATAAGGGAAAGGGGCGGCCGGAAGGCCGCCCCTTTCGCATAGGGGCTCAAGAAAAGCGCCCTCAAAACGTGCCGGGCGACCGAAGCTGCGATCCCCCGCCAGCCCCGGTCGCCCATTCGGCGCTCTCGTAATCGGGGCGGGAGGCCTGCGAAGCGGGCTCGATCGGCTTCACGATGTTGCGCTGGACGTCATAGACGGGCGGCCGCCAGATCGCATTGGACGATCCGTAGGCGGCGTAGGGGTCGTACCAGGGCTGATGGACGGGGGGAGGAGCGAGGACGGCGTAGCTTGCGGGGGTGCGAAGGTTGCCTTGGGCGCAACCGGCCAGGGCAAGGGCGCTGAGGCCGAGGGCTGCGGATACGAGGCGTTTCATTCGTGGGCTCCGAGGTTCGGAAGCCCACAATGGCGAGAGCCGGCGCGAAGACCGCGCAGATCTTTATTTGGCGAGCAGGGCGTTCAGGAGCGCCCTCAGTCGCTCCTTCTTCTCGGGCTCGTCACGATAGCCCCAGAAGATTTCGCCGCGCTCGATGGCGTCGGTGACGTCCTTGGCCATGTCGCGCATTTCGACGAATGCCGGCCGTTCCGCGCGGCCGGCGATATGCGCGTTGATGAGCCAGGTGGCCATCGGCCGGAAGAGGTTGAACCCTTGCTTTTCATCGCGGGTGATCTGGTGCGCGGCCCGCTCTTGAGCAAGCGCCTCCGTCGACCGATCGAGCGCGGCGTCGCGTTCGGCGAGCGTGGCCTGAAGGGCGGACAGCTGTGCCTCCAAGGCCTCGGTGGTGGCCTTGAAGTGGAACGCCGCCTCTTTCCAGTCGAGAGCTTCCGCGTAGAATTGCTCGACCTTGTTGAAATTATAGACGGCATCTCCGCGATGTTTCTCCACCAGCTGGTGTAGCTGGTTGAGATAGGACTGATCTACTTGAACAGTGCGCTGGCCGTAGAATACGAGATCCACGATCTCGCGGTTACGGCGCGAAGTCTCGGCGGAAGACTGGCCATCCTCGTATCCAAGTACGTAGCCCAGAACTCCGGACATTCACTCTTCCTCCGGCTCTCGCATCCCACCGCTCATATCGGTGGTCGCCTGGAGCGTCGTATCCATTCCCGACGTATTACCTGTCGACGAACGGCCAGACCGACCGTCCTCGTTTGATCCTAGCTAGCAATTTTTGACCGTTTTGTCCCTCATTGGCCGCGGCCCCTGAACCGGATGCGAGCCGTTTCGGTGAGAGGCTGTCTGATACGGTCGTCAGCGCCTTCTTCGTACCAATCAACGCCGCGCCCTGCGAGAATTCGTCCATATCAACGCGGTTCGCGGCCGAGAACCCGATCATGCGCGGGATGTGGTGCGGAATCAGCGTGATCATGCGGAAGGACGCGATCGCCGCCACGACGTGCGACAGCACGAAGATCGACAGGAGGACGAACAGGCCAAGCCAATTGGTGACGATCCAGCCGTCACCAAGGATGAAGGCGGCGGCGATCCCGAACGACATCCGGATGAGCCAGGAGATGCAGGTGAAGATGAAGTAGCCGAGGAAGAGCCCGATGATCATCAGGACCGGCCGGAAGAGGATGTTGAAGAGGAGTTCGTAGCCGGCAAGGCCCCGCCCATGGAGCCCCTCGCCCTCAAAGGTCAGATGGGCGAGCATCCACAAGGGGACGGCGACCATCGCCTCGCAGACGAGGATCAGATAGCCCGCGACGCCGGCGATCCACATGACCCACGGGATCATCGGCAGGACGAAGGCGATCGTCAGGCCGGGGATGAGCAACGCCATGCAGCCGATGAAGATCGGGGTGGCGAAAAACTGCATGAGGACGCTGAGGCTCAAGGTTGCGACGGCGCCCGCCCAGTTCATGGTCAGCGCATTGAAGAGCGTGGTCGCTGCTGTCCCCGTGGTGGTCGAGGCGATGCCGGCGAGGCCGAGCGCCGTCATAGCGACAAGGATCATCTGATTGCCAAGCGCAATCAGGCCGCCGAAGGGATCGGACCAGTTTTGGGCGGTCGGGGAGAGGTTGTCGACGAAGCTTTGCAGGAGCGTCGGGGTGAAGTTGAGGGCGCGGAAGAGCTTTTCCATCATGCCCCCACCGTCTGTGCCGGTGGACGTGCCGGTCAGCGTGTCGGCGTTGCCACCCGGCGAGGTCAGGCCGTCGGCGGTTGCGACATAGGTTTTCAGCTTGTCGAGGAACGAGCTCGAGGAGGTGAAGAGCGGCGCAATGTCGGCTTGCAGCGACGGCGACAGGCCCTCGAAACTCGGCATGTTGACGGTCGGCGTGCCGCTGGCCAGCGAAAGCGTGAGGCCATTGAGCCGCGCAAAGCCGAGATAATAGGCCGCCGCGGACGTCCAGCCGAGAGTCGAGAGCTGGACTTCGTTTTTGCTCAAACCCAGATTGCCGGTGCGGGCGTCGGTCGCGCTGAGGCTCGATCGCAATTGCGAGGTGATGGTCTGGGCGGCGCTGGTGAGCTGCTGCGTGTAGGTTTGGGTCGCGCTCTGGTAGAGGCCGAGCAGGGGGGAGAGCGAGGCTTGGGTCTTGTTCGCCCAATAGGAATGAGCGATCGAATCGATCTGGGGCCGAAGCGAGCTGACGATACCCTCGAGGATCGACCGCTGCTGAGTGGCCATGTCGATCGTCACGCCGCCGAGGGTCGCTGCGGACGCGGAGGAATCCGCAACCGAACCCGAGCCGCAAGTGGCCGAGTGGTGCCGTTCCCGGGTGCTAGCGAATAGGCGTAGGTCACGACTGCGCCCTTGCCGCTATTGACCACAGTTGCGGTCGGCGCCGGGACCAGCGTCGTGGCGGTCGCCTGGTTGATGAGGCTGCGGCAAAGCTCGTCCTCGATGAGACCGAGGACGATGGTGCGGGTGCCGGGAATGATCGGGTCGGCGATCACCATGGCGTCGGGGCCGATCGCCTTGACGGCGTTCGCATAGAGGGTCCGGGCCATGCCGATGCCCCAACCCGCGAGTTGCATCACGCCCGCCTGCCCGACCGAAAAGCCCGAGGAGAGCGGAAACATCATGATCGCCGCGAAGCCGATCCGAACAGCCGCCATCGAGGTCATGGCGCCCGTCAGGATCTGCGCCGACTCGGAGACCCGGTGAATGTTGATGATGGTGAGGTAACAGAGGAAAAACATGGCGAGCGCCATGACAAGGCCGGTGATCTGGCCGAGCAGGGTTCCGATCAGCGTTGCGGCGGTTCCGGTCGTGGTGGGCGGCGTTCCGCTGACGGGGAAGACGCTTTGCAGCATCTGCCAGGTCCAGTCGTCGCCGGGGTCGAGCGCGGACCAGCTGATGTTGAAGGTCGAGGATGCGGCGGTGGTCGTGGTTTGCGCGTCGGCAGCGCCGGCAAGCAAAAGCAGGATAGCGAGGGCAAGGAAAAGGGGGCGGCGATGAAGGAACATGGGCAGCCTCGGCGCAAGCGGATGATCGAGCTTGGCGCCTGACGGCGCGAAGAAATCCCCCCGCGCGACAATAAGAAGCCGGCGACGTTTCCGCCGCCGGCTTCAAGGTTCGGGCCCCGGGAGGACTTAAGGCCCGAAGCTGGGACTGGGGGAGGGACCGCGCACGGCGGAGTCGCGACTGAACGCCTGCCGAACGGCTGTGAAGGCCTTTTCAAGGGCTTCCTTGCCGCCCTCGAGCGCCTCATCGAGGGCGGACTTGCCGTCCTTGACGCCCGGAAGGGCTTTGGCGGCCGCGCCGATCGCCTCGTCGAGGGTTTCGAGGCGGGCGAGATTGGCGTCGGCGCCGGCTCGTGGCGCGGTCATCATTCCGGCCCGCGCGCCGGCATAGGTGGAGAGCGCGCTCGTCGCCTTTTCATAGGCCGCCGCAAATCCCTCGTCGTGCGAGAGGGCGGTGTTGAACTCCTTGCGCAAATCCTCGAACGCGCCGCCTGGCCGCATCTCGGAAAGGACGTGTTCGATCCCGCCGTTGGCTTCGGCGGCGTCACGGATCTTGGTCAGAATGGCGCCGGTCTCCCGGCGCTCCAAGGCTTCGAGCGAAGCGACAGTCGCAGCGCCCGCCTGAGAGACGCCCTTGATGCGTGAGGGCGAACGAGCCTTTGTCTGTGGCGATCGCCGGCGCCAACAAGCGGCTCGACGCCAAGGGCCTCGTCGTCTTCGACCCGCGCGACGAGACCGACCGCGCCAAAGCGGTCGCCAGGACCATTGACGTCAGCCTTGAACTTCTGTCCGAGGCGGAGCGCGCGCGCTTCGGCGAACTCGGGGTGTTTCCTGAGGATGCGGATATTCCTAACGGCGTCATCGCGCGCCTGTGGGCCGCGACGGGCAGCCTTGAGGATTTCGAGACGGAAGACCTTCTGACCCGGCTATTAGATTTGTCGCTGCTGCTCGATTTCGATCTCGGACAAGGGTTCTTTCGGCTCCACGATACGATCCGTCACTTCCTGCGCGATCGGGCAGGGAAAGAGCGGCTCATCGCGCAGCACAAGGCGTTGGTCGCAGCGCTTGAAGGCGCGGTCAACGCGGGGGCGGATGAAAGGACGCGTCGCTACTTCCACCGCAGCCTCCCGCATCACCTCGCCGAGGCGGACGAGCGCGAGAGGCTGGATGCGCTGCTGCTCGACCCCGCATGGCTCAAGGCGAAGCTTGAGGCGACCGGCAACACGCAGCTGCTTATCGCCGACTACAAGCTTTATGGCGCGGGCGAGGCCCAGGGCCTCATTGGCCGGACGTTGCGGCTGATTAGCGGCATTTGCGCCCGGGATCCGCGCCAGCTGCCAGTGCAACTGGCCACGCGTCTCACGGGTTTCGAAGAGGTCGCTGCGACTGGTTTTGTTGAAAAGACGCGCCGGTTGATTTCGCGCCCGGCGATTATTCCGCTTCGGCCGAGTCTAACGCCGCCGGGGGCCGAGACGGCGCGCCTCGAGGGGCATTCCGACAGGGTCGTCGGCCTCTGCCTGCTGCCGGACGGGCGGCTCGCCTCGGGCTCCTGAAACAACACGATCAGGCTGTTGGATGTGGCGACCGGGGCCGAGACGGCGCGCCTCGAGGGGCACTCCCACAGGGTCGTCGGCCTCTGCCTGTTGCCGGACGGGCGGCTCGCCTCGGGCTCCGGGGACAACACGATCCGGCTGTGGGATGTGGCGACCGGGGCCGAGACGGCACGCCTCGAGGGGCATTCCTACAGGGTCGACGCCCTGTGCCCGCTGCCGGACGGTCGGCTCGCCTCGGGCTCCGGGGACAACACGATCCGGCTGTGGGATGTGGCGACCGGGGCCGGGATCCTGTCGCGCCATCGGCGTCCTCCGGCCGCAGGCGGATCAGAGCTTGCCGCCAAGCGCCGCCATAAAGACCTGTCTGGCCGCCGCGCGATCGAACTTGACCGGATTGGCGCCCGCGGTCGGATCGACCTCCGCGGCCGCGGCGATCTCGTCGATCCGCGCTCCGTCGACCTTGAGACCCGCCAGCGTATGAGGAACGCCCACCTCCTCGCGCAGGCGCAGGATCCAGTCGATGACGCCGGTCGTGCCGTGTGTCTCGAGCCCGAGCCACATCGAAAGCCGCGCCATTCGATCGGATATGGCCTTATCGTTGAAGGCAAGGACGTAGGGCATGAACACGGCGTTCGTCATGCCGTGATGCGTATTGTAGAGCGCTCCCACCGGATGCGAGAGTGCATGAATGCCGCCGAGCCCTTTCTGGAAGGCCGTGGCGCCCATCGCGGCCGCCGACATCATGTGTCCGCGCGCTTCGATATCAGCCCCATCGGCGACGACGCGCGCGAGGTTCTCCTTGACGAGGCGCATGCCCTCGACCGCGATACCCTCGGCCATCGGATGATAGCCTGGCGCGCAATAAGCTTCGATGCAATGCGCGAGCGCGTCCATGCCTGTGCCGGCGGTATGATAGGGCGGCAGGCCGACGGTCAGCTCGGGATCGCAGATTGTGATCACCGGCATCATCTTCGGGTGAAAGATCACCTTCTTCGTATGCGACGCCGCATGCGTGATGACGCCGGCGCGCCCGACTTCCGAGCCCGTTCCCGCCGTGGTGGGGACCGCCACGACAGGCGCGATGCCGGCGGCGTCGGCGCGCATCCACCAGTCTCCAATATCCTCAAAGTCCCACATCGGCCGGGTCTGCCCAACCATGAACGCGACGACCTTGCCGACATCGAGCGCCGAGCCGCCGCCGAAGGCGATGACGCCGTCATGCCCGCCCGCGCGATAGGCGGCGACTCCGGCCTCAACGTTGGCGTCCACCGGATTGGCCTGCACCTCGCTGAAAACGGCGGCGGATCGCCCGGCGTTTTCGAGATTGGCGAGCACCGTCGCGAGCATCGGTAGCTTGCGGACGCCCGGATCGGTGACGAGCAACGGCATCGCAATTCCCGCAACCTTCAGGACATCGGGCAGTTCCGCGATTCGGCCGGCGCCGAAGCGGATCGAGGTCGGATAGTTCCAGTTGGCTTTCACGGACATTGCGGTCTCGGGTCCCGATGCGGTTCGACGCGCCCCGGCTGAAGATCAGCCGCTGGTGGAAAGGCGCAGGTGGTAGCTCTTGGGTCGGGTCAGCGGGCCATAGCCCAGCGAGGACAGTGACGCGCCGTAGCCGGTGTCCTTGACGCCGGTCCAGGCGAGACCGGGATCGAGGTAGTCGCAGCGGTTCATGTAGACCGTGCCGGTCTCGATCGCCTCGCCGATACGCCTCGCGACGTTGACATCCTCGGTCCAGATTGACGCCGTGAGGCCGTAGGGGCTGTCGTTCATCAGAGCGATCGCCTCTTCCTCGTCGCGGACTTTGGCGATGCCGATGACAGGGCCAAAGCTCTCCTCGCGCATCACGGCCATGGTGTGATCGACATTCGTCAGAACCTGCGGCGCGAGGTAGGGGCTGCTGGGTCGATCGCGAATGAAGGACCTGGGATCGAGATGGGCTTTGGCGCCCTTGGCGATCGCCTCCTCCGTCTGCCGACGCACAATTTCGGCAAGATTGGCGCGCGCCATTGGTCCGAGCGTCGTCTCCTGATCGAGCGGGTCGCCCAGTACATATTGTGCCGTCAGCTCGACGAAGTTCTTCACGAAGGCGTCGTAGCGGGATTCGTGGACATAGACGCGCTCGATCCCGCAGCAGCATTGTCCCGAATTGAAGAAAGCGCCATCGACCAGATTTTCGATTGCAAATTTCAAGTTTGCGTCGGGCGCTACATAAGCGGGGTCCTTGCCGCCGAGTTCGAGCCCGAGCGTCGTAAACGTGCCGGCGGCGGCGCGCTCCATCGCGCGGCCGGCCTCGACGGACCCGGTGAAGGCGACGTGATCGACGTGGCCTCCCGAGATGATCGCTTCGGTCTGGCCGTGCTCTAGCACGATGTGGGTGAATAGACCCTCGGGTAGGCCGATGGAGTCGAACGCCTTCTGGAACCGGTCGCCGACCAGCAGGGTTTGTGCAGCCTGTTTGAGCAGCACTGCGTTTCCTGCAATCAGCGCGGGCACGACCGAGTTCACGGCCGTCAGATAGGGATAGTTCCACGGCGCGATAGTGAAAACGATGCCGACCGGTTCGCGCGCGACATACCGCTCAAATCCAGGCCGCGAATCGATCGGAACCACTGGCGCGAGCGCAGTCGGCGCCAACTCGGCCATGTAGCGCGCGCGTTCCTCGACGCCGCGAAGCTCACCCTGCCCGTACCGAATCGGACGGCCCATTTGCCAGGCCAATTCATCCGCGATTTCGGCGCCCATGCCCTTGAGCGCGTCGACGACACGCACGACCACCGCAGCGCGCTCATTGAGCGGCGCGTGGCGCCAGGCCTTCTGCGCCCCAGTGGCCTTCTCGAGCGTTTCCTTGATCTCGGCGTCGCTCGCCGTCGGTCGATCGACATAGACCCGCCCGTCGACCGGCGAAATGCATTTGATGTGGCGCGCCATAGAAGCCTCCCGGACGCCGAAATCAGGTCCCGGCGCACGTCCCATTGCAACTAAATGATTTCGAAGTAGCGATTCATCTCCCAGTCGGTGATCGCTTTGCGGAATTCGCGCTCCTCCCATTCGCGGGTCGCCGCGTAATGATCGACGAAAGCATCGCCGAACAACTCGCGCGCCGGACTGGACGCCTTGAGGCGCTGTGCGGAATCCCAGAGGGTGCGCGGCAATTGGCGCCTGGCCGAATGCTTTTTTTCGTACGCGTTGCCTTCGACCGGCTTGTCGGGCTCGATGCGATGCTCGACGCCCCAAAGACCGGACCCGATCGCCGCGGCGAGCGCAATATACGGATTGATGTCCGCCGCGGCGATTCGATACTCGACGCGCTGCGACGTTGCCGACCCCGGTATGACACGCAGGGCGCAGGTGCGGTTCTCATAGCCCCAGGTCGCGTCGGTCGGCGCCCAGAACCCGGGAATCAGCCGCGTGTAGGAATTCACCGTGCAAGCGATCATCGCCAGCAATTCCGGCATGAGAGCCTGCTGGCCGCCGATCCACCAGCGCATAACATCGGAAACCCCATGATCTTTGGCGGCGTCATGAAAGACGGGCTTTCCGCCCTTGATCAGCGAGCAGTGAATATGGCCCGACTGGCCCGGCCAGTCACGCGACCATTTCGCCATGAAGGTCGCCATCCATCCGCGTCGCTGCGCCAGGACTTTCGTCATCGTCTTGAACAGAGCCGCCTTGTCGGCGGCGGACAGCGCGTCGTCCACCTTGATCGCGGCTTCGAGCACGCCGGGGCCGGTTTCGGTATGAAGGCCTTCCAGCTCCATCTCCATCACGCGGCACGTGTGGAGCAGTTCGTGATAGAATTCGGCGTGAACCGTCGAACGCAACATCGAATAGCCGTAGAACCCCGGCGTGATATTCCTGAGGTCGCGATAGCCTTTTTCGCGCACAGAATGCGGCGTTTCATCGAACAGGAAGAACTCGAACTCGACAGCGCTCAGGACGTCGTAGCCCATGTCTTTGGCGCGCTTCAGCACGCGGCGCAGCGTCCCGCGCGGGCAGACGTTCTCGTGCGCGCCGGCAAATTCGCTGAGCACGAGTGGCAGATCGCCCTCGAACGGCAGCAACCGGGTCGTTTGCGGCAGCAGGCGCACGGCGGCGTCGGGATAGGCGGTATGCCAGCCCGTCATCTTGACGTTGTCGTACAGCTGATCGTTGCTGTCCCAGCCCAGCACCACGTCGCAGAAGCCATAGCCCTTCTCCAGCGACGACAGGAATTTGTCGCGGCCCATGTATTTGCCGCGCATGACCCCGTCGACGTCGAACACGCCAACCTTGACGTAATCGAGATTCCTCTGACGGACGTAGTTCACCAGATCCTCTGCGGTCCTGATGTTGAGGTCGGTCATTGACAATTATCCGGCGGCGGCGTTTCGCCACACGCGAAACCCGCGAAGGAATATGAGCAGGCGCCGAGCAGCAAGACGCGCTCAGCGCCCGTTCGAACAGGGTCAGACTTCGCCCACTTCCTTTTCCGCCGCCAGGATCGCCGCCTGGCGCTTGGCGATCATGTCGCCGATCGGCGGACCCTTGAAACGGCGCTGTTCGTAGGCCACCCAGATGACGCCGGTCAGAATGAGGAAGCCAACGGTGATCCACAGCGCCCAGTCGTTCGGAGGCTGGATGCCGATGAAGAAGATCAGGATCGCCGACAGGATCGAGAGGACGGCGACGAGCCTGAACAGCGGCCCGCCAAGATCCCACGGTCCCATCCTCGTCCAGGTCCTGCCGTAGGCCATGAGCCCCAGCGCGATCGGGATCGCGAACGAGAAGAATAGGAAGATGACCGTGCAGGAGACGACGATCGTATAGGCCGAGGCCCCGGCGATCGTGATGAGCGAAGCGCCCCAGACGAAAAGGAAGGAGAGGATCGCCGCCGTCCAAATCGCCGCATTGGGCGTGCGGTAGGCATGGCTCACCTTCTTGAGGAAGCTCGAGCCCACCAGGCCGTCGTCCCGGGCGAAGGCGAAGATCATGCGCGACGCCGAAGTCACGGTCGCCAGGCCGCAGAGGAATTGCGAGACGAAGATCGCGACATAGAGCACGTCCTTCAGCCACACCGGAAAGCGCACGTCGAGCGCCCAGAAGAAGACATTCCAGCCCTGCTTGGCCGCGTCCTTCATGTCCGGAATCAGCACGAGGAAGCCGATCAGCATGACGTAGCCGAACACCGCCGACCACCAGACCGAGCTGACCATGCCGCGCGGCGCGGACATTGCGGCCTTGTGAGTCTCCTCCGACGTGTGCGCAGAGGCGTCGTAGCCGGTGATGGTGTAGATCGGCAGCAACAGGCCGAGCAAAAACACCATGAGGACGCTGACCTTGTTCGGCCAGACCGGATCGCCCTTCAGTTCGCCGGCCGCGTTCAGGGTGGGATCGCCGGAGAAATTGTCGAACGTCCAGAGTCGCGTAAAGTCCCAGTGTTCGGCGAAGGCGAAGCAGGCGAGGGTCAAGACGATCGTTGTCGCGAAAATGAGATAGCCGGAGAAATCCGTCAGCTTCGCCGTCGTCCGGATCCCGAAGTGATTGATCAGCGCCTGGACGCCGGTGATCACCGCAACGAAGACAATCTGATTGCGGAATCCCTCGGCCGTGCTGGTGTCGACGCTGATCGCTGGGAACCAGGGGGCGATTGCGCCGGAGAAGAAGCCCCACGTGCCGACATTGATCGCGCCGAGGACCGTGATCAGGCCAAGCAGATTGAGCCAGGCCGTCAACCAGCCGGTGAACCGGTTGCCGAGAATGGAGCTCCAGTGATAGAGGCCGCCCGCGGTCGGATAGGACGACGCGATCTGGCCCATCGCCAGCGCGAACACGCCGGAGATGAGGCAGCCGAGCGGCCAGCCGATGCCAATCGAGGCGCCGCCGGCGCCCGCGGTCGCCTGGGCCAGCGAATTGATGCCGCCGGAAAGAATGCAGATGATGGAAAACGAAATCGCGAAATTGGAGAAGACGGGCATGCGCCGCTCCAGTTCCTGGGCATAGCCCATCGAGTGGAGGGTCTTCAGGTCCTCTTTCCGATCCGATTCCGAATAGTCGCTTTCAAACAAGTCTGTCATTGCCCGCTCCTTTGTCCGCTTCGACTTCCGCGTTAGTCGGTCGCTTGGTGTTTGGGCGGTTCCGCGCCCTCGGCATTGAGACTCATTTGCGCCGCTGATTGGAGCAAGGGCGCAAGGCGCATGGCCCAGGCCTTCTGGCCGTCGTCGTTCGAGATCAGATCGTTTCGCACCTCGATCATTACGGCCGGAATTCCATTGTCTTCGCCGTGCCTCGACATCGTGTGGTAGACCCGATCCGAAGGCGCGTAGGGTTCGTTGACGCCGACAGCAAGCCCGGCCTCTGCTCGCAGTCCGTTGACGAGCCCTTCACCCATCCGAGCATCGCGAGCAAAAATCACGCCGCAATGCCACGGCCTGGCGATCCCGTGCAGGCTCGGCGCATAGGTGTGAATCGCGACGAGCGCGCTGCGGATTCCTCGCCCCGCCCGCTCGGCGAGCAGACCTTCGACCGCCGCGTGAAATGGCGTGTAGACCTCTGTGACGCGACGCTCGCGCTCGGCGGTCGAGAGGGCCGCGTTGCCGGGAACCATGACGCCATCAGCAATCTCCACGATCGAATCGAACTCCGAAGGATCGCGATTAACGTCGAGAAGCAACCGGGAAACGCATCCATACGCCAGCGGCGCATCGAGCAGTTCCGAGAGTCGGCGGCTGATCGCCAACGCGCCGGGATCCCACGCGAAATGCTTGAGCAGATCATCCGCCGTGAGCCCAAGTGAGCCGTATCGCGAAGGCAAGTGATTGGAGGCGTGGTCGCATACCAGCAAGACGGGCGACGGCGCATCGGCTCGTTCGATCGCGACCACAGGCTCTGGAACGCGGGCGGACGCCGCCTGGTCCATCGATGTCTTCTCAACCTTCGGCGCTGTCCGCTTTTTCGCACGGGTCGCATCCGATCGGCTCTGTCATTCTAGTTCCAGAGTCGCCACGTTTGTCAATGTTGTAATTTTCGTTACAAGTTCCTGTCTTAGGACATCAGAAGGGGGACGGGCGTGCTTGAAACGCCGTCGGTCGACGATCGCAGTTCCATAGCGGAACACGTGCGCGCTTCGGTCGAGCGTCTGACGGCGCAGGAGCGCAAGGCTGCGCAAATCCTGCTGACGAACTATCCCGCGGCGGGACTGGCGCCCGTGGCTGAATTCGCCGAACGCGCTCGGGTCAGCGCGCCGACCGTCCTGCGCTTTGTCGCCAAGCTCGGCTTTCTCGGTTATCCGGAGTTTCAGAGGCAATTGCGCGAAGAATTGGAGGCTCAATTGGCCTCGCCGCTCACCAAGCGCGCGCGCGCCGCGCGGCCGCGCTGTCTCGAGCGACGGCTGATCGATCCATTCGCCGAAGCGGCGCTTGCTAATCTTCGGGGCACGTTCCGGCATCTTCCCGAGGAAGATTTTTCGGCGATTGTCGAACTGCTCTGCGACCGGAGGCGCAGCGTGCATCTCCTCGGCGGCCGCTTCACCGACGCTCTGGCGCGCTATCTCGCGGCGCATCTCAGCCTCATCAGGCCCGACATCCGGCACGTGCCGTCAGGATTTGGCGTTTGGCGCGACCGGCTGCTCGACATAGGGCGACGCGACGTGCTGATCGTATTCGATATCCGGCGTTATCAGGACGACGTCGTCGCGTTCGCGCGCGACGCGGCGGCGCGGGGGGCTGAGATCGTGCTGGTCACCGATCAATGGCTGTCGCCCCTTTCGCGCCAGGCAAAATACGTGCTGGCCTGTCGAGTCGCGGCGCCTTCGCATTGGGACTCCAGTATCGCCTTGTTGGCGGTCGTCGAAGCCCTGACCGCAGCCGCGACCGAGCGCCTCGGCAAATTTGCCAAGAAAAGAATCGAGAAGCTGGAAAGGCTTCGGTGAGGCCAACAAGTCTCCAAGCCTTCGCTTGAGGCAGAATTCGAAGATACTTCGCGATCTTCGTCGCCGGCTTTAGATGCGAGTAGGCCCGATGGCCTCCATTCCGCTCGCCCGTCCGTAACCGTTCTGCTTGTCGGGCGATTTGGATGCGCTGCGTCACGAGTTTGCGCCTGAGCGGCTCGCCGAGGGCGGCTCTACGTCGGGGAGGTCGCCGCCCGACTCTGGTTCGAGACGCCAAACGCCTCTCATCGCGCCTTTCGAAAAGGATCGGCAGGACACCCGACGTGTATTGTCACAACCGCCGGTTCCTTGATCGGAGCCCGGACATTCGTCGAGCTCTGTCAGTCTGCCGTCGCCGTGCGCCTTCGACGCCGTGGACTTCCGCTTCGGCCATTTTCTTAACGTCGAGCCTGTGAGCCAGCGTGGCCGTCGCGGCGCCGAGCGACCACAGGGACTCCAAATTGTTGGAAGTCCGCTCCTGTGCAGGTTCTTGGACGCCGGCATCACGAGAGGCGCCTCGCTCTCAGGCGGCCGGCGTCCAAAAAGGGCCAAGGCACGAAGTCGCGGGAAGCTGGGTAGCGGCTGGGCAGCGAGCGCTATGGGGATTTTAGGTTAGCGCCGAGTTGGCTGGCGGGCGCACAGACGGGCGACGCGGCCTGCATGCTTGCACGCAGGGGCGGGCGAGAGAGTGGGCAGGGCGTCTCGGCGGGCGCTTGAGGGTATCAACGGGCGCCGGGCGCGTTGATCGCCGTGAATCGGGTCGAGAGAGATTGCCGCCAGGGTGGAGCCAGCGTAACGGAACGGAAAGGCGGCGGCGCTCGGAGGAGGTTTGGCTCATGACGTGTCGAACCTGCCCGGTGTCGGCCGCCACCTCGGCTCGCAGCCGGCTGCGAACACCTCGATCACGATCATGCGTCCGCCGCAACGCGGGCATGGGCAGGGCAGCACGCGTGGCGCCTCCGGCGCGATATCCGGCTGCTGGTGCGGATCGGCGGCGGGCGGGGCGACATCGAGGAATGCGCGGGGTGGCGATGTTCTCGGCGCGGTTGGCGTTGGCGAAGAGCCCGTAGTGGCGGATGCGGTGGAAGCCCTTGGGCAGCACGTGCAAGAGAAAGCGCCGGATGAACTCGTGCGGGTGAAGCCGCATCGTCTTCCAGCGGCCCGGATCGTCGCGATAGTCTTTCCAGCGGAACGCGACGCCGGCTTCGTCGGCTGCAATGAGGCGGCGGTTGGAGATGGCGACACGATGGGTGTAACGGGAAAGATAGCGCAGCACCTGCTTGGGTCCCGCGAACGGCGCCTTGCAATAGATGATCCACTTGATGCGCCGCAGTGGGGCGATGAAGCGCTTGAACGCCTTCTTGTCGGCAAGCCCGGCATGGGTGTTGAAGAACTTCAACTGGCCGGCCTTGTGCGCATCCGTGAGCATCGCCAGCATCTTGCCGCTGAACAGACGCGCCAGCACGTTGACGTGCACGAGGAAGTTGGAGCGGGAGGCGACCCATCGCGCGCCGTCAGGCGAGAGCCCTCCGCCGGGCACGATCATGTGCACGTGCGGATGATGGATGAGCGTCGAGCCCCAGGTGTGCAGCACGGCGGTGATGCCGATCCGCGCGCCGAGGCGCTTGGGATCGGCGGCGATGGCGAGCGTTGTCTCGGCCGCCGCCTTCATCAGCAGGTCGTAGACCACGCGCTTGTTCTGGTAGGCGATGTCACGCAGCTTGCTCGGCAGCGTGTACACGACGTGAAAGTACGGGACGGGCAACAGCTCCGCTTCGCGTTCGGCCAGCCATCGGCGTGAGGCCGCGGCCTGGCACTTCGGGCAATGCCGGTTGCG
>Ga0074044_10001002_pt1 | contig 25957 bp, 19 predicted proteins | sample BogForMeECP23OM1_FD_94443 | JGI IMG/M metagenome (GOLD analysis project Ga0074044, IMG submission 94443) | Bog forest soil microbial communities from Calvert Island, British Columbia, Canada - Bog Forest MetaG ECP23OM1 | ecosystem: Environmental > Terrestrial > Soil > Wetlands ... | reverse complement strand
GCAGCATCACGCATCTGCGCAGCGAGGCGGCCGATCGCGAACTGCTGTCGGCGGACATGCGGGAGGAACTCCGCCGCCAGGGAGAAGTGCAGGACGCGCCGCCGCCGCCGCCCGCCCTGGCCACCTGGCACCCGTTCGCGCAGCTGCAGTATTTCGACCTCACGCACCGCTTGGCGGATGCCGTGGTGCCAAGCCTGGATCGCATGTCGATGGCTGCTTCCGTGGAGGCACGCGTGCCGTTCCTGGACCACGAACTCGTGGAGTTCTGCGCGCGTATTCCGCCACGGATCAAGATGAAATGGCTGCGCGAGAAACACGTCCTGAGACGGGCGATGGAAAACATCCTGCCGCCGGACATCGTCAAGCGCCGGAAGTGGGCGTTCCAGTTGCCGATGGACGATTGGCTGCGCGGCGATCTTCCGCCATTCGCCGCCGAGGCGCTGTCCGAAGCTGCGCTGCGCGAGGCCGGCTACTTCGATCCGCAGCAGGTCGCCACGTTTCTCCGGCGGCACCGGCAGCGCCAAGGCAATCTGGGCCACGCGCTGGCGGGCGTGCTCGGCGTGCAGCTCTGGCATGACCTGTTTCGGCGCGCCCCGCGGATGCCAAGCGAGCCTCCGTGCGCTATCGATTAAGAGACGTTCCCGCGATGCTCCGGACTCCGGCTGGACGAATCCAGGTGGGGAACGGCATCGCCTATCGCCTGTGGCCGGTCTTGTCGCGATTGGGGCGACTCTACCGCGCGACCGCGGCGCGCAACGTGCGGCTAACCGTCGTCGTCGGATCTTTCGGCAAGTCCACAACGACGCGCGCCGTGGCGACCGCTCTGGCAGCCCCGCTACCCAAGTCGGTACTCGCCAACGCCTGGAGTTCTATCGCGCTCCGGCTGTTGCGGACGAGACCGACGCAGGAACACGCCGTCATCGAAGTCGGGATAGCCGCTCCAGGTCAGATGGCGCGCTACGCGCGAATGCTTCGTCCAGATACGGTTGTCGTAACCTCGATCGGCAGCGAGCATCAGCGGACCATTGGTTCCCTGGATGCGATACGCGACGAGAAAGCGCGCATGGTCGAAGAACTGCAGCGCTCCGGCACCGCCGTGCTCAACGGCGACGACGCCAATGTCATAGCGATGAAGGAGCGGACGCAGGCACGCGTTGTAACTTTTGGCTTCGACGAGGCCTGTGATGTTCAGGCCACGCGGGTGTCGATGGACTGGCCAGAGGGAATGCGCTTCCACGTTCGTGCGTTCGGTGAGGAGCGCGAGGCGAGGATTCGGCTCATCGGGCGACACATGGTCTATCCGGCGCTGGCCGCCATTGCCGTGGCTCGCGTCCATGGACTGTCGCTCGACGACACCCTGCTGCGACTCGAGTCGGTGCCACCGACGCCGGGCCGAATGGAGCCTGTAGCGTTGCCAAACGGCTCGATCGCGCTGCGGGATGACTACAAGTCGACACTGGAGACCATTCATGTCGCGCTCGAAGAGTTCGCGGAGATTCCGGTGCCCGGTCGGGTCGTGATGCTGGGCGACGTATGGGACCCTCCCGAGCCTGAGGACCCTATCTACGAGGCCCTTGGCGCCAGGGTCGCGCGCATCGCATCGCACTTTGTTGTGGTCGGGGAAAACCTGCAGCGCTACGAGGCAGGGGCGCTGCCGGCCGGTATGGAGGCTCAGGCGGTGACCTACGGAGGCCACACGCCGCAGGAGGCCGCCGAAGCGCTGAGGAAAGTCCTAAGACCCGGGGACGTGGTTCTGATCAAGGGGCGCCGCTCGCAGCGGCTCGATCGCGTACGGATGATCCTCCAGGGTCGAAGCGTGCGGTGCGACCTTGACTACTGTGACCTGCGCACCATCGACTGCGAAGAGTGCCCGATGCTCGAGACTGGCTGGGCCGGGCACCGGGCGATCTGGGGACAACGATGAGGAAGCGAGCAAGCGTGCCGTGGCGGTCGGCTCCAGGCGGGGCAGCGCACACGCATATGAGGATCAGCATGGCGAGCGGGGCATGCGCTTTCGAGTAACCGACATTCCGGAAATGTTGCGCACGCCGGTGGGGCGGTTCCTGCTCTTGCAGGCCATCAACTATCGGGCGTGGCCGCTGACCTCGCTTGCGGCACGGCTGTACCGGATGACGATCGCGCGGCACACACGGGTGATTGCGGTGGTCGGTTCCTTCGGAAAATCGACCACGCTGCGGGCCGTCTGCGCTGCGCTCGGGTTGCCGGTACGCCCGGGAATGCTCGGTAACGCATGGAGCTCGGTGGCCAACGCCATGCTGAGCATCCGCCCGCGCCAGCAGCGTGCCGCGCTCGAAGTCGGAATTGCCGGTCTCGGCCAGATGGAGGGCTATGCCTGTACGGTCCGTCCGAACGTGACCATCGTGACATCGGTCGGGAGCGAGCATCAGCGCTCGCTCGGCTCGTTGGATGTGACGCGGGCCGAGAAGGCCTGGATGGTTCGCGTGCTGCCCGCGTCGGGAACGGCGATCCTGAACGGCGACGATCCGAACGTCATGTGGATGCGGGGGCAGACGCTCGGCCGCGTGATCACGTTCGGGCTTGGCGAATCCTGTGACGTAAGCGCGAGCGAGCTTCGCCTTGATTGGCCGCATGGCACGCGCTTCCGCCTGCGTGCTTTCGGGCAGGAACGCGAAGTCAGGATTCGACTGCTCGGCCGCCATATGGTCTACCCTGCGCTGGCGGCGATTGCCGTATCACTTCGCGAAGGATTTCCCCTTGACGAGGCCCTGTCGCGTCTGGAGTCTCTGCCGCCAACACCGGGGCGGATGGAACCGGTCGCGTTGCCTGGCGGCGTATTCATCCTGCGCGATGATTTCAAGTCCACGTTGGAAACAATGGATTCCGCCCTGGACCTGTTGGCCCAGATTCCCGCCCGGCGCATCGTGCTGCTGGGAGATGTATCCGAGCCCCCTGGGCGTCAGAGACCCATTTATCAGGCACTGGGTGAGCGGGTTGCCAGGATCGGATCGTACTTCGTCGTCATCGGCAACAGCTTCGAGGCCTATCGCTCGGGCGCGAGGCGTGGCGGAATGCCCAGTTCCTGCATTATCGACGGAGGACGAACCCCTCGGCAGGCGGCGGAGGCGCTTGTCAAACTTGTGCAGCCTGGCGACGTGGTGCTCATCAAAGGCCGAAACGCACAGATGCTCGATCGCGTGCGTCTGATCCTCGAGGGGCGTCGCGTAGGCTGCGACATCCGCTTCTGCAACGTGCGCACGCTCGATTGCGTGCACTGTCCGATGCTGAAGGACGGCTGGGACGCTCATCGCATCATCATGCGCGAGGCAGAACCAGGGGAGGCACCCCAGGCTGTCCAAGTCAGGCCCTGACCGGATCGAACGGCGGGCCCTCCATGCGCCGTTCTTCAACTGCCGATGCTTGAAGTCATGATTGGCTCAACCATGCTTGGGCATCGATCACGCGTCCGCTCTCTGCCTTCGGCTGCCCGTGGAGCAGATAAAGGTAAAGCGGCACGAGCTGTTGCGGCGGCGGCAATTTGGTGACATCGGCGCCCGGATGCGTCTGGGCGCGCAACGGCGAGCTCATCGGACCCGGGACGACGCCATTCACGCGCACGTTCGGCACGCCTTCCCATTCGTCGGCAAGGATTGTAAGCAACGCTGACAATCCCGCCTTGGCGACCGCATAGCCGCCCCAGTACGCCTTGGGCGCCTGGCCACGCGTATCGAGGGTAAAGACGACGCTCGCATCAGGCGCCGCGCGCAACAGCGGCAACAGGGCACGCGTCAGACCGAAAGGAGCGAGCAGGTCGACGCGCAGCGTTGCCAGCCATTGATCGAAGTCCTGATACTCGATCGGGCCCAGCGCGCCCAGCATGACAGCCGTGTGTACGATCGCGTCGACGCGGCCGTATTGGCTCTGCAACGCGCTCGCGACGTTGGCAAAGTCCTCTGTCTTGGCCACGGCCAGGTCAAGCGGCAGAATCGAAGGCTCCGGGTCGCCGCGGGCGACGATCTCGTCGTAGACCGCCTCGAGCTTGCGCATCACTCGGCCGTGCAGCACGACCGTCGCGCCTGCCGCCGCGCAGGCGGTGGCAAGGACGCGGCCGAGGCCGCCCGCGGCGCCGGTAATCACGACGACTCGGGTCTCGAGCCCAATGTGCGGGGTGGGGTTCGAGGAGGGCAGCGGCATCGGCGAGACGTTCAGGGCGAATGATGATAGCCGAAGCGCTGCGGGAGGATCCACGGCACGCCGGCTGGCTGCGTGGCAGATTGCCAGAGGAGGGGCTGGGCCCTATAATTCGCGGTTCGCTGTGGGGCTATAGCTCAGCTGGGAGAGCGCTTGCATGGCATGCAAGAGGTCAGCGGTTCGATCCCGCTTAGCTCCACCAACCGCCCCCCGAGTATTCCGCCTCGTCCCCATCGTCTAGAGGCCTAGGACATCGCCCTTTCACGGCGGTAACGCGAGTTCGAATCTCGCTGGGGACGCCAACTTAAGCGCTCGTAACACAAGTAAAATCAATGATTTAGGTACATTGCGATCCCTGTGGCCACCATGTCTCCGCTTGGCGTTACGGACACGGAAGGTAACCACGCCGACGGCAAACGGCAGCGCAAACCAACCGAACAATACGAGCGCTTGATTCCAGGGAAAGAAGCTATAAGGCAGACCGCCGCCCTTGAACGCTCCCAAGTACGCAACACTAATGAATATCGCATAGGCTGCGACCGTTACGCGAGGCAAGCGAGCGCGTCAGCGTCGATCGCTCTTGATGAGGACAATCCGACTCGGAGTGTGCTCAGCGAGGCTGGTAATACCAAGCAGCGCCATGTCGCGATGGATTTCATCGGACAGCAGCCGAATGGCGTGGCTGACACCTACCTCTCCGCCGATTGCCGCAGCGAAACCGAAAGGGCGCCCGACGAAGACAAACTTGGCGCCGAGCGCCAGTGCCTTGAGTACGTCGGTGCCGCGACGAACGCCGCCGTCCATCATGATGGGGACGTCCGGACACGCGGCCACGATGTCGGGTAGAACTCGCAAGGCCGACACTGCGCCGTCCAGCTGACGGCCGCCGTGGTTCGATACGATGATGCCATCTGCCCCCGCATTCATCGCGATGCGAGCGTCCGCGGTGTCGAGGATGCCCTTGATAACCAGCCGCCCCTTCCAGAGCCGGCGGATCATTTCGAAGTGCTGCCAATTCAAGTGCCCGCGATCCGAATAGTCGCGCAGGATGCTTGGCGAAATGATCGGTGGCCCACGCGTTGCGTAGTTATTCTCGAAGTGCGGCACCCCATGACGAAGCAGCGTGCGTAAGAAGGTGTTGAACAGCCATCGTGGATGGGTGATGCCGTCCCATGCCAAGCGAACAGTTGGCCGCAGTGGGGTGGAAAACCCCGCTCTGATGTCGTTCTCGCGATTGCCCGCCACCTGACTGTCGACTGTCACCACCAGGGTTTCGAAGCCAGCACGCGTAATGCGCTCGATAAGCGCGGTGATTTGTGGAACGTCGCCCGGAAGGTAGGCCTGGAACCATATGCTCTTGCCGGTTTTCGCCACGTCCTCCATCGGAATAAGCGACGATCCGCTCATGATCATTGGGATATGGGCCGCCAACGCTGCCCTCGCCAGCACCATGTCGCCGCGGTAGGCAGATAGTGCGCTGATTCCCAAGGGCGCGATGCCGAACGGCGTGGAGTACGTGCGTCCGAACAGCGATGTTTGTTGCGATCGCTTCGACACGTCGATTAGCACTCGCGGCACGAAAGCGAACTCGTCAAATGCGAGCCGGTTGTCATGCAATGAACGGTGTGTCTCGGCCGCGCCAGCGATGTAGCTAAAGATAGGCCGCGGCAGATGTTTGCGCGCCGCCGCCTCGAAATCGTCCAGACAGAGCACGTGGCAAAGTCGCCGCGATGTTAGAGCTAGTTGGGGGCGTTGCACTGCGGCTGTGGGTGCTGCGTAGCTCGATGGTAAACCCGGGCGGCTCTGGTTGTCGGTTGTGATCTTCACCGTGATGAGCGTTCCTCTCGCGCGATCCTGCGGCCATCTAATGCGGCGATTACCCGATAGGACGGCACAGTAACATCTACGCCAAGCACCCAGCAACGAGCACTTTCTACGCTCTCGCACCTGGCATTAGAGTGGTACCTTGAAACTCGTAAATCGTCCGAATTCTTGGCGGGGTACGGACAGTGTGAGGTAGGCTGGCTTTTCGACGCCAGGGACTCTCAGGCTTAAGAACCTTGTGCGCGTCGATTCTTGCACGAGCGCCTCTTCCAGGGCGGATCCCAAGGGCCTTAAACGCCACGCGTCAACCGTGCTCGTGACGGGCGCCGGAAAATCCGACCCATAAGCGAATACGATAGCTACGCTCGGAAAACAATAGTTCCGCAATGTGGTGTGAGGTTCTAGACTTCCCGAATGACCAAGCGAGCGCTCGCCGAACGTGCCGTTCAATAGTCCGACGCGAACCTATACCGTTGATCTGCGTCAACATCCTACATCGCGTTTTGGTGCATAGATTGCAACCAGCCGGCGTTCCCGGGTCAATACTGACCTTCTCATGACCAGCGACGAGCCAGCGATCACCAGCTTGGATGCCTATGACCTCATCGTCGTGGGAGGCGGTGCGGCCGGTCTCACTGCGGCTTCGGTCGCTGCCGCGGAGCACCGAAGCGTGTTGCTCGTCGAATATGCGCCCGTGATCGGCGGGACGACGGCCATCTCGGGCGGGATGGTCTGGATCCCTGCGAATCACAAGATGGCCGAGGCCGGAATTCCGGACAGTCTGGACGCAGCAAACGTCTATCTCGACAACACACTTCCGGCGTCCAGCAATCCTCGCCTGCGCGAGGCTTTCCTGGCCCACGGCGACGAAGCGCTTCGCTATCTCGATGCCAGAACGGCGGTGCATCTTCGGTGCGTTCGAACCTACCCCGACTACCACCCTGACCTGCCGGGCGCGACGGCAGGCGGACGCGTGCTCGAGGCCATCCCATTCGACGGTCGCGAACTGGGCCGATCCTTTTCGCTGCTGCGGCCACCCTTGCCAGAGTTCACGCTGTTTGGCGGCATGATGGTCAGCAGGGACGATATCCCGCATCTGCGCAAAGCGGGACATTCACTTCGCTCCGCTGGGCGCGTGTTCCGTCTTGTCGGAGCCTACCTTATGCAGAGGCTGCGCGCGCCGCGCGGCACCACGCTTTATCTGGGAAATGCGCTGGCGGGGCGGCTGTTGAAGTCCGCCCTCGACCTGGGTGTCGAAATACGGCTCGGCATTTCCGTCGAAAAATTGACGGTGGCAGATGGACGGGTCACGGGCATCGAGATCACCGCATCGAAGCAGCGGAAAATCGTGCGTGCGCATCGCGGTGTCGTGCTCGCGACCGGCGGAATTTCGCACGACGTCGAGCTGCGCCGTCAGCACGTTCCCGCGCAGGCTGGGCATTTCTCGGCCGCTGTAAGTCCCGGGGCCGCCAAGAGCGGCGCTCGTCTTGCGCTGGAGGTCGGGGCGCAGATGTGCGATGTTGGCGAAAACGGAGCCTTTTGGGTCCCGAGTTCCCGCTTCACCCGCCGTGATCGTACCGAGGGGGTGTTTCCTCATATTGTTACCGACCGGGCCAAGCCCGGGTTGATCGCGGTCGACGCGACCGGCCGTCGCTTCGTGAACGAGGCCGTGTCCTATCACGATTTCGGTCTGGCTCAGCTGCGCGCCGCCAGTACCGCGATCCCGGCGTACCTGATCTGCGATCGGCGCTTCCTGTGGAAATACGGGATCGGGCGCGTGAAACCCTTCACGGTCTCCGTCGCCGCCGACATTGCGAGCGGCTATCTGAAACGGGCGTCGACGCTCGCATCCCTTGCTGAAGCGTTGGGTGTACCCGCAGGTACGCTCGTCGCCACCGTCGAAACCTTCAACGAAGACGCGAGAAAGGGCGTCGACCGGCAATTTGGCCGCGGCTCCAACATCTATCAGCGACACCTCGGGGATGCCGAGCATAAGCCGAACCCATGTGTCGCGCCGATCGAAAAGAGCCCGTTCTACGGCGTTGCCGTCTATCCGGCGGATCTTGGAATGTCGGCGGGCCTTCTGACCGACGAAACCGCCCGCGTGCTCGCGAGGGGCGGCTCGGTCATACCGGGCCTCTACGCGTGCGGGAACGACATGAATTCGCTCATGGAGGGCGCCTATCCCGGCCCCGGCATCACGCTCGGGCCCGCTTTGACGTTCGCGTATCTGGCGGCCCGACATGCGGCAGCGCCGTGAGCTTCGCGCGAGTCTCCGACCAATAAGCCCGCGCTATAGCGGTGCTCGGAAAACAATAGTTTCGCGGCGCAACGCAACATCCTAGACTCAGGCCATGACGACCCACGACCATCCCAACGCTGCGCGGTCCGTCGACAGCGCATTTTTGACCCGACACGAGGTCGGCTCGATGAATGCTTCCGCCCCTATCCGCGATATTCGCCTATTGATCGATGGCAAATGGGTCGAGGGCTACGACACCGTTGCGGTCCTCGACAAGTATCGCCTGCTGCCATGCGGCCGACTGCACCTCCCGTCGCGGGAGCAGGTCAGCGCGGGCGTTGCCGCCGCGCATCGTGCGTTTACGGCAATCGAGCTCAGTCCCCACGAGCGAGGCGCCATTCTCGACGGCGCCGCCGACGAGCTGCAGCGGCGTTCAGACCGGCTGGTTCACGCCCTTCAGCTGGAAGCTGGCTTTACGACGTCCGACGCTACCGGCGAGTTGCGGCGCTGCCTGCAGACGTTCCGTCTTTCCGCAGAGGAGGCTCGCCGTTTCGTGGGCGAGATGGTGCCGCTGGAGGGGGCGCCGGACCAAGTCGGGCGCCTGGGTTTCACGCTGCGCGTGCCGTTGGGCGTGGTCTGCGCCGTCACGCCCTTCAACGCCCCGCTGAACACGGTGGCACACAAGGTGGCGCCCGCACTGGCGGCCGGCAATGCGGTCGTCCTGAAACCATCGAGCAGCACCCCTTCGGTCGCGAACCTCATGGCGGAAGCCCTGCTCGAAGCGGGCCTTCCCCCGGAAATGCTCTCGGTCCTCCACGGCGGCGGTCAGACTGTACGGTGGTTGCTGGACGAGCCGGCGATTCGCTTCTACGCGTTCACGGGCAGCACCGACGTCGGGCGCTCGATCCAGCAGGGCGCGGGCCTGCGGCGCACGCAGATGGAGCTCGGCAGCATCGCGTTCACGATCCTATCGGATACCGCCAACCTGGACGTTGCCCTGCCGAAGGTGGTCGGCGCGGCCTATCGCAAGGCGGGACAGGTTTGCACGTCCATACAGATTCTGCTGGTTCATCGTTCCCTGCAGGCGGAGGTCGAAGCACGCCTCACGACGCTCGTGCAGGGCCTCGTGTACGGCGATCCCGAAGACCCGGGAACGCAGGTTGGACCGGTGATCAACGAAGCGTCCGCCGTCCGGATCGAGCGGTTGATCGACGACGCGATCGGACGTGGGGCCACGCGCCTGGCCGGTGGCGCGAGGCGGGGGGCCGTGGTGCCTCCGACGCTGCTCACCGGCGTCGACGTCTCGATGACGGTGAGTTGCGAGGAGATTTTCGGGCCGGTGATGTCGATCATGCCCTTTAATACGATGCAACAGGCGATCGATCGCGTCAACGCGACACCCTACGGCCTCGCCACCGGAATCTTCACCAACCAGCTCGATGAGGCCTTCAAGGCCGTGCGGCGCCTCCAGGTGGGCGGCGTGCATATCAACGAGACGTCGAGCTCCCGTGTGGATCTCATGCCCTACGGAGGCTCAAAGGATAGCGGCTTCGGGCGGGAAGGCCCGCATTACGCCGTGCGCGAGATGAGCGAAGAGCGGATGGTAACCATCTCCCCATGAGCTCCAGCGTGGAACACTTGAAGGAATGACTGCACCATGCCAATTATGAAGGGCGGCCAGCTGATCGCCGAGACCCTGGTAAACGAGAAGATACCCTACGTGTTCGGTATCTGTGGGCACGGCAACGTCGGCATCCTCGATGCGCTCTACGACGTCAGGGACAAGCTGCAGCTGATCTCGCCACGGCACGAGCAGTGCGCAGGGCACATGGCGGATGCCTATTTCCGGGTGCGCCATCGCCCCGTGGCTACACTCACCTCCACCGGTCCGGGTTCGGCCAATCTAGTCATGTCGCTCATCACGGCGCTATCGGATTCGTCGGCATTCATGGCTATCACGGCGAACGTGCCCACGTCGCAGCACAATCGCGCCCCGTTTCAGGAGCTCTACAAGCACAACCAGGCGGATTTCGCATCGGTGATGCGGCCAGTCGTGAAGCGTGCGTTTCAACCGACGCGCGTCGACATGCTGCCGCTGGCGCTCCGGCAGGCGATGGACACGATGGTGACAGGCCGGCCGGGCCCGGTGAACCTTGACATTCCGTACAACGTGTTCCAGGAAGAGGCGGACGTGGAGCTGCCGCCGCACTCCAACCTTGACCGACCGCACCGGCCCGGAGCGAGCGACGAGGATCTCGCGACTTCCCTCGACCTCCTCGCTGCCGCGCAGCGGCCGGTGCTCTTCATCGGCCATGGCGCAACGCTCGCGGAAGCGGGGCCGGAGATTGACGAGTTCAGGCAGCGCCTTGGCATTCCGGTCATTACGTCCCCGAACGGCATGGGCTGCATTCCCGCCGATGACCCGCTGACGCTGGGTTTTATCGGCCGCAACGGCGCGTATCCGGCCAACCAGGCTGGCCGCTACGCGGACCTGGTGCTGACGATCGGCACGCGCTTCGACGACCGTTCGGCATCGAGCTGGCAGCCAGGGTATTCGTGGAATTTTCCGAAGACCAAGCTAATTCACGTCGACATTGATCCGCAGGAACTCGGGCGCAACTATCCACCGACGCTGGGCGTGATCGCGGATGCCAAGGTATTCATGCGCCAGCTGCTCAGGCGCCTTGGCGATCGGCGCGACATTGATGCCTCGCGTTACGCTGCGTGGCGGCGCGAAGTGGCCGGCTGGCAGTCTGAATGGGAGGCTTTCGTCCGTCCGCATTTCAGCGACTCGATGAGCCCGCTACGGCCGGAATTCGTCGTCGGGGTCCTGCAGGAGATGCTGCCGGAGGATGTCATCCTCTCCCTCGATTCGGGCGTGCACCACAACTGGTTCATGCAGTTCTGGAAGCCGCGCCGTCCGCAAAGCATGCTCAACAGCTGGGGCTATTCCTCCATGGGTTTTGGCGTGTGCGGCGTGCTTGGGGCGCAGCTCGCCGCCCCAGACCGGCCATGCGTAGCAGTGGTCGGCGACGGCGGCTTTACCATGGCACCGCACGTGCTGTGCACCGCGGTCGAGTACAACCTCCCGTGCGTGTGGGTCATCTGGAACAACTTCGCCTGGGCTGCGATTCGCGATCTGCAGTATGGTCTATTCGACGGCCGGGAAATCGGCACGGCTTTCTACAAGGGGCAGTCTGGCAAGGCTTACAACCCGGACTTCGCTGCGTGGGCCCGCGCCTGCGGGGCCGACGGTGTCACCGTAACGCAGCCTCACGACCTCGCGGGTGCGATCGAGCTCGCGATCAAGAACCGGCGCCCCTGCGTAATCGACGTGCACGTAGACGCCAATGTGCGTCCCCCATCCACTGGCACGTGGCAGCTGCCGCCGATTCCATATAAGGAACCGGCGTTCGGCAAACCCCACCGCATTTGAAGAATCCCACCGACCCGCCATCTTATGCGGGCGGCAAGACGGGATCCACACCAAAGGAGAGACGATGAACGAGGCACACGCAATGAGCGCCTGGAGTTCCATGCAATCGCGCGCGAAGCTAGCCGCGCTGGTCCTCGGACTGGTCACGAGCTTCGGCGCAGTGGGGCAGACGAGCGCGCCGGTCAAAATCGGCATGATCTACGCGAAGCAGGGGCCGAGCGCATCCTTAGGCGAGTTTCTGGCGCGAGGGAGCGAAATGGCAGTGGAACAGGCCGGGAACAAAGTGCTGGGCCGACCGATTGAACTCATCTGGCTGGACGAGCCGGATCCCCAGGTCGCGCAGCAGAATATGCAGAAACTAATCGACGAGTCCAAGGTCATCGCGGTCGTGGGCGGAAATTCCAGCGCCTCCGCCCTGGCCATGATGAGCGTGGCAGCCCGCGAAAAGATCCCGCTCATTCTGCCTGGCGCGGCGGCTAGCGAGATCACTGGAAAGGGCTGCAACCGGTATACCTTCCGCACGCAGGCGACTGTCCCGGTCCAGATGCGAGGCATCATGCCGTATGTCTCGCAGCTCGGCAAAAAGGTTTACTTCATTACTCCTTCATACGCCTTCGGTCAGGACATCATTCGCTCATCGCGCGGGATGCTGATGGAGATCGGTGCGACTGAAGTCGGCAGCGACGAGGTACCGGTGAACACGGCCGACTACAGCTCCTACATTCTGAAGATCCGTCAGGCTAAGCCAGATGTCGTGATCGGCGGGCTGGTTGGGCTCGACCTTTCCAACTTCCTCAAGCAGTGGAGCGAGCTGGGGATGAAGGACAAGATCCCATACGTCGAAATCGCGGTGAGCGATACCGATTTCTGGAACATCGGTCCGGCTGCGTCCACCGGCATCTACGTCAAACCCTGGTATTACAATTACCCGGGCAACACGCCTACCGAGAAGAAATTCGTCGCCGATTTCACCAAGAAGTACGGTCGTCCGCCCTCCGATAAAGCATTCTCGGGCTGGATCGCGATGAAATCGCTGCTTGAGTCGATCGAGCAAGCGAAGTCTACCGATCCGAAGGCCATCGTGACGGCCCTGGAGAAGTGGCGTTACGTCGACGGCAGCTTTCCGACTTTCTATCGTGAGTGGGACCACCAGTTGATCCGTCCAGCGGTGATCGTTGGCGTCAAGAAAAACATCACCGACCAGTGGGACTATTTCGACGTGCTGAAGCTGACGTCGTCCACCGAGGCCGAAACCGCGAAGGCGTTCGGCACACGGGAAGAGGTCGGCTGCAACATGGGCCCGCTCTAAGGGGCTCGGAGAAGGTCTCGTTTGAAGGCCCACGGCGATGCTCGAGATTCTTCTGTCGCAGGTCGTCAACGGCCTGGTATTGGGATTCATCTACGTGCTGATCGCCGTCGGCCTGTCGATCACCTTCGGGCTGCTGGGAATCGTCAACTTCGCCCACGGCGCGTTCTTCGCGCTCGGGGCGTATGCTGCGTACCAGCTCTACCAGATGTTCGGCTGGCCGGCGGTGGTGTTCGCGCCGATTGTCGTCGGCATCGTCGGCATGGTCGTCGAAGTGATAATCATCCGGCGGCTTTATGGCAAGGAACCGCTACTCAGCCTTGTCGTCACGTTTGCGCTGGCGCTGCTTATCGAAGCGCTGATCCGGGTCTTCTGGGGTTCGGATGGTAAGCCGTTCAGTCCGCCGCCAGCTCTCGCGGGCGTCATCGAGTACGGGCCTCTATTCATAACGAAGTACCGCGTGGCAGTGCTGGTCGCAACGACCCTCACGCTGGCGGCGTTGTGGCTCTTCCTGTCGTACACGCCTTACGGCCGCATTTTGCGTGCCGGCAGCCGCGATCCAGAGATGGTCGACATGCTCGGTATCAATCTTCCGCGCGTGCTCACGGCTGTGTTCGGCCTGGGCTGCGCGCTTGCGGCGATCGCGGGCGTGTTGGCCGGACCGTTGTGGACTGTGTCGCCGTCCATGGCGGCGAATGCGATCATGCCCGCGTTCGTGGTCGTGGCTATCGGCGGGCTCGGCTCGTTCCGCGGGGCGACCGTCGCCGGCCTGGCGGTGGGTGTAGTAACGGCGCTGACGATCCAGTTCAAGCCCGACGCCGCGGCCGCCTCGATGTATGCCTTCATGTTCCTTGTGCTGCTCCTGCGACCGCGCGGACTCTTCGGCGAACGCTGGGAGCGCTTCGAATGACGGTGGCGCGTCGCCGATCGTCGCCCATCATCGTGATCGGCGCGGTACTACTCGTGATCTCGGTGGTCAATTGGGCGTTCGGTGCGCCGATCAACCGTGTGACGCAGATCGCGATCTACGCGCTCTACGCGATAGGTGTGAACTTCCTCATCGGTTACCTGGGGCTGGTGCCGTTCGGCGCCTCGTTCTTTTTCGGTTGCGCGAGCTACGCGGTCGCGATTGCGATGGGGGCGGGGTTGGGTAACGAGCTCGAGGCGGTCGCGTTGAGTGCCGTCTTTTCGGTGCTGCTGGCGCTCGTCGTCGGGGCGGTGATCCTACGGCGCCGGGGGCTCTATTTCTCGTTGCTGACCCTCGCATGCTCGCAGATCGCGTTCGAGATCGCGTTTCGCTGGACCGCCGTCACTGGCGGCGAAAACGGTCTCCAGAACGTGCCGCGGCCGTGGTTCCAGTCGGCCAACGCGTTCCACGCGTTTACGCTGGTGGTGGTCCTCGCGTTGCTGTACGCGCTCTGGCGAGTCGTACACGCCCCGTTCGGCCGGGTCATGCAGGCGTTGCGGGACAACGAGCAGCGTGTCACGAGCCTCGGCTACAACACCTACCAGATCAAACTAATCGCGTTCTGCATCTCCGGCGGGGTGATCGGCGTCGGCGGCGGCCTCATGGCGCTCCTGCTGCAGGGAGCGTATGCCAACAACCTGAACTGGCAGCACGCCGGTGATGCCGTGCTGATGGCGGCGCTCGGCGGCGTCCACCATTTTCTCGGTCCGTTATGGGGTGCCATTACATTCATCCTGCTCGAGGACCGGCTGAGCGCGGTCACCGAGAACTGGTGGCTTCTGTTCGCGCCCATCATCATCGTGTTTGCGCTGCTGTCGCCCGAAGGCATGCAGGGCATCGTACAACGCATGCTCAAGCGCGGGCACTGGACTCTAACCCGCGCCGGAATCCCGCAGCGACCGCCGCACATAGAGCCATACGCTCCAGACAAGGTGAATGTCGAGTCACTCGCTCCCATCCTGTCGATAAGAAATCTCAGCAAGCGCTTCGGCTCCATCGTCACGCAGGACAGTATCTCTGTCGACGTGAATCGCAACCAGCTGCACAGCTTCATCGGTCCGAACGGCGCCGGCAAGACGACGCTGTTCAATATCCTGACCGGACTGGTGCGCAGCGATGCTGGCCAGATCCTCTTCGAAGGGCGCGAGATCGGCGACCTGCCGGCTTACCACCGCGCACGGCTCGGTATCGCGAGATCGTTCCAGATCCTGAGCGTGTTCCCCAACCTGACGGCGTTCGAGAACGTCCGCGTCGCGGTACAGGCGGGACAGGCGCGGTGGGGCGGTTTCTGGGGCGATGCGCACGACAGCCCGGAAACCAACGAGCGGGTGTGGTCGCTGCTGCACGCGGTGGGCCTCGACGCGCGCGCCGCGGAGATCGGCTCTTCGCTATCCCACGGCGAGCAGCGGCTACTCGAGATCGCGGTATCGCTCGCGACCAACGCCACGCTGCTGCTGCTTGACGAACCGCTCGCGGGATTGGGCGAGACGGACCGGCAGGTAGTGAGCAAACTGATTGTGCGCCTCGCGCGTTCGCATACGGTACTTTTGATCGAGCATGACATTGACCGCGTGTTGGCGCTGTCGGATCGCATCACCGTGCTGCACCAGGGCCGGATCATTGCAGACGGCAGACCGGCCGAGGTGGCCTCCAATCCCGAGGTGATCACCGCCTATCTTGGCAAGATCCGGGCGGACGATGCGCGCGCGGGCGCGAACGCCGTTGGCATCAGGGCGGTGGCGCGCGCCGCGACGCCGGAGATACCGCTGTTGCAACTCGACCAGGTGTACGCCGGCTACGCAGGGGGTACCGTGCTGGAGGGCATCGACTTCACGGTGAACCACGGCGAGGTAGTTGCGATGCTCGGTCGGAACGGCGTCGGTAAGACGACGGCGTTGCGGACCATCATGGGGGCCCTTCGTGCCCGCTCTGGCCGGATCGTTCTTGAGGGCGTCGACATCACGAACATGCGTCCCGCACGCATCAATCGGCTCGGCGTGTCGATCGTGCCCGAGGGCCGCCGCCTGTTTCCCAATCTGACGGTGCGGGAGAACCTTACGCTCGCGGCCCGCGACGGCGGGCGCAGCATCGACGAAATATGGGAGCTCTTTCCAAAGCTCCGCGAGCGGATGCAATCGCGGGGCGAGAACATCTCCGGCGGCGAGCGGCAGATGGTCGCGATCGCCCGGGCGCTGATGGTTCCGAGTCGCCTCATCCTTCTCGATGAGCCCTTCGAGGGTCTGGCCCCGGCCGTGGTCCACGAGGTCAAGGAGGCGGTGGCGAAGCTCACCAGCGTCGCGAGCCTTGTGATCGTCGAGCACCACGCCGAGACCGTGCTATCGATGGCCGATCGCGCCTACGTGCTGGTGAACGGCAAGATCGCCTTTACCGGTAGCGCGAGCGCGCTGGGGGCAGACACCGCACTGCAGGAACGGCTGCTCGGCGTGACGCACGGCGCCGCCGATACCGCGGAACATCAGGGGCACCGGGTGTCGGTATGACCAGTCCGGCGCTCGGCATCAACACCTATGCGTACATCTGGTCGACGCCGCTGGTCGACTGCGTGCGCCGCTTCCGGGAGCTAGGCTACACCGACTTCGAGGCGGTCATCAATCCACCGCACCTTGCGTTCGAAGATGCGGATGCCGCAGGGCGCCACCGTCTGCGGCGCGCGCTCGAGACCGATGGAATCCGGTTGCGATCGCTCAATCTGCCGAGCCTCGATGTCAACCTCGCCAGTTCGATGCCACAGACCCGAGCCTATTCGGTCGGGATCTTCCACGCCGCGATCGAGCTCGCGGCCGATCTTGGCATTCCGCGCCTCATCACTGTGCCCGGGCGGGTCAACCCGCTGCTGGCGCCGGCAATGGCCGCGCGCGAGGCTTGGATGCGGGAAAGTCTCGAGGCCCTGCTGCCGCACGCGGAGTCGCGCGGGGTCGGACTGGCGCTCGAGAACGTTCCATTCGCATCGTTTCCGGACGCAGGCTCGCTCGGCGCCTTCGCGCGCAGCATGCACTGTGCGGCGTTGAGCGTGTGCTACGACGTTGCCAATGCACACTTCATCGGCGAGTCGCCGGCCCAGGGGCTCGTGCAGCTTCGCGATCTGCTGAGCATCGTCCACTTTTCCGACACTGGCCGTGCGCGCTGGCGGCACGACGAAATCGGCACGGGCGATGTGCCGTTCGGCGACGTGCACGCGGCGCTGGTCCAAATCGATTACAGGGGGCCCTGCATGCTCGAGATCATCCATTCCGACCCGGAGCCGGCGATACTGCGCAGCCATCGCGTGCTGGCCGGACTTGGCTTCGGGCCCTGTCCGACGGGACTGCCGGCATGACGACGAAGCCGGCTTCGTTCGGTCACGTCCTCGTAACCGGCGCGGCCGGCCTGCTTGGACGCCACGTCGTTGCCGAGCTCCGCGATCACGGGGTGCGTGTCCGCGGCTTCGACCGGCGCGCAGGCGATGCCGACATCGAGTGGCGCGTTGGTGACGTCACCGATGCCGACGCGGTGCGCGCCGCGGTGCGCGGGACCGACGCGGTCTTACACATCGCCGCCATACCGAACATCTGGTCCGGAGACGCGCAGACGATCATTCGGGTCAACACGCTCGGGACGTTCAACGTCTTCGAGGCCGCCGAAGCGGCCGGCGTGCGGCGCGTCGTGTTCTGCTCGAGCGACTCGGTGGTCGGGTACACCGTCCGCGAAGGCAGGATGCTGCCGCCGCGCTACGCGCCAATCGACATCCGGCACCCGTTGCAGGCGACCGATCCGTATGCGGTGAGCAAGATTATCGGAGAGGACATTGCGCGCGCGTATTCACTGCGAGGAATGCAGGTCGTGGCGCTGCGCACGGTGTTCATTGCCTATCCGGAGATGTCCTGCGAAATCGTCGCCCGCGCGCGCGACCCTGAAGGCTATCACGGGCCAATGGCCGGCGGCCCCTCGTCGGCCGGTGGCGGCCCGCTGCACCACCACGTCGACCCGCGGGATGTGGCGCGTGCGTTCCGGCTCGCGTTGCAGATGCGCTCGCCTCGCTTCGAGCGCTTCTTCCTCTCCGCGCAGGTCACGCTGTCGCCGGAGCCGACGCTCGAGCGGCTTCGGCGCCTGCACGGTGGCGCCGTCGAGGTACGTGACCCCGATCTGTACGCCCGCAATCCATTTGCGCCGCTCTACGACCTCGGCCACGCGCGCGAACGTCTGAAATTTGCCGCCGAATTCGACCAGCGGCACCTGTTGCCCAACCCATCATGACAATCGAGGCTCACCATCATGACTATCGCATCGGGTAGGAAATCACGAAGCGCCGCGACTGGCGCGAAGGCGGTCACCCGCAATCTCGGGGAATTGCTCTGGATACAATATCCCGGCCACTTCGGCCAGGCCTTGTCGAAAGCGATCGTTTCCCCGGATACCCTGCACAGCCGCTTCTTCGACCACCGGATTTCGTGCTACGAACCGGGGGCCTACGTCGAAGCGCACGTACACAAGATCCAGGAGCAGATCTATCACGTGCTAAGCGGCGAAGGTATCCTGATCCTCGACGGCGAGCATCGCCTGGTGCGGGCCAACGACGTGACCTTCATCCCGCCCGGCGTCGTGCACGAGTTTCACTGCACCGGGACCGACACGCTCGTGTTCCTGGTCATCACGAGCCCGCCGACGGACGCCGCCGTCCCCGGCATGTGACGGAGACGCTAACCATGAAAAAGATTCTCGTCACCGGAGGGTGCGGGTGGCTCGGCGCCGCGGTTACGAAGGCTCTGCTCGAAAGGGGGGACACGGTCGTGGCCATGGACCTGGCCATCCCGCCCGCCATCACCGCTCTCGCCCGCGAGAACGAGCGCTTGATCCCAGTCGTCGGGGATCTGTGCGAGTGGCGCCAGGTGACCGAATTGTTTCGCACGCATCGACCGGGTGCAGTCGTGCACTGCGCCGCGATCGTTGGCGTGGTGTTGGCCGCGGACATCCCGGTCAAGGCACTTCGAGTCAACGTCGAAGGGGCCGTCAACCTGTTCGAGGCGATGCGACAGGCGGGCGTCAGGCGGGTGGTGCACATTAGTACGGAGGAGACCTACGGCGACTTCCGCGCCGCGCTGATTGACGAGGAGCATCCACAGCGACCGACGAGCGTCTACGGGCTCACCAAGCTCGCCGTCGAGCACTACGGGCGCGTGTATTCGCTCGATCACGGTCTCGAATGCATCAACATCCGTACCTGCTGGGTGTACGGTCCCAACCTTCCTCGCGCCCGAATGCCGAAGACCTTCATCGACGCCGCGCTGCGCGGCGAGCCCTACCATCTCGACGCGGGCCGCGACCTGGCCGTCGATCAAGTCCACATCAGTGACACCGTCGCGGGTGCCCTGCTAGCGTTGGACAAACCGGATCACCGATTCGACAGCTACAACATTGCGACGGGAGAGGCGCCCACCATCGGCGACGTCGCTGCCATCGTCAACGCCATCGTGCCGGGTGCGCGCATCACGGTGGGCAGTGGCGAGTATCTTCATGGCGGCACGGTGCACACGGCGAAGAAGGGGGCGCTCGACATACGCCGGGCGCGCGCCGAACTGGGTTATTCGCCGCGATACGACATCAGGCGCGGCATCGAGGCGACTGTGCAGGCGGCTCGTCTGGAGCTTGCCGTCGCCCCCGCACCCATGGAGAAGAGCAAGGCGTCCGGAGGTGCGTGAGGGGAGGCCCCGTTGCGGCGCCCCTTCTTAACCTAGCCTGACGCCACGCAGTCTGCGTAGCATGAGGACAGCAAAACGCCGCGATGAAGCGCACACTCAGGGCCGACTGCAAGCGTTAAGCGTCGGACGCGATCGAGTCCATCTCCGCGCTCGTTTCGGCGGCAACGGCCCGCGGCGAACGGTACTCGACCGGCAGCTTAACGCCCTTCCACTCACCACTTTCGACCAGCCGGCGAACGACGTGCTTGAGTTCATTGCGCACGATCTCCACGCAATTCGACCGCTTGTGCGGCGGCAGTGTGTAAAGGTAGTTCGCACGCGTCATTGGAGTGCCCGAAATGCCGAGGCAACGCCAGCGCAGCGGAGAGGCACCGAGCGCAAGGGTGGCGGCCATTGGCTTGATGGTGGCGCCCATGCCCGCCGCGACGCACGACATCAGCAATGGCAACGAGTCGATTTCGGCTACCGCGTCGATCTGCACGTTGATTCGCTCGAATTCGACGCTGATCCGCTTGCGCAGCCCGTGTTCAGGGCTGGGCAGCACCAGCGGCAGCTTGGCGACGTCCTCGAGCCGGAGCGTCGTCCGATTCTTCGCGACGAGTCGGCTGTCCTGCGGCACGATAACGAACAGTTCCTCGTCCAGCAGTGGCTCGATGGTCAAATCGGACGCACCGGTGTGGTTGAAAAGCACCGTCAGATCGAGCTGATCCGCGCGCGCCATACTCGCGAGGTGACCGCTCAATGCTTCGACGATATTCAGAACGATTCCGGGATATTTCTCTCGCAGATGCACGACGAGCGGCAGGCCGAGCCTGCAGACCGTCGTGGGTGCGAGCCCCAAGGCAACGCGGCCGGTGATCGCCACACATTCCCGTCGCGCGACGCCGACTGCCTGCTCCAGTTGGCGCAGCATGAACTTGGCGTGGTGATACAGTGCGTCCCCGTTCTCGGTGGGAGAAACTCCTCTCGAAGAGCGCACCAACAGGGCCTTGCCAACCTCATCCTCCAGGCGCGCCATCTGCTGGCTGAGCGCGGGCTGCGCGATGAACAGCTGACGGGATGCCTTGGCGAGGCTTCCGCTTTCGACAATCTGTACAAAGTATCGCAGTTGGCGCATGTCCATTTCGGTCTCTCCAGGCCCGGCGTCTATAAGCATACCTTTTCTCCGAGCCTCGTGCTGTCGACAGCCAACGTTCGGCCGGGGCGCTGTCAGGCGCAGGACGCCGGACCGGGGCTACCCTTCACGAAAGCTGACGACCCGCCGCCCGATCGTCCGCTGGCGCGGCTGGTCGCCGGCGCCTACAGCATATCCAGCTAACAGGAGACGTGAGCGATGCTCGATGTATTGGTTATCGGCGGCGGCAACGCGGCGCTGTGCGCGGCGCTGATGGCGCGCGAAGCTGGCGCTTCGGTGCTGCTGCTCGAAGCCGCGCCGCGCGAATGGCGTGGCGGCAATTCGCAGCACACACGCAACCTGCGCTGCATGCACGATGCGCCGCAGGACGTGCTGATCGAGGCGTATCCAGAAGAGGAATACTGGCAGGACTTGCTCAAGGTCACCGGCGGCCTCACCGACGAGAAACTGGCGCGCCTGACGATCCGCGCCTCGTCGTCCTGCCGCGATTGGATGCGCAAGCACGGCGTCCATTTCCAGCCGCCGCTCTCTGGCGCGCTGCACGTGGCGCGCACCAACGCCTTTTTTATGGGCGGGGGCAAGGCACTGGTCAACGCGTACTTCCGCAGCGTCGAGGCGCTCGGGGTGCGGATTCGCTACAACGCGCCGGTCGACGCGATCGAGTTGCGCGACGGGTGCTTCGTCGCGGCGCGCATCGGTGGCGAGCGCATCGAGGCGCGGGCCTGCGTGCTCGCCTCCGGCGGCTTCGAATCGAACCGCGCCTGGCTGCGCGAAGCCTGGGGCCGGAACGCCGAGGGCGAGTGGCCGGCCGACAATTTCCTAATCCGCGGGACGCGCTTCAATACGGGCGTGCTGCTGAAGTTCATGATCGATGCGGGGGCCGACAAGGTCGGCGATCCATCGCAGTCGCATTGCGTGGCGATCGACGCGCGCGCGCCGCTTTACGATGGCGGCATCTGCACGCGGGTGGATTGCGTGTCACTGGGCGTCATGCTCAACCGCGACGCCGTGCGCTTTTATGACGAGGGCGAAGACTTCTGGCCCAAGCGCTACGCGATCTGGGGGCGCCTGGTGGCGCAGCAACCGGGGCAGATCAGCTACTCGGTGATCGACGCCAAGGCCATCGGCCGGTTCATGCCGCCGGTGTTCCCCGGGGTGAAAGCCAACACGCTGGCCGAACTTGGGCGTGCGCTCGGGCTCGATGTGCCGACCTTCGTGCGTACGATCGAAGCGTTCAACGCCGCATGTCGGGTCGGCACGTTCGACCACGCGGTCCTGGACAACTGTCACACCGAGGGCCTTACGCCGCAAAAGAGCCATTGGGCGCGACCGATCGACACCGCACCGTTCTACGCCTACGCGCTGCGGCCTGGCATCACGTTCACTTACCTGGGGCTGAAGGTGAACGAGCAATCCGCAGTGCACTTCGGTGGCAAACCCAGCCCCAACTTGTTCGTTGCCGGCGAAATGATGGCTGGCAATGTGCTCGGCAAGGGCTATATCGCCGGTGTCGGAATGTCCATCGGTACCGCGTTCGGGCGCGTTGCCGGAGCCGTGGCCGCGGCATCCGCGAAAGACGGAGGCCAGCATGCTGCCGCTTGATGCGAGGAACCGCGAGGACAGCGCGCAGGCAACGAGCGCGCCAGCGTTGAGCGAGAATGAAGCCGAAGTCAGCCGCGTGATGCAGATCTGCAATGCCTGCCGCTATTGCGAGGGTTTTTGCGCGGTGTTTCCCGCGATGACGCGCCGACTCCAGTTCGGCAAGGCTGACATCGACTATCTCGCCAATCTATGTCATAACTGTGGCGCGTGTTTGTATTCATGTCAGTATGCGTCGCCGCACGAGTTCGCGGTCGATGTGCCGCGCGCGATGGCCAAGGTTCGTGTCGACACTTACGCAGACTACGCATGGCCATCTGCGTTCGGCGCACTTTATAAGCGCAACGGCTTGGCGCTGGCGCTCGCCACGGCCGCCGGACTGGCGCTGTTCCTCGTGCTTGGCGTCGCGATGATGGGTTCACTGTTCCACTTGCCGCTCGCAGGAAATTTCTACGCGGTGTTTCCTCACAACCTCCTGGTGTCGATGTTCGCGCCGATCTTCCTCTTCGCCGTACTGGCGCTAACGATCGGGGTGCGGAAGTTCTGGAAGGGCCTGGCGCCCGGCGCAGTCTCTGGCGCGGCGATGGCTGAGGCGACGTCCAACGCATTGAACCTCAAGTATCTCGGTGGCGGCCACGGTCAGGGCTGCAACGAGTCGGACGACGAATTCACATTGTGGCGCCGCCGCTGGCACCACTTCACGTTCTACGGCCTCCTGCTCTGCTTCGCAGCGACCTGCGTGGCGACGCTGTACCACTACCTGTTGAACTGGGACGCACCGTATGCATTGACAAGCTTGCCGGTAGTGCTCGGTATGGCGGGCGGTGTCGGATTGCTGATTGGGCCGGCGGGTCTACTGTGGCTCAACGTGCGCCGCAGTCCGCTGCGTGCCGACAGCGCGCAACAGCCGATGGACCGCGGCTTCATCGCGCTTTTACTTCTCACCAGTGTCTCCGGCATCGCCCTGCTGGCGTGGCGCGACACCGCTGCGATGGCGTTGCTGCTCGCTCTGCACCTCGGTGCGGTGATGGCGCTGTTCCTGACGCTGCCCTACGGCAAGTTCGCGCACGGCATCTTTCGGGCTGCGGCCCTGCTGAAGTGGAATGTCGAAAGACGCCAGCCCAATGCACTTCTGTTGAGCGACGACTGATGCATCGCCAGATATTTGACGCAACGCGGCCGGAGCGTCATGGAAGCCCCGCACGCGGCCAGAATGGCCCGGTTGGCGCATTGGAGGGCGCATTGCACGCTTTGGAGCTCGCTATTGCGAAGCGGCGGGTGTGTGTGATTGCGCTTGCGTGTCGGCGCGAACGTGCAGCCGCCTTCCATGGGTAGCTACTGCCGAGTCCACACAGGGAACCCATTCGAAAAGCGGCATGTCGCCTGAACGGCTTGTCAGTCAAGCCGCCTGACACATGGCGCTGACGGGCCTTACTCGCAAAGGAGTCCGATTGAATCAGAAACTGGCATTAGTTTTCGGCGGCTCGCGTGGCATCGGCGCAGCCTGTGTGCGGGTTCTGGCCCGTGATGGTTTTCACGTCGCATTTACGTACAACGCGAACGCCGATCAGGCGAGGGATCTCGCCAAAGCGGTGACCCGGGCGTCGCAGGGTTCGGGAGTCACCTTTCACGCGGTCGATATCCGGCAGCCGGACGCGGTCGCGAACGTGTTCGCGGCGGCGGCGAAAGAGTTCGGACAGGCTCCGAGCTGCGTGCTCGCGAATGCCGGGATCAACGTACCTCCCGCGCCCATCGCGCAGTTCGACCCGGGCAATTTCAGAATGCTGGTTGATGTCAACGTCGTCGGTGCATTTAACGTGCTTCGCGAGGCTGCCAATCGAGTTCAGGACGGCGGCACGATCATTGCGGTATCGACCACAATGGTGCGCCACGCGGTCCCGGGCCTAGGCCCTTATGCCGCGACAAAGGCTGCAGTGGAATGCCTCGTCCGCTCGATGGCCAAGGAGCTGGCCGCACGCAAGGTGCGCGTGAACGCCGTTGCACCCGGTCCGGTCGACACCGATCTCTTCCATGCGGGGAAATCGGACGAAGCCAAGCAGCGATCCGCCGCGCTCAGCCCCTTCAACCGCATAGGAACCCCGGAGGAGATCGCTGAGGTAGTTGCTTACCTCGCTTCCGCGAAAGCCTCATGGGTGCACGGACAGATTGTGCAAGCCAATGGCGGGCTCATCTGAGGCGGCATGAGATCGGTCGCGCCATTCGAGGTGGGATTTGCCGTCAAGGACGGGGCCCGAATGCATTGCGAAGCGACGAAGGAAATGACACAAGAATGACACAGGCACCTCGCATAGCAAGGCTTGGCGGCTCACGTGCGCCCTTTCACGGCGGTAACAGGAGTTCGAATCTCCTTGGGGACGCCAATTAAAACAGTAACTTAGTTAGTAATTGGCGCCCGATTAGGTCGCCGTTACCTTCTTGTTACCGTCAGGCGTTGCAGGACGGCCCCCCTCGTTTACTGGCACGCTGGCCATTGTGCTGGCGGGCGATCCGGCACGGTTGCAGAATCAGGGCATGCCGAGCCTCGAGCTTTACCCCTTCCGTTTTCGCGACTCGCTAACCGGCAAATGGGTCCGCGCCCGGCATAGGATGCAGGTGCCAGAGATGCAGCGTTGCTATGGGGAGTGGGAGATAACCGGGGCGCCTGAGATTCGACGTGTGCAGTCGGCGAGTCCAGAGCCGTTCGACCCGTTCCGCGAACTTGCACCCGGGCGGGTCGATGTTTGCTCTGAATGTTAACTGTGGTCTCGTGCTTAGAACGTTGTGACAATCAATCCGCCGAACCAGCCTGTACTTTGGCACCCCGGCGGCGACGACGCAGTCGAGGTAAACCGCCCAGCGAGGCTGACTTCAGTTGCCGTCATTTCGAAAAGCTCGAATGATCCAGCTTCCCCGTCACTACAGGTGTAGTTGCCACTAACCTGCCCCATCTGGCCGAACTGCGTTAGCGTCCCTGGATAGGAGCAACTAACGCCCGTCGTTTCGTTGGATGCTAATGTAATCGCTGAACCGTTTTGCGTGATATTGAGAATGCCAATTCTCTCGACCGTGCCGTTGAACGCAGGATTGGCACAGCCAGTAATGTCGAAGTGAATGCCTCCTCCGAAGTGGCCGTTGAAGTCTGTAAGCACCAGGGATTGCCGGATTACGTTCTTCGTGACAGCAACCCCGTTCACCGTATAACTAAGCGTGCCGGTTTCTACTGTCTGCGCCGTCCACGTCATTGTTCCAACAGGATTGACCGTGAGCGCACCGGGGTTCCATGGCGACCCGAAATAGGTGCCTGTTGTTACGTAGAGAGTCCATTGTTGCCGTGTACCAAGTTGGTTGGCCAGAGGGTCCATAGACAAACATAGTCCCGAAGATAACCATCCCTCGATCGACTAACTGTAGGCCCCATCCCGAATCGGCCGGTATGTACCAAAGATCGCTTTGGTCGGTCGTAAACGGCGTGGAATAGGCAGGTGATGCAAGAAACGATGTGGCGGCGAGCAGGACGCAGGCTGCGTGACGAAGCGTCTTCATGGGCTTCTCCCTGAAAGCACAGACGACAGCCACTCTCCG
>Ga0074044_10001001_pt1 | contig 25989 bp, 28 predicted proteins | sample BogForMeECP23OM1_FD_94443 | JGI IMG/M metagenome (GOLD analysis project Ga0074044, IMG submission 94443) | Bog forest soil microbial communities from Calvert Island, British Columbia, Canada - Bog Forest MetaG ECP23OM1 | ecosystem: Environmental > Terrestrial > Soil > Wetlands ... | reverse complement strand
GGAACCTCGGAATTTCCGGACAGTCGCAGAGAAGCGGTTATGCGGGGCCCGTGAAGAAATTCAGCGACCGATTGGCGAAGGCGATGATCGGCGCCCAATACAAGCCCAGTGCGATAGTGGCGCCCGCCAGAACACCCATCAGGCCGTAGTTCCACGGTTCGGCTAAGATGGTGCCTTCGTCGCCCTGTGGCGTGTCGAGGAACATCGTCTTGATCGGACGCATGTAGTAGTAGAGCGACACGACCGAGTTCATTACGCCGACGATCGCGAGGATATAAAATTTCCCGCGGATCACCGCGGCGAACAGGTAGAACTTTCCAATGAAGCCGACCGTGAGCGGAATACCCGTCAGGGAAAAGAGAAATATGCTTAGCGCGACAGCGGGCACGATTCCGCCGCGCCACGCGAGGCCGCGATAGGCGTCGATATCTTCGCGGCCAGTGCAATTCGCGACGATCATCACCACCAGGAAGGCGCCCGCGTCCATCACGTAGTACGCGAACAGATAGAACAGCATCGCACGGAGTCCATCATTCGAGAGCACGACGAATCCCATCAGCGCGTATCCTGCCTGCGCGATGCTGGAATATGCGAGCAGCCGCTTCATGTTGGTCTGCTGCAGCGCGGCGAGGTTGCCCAGCGTCATCGTGATGACGCAAATCACGAGCAGGAGTTGGGGCCAGTCGACGCCTTTGAGAGCTTGCCAGCTTCCGTTCGCGGACAGCGAAGAAATCGCCGGAAAGAAGAAGCGCGTCAGCAGCGCAAAGCCCGCGGCCTTGGAGCCGATCGCAAGAAAGGTCGTGACGGGAATCGGCGCGCCGGTGTACACATCGGGCGCCCACATGTGGAACGGAACCGAAGAGACTTTGTAGCCCATTCCGGCCAGGATCAGCACCAGCGCGATGAAGACGGCCAGTACAGGTAGCGTTTCCGGCGTGGTCAGCGCCTTATTGATCACCGTAAAGTCTAGCGAGCCGCTGATCCCGAAGATCCAGCTCATGCCGTAGATCATCGTGCCCGACGCGACGCCGCCATAGATAAGGTACTTCAGCGCGGCTTCGAGCGAGCGGCGATTGTGCCGGAGGAACCCGGTCAGGATGTACGAAGTCAGGCTGACGAACTCCAGCGCCAGATAGGCCATCAGCAGGTTCGCCGACTCCGCCATCAGGAACATCGCGAGCGTGCTCGCGAGCAGAATCGCGTAGTACTCGCCCTGGTCGCAGGTCCGCACCTCTTCCGAGCCCATCGACATCCAGACCGCGACCAGCGCGGCCAGCGCGATCAGCGCGCGGAAGAACAGCGCGAATCCGTCGAACACAAGCATGCGATGGAACAGCCATGCGTTGCCGGTATCAGGCTGAAACGCAATTAGCAGGAGCGCGCCGGCGGTAATCACCAGCGCAAGGTCGCCCAGCCGTGACTTGTCGGTCACGATCAGATCGACGATTACCAGGACCAGGACGCCGGCCGAGAGCAGCAACTCGGGCAGAAAACGAGCGAGGCTTGCGAAGTTACCCAGATCCATCGGCGTTCAGCTCAGTGGACCATCGCAATCGCGGGGCCCGGCGTCGAAAGCACGACCTGGTTCAGATGCACCAGGGAGGAGTTGAGCAGCCCCAGTATTGCGTGCGGATAGACGCCGAGGACGATCACGATTATCGCAAGCGGCACGAGCGTGAACGCTTCGCGCAAGGAAAGATCGGAGTAGCCGGCATACTTCTCGTTGAAGGGTCCCAGGTAGATCCGCTGATAGGTCCAAAGCAGATACCCTGCCGTCAAGACGGCGGTGGCTGCGCCGAACACCGTCATCAGCGGATACGTCTGCCACGCACCGAGCAGGACCAGGACTTCCGATATGAACGCGGACATGCCCGGCAGCGCCATGCCGGCGAAGAATGCGAACCCGGTCATCGCAGCATAGAAGGGCATCTGCTGCGCCAGTCCGCCAAAGCCGTTGATCTCGCGGTGATGCGCGCGATCGTAGATGACGCCGACCAGGATGAAGAGCATCGCCGTGACGGTGCCGTGATTGAACATTTGCAGCACAGCGCCGTTGATACCCGCGGTCGTGAACGATGCGATACCCAGCATCACGTAACCCATATGGCTGATAGACGAGTACGCGATCAGCTTCTTGAAGTCGGTCTGCGCCATCGCGCACATCGCGCCGTAAACGATGTTGACCGTCCCGATAACGCCGAGGAACAGCCACGCAAGCTGATGGGTCGCCTCCGGCAGAATCGCAAAGTTGACGCGCAGAATTCCGTAAGTGCCCATCTTGAGGAGTACACCGGCCAGAATGACCGAGATGGCGGTGGGCGCCTCGACGTGCGCATCGGGCAACCAGGTATGGAACGGGAACGCCGGAATTTTGATCGCAAACCCGATGAACAGGGCGATCCAGACGATGCGCTGGAAGTTCGACGAATAGTGCGAGGCGTTGGACGCCAAAGTAGTCATGTCGAAGGTGGTTTGCGCACCGTAGTAGTAGAGGCCCAGCATGGCCAGCAGAATCAGCACCGAGCCGAATAGCGTATAGAGGAAGAACTTGATGGCAGCGTATTCGCGCCGCGGGCCGCCCCAGACTCCGATCAGGAAGTACATCGGCAGGAGCATCACTTCCCAGAAAATGTAGAACAGGAAGAAATCGAGCGAGACGAACACGCCCATCATTCCCGCATCGAGCATCAGCAGGAGCGCGTAATAGGCCTTCTCGGCGCGGTTGATGCCGAAGCTTACGAACACCGAGATGAAGCAGATGAGCGCGGTCAGCAGGACCATCGAGATCGAGATCCCGTCCACGCCCATGAAGTAGGTGATGTGATAGGACGGAATCCAATCGTGCTTCTCGGCGAACTGGACCGCGGTGGTCGTGGTGTCGAAGTTCTCGTACAGCCAGACCGCGATGGCGAGCTGCAGGGCGGTCGCCCCGACCGCGAGCCATTTACAGATGTCCTTCATCGCCTGCGGCAGGCACAGAATGACGACCATGCCGGCGACCGGAATGAATGTAATCAGAGTAAGCGCGTGACTCATTTCGATAAATGCTCTTTTCCGTTCTGCGTCGGCGCGCGCTCAGACATGAATCATGGCGCGCACCAGTAGAATCACCATCACGGCGGCCAAAATGCCGTACAAATAACCGTTGATCGAGCCGGTCTGCAGCCGGCGCAGCCGCCCGCCGACATCCAGCGTCACCAGCGAGGCAAAGTTCACAAACCCATCGACGACGTAGCTGTCGAACAAGCCGGAAAGCCACGCGCCAACTACCGTCAGGCTGGCCGCAAGATTGACGACGCCGTCGATGATGTGCGAGTCGAACCAGGCGAACGCGCGCGTCAACGCGAGATACGGCTGGATGATCGCGAAATCGTACAATTCATCGACATAGTATTTGTTCAGCACCCAACCGTAGATCACGCCGCCGAAAGCCGTGCTGAAGCGCTCGGGATCGATGGTCTTTTGCCGATACATCAGGTCGGCGGCAAGCCATCCCAGCACCACCATCGTGAAGGTAATGAAGCCGAAGGCCGCCTCGGTCGCATGGCTGTGAAGGCCGCTTGCCACGATGCGGCGCGTCACCTCGCTGCTGAAAACCGGGTCGAGGAACGCCTCGAATGGCTTGTAGGTGGCGATAAATTCCGGAATTTTCACCACGCCGCCGACCACCGACAGCACGCCCAGCACGATCAGTACGTACGTCATCGAGGGCGGCGATTCATGCAGATGATGCTCTTGCTCGTGCGTGCCACGGAACTCGCCGAAGAACGTCATGTACACCTGGCGGAACATGTAAAAGACCGTTATCGCGGCGCCAAGCAGCAGGAATGCCCACACGACCGTGTGGCCGTGCGCGAATGCCTGCCAGATGATCTCGTCCTTGGACATGAAGCCCGCGAACGGCGGTACGCCGGCGAGCGCGAGGGTCGCGGCAAGAAAGGTGATGAAGGTGATCGGCATGTGATGCCGCAAGCCGCCCATCTTGCGCATGTCCTGCTCGCCGCCCATCGCGTGGATGACCGAGCCCGAACCAAGGAACAGGCACGCCTTGAAGAACGCGTGCGTCATCAAATGGAACACGCCGGCCGAGTATGCGCCGACGCCGACCGCGGCAAACATGTAGCCGAGCTGGCTCACCGTCGAGTAGGCGAGGACCTTCTTGATGTCGTTCTGCGCGATGCCGATGGTCGCGGCGAAAAGCGCCGTCAATCCGCCGACCACCGCGATGATGGTCATTGTCGCCGGCGACATGGAGAACAGGAAGTTCAGGCGCGCCACCATGTAGATGCCCGCGGTGACCATCGTGGCCGCGTGGATAAGCGCGCTGACCGGAGTCGGACCCGCCATCGCATCGGGCAGCCAGACATAAAGCGGAATCTGCGCTGACTTGGCGGTGGCGCCCGCGAACATCAGGAGCGTCACGAACGTGACCATCGTCATGCCGATGTAGCCGGGCATCCCCGCCAGCAAAGGCGCGTATTGAGCGACTTCGCGCGTCACCAAAGTCGGGTGCCCTACTTTGCCCAGCGCCATGAAGAGGCTGTAGAGCGCGATGACGAAGGCCCAGTCGCCGACGCGATTTACGATGAAAGCTTTGTTGCCGGCGGTGGTGTTGGCGAGAACCTTGTACCAGAAGCCGATCAGCGCGAATGAGCAGAGGCCGACGCCCTCCCATCCGACGAACATCAGCCACATATTGTCGCCGAGCACCAGCACCAGCATCGCGAAGGTGAACAGGTTGAGCCATCCGAAGAAGCGCCAGTACGATTCTTCTTCGTGCATGTAGCCGGTCGAGTAGATGTGAATCAGGCCGCCAACGCCGGTGATGATCAGTGTCATCACCATCGAGAGCGGATCGAGCCAAAAGGCGATCTCCAGCTTCAACCCGCCGACGTCGATCCAGGTCCAGAGATCGTCGAGCATGAAGCGGTTCTCAGGCGCAAGCGCGAGCATCGAGAAAAACGCCTTGAGCCCGAGCAGGAACGCAAGCGCGACCACGCCGCAGCCAATGAAGCTGATCGCACGCTTGCCGAAAGTCCTTTGCAGCCAGGGACCAGCAAGAAAGTTGGTCGTCGCGCCAATTAGCGGCAGCAGCACGATATAGCGCGCAATCGTTATGCTTACCGGATGGTCCATCAGCAGATGCTCACGTCAAAGGGCCGGACAGGCAGCCGGAAGCTCGATCCGCCGCACCGCAATCCTCGTCCCCGCCTCGATTGGTCGGGCTGATATAAGCAGAAAACCGATCCACCGCAAAGGAAATCGATGGCGGCTGCGCGCCTCAGACGATTGTCGCGGACCGGCGTTATCCACTGAGCGTTTCGGCCGCATCGACATCGATGGTCTTGAAGTTCTGGTAGATGGCCAGGACTACGGCGAGGCCGATTACCGCCTCGGCAGCCGCCAGCATGATCACGAAAATCGCGAAGATCTGCCCGTCGTACTTGCCGCCGCCGTAGAAAGCGAACGCCAGGTAATTGATATTGGCCGAGTTGAGAATCAACTCGATGCCCATGAGGATGCCGATGGCGTTGCGGCGCGTCAGCACGCACAGCATCCCGAGCGAAAAAATGATGAGGCTCAGGACCAGAAAATGGTTGAGCCCGATTCCCCCTCCCATGTCGACTCCCCCGCGTCCGTCTATTCGCGCGCTTCGTGCCGCGAGATGACGATCGCGCCTATCAATGCGGCCAGCAGTACCAGCGAGGCCACTTCAAACGGCAACACGTAGTCGCCCAGAAACGCGTTGCCAATTCCATACGTGGTCGGCGCTGGAGCTACCACGGCAGCAACGTGCCAATGGGTTCGCAGGGCCGCGTACGCCATGACTCCGCCCGCGATGAAAACGACCACGAGAGCCGGAGCCATGCCCACCGCACGATTCGACACAGTCACATCGGCGATCCCCGCGGTCAGCATCACGGCAAAAATGGTCAGCACCAGAATTCCGCCAACATAGACGAGCAATTGCACCATCGCCACGAAGTCCGCCGCAAGCAGCACGTAGATGCCCACCACGCCCATGAAGGCGCCGAGCAGCGCGAAGGTGGAATATACGATGTTGCGCGAGAACGCGACGAGGGCGGCGGACCCGACCGTCAACAGCGCAAGGCCGTAGAATATTATCGTCGCCAGCATCCCCGAGAAGCTCCTCCACCAGTGCGGCAGGGCACTAGGCTTCCGGCTCTTCCTCCGCTGGCTTCTCGCCGCCGGGTTGCGCGAATTCGTTGATATAGCGCATTCCGCGGTTGAGAATCGGCGCGATTCGCGGATCGGTCTCGGGACCCTTCTTGGGCTTGTAAGCCTGCACGGGCTCCGGGACAAAACGCCGAATCAGGCTCTCGAGCGAATAGTCGGCGCCTTCAAACTCGGTCGTATGATGAATCGATCCGGTGGGACACGGCTCGCTGCAAAGTCCGCAATACATGCACTTGGCGATGTCAATATCGAACTGCGAGATGGTCATCGCGCGGGTCTTGGGATCTTTCTCGCAGGCGATGACGATGCAATCGATAGGGCAGGCGCGCTCGCAGGCCAGGCATCCGGTGCAGATTTCGAGATCGACTTCGAGGATGCCGCGGTAGCGGAACGGCAGCGTGTCCTGCACGCGGACCGGCATCCGGTCCGGGTATTGGACCGTGTAAGGCCGCCGCACGAAGTGCGACGCCGTGACCGCCATCCCCTCGAAAATCGTGGTGACGGTGTCTTTAATGTTTTGTACGTAGGAGCCGAAAGCACCCATCTTGATTCTCGCGCGACCTATATCGTCGGATGGAAGTAGAGTTCCATCTTCGAACGGCGGGCATAAAACACAACTCGCCGGATGAACATTGCAATTATCACAACGCCGGCCGCGAACATCAGGTAGCCCATAAAGGCGTTGCCGTCGGGCCAAATGGCGACCCAGACCGCCGTGCCGATCATGTCAGCAAATGAAATCGGCACGAAATATTTCCAGCACAGGGTCATGAGCTGATCGATCCGCACTCGCGGCAGCGTGCCGCGAATCCACATCGAAAGGAACACGACCGCCAGCACCTTCACGTTGAAGGTGATTAGTTCCAGAATGTTCATCACGACCGGGCTGTTGCTCATGTGCGGAAAACGCCATCCGCCCAGAAAGAGCGTTACTATCAGCGCGCCGACCAGGAAGAGATTGCCCCACTCCGCCATGAAGAAAAACGTGTAGCGCATCCCACTGTACTCGGTCGCGAATCCCGCGACCAACTCGCTTTCCGCTTCGGGCAAATCGAACGGGGTGCGATTGCCCTCCGCGAGCGCGGAGATAAAAAGGATATTCGCGGCAACGAAGGTAAACGGATTGGCGAACAGGAACCAATGCTGCGGCGACCAGCCCTGCGCGCGGATAATTCCCTGCATCGAGAGCGTGCCGGTCATCAGCACCACTGGGAAAATCGACAACCCCGCCGGAATCTCATAGCTGACAATTTGCGCCGCCGAGCGGATTCCACCGATCAGCGACCATTTGTCGTTCGAAGACCACCCCGCCATCAGCACGCCGACCACGGTCAGCGCGGTAACGGCGGTGAAAAACAGAATTCCCACGTTCAAGTCGGCCAGGATGAGACTGCTCGAAAATGGCATCACGGACCAGGGCAGGATGAACGCGAGCATCACCAGATACGGCGCAAGCTTGAACAACGGCGCATCGGCTTCCGCGGGAATCAGATCTTCTTTGCAAATGCCCTTGATGCCGTCGGCGAGCCACTGCAGAAAACCTTGCGGACCGACACGATTGGGGCCGACTCGCGACTGAATGCGCGCCCAGACCCTCCGCTCCAGCCAGGTCACAATCCCGGCAAAGGGCAATGCGACGCCCAGGAACACGACGGCGCCCAGCACGAACTCGACGATCGCAGCTACGAGACCATACGGCGGATTCCTGCCGAAGGTCCCGGACGCGATGAGATTTTGAATGAGCGTCTGCATCGTAACCTAGCGATCGATTTCAGGCGCGATCACGTCCAGGCTTGCGATCAGCGTCACCAGGTCTGCGATCATCAGACCTCTGCTCAACTTCTGCGTTAGACCCATCGCGGCAAACGAGCCGGTGCGCACGTGGACGCGCCACGGATAGCCGGTGCCGTCGCTGACGACGTACCATCCCATGTCGCCGCGGGCCGATTCGACGCGAATCTGGCACTCTCCCCTGGGCGGTTTGAAATTCCGCGCCACCTTGGCCAGCACGGGTCCGGCAGGAAGCTGGTGCAGCGCCTGGCGCAGGATTTTAGAAGATTCCGCCATCTCCCGGACGCGCACGATGTAGCGATCCATCGAGTCGCCCAGCGTGCCCCACTGACCCTTGCCAACCGGCACGTCGAACTCGAAATCAGGATAGACGGAATAGGGAATGTCCTTGCGGATGTCCCACTTGATGCCGCAGGCGCGCAGGTTCGGACCGACCAGATTGTAGTTGATTGCTTCGTCGGGCGTGATCACGCCCACGTTGACCAGCCGCTCCACGTAAATTTTGTTGTACGAGATGAGCGCGTTGTATTCCTCGAGGATCGGATTGAAATGGTCGAGGTACGCGAGCGCCTTTTCGCGCCATCCGGGCGGCAAGTCCCACGCCACCCCGCCAATCCGCATATAGTTGAAGGTAAGCCGCGCGCCGCAGAGCTCCTCGATCAAATCGTTGATCATCTCCCGCTCGCGGAGGGCGTGCGTGAACGGCGTCATTGCGCCGATATCCATCGCCATCGTGCCGACCGAAAGCAGATGCGACGCGAGGCGGTTGAACTCGGCGGCAATTACGCGGCAATACTCGCCGCGGCGCGGCACTTCGATTCCTCCAAGGCGTTCGGAGGCCATCCCCCAGCCCTGGTTGGTGAACATCGCGCACACGTAGTCCACGCGATCCGTGTAGGGCATGAACCCGTGGTAGCCGACTTTCTCGGCGATCTTTTCAATCGAGCGATGCAGGTAGCCGACATCGGGCACCGCCTCGCGCATCACCTCGCCATCGGCGCGAATCACGAAACGCAGCACACCGTGAGTCGAGGGATGCTGCGGCCCCATGTTGAGGGTCATTTCTTCTGTGCGCAGCGTGCTCATTTCTTTTTCGTATCGAGCCGGATGATCGGGCTCTCGCGGACGGTTGAGATACCGTGATATTCGAGCGGCTCGACGAAGTCCTTGCGCAGCGGATGGCCGACCCAGTCCTCGGGCATCAGGATTCGCCGCAAGTCGCTATGGCCTTCGAAGGTGACGCCGAGCAGGTCAAAGATCTCGCGCTCCATCCAGTTGGCCGACTTCCAGACTTCCTCGAGCGTATCCACTACCGGATTGTCGCGCGGCAGCTTCACCTTGAGTACCGCACCGTGGCGCAGGCGGTACGAAAAGAGGTGGTAGACGACCTCGATGCGATCCTTGTAGTCGACGCCGCTCTCGTTGGAGAGACAATCCATGGCAAGTTCGCCGTCGTCGCGCATTGCGCGGGTGACTTCGACGATCGCCGCGGGATCGATCACGCAGAACGGATCGGGCCTGGTTTCGGAAATTTCCAGAACGCGATCGCCAAACCGCTCTTTGATCCGCTGATATATCGCCAGCGGTTCCATTCTCAGGCCGCGGTCACCTGCTCGCCATTGCGATTGCCGCGCGAGAGCCAGCGCTCGGTCATCATCTTTTCCTGGAGCTTCAGGAGCCCCTCGGTGAGCGCTTCGGGACGCGGCGGGCATCCGGGCACGTAAACATCCACGGGCACAATCTTGTCCACGCCGTCGCAGACCGAATAAGCAAGCTGGAACAGTCCGCCGCAACTGGCGCACGAACCCATCGAGATGACGTACCTGGGCTCGGGCATCTGGTCGTAAAGCAGCCGCGTACGGAGCGCCATTTTCAGGGTGAGCGTTCCGGCCACAATCATCAGGTCTGACTGGCGCGCGGAAGCCCGCGGGCTGGCCCCAAACCGGTCGATATCGGCGCGCGGTCCACCGGTATGCATCAGTTCAATCGCGCAGCACGCCAGGCCGAACAGCATGTACCAAACGCTCGACTTGCGCATCCAGTTCAACAGCTCATCGGTCTTGGTCGTGAGCACGTAATCCGGAAGCGTATTTAGAAGCGACATAACTCCCTCACCACTTACTCCGGCACCTTCTTGACCCATTCGAGATCATGTTTGACCCACACGTAGATCAGTCCAACGAACAGAATCAGGAGGAAAATGAGGATTTCGCTGAGCGCATAAAGGCGCTGCCCGCTGCGCACCCAATCGAGATATACGGCGGCTATCGGATAGATGAAGGCGACCTCAACCTCGAACACCACGAAGATTAGCGCGATCAAATAGAAGCGGACATTGAAGTTAATCCACGCGCGCCCCGTCGGCGGCTCGCCGCACTCATAGGGCATCAGCTTGCGAGCGTAGGGGTTGCTGGGCGCGAGCAGCTTCTGCAGCCCGAACATCGCCCCGATAAAGCCGATCCCGAAGATGGTCAGGGCCAGCGGCACGCCGAAGTGCAGATACATATGCTCGTTACCGCAACCTCAATTAGTTGGACCGGATCGAACTGTCAAGAAGAGTGACTTTTCGCAGACGTTTTGATGCTTAAGCACAACTTCTTCTAGAAAACATCATAGCTCCGCCCGGACAATTGAGATACCCCTTGTCGAAACGATCGAGAAACTGGCGTCTACTTCGTTGATTTGGCGAGCTTTTCGAGTCCGGCAGCGTCGATCCAGGCGCCGTCGCCGTCGGGACACGCCAACAGCGCGATATCTCCCAGCCGATGCGACACCAGGTTCCGCTTGCAATCGGGACACTGCATGGTCTTCTTGAGCCGTTCGCGCATTTGCTTCATGAGTTCGGCGTCCTGCTGCGCGGCCCATTGCTCTTCGCGCGCGGCCTCGACGTCGTGCAGCTTGTCACCGAATCGATTCTTCTCGTCGCTCATGTCAGGCCCAAGATTGGTTTATTAACGCCGTAACGCCGCAGCGCTAAGTCATTTCCTTGATCAACTTGCCGCTGCGCGCTTTTTCAACCGTCGCTTCGAACTTGGACCCGAGATCGACGCCCATCTCCTTGGCGCGCTTCTTGGCCCACAGCCCGACGTTGCGCGAATCGCGATAGAAGGATTCATCGCGCGGCTTCGATGCGTCGAAATTCTGGAGCCGCGATGATTCACTTTCCACCACCGCAAACGCCGACATCACGCGCCGCAATCGCGCCGAATTGCAATCCGGGCAGGCGCGCCGTTCGCGTTTTCGCGATCCCAGCACGACATGCGAGCTGATGCGCCCACAACGCGCGCATTCATATTCGAAAATCGGCATCTGAAAGCGAGAATATCCCGCCGATTAGAGGTGGGCAATCAAGGCCGCGCTCAACGGTCGCGAAGAATCAGGTTCGCGATAGGGCTGCCGGCCAGAAACAAGACTCCGATTCCGCCGACTACGACGCCGGTGCCGAGCCACCAGAGCGAACGATATTCCAGACCCAGGAAGATCATCAGCAGCGCCCAAAGCGGCAACACGGCCGAGATGCCCAAGCGCATCAATGCGCTGATCGCGCGTTCCGCTTTTTCAACCCGATCCGCCATCGCCCTTCTATCTAGCGATTCTGGCACCGCTGTTCAAACCGGGCGCAACGGCCGATTTCATACAGCGCAGGCGGTCCGTCACGGCCGAGCAAGTCCGACTTCACGATCAGCCCAAGCTGGTCCCGGTAGGCAGGCGGCAACATCGGGAGCTCGCGGTCGCGCGCGATCAGGTAGGACATCGGATCGGGCGGCGGCGAAACCGCCCGCTTCCCGGTAAGCGGCGGAACGCTCTTGCCATAATAGAAAGACAGCTCGAAGTCGGCGTCGCGCACTACGAAGATGGGACTCTCACCGATTTGCGGTCGAATTTGCGCGACGAAACTCTTGTAGCTGCGCGCCCACGCCAGTTCCGGGCGAAGCGTGGCATCCATCAGGAGAACGCCCGCGATGCTGATTACCCCAATCATCACGCCCGCCGCCATTGTCCTCTGCTGCACCAGCGACAGAACGACCGCGACTGCGGCAAAGGACACTACCGCCATGAAGAGGATGAATGATGCACCGCGGTTCGCGACGCCTCGCTCGAATAGCATCAGCAGGTTTGCATCGCTTGACTGAAGCGACAGGTCCTGGCCGCCGCGCGAAGTGGCGATCGCGATCACTACGGCCGTGAGCATCACGATCGCGATTGCCGCCGACGCGACAGTCCGAATTCTCGCGCCCCACGCGTTATGTCCGCGCGAGGGAAGCCCCATCGTGAACGCAATCGCGCACAGAATCGCGATTCCTGGCAGCGCCGGAAGGATGTAGTCGTCGCGCTTTGCGCTCGCGAGGGAGAAGAAAAGGACAATCGCGAGGACCAGACTCGCCTGGAAGACGAGCGGTCTGCGGCGAGAGACTGACACTTCCCCGGTCGCGAATCCCGCCAGCGTCGCTGGAATCAGCAGAATCAAGGGCGTCGCACCGCCGATCAGGCGCACGACGATATACCAAATCGGCCGCGAGGCTTCGCCGGTGCCGCCCAGGCGCGCGGGAGCGAAATGACCGAAGTTTTCCTGCGCGAAAATGGCGATTTCGCGAGAACCGCCGACGATCAACCACGGCACGTACCAGCAAGCGCCAATCGCGATGGCCATGGCCCCGGCCTGCCACGGCCAGCGGCGCTTGATTGTCGCCCACGGACTTCCGCCATCGAGCAGCAGAAAGACGACAACCGCGATCGCAGCAAGAATCAGCACCAGCGGCCCTTTGGTCAAAATGCCGAGCCCAAGCAGACCACCGAGCGCGACAATCCGCCGCGAGGATACCCGGGCGGCGAGCATCGGATAGATCACCAGGTATGCGCTCATCAGGAGCAGCGTCATCAGCATGTCGGTGAGCGCAAGCGTGGCTCGGGAGGAAAACCCGTACATACCCAGGATGAAGAGAAACGCGAGCCATCCTTCGGACACACCTATTTCGGCGGTCGTCCATGCGAGCACTTCGACCGCGATCGCCGTGGCACAAACGACCGAGACGATTCGCGCGCGTTTCTCGTCGACGATGCCGCCGCTCACTTCTGTCACGATCGCCGACAACCAGTAGTAGAGTGGCGGCTTGCGATCGACGAAGCCGTAGTAGTCGCGCGGGATCAGCCAGTTGCCATCTCGGACAACGCTCACAATCCATTCGGCCGATTGCGGTTCGGCGTCTTTCTGAAACGGCGCGCCGATTCCCTGCAACCCGACCACAAACGCGACGATCGCCGCCAGGACGAGGCGCACGACGGACGGAGCGTGTCCGCGGCCGGTGGCCTGAGAGGCGGAGACTTCACTCACGATGACTTCCTGGAGGTCAGCGGCTCGACCCAGAAATGCCGGAAGCCACCGGCGGGCTGAAATGCCGCGACCTGCATCGCCGCGGCATTGTGCGCAAATCCGATCCCGCCCCTGCTATCGACAATTATTATTCCGCCCTCTGCCTGGAGCGGCGCCAGCAGAGCTGCGATCGCCCGCCGCGCGACAACCGAAGGCGATGATCCATCGGACAGCGCGGCGATCGCCTCGCGGCACAATCCCGCGATAATGATCGCTTCGCCATACCCGGTCGCCGATGCACCGCCCAACGGTACGGCAAAGGTTCCCGCGCCGATTATCGCGGAGTCTCCGACGCGGCCCGGAATCTTGCCGGGGACGCCTCCCGTCGACGTTCCGGCGGCGATAGTTCCGTTTGAGTCGATCGCAACCGCGCCAACCGTTCCATGGCCGGCCGCGTTCCGCGCCGACCGGCGGCGAACATTGCCTTGCCGCGCACGCCATCGTTCGCGCGCCCGATCGGTGATCAAATCTTCATTACGGCAGAGCTCGATTCCCGCGCGGCGAGCGAACTGATGCGCTCCGCTTCCCGCCAGCATCAGGTGAGGGGTTTCGTCCATGACGGCGCGCGCCAGCACTATCGGATTTCTCACCCGGCTCACGACAGCCACCGCGCCTGCGGAAAACCGATGATCGGTGGCCGCGTCCTGCGAAGGCCGGCCGACCATGATCGAAGCATCCATTTCCACCGTGCCTTCGGTGGTCAGAAGCGAGCCGGTGCCCGCGTTGAACAGCGGATGATCCTCCAGTTCGACGACCGTGACCTGGACGGCATCGACGGCGCTGCCGCCCTGGCGCAGGACTTCGGCCCCGCGCCGGACAGCAGCAAGAAGCGCGCGGCGTCGTGCGGGCCGCTCTTCAGCCGGTCCACGCGCGCCCGCGCCGCCGTGCGCGACCAAGGCGGGAGATATCCGCCTCCGTGTCATTTCAGGCTGCGGGCCGGCGGGCCCAAATGAACAGCCGCTTGAAGTCGAATGTCACCGGCCCAGTCGTGCCATACGCACGTTCCAGCCGCTGGCGTAAAGCATCCAGGAAGGCAGGGCGACGACCCTGCGGCAGCGCTTCGATGAACGGGCGCAAGCCGGTCGCGCGATACCATTCGACCACTTCGGACGGACTCTGCATCGGATGGTGGAACGTGAGGTAGTGGCAATCGATCTCGCCGAAGCCGATCTCAGCGAGCAGCTTTTGGTACCTTTCCGGGGGCGGCACTTCGCGAAATGATACACCAACCCCGTCGAGCATCGCGCGCCACGGCTCCTCCAGCGCGAGCTTGCCCAGCTCCACCTTCGCAGTCTCGCGATCGTTCGCGGGCATTTGCACGACCATCCGTCCGCCGGGCGCCAGCGCGCCGAACCATCGCGCGAGCACCCGGCGATGGTTCGGAATCCATTGCAAGGCGGCATTCGAAAAGATGATCGAGTAAACGCCGCTCGAATCGAGTTCCGCGATGTTCCCGACCTGAAATGTCACACGATCGCGAATTTCGGCGGGCGACTGCGAGCGAATCTTTTCCGCCGCATCGATCATCGCGGGCGAAAGATCGATTCCGCAAACCCGCGCATGCACGCTCCGCCGCGTCAGCTCGATGGTATTTTCGCCGGTGCCGCAGCCAAGGTCAGCGATCCGCGCATCGTCCGAAATCGGCAGGCGCGCCAGAATGGCGTCGACCGGCTCCGCGCGATAGCGCCGAAAGCGGTTGTAAAGTTCCGGCTCCCAATCGCTCATCGAAATGCCTCTCGCAACGCAGCATAAAGGCGGGTCGCGCGCCTAACAAGGCGCTTGCCCGCACGCGATCTATCGGACAAACCATAGCCCATGGAGTCCTCGGCAAGCCGGTCCGCCGGCGCGAAGGTGAAGTCATCGAACCACCCGCGACGCTTTGCGCTTATCGGCGGAGTGATGATCGGCGTGGCCGTCGTCCTGTGGGCCGGTGCTGCGACTCTGGTCGCATACCGGCTCAGATATCCCTCGTTCCTGGAAGACGGACGCACCGATGTTTATGGACCGCACGCGCCCGCGGCCGATGCGCCGATACCGATCGATCCACACGCGGCGTTCGGCGCGGACTTCGAGAACGTGCGCATTCCGACCGCGCGCGACAAAGCCGTCGCGGCATGGATGATTCCAGGCAAGCTTCCCGCCGCGATCCTCATCGTGCCGCCCGCAGGAGGCACACGGCGCACGATGCTGCCTTACGCCAAGTTTCTCCATGACGGGGGCTATCCGGTGCTCGCGATCGACAGCGGCGACGATGCGGAGAGCGGCACCACGTGGGGATGGCGCGAACGCACGGCCGTTCTTTCGGCGGCGAGCGAACTCAAGCGGCGCGGCTTCAGGAAAATCGGGGCGCTGGGAGTTTCCGAGGGCGCCGCCGAGATCATCATGGTGCAAGCCGCCGGCGCATCGTTTGCCGCAATCGTTTCGGACAGCGCCTATGGCAGCCTCTCCGGGATGTTTCGGCACGTTCCGTCGCTGGCTGCACTCAACCCCGCGCTGGAACGGACGGCGCTATGGGAGGCGGGGTTTTTTCTCGGGCATTCGATTTGGAAAGTCGATCCCGCCGAGGCCGCGCGTGATCTGGGCCCAGCCGAAATTCTCGTTATTCACAACCAGGACGACAAGATCGTTCCCGTCTCGGATGCGCAAGCGATTAGCGCCGCGGCGGGCAATCGATCGGGACTCTGGATCGTTCCCGGCGACGGGCACGGCGACGCGATCTACGAAGCGCCCGCCGAATACGCGTCGCGAGTGCTCAAATTTCTGGAGCAAAATCTCCTGGCCCCAAGTTCCGACGGCCCAAGAAACAGCGCGGAGCGACTACCCGATGTCGAAGGCGTCCCAAGCCGAACGGAAATCTTTCAAAACGCACGCAGGTAGCGATGCCGATGGTAGCGGCAGGAGATTCTTCCCTATTCGTCGCTGCGCTCCTCAGGGCTTCGGCTCGGAGCAGACTCCACTCAGGATGACAAAAACGGCCGCTGCCTCGTGTCATTCCGGGCGGAGTCTGCGGAGTCGAGGAATCCCGGGAGCCACGAGCGCTCGCGGTGTCGGAATTGAATGAAGGTCCTCCCTACATTCGCGGTGGAATGAGATCCACCAGGAGCGTCGACTTGAGCCTGTCGAACAGCTTGTCGATATCCCACGGGCCGTCGTTGTAAATGATCTTGTCCGGAACGATGTGCGTGTAGCGCATGATCCGGTAGCCCGACGCGCCGAAACATTGGCCGGTAACGTTCGCGGCTTCATCGCTGGCCAGGAACACGCATATCGGCGCAACGTTAGCGGGGTCGCGCGGAGTTCCCTCGACGCTCTGGCTCTGCGGAATTCCGGTGGCGCCAGGCATGCGGCCGGCGGGAATCGTATCGGTCATGCGCGTCGACGCGCCCGGCATGATCGCGTTCACCGTTATTCCGTATTTGTGCAGCGCGTTGGCCGAGCTGAATGTGAGGCCGAGAATTCCCGCCTTGGCCGCCGCATAGTTGGGCTGCCCGGGACTTCCCAGTGCGGAGTTGGACGAGAAATTGATGACCCGCCCCGTTTTGTGCTCGCGCATGTAAGCGGTGGCCGGGCGCATCGTGCAGTAATGGCCCTTAAGATGGACGCGGATGACATCATCCCATTCCTGCTCCGAGATATTGAAGATCATGCGATCGCGCAGGATTCCGGCGACGTTGACCAGAATGTCGAGCTTCCCGAATTCCTTGATCGCCTGGTTGATCAAGCCTTCGCCGCCTTCGACGGTCGCGATGTCCATGTGATTGGAAACCGCCTTGCCGCCCGCCGCCTTGATCTCCTAGACCACATCGTCGGCCGGCGAAGTGGTTTCCTGCTGGCCAGCGACCGAGACACCCAGGTCGTTGACGACAACCGCCGCACCTTGCGCGGCGTAGGTCCTGGCGATGCCGCGTCCGATACCGCGCCCGCCGCCGGTGATTACTGCCACTTTGCCATCGAGCTTGCCCATTGGTCAGAGTCTCCCTTGATGATGGAATCCAAACTGTCGAACGGTTCCGGTTCCTTGCGACGATCTACAAGGCGGTTTCATAAGCGCGCCTGTATCGTCCCCACCAACACGGCCTTATAGCGCAAAACTCCGCTCAACGAACAGAACAGCAGACTGCGGCCTGTCAGCGAATGGTCAGGTGCCGACCTTCGCGACCGTGTACTCGGTTATCTGTCCCTCGGTGGTCAGCTTGGCCACTTTGCCGTTGGGCTCCGTGAACCAGAGATTTCCGTCGGGGCCGGCGGTAATGAAACCGGGTATCGTATCGGGGCCGGTGTGAAATGCGGTGAAGCTGCCCGATGGCGACACGCGGAAGATCGTTCGTGCCCGCACCATCGTAATCCATATTTTTCCGTCGGAGCCGGTCGCGATGCCCAGCGGCACGCCCTTGTCGGGCAGTTCGTATTCGGTAATCGCGCCTTCTGGCGTTATCTTGCCGACCTTGTCCGTTGCAAGTTCCGTGAACCATACGTTGCCATCGGGTCCGACGGTCAGGCCGCCCGGCTTCGAGTTCAGCGTCTGAATTGCGTACTCCGTTATCTGGCCCGAGGTCGTGATCTTGCCCAGCCGGTTCGCGCGATCCTCCGCGAACCATAGATTGCCATCGCGGCCCATTACGATCTCGGCCGGCCCCTCGCCCTTGGGCAGGCTGAATTCGGCCAGCGTGCCGGTTGGGCTCAGGCGCCCGACGCGGTTTCCCAAATGCTCGGTGAACCAGAGATTGCCGTCCGGGCCCGAGGTTATGCCGGTCGGGCCGCTCTTGTCCCGCGGCAGCTTGACGTATGCGACCTTGTCATTCAGCCGCGCCAGGCGCCCCAAACGATTGCCGGCCGTGTCGGTGAACCATATGGCGTCGTCCGGGCCGAAGGTGATGCGCTCCGCGAACCCGGACGGATCGATCTTGAAGCGCATCACCGACCCATCCGGCTCCAAGCGGCCGATGCCGTCGCCTTGAAACTCGGTGTACCAGACCGCTCCATCCTTACCCGCCGTGATCGCGTATGGAGAATGGGTGCTGATCGCGGTTTGATGGAGCTGCTGAGGAGGAGCGGCGCCGCTGTTGGCGGTGGCGCAGCCAGCAAGGGTCAGCGCCGCCGCACCTGCGATCGCCGATCGAACCGATCGCCGGCCGCATCGTCGCCCCCCTATTCTCTCGCTTTTAGCCGCCAACCTCGTCCGCCGTCACTCCTCAACCGCTCCGCTTCGCCGTCGGCAAACCGTCTACTTGACGATCGCGCGCGCGTGAAGGTCGGCTATTTGATCCGCGTTGAAACCAAAGTCCGCGAGAATTTCGTCGGTGTGTTGTCCCAATCCGGGCGCGTGGCGCCATAGCGTGGGCTTCTTGCCGGACAAACGCGCCGGTGGCCGCACGCCCCGCACGAGTCCCGCAACCGGATGTTCGTACTCAAAGAAGGTCTCATTTACCTCGTACTGCGGGTCGTTCCAAATCGTATCGAAGTCGTTGACCCGGCCGCACGGAACATCCGCCTTCTCGATTCTCTCGAGCCAGTACTCCGACGGCTGCGTGGGAAAAAATTCAATTAGATTGCGCGCCGATCGTTTCACGCGCTCCTGCCGCGGCTCATCACCCTCGAACCACTCCGGATGACCGACGGCCTCCAGCAATGATTTCCAGTGTTTGTCCGTGAGCGGCGCAATCGTTATGTAACCGTCCGCGGTCTTGAACGGCTCCGCACTGCTCATCGTCGGCGGCAGTCCGGGCTGATGCGGCAGAAACGTATGCCGCGTCATCGTGTCGCCCATCAGGTAGTATGCGACCGCATCCATCATCGCGATCTCGATATGCTGTCCCTTACCCATGCGCGCTTCCTGGAGCGCCGCGAGAATCGAGATCGCTGCGGTCATCGCGGTGACTTTGTCCGCCAGGATATTCTTGACCGCGCGCGGGCGTCCCTGCGTCTTCTGGGTCGTCATGACCCCGGCGATGCCCTGGATGATCGGATCGTAGGCGGGCTTGTCGCGATAGGGTCCTTCGAAGCCATAGCCCGCGATTGAGCAGTAGACGATTTTCGGATTGCGCGCCGAAACGGCACCGTAGCCCACGCCGAGCCGATCGACGACGCCGGGGCGAACGTTCTGGATTACCACGTCGGCGTGCTCCGCCATCTTCAGAAAGACTTCGGCGGCGCCCTCGCGCTTCAGGTCCAGAACCATCCCGCGCTTGCTGCGGTTCCAGTTCAGAATTCCAACCGGAACGCCGTTGCGTTGCTGTCCGACCACAATCCGGGACACGTCGCCTTCGGGCGGCTCGATCTTGATGACGTCCGCACCCAAATCGCCGAGGATCATGGTGCAGAACGGTCCTGCCACCACCATGCTGAGATCGAGAATCCTGATGCCGCTGAGCGGACCCATCGGAACGTCCTCCACCAAGCTCTTATAATCGAAGCGCAGTCACTCTAACAACGAGGGTTTTGAAAAAACGCCCCAGCGCGCGCAATCGGATAAAGTAGCGGGCGAGTATCAGGCTTTGGTCGTTCCGGCGACGCGTCCGCTATCCACCGCGAGGGCGCGGAGTTTGCCGACGCGAGATTGAATCTGTGAGTTCTTCCCGCGCTGTTCGAGCGCGAACGGCAGGCGATAAGACCAGTTGGTATCACTGATCGTTCCGGGACGATTGATTTGATCGTTCCATCCGAACAAATCCTGAATCGGCGGCACGACCAGCCGCGCCGGAGAGGCGTAGAGCGAGCGGAGTATCGCGTCGAGCCCGGTTTCATCGAGGGGCCGATTCGGATCGGCACGATCCCGGATTTCGAGTGCCTCGACAAGCTTCTCGCGTTCCGCCGCCGACTGCCGCTCCCACCAGGTCGCGAGAGTCTCCGTGTCGTGGGTGCCGGTCGTCGCGAGTGACAGCTCCGGATAAGCGGCGGGCTTGAGAAAACGCTCTCCCGCGGCGTCCCATTCGCGCTCCCACTGCATGACCTTGTAGCCGGGAATGCCCAGCGCCGTGAGCAACACGCGCACCCACGGCGGCACGGAGCCGAGATCCTCGGCGATGAGCTCGCAGCCGCCCGCGGCTTCGCGCAGCGCCCGCAGTATTTCGTCGCCTTGCGCGCGTTGCGCGTGCTCTTCGGCGGGAACGAATGAGCCGGGAGCATCGGGGTCCTTGCCAAACGAAAACGTGCGAAACAGCCCCACCACGTGATCGACTCGCAGCACGTCGTACATCGCGGCCGCTCTGCGCGCGCGCGTGCGCCACAGCTTGAATCCGTCCGCTCGCATCGCGTCCCATTTCGGCAGCGGCAGTCCCCAGCGTTGGCCGCGTTCGTTAAACGCATCGGGCGGTGCGCCGACCGTCCGTTCGAGGTCGAACAACACCTGGTTCGCCCACACCTCGGCGCTGTCGTGGGCGGGTGAAAATGCCATATCGCCGCCCAGCATCACGCGATTTTCCGCCGCGTACGCGCGCATCGCCGACCACTGACGATGCGCGATGAACTGGAACCACGAATAGCGCGTAATCGGATCGGCGAGCTCGCTTCGCGCCGCCTCCAGCGCGTGCGGGTCCCGGCCGCGAAGCTCGGCGGGCCACTTCTCCCAAGGGGACCATGCGAAGCGATCTTTGAGCACTCGAAACAGGGCGTAGTCGTCAAGCCAATCGCGGTTCTCCGCGATGAAGCGATCGAACTGTTCGCTGCGTTTAACGCGTTCCGGCGACGCGCGCCAGGCGCGGTCGAGCAGCGCGAGCTTTGCGGGGCGAACCGCCGATCGTATCGGCCCCTGTGTGGCGGCGATCTTCTGCAGCGAGTTGGCGAGTGACACGCGCCCGACCCCTTTCAGGCCTCGCGCGGAAATATAGACCGGGTCCATGGCGAACACGCTCATCGCGCTGTAGGGACTGCTTTCTTCCGGCGCGCCTTCATCGAGTGGCAGGAGCTGAACGAGGGCGAGGCCCATGTCGCGCGCGAAATTGACCATCGGCGTCAGACCGAATATCTCGCCGCGCCCGAGATCTTCGAGCGTGCGCAGAGAGAAAAGCGGAATCAGTACGCCAGCGACTCGCGGCAGCATGATGCGGGCATCGGATTCATCGTCGCACGTACCGATTGCGGCACGGCGATGGAAACAAGCGAGCGCGGGTTTCGCATGACGGGGCGAACGGTGCGAGCGCGGCCTTCACTTTTCGAAGCGCGCGTCCATCCACCACATGCGGACGTTGCGGACGAAAGCTTCTTCGTCTCGAATCAGTTGCTGCCCTACGGGTGACTGGTAGGCTGCCTTCAGCGTATCAAGCGAATCGAAGAACAAAATCGACATCCGCTGGCGGTCCGACCCCCATCCTCCCGCGGAGTCGATTTTGCCAATGACGTATTTCCGAAGACCCGGCAAGCGCCGGGCAAACTCAACGTGGACTTTGCGATACTGCTCCTCGGCCGCTTCCAGGCCACCTTCAATCCCGGCAAAATCGAACTCCATCACCATCGCGAGCAGCTTCCGCCCAATCTTGCGCGCAACCAGCGGGACAATGATTTCGCCGGTCATCGATCGCAGCGTGTAATCCGACTGGTGTTCCTGCTGGTATGCGAGAAGAGCGGGTATGACATCGGGCGCGTTTATCGCCGCGGCCGCGGCGTTTACGTTTTCATAACCCAGAATCGCGGCGCGAAGATGGTCCGGCTTCCGGCGACGGACCTCCATCAGGCGTCCGGTGTAGTAGAAGCGCAGTCCGGGCAGGCGCTTCACCAAGTCCACCTGATTATCGAGGTAGTAGCGCTCCGCGGCTTCGATGTCGTCGCCCTTGAAGTTGAACGTGACGAAATTCAAATACATCGCAAGGCACGCTTCGCCCGAGATCAGATCACGTATCCACCGTTCGGGCTGACCACCTGCCCTACCATGAAATTGGAGTCGTCCGAGGCAAGAAACAACGCCGCCGCTGCGATATCGCGTGGCTCGCCGAAGCGGCCCGCCGGCGTTACCGCCATGATCTGCCGGCGCATGTCGTCCGTTATCGGTGCCGTCATGGGCGTTTCGATGAATCCCGGCGCGATACAGTTGACCAGAATTCCGTGACCGACGACCTCCTTCGCCAGCGCCTTGCTGAACGAAATAATTCCGCCCTTCGCCGCGGAGTATGCGACCGCGTTGGGGAGGCCGGTGGTTCCGGCGATCGAGCCCAGGTTGATGATACGTCCCGACTTTCGGGGAATCATTACCTTGAGCGCCTCACGTGTACAGTAGAAGGTGGAATCGAGATGCGTCGCGAGCATCTTGTGCCAGTCATGGTCGCTAACGTCCTGCAGCCCGGTGAATTCGCTTGCATCGCGCGTGCGGCCGATTCCGGCGTTGTTGATGAGCACATCGATGACGCCGAACGCGGCGATGAAATCGGCGAACATTTTTGTCACTGCCTCGCTCGATGAAACATCGGCGACGAATGCGAGCGCCTTTCCGCCCGCGCGTTCAATCTCGGTCACCACGTTCTGCGCCGATTCGGGGCGGATATCGTTGACGGCGATTTTCGCCCCCTCGCGCGCGAAGGTCAGTCCCATCTCGCGGCCGAGGCCGGAGCCCCCGCCGGTGATCAACACGACTTTGTCCTTGAGCTTCATTGCATCCTCACGCTTTCGGCTTCCCTTCGCGTAGTTGTCGTTTCCAATCAAGCCGGCGGGCCTCCGCACCGGCCGCTTCAGCTTCCGGGACCATGTTTTTCTTCTGGTAAAACATGCTCAGGTTCGTGAAGGCAAGAATGTCCTCGGGATCCTGTTCGATATGCTTCTTCGTGAGTTCGATCGCCATGTCGAGGTCGCCCTTGGCCTGATAGCACATCGCGAGCCCGTGGACCGCATCTATGTACTTGGGATCTATTTCGAGCGCTTTCTTGTAGGTTGCAATCGCCTCGTCGTATTTCGCGTCGGCGTAAAGATCGACCGCCTCGTCATAGAGATCTTCTGCATCAGGCATCGCTTTTCTCTCCTGGACACCAGGCGGGTGGTGGGAATCAGGACCTCACCGGCCCGCCGTGTGCCGTATTTCCGCGTCACTGAGTCTTATACAATAGAGGGCGTCCGATGGATAATTCACCCGCAATCACGGAGGCAGAGGTCTACGAAGTCCTGCGCGAGTGCTACGACCCGGAGATTCCGGTCAACATCGTTGACCTGGGATTGATCTACGGCGTCATGTTGGAGGAAGGCGTCATCAACATCACGATGACGCTGACCGCGCCGGGATGCCACATGGGCGCGATGATCACGCAGGAAATTCAGGACAAGCTGCTCGGTCTTCCCGGATGCGAGGACGCAAATATCGAATTGGTGTGGGATCCACCCTGGAACCCGCAGATGATGAGCGACGCCGCGCGCGAGAAACTCCGCCTCAACGACTGAACAGAGCCCTCCGGCACCAGTGGACGCTACGCTCGCGCCACATTTGATTGCCCGCTATTCCGGATCGATCAACACTCCCGGGTTCAGAATTCCGCGCGGATCCAGCGCGCACTTGGCGGCCCTGAGTGCGCGCGCGAAGCCCTCCGGGCGCTGGCGGTCATACCACGGGCGATGGTCCCGGCCTACGGCGTGATGATGCGTGATCGTGCCGCCCAGCGTGATTAGCCGATCGGACACCGCCTGCTTGATCTCGTCCCGCTGCTCCAACTCGGACCCGCGCCGGCCCGGCGCAAGGATCGTGTAGTAAGGCGCGGGACCGTCGGGATAGACGTGCGTGAAGCGGCAGGTGACCGTTCCCTTCCCGCACACCCGTTTCACCGCGTTGGTGGCGCACTCCATCATCTGGCGATGGAACTCGGGAAACCTTTCCCAGGTGATTGCCGTTTCAAAGGTGTCGCTGACCATTCCCATCGCGACGACCGTGTCGCTCAGGTAGGGCGCGTTCAGGAATGCGTTGCGCCACGCGCCCGCCGCGCCTTCGTGAGTCGCTTTTTCATCACCGCGCGTTTTGCCCGCATCGGCGGGAACGCGGCCACCGTGATCGGCGCAGCATTCGAGCGCGCGTTTCATCCAGGGTTCCAGCGGATGGTCCGCGGATTCAAACGCGAGCACCAGCACTGCTTCATTCTTCTCGGTCGCGCCTGAATTAAAGGCCTCGCCCGGATCGAGGAGCCGGCAATTCGCCGGATAGAGTGCCGCCTGCGAGATCTGCCGGACCGCGTTGGCGGCCGAGATGAAATCATCGAACGGAACCGATGCGCCGGCGCGGAACGTCGGCCGGTCCTGCAGGCGCATCCACGCCTCGGTCAGAATGCCCAGAATTCCTTCCGACCCGATGAACATCCGATCGGGGCTCGGCCCCGCACCGGAACCGGGCAGCCGCCGCGACTCGACGATTCCGGTCGGCGTGACCACGCGCACGGACTCCACGAAGTCGTCGATATGCGTGTAGAGCGTCGCAAAATGGCCGCCCGATCGCGTGACGATCCATCCGCCCAGCGACGAAAATTCGAACGATTGCGGGAAATGGCGGATCGTATAACCGTGCGGGCGGAGTTGGTCGTCCAGCGCGGGTCCCAGCACGCCCCCCTGGATTCGCGCCGCGCGGGAAAGCTTGTCGACTTCAAGCACGCGGTTGAGATGCTTCAAATCGATTGAGACCGCGCCGCGATACCGGTCCCCGGCCGGGGGCTCGACGCCGCCAACGACGCTCGATCCTCCGCCAAACGGCACCGCAGCAAGATTGGCGCTGTCGCACCATTCGAGCACGCGGATCACGTCCTGTTCGCCGCGCGGATACGCGACTACATCAAAAGGGTTCGGAAAATATCTGCGGAATGCCCGCACCACGTCACGAAAGCTGCTGCCATAGCTGTGCAGCGCGCGATCGTAGGTCGCACTGGAACAGATCGCGGCGAGCGAATCGGGCGGAGAGACTCGTGGCGCGCGCAGGTTGAGTTCGCTCTCTTTGGGCGGCGGCGTGATTTCGAAACCATCGAGGCCAAACCTTTTCGCCATCCGCTCCGCCAGATGCCGCTGCTGATCGGGATTGGGGCCCTGATCTTCGTAGCCCCATCCCCAGAATTTGCGCTTGCGCTCAGCCATCGCTCGATCCTCCGAATATCGCGTCGCGACGAAACCGGATTCTGCGCTCGCCTTGCGCGCAAGCGCAAACCTGGCGTCATCGTCCCGGCAATGCTTCAGGCGCGCGCCGCTTGTGCGATTAGCTTCCAGGTCGTATGTCTCGGTTTAAATCCTCGGTGAAGGAACAAAAATGAGCGAAGACACTATTTCCGCTGTCGATTCGCATCCGCGCAAGAAACTGGAACTCATCGGCACGTGGTTCTCGTACGCCGATACGGGTAGCGGCGATCCGGTCGCGTTCATCCATGGCAATCCGACGTCGTCGTATTTGTGGCGCAACATCATCGCGCACGTAGCGCCGCTGGCGCGGTGCATCGCGCCGGACCTCATTGGAATGGGCGCATCGGGGCCGTCCACTACCGGCTCCTATCGGTTCGCCGATCATTCGGGGCATCTCGATGCGTTCCTGGAACGCGTCGTGCCCAGGGGCAGAGTCACTCTGGTCGTGCACGACTGGGGCTCGGCGCTCGGCTTCGATTGGGCGAACCGGCATCGCGGTCGCGTCAAGGGGATCGCATACATGGAAGCGATCGTGCGGCCCCTGACCTGGGCGGAGTGGTCACCGCGCG
>Ga0074044_10001000_pt1 | contig 25991 bp, 18 predicted proteins | sample BogForMeECP23OM1_FD_94443 | JGI IMG/M metagenome (GOLD analysis project Ga0074044, IMG submission 94443) | Bog forest soil microbial communities from Calvert Island, British Columbia, Canada - Bog Forest MetaG ECP23OM1 | ecosystem: Environmental > Terrestrial > Soil > Wetlands ... | reverse complement strand
GCCGGGATTACTGTTGAATACGACCTCGCCAGCGCCAAAAAAAGGCGAAAAGTGCAAAATTCCCTGCAGAATTCCCTGCTCACAGGCAATTTAAAGGCGGGAGAGCAACAGCGCTTGCTGCGCAGATTGCGCCGATTCAGTCCGACCGGAAACCGCTCTAGAAATCATAAATTTGCTAGTGTGCCTTTGATTCCGAAGTTCGCATGAGAGTTTGCCACACGCGCTTGCGAACTTCGGAACCGGGACACTAGAGCCCTTTCCGTTCTGATTGAATCAGAACCGGGCTCTAGCATTTTCTTGGAGCATGATCTTTTCGGAAAACCGGTTTCCACTTTTCCGGATCATGCTCTAGCTTCACGCCTTGCCGAGCGGCAGCGCGACGAACCTCGTGGCCGCGCCCATCTTCACGCGCATGAGGATTTCATGCTTGCCTTGGGCTGTCGCCTCGGTCAGCGCGTTTCGCACGTCGCCGGCATTGGCGACGGCCTTGCCGCCGACATCGAGGATGACGTTGCCGGTGGCAATGCCCTGCTCGGCGGCCGGTCCATCCGGATCGACCGCGGTGACGACGACGCCCTGGCCGCCGGCGCCCGAAACCTCGCTGGCGGGCGCCACCGCCAGGCCGAGATGCGGCACGCCGCTGGTCGGCTGCGCGCTGCCGGTATCGGCATTGGCCTGTTGTTGCTCGTTCGGCATCTGCGCGAGCGTCAACGATATCGTCTTGGCCTCGCCGTTGCGAAGAATGTCGAGCTTGACCGAACTGTCCGGCGCCATCATGCCGATGGTGCGGGCAAGCTCGCGGGCGTCCTTCACCGGCGTGCCGTTGACGGCGGTGATGACGTCACCGGACTCGATGCCGGCCTTGGCCGCCGGGCTGCCGCTTTGCGGCTGGTCGACCAACGCGCCTGCGGTGTTCTTCATGCCGAGGCTTTCGGCGATGCTGGCAGTCACCGGCTGGATCTGCACGCCGAGCCAGCCGCGCGTGACGTGACCATTCTCCTTGAGCTGCGCCACGACCATCTTCGCAGTCTCGGCGGGAATGTCGAAGCCGATGCCGACGGAGCCGCCGGACGGCGAGAAGATCGCCGTGTTGACGCCGATCACATTGCCGTTGACGTCGAACGCGGGTCCGCCCGAGTTGCCCTTGTTGATCGGCGCATCGATCTGGATGTAATCGTCATAAGGTCCGGCGCCGATGTCGCGGCCGCGCGCCGAAACGATGCCCGCCGTCACGGTGCCGCCGAGACCGAACGGGTTGCCGACGGCGACCACCCAGTCGCCGATTTGCGGTGCATGGTCGGCGAACTTCACGTAGGGAAAGTCATTCTTGCCCTCGACCTTGATCAAGGCCAGATCGGTTTTCCGGTCGGTGCCGACCACCTTGGCGGTAAAGATCGAGCCATCGTCGGTCGTGACTTGCACCGCCTTTGCATGATCGACGACGTGGTTGTTGGTCACCGCATAGCCGTCGGGCGAAATGAAAAAGCCGGAGCCTTCGCCGGCGATGGTCTCGTGGCCTTGCGGAGCGCCATTCGGCCGGCCCTGGCGGCCGAACTGCTGACCGAATTGTTGGCCGAACTGCTGGAAAAACTTGTCGAGCGGCGAGCCCGGCTGGAGCGGAATTTGCCCGTCGTCGCCGTTTTCCTGCATCAAGGCCGGCTCGGCGGAGGCCGGGATCTTGACGCGCACCGAGATGACGGCGGGCTTCACTTTGGCGACGATGTCGGCGAAACCGGCCGGATGCTGCAATGTCGAATCGGCGGCGCTTGCGGATGACGTCCAGCCTGGCAGACCTGCTGGACGATGGCCGCCCGGACCGGCGAACAGCGCGGCTGCGCCCAGTCCCGCGACAGACGCCAGAAGAACGAGGCGCCGCGCCGTAAGAGTTTTGCGTGGGTTTTGAGGGTTGCTCGGATTCATGATCGTATCTCCATCGATGGAAGGTGGCCCAGCGGCCCTGGAGTACAAATGGCCAAGCCGAGTTACGGCGACCTGGAGAGCAGATTAATTCTCTTAAACATTAATTCCCTGAAATGAATCGGCGCGGCTGCTCTCTCACAATTTCGGTGGATGCGCCTTTATATAAAAGATGATAATCGACGGACAAAATGTGCAAGCGGCGATGCGCTAGCTTGCTATAAGGACGCATCAGCCGCCATGAAATGTTCCGCCGCAATCATAAAGATTTGATGGCCAGGGCGCGTGAGGCGGCGCTGGCGGGGGCGAGACGGTCGCGCCCAGCTACACCGGCCGTGCCCGCGGCGTTCTTGAAAAAGTGGGCGCGGTTTCTGGCTGGGGCAAACGCGGCCTTCCGGCGCGGAGCAGTCTCGGCGTCGCTTTCTATTACAGCCATTTCGGCTATTTCGCCGAGGTCGTGGAGGTAGCGGTCGCCAACGACGGCCAGGTGAAAATCAACAAAGTGTGGGCCGTCGGCGACATCGGCAGCCATATCATCAACCCGAGCGCCGCCCTGAACATCACGCAAGGCGGCATCCTTGACGGATTCGGCGAGGCCTTGAATCAACAGATCACGATTGAAAATGGCCGCGTCGTGCAGGCCAATTTCGACACATTCGAGCCGTTGCGCATGTCGCAAGCCGCGCCGATTGAAGTGCATTTCCTGACAACCGACAATTCGCCAACGGGACTGGGGGAGCCGCCGCTGCCGGCGGCCATTCCGGCTCTGTGCAACGCGACCTTTGCTGCGACCGGAAAACGGATTCGTACATTGCCCATTGATCCGGCGACATTGAAGGCTTGATCGGATTAACGTGTGGAAAAGCACACCATTCGCCTGGAGCTGTCGGCTCTTTGCACCACTGCGAACTGCCGCAGCACCTTTTTTGCCCTCCCCGCGCTTAGCGCACAGTCCGTTTTATCGCCGGGAATCCAACGCGCCGCGGACGAGCGCGGCATAAATCCACTGCGACGCACTTTTCGGGCGCGCCAAGCCCAGGCGATCGAGGCAATCCGTGTCTTCGGAGCGAGAGCCAAACCCGCGTATCAGCAAGACCGCAAGCTGCGCCCGCGATGCGGACTTCAATGCTTGCAGCGCGGGAATGAGACGCTGCTCGACCGCGGTGAAATCGGTGCCGAAGGGAAATGTCGGCAACAAGCCGGCATCGGCGGCCGGTTGTAAGACGCGTTCGATGGCATCGGGCGTGTTGTCGCGCGCCGACTTCGGCAGCGCGAACGAACGCTCGATCTTGCCCGCGTCCTTGGCCTGCCGCAGCAATTCGCCCTGGAAGCGCTGATCGGTGATCGCCAGCATCGCGGCGATGACCTGGCGGTCGCTTTTGCCGCGGATGTCGGCGATGCCGTATTCGGTGATGATCATATCGCGCAAATGGCGCGGGATGGTCGTATGGGCGTAGCGCCAGCGGATATTGGAGTGGTCCTTGCCCTTCGCCCTTCGCGTTGCGTGCAGCACGATCGCCGAGCGCGCGCCTTCGAGCGCAAAGCCCTGGGCGATGAAGTTATATTGCCCGCCGACGCCGCTGACCACGCGGCCGTCGTCGAGACCATCCGAAATCACGTCGCCAAGCAGCGTCGCCATCATCGCGTCGTTGAGAAAGCGCGCCTTTACCCGCGCACGACGCTTTGCTTCCTCATCGTGATAGAGTTCATTGACATAGGAGATCGCGGTCATGCCGAATTTCTTGGCGACCTCGCGCGGCATCTCGCGCAGCGCGCGGTTGAACGCGTGCGAGCCGAGGAAGAACCCGGCATGCAGCACCGCGCCATTCACCTCGCGCTTGAGTATCCCGGCGCGGTAAAGATCGAGCATGCCTTCGACGAACATTTCCGAGCAGCCGTAGAGGCCGATTTCGAACGGCTCCGTATGAACGGCGGCGTCGCGCACATGGTCGTAGCCCAAAAGTGTGAGCAGCTTGCAAAAATCGTCGTTCTTGAGGTGGCGCAGAATCAAGGCTTGCACGACGGCATCGCCCAGCGAGCCGATGCCGATCTGCAAGGTGCCGCCGTCGGGCACGATGCTCGCGGCATGCAGTCCGGCCGCATAGTCGGTGAGCGAAACCGGCGCGCGCGGCGGCGCAAACAGCGGAAAATCGGTCGCCGGGCTATCAAGCAAAAAATCGAACTCAGCCGCGGCGATCGCCGCATCGCCCGGCATGAACGGCAGTTCCGAATTGATCTGCCCGGCGAACAGAAAGTCGACCCGGCGGGAGCGGCGCAACGCCAGAAGATCGAGCGTCAGGTCGGGATTGCAGCTGAGGCTGTACGGATGCTCCTCCTCGGCGCGGTGGGCGACCAGTTGCGCGACGACGTTGACGCCGCGGTCGAGCACGGCGTGCAGCGCATGAGTGTAATTCGCCGAAATGTAGTGCTGCTGCGCGTAGGGTGACCCGAGCCATTGTCCGGCAACGAGGAAGAATTCATTGATCTCGACATTGGGCGGCACCTTGCCGGCGCGGATCGCCGCCGCGTAGTCGAGCGCGGGATAGCCGCCGAACGCGCGCTTTGCGACCGGATCGAAAAAACGGCGCTCCAGCTCGCTCTTGGCGCGCGGCGCCTCCAGCGTCAGCGCGGTGAAGATGGTCAGCCGGATCGAGCGGTCGTTGACCGCCCTGGCGTAAAGCGCGTTGGCGATGTGATTGGCCTTGCCGAGACCGAGCGGCAAAGCGAGCACGATGGTCTTGCCGACATTTTCGACGATCGCATCGGCGAGCCGCGCCGGATCGTCGAAGTTTTCCGGGCCTGCCCCGGGATGGATCATTGCAGCATGTCCCAGCCCGGATCGGGCTGGAAGCGCGGCCCGTACTTCGACGCCAGGCGCTTGAGCGTGTCGCGCACCTCGACGATGCCGCGCGTTCTCGCATAGTGCATCGGTCCGCCGCGGAACGGCGCAAACCCCGTGGCGAAGATCAGCGCGCCGTCGACGATATCCTCGTCGGCGACGACGCCCTCGCGCAGGCAGGTCACGCAGACGTCAAGCATCGGCAGGATCAGCCGGTCGATCATATCCGGCGGCGGCGGCCCGGCATCTTCCCTCGATTTGACCGCATGGCCGTCGTGCCATGGGTAGAGGCCCTTGCCGGTTTTCTTGCCAAGCTCGCCCTTCTCGACTTTGTCCTTGAGCCATTGCGGCGGGTCGGGCATCGCGCGGTTGATGCTTGCGCGCAGCATCTCGGCGACATGCAGACAGATGTCGAGCCCGACCTCGTCCGCCAATTCGATCGGTCCCATCGGCATGCCGAAATCCACCGCGGCCTTGTCGATGGTCTCCTTCTTCATGCCGGCGTCGAGCATCACCAGCGCTTCGAGCAGATACGGCGTCAGCGCGCGATTGACGAGGAAGCCGGGTGCGCTCTTCACCGGCGCAGGCAATCGATCGATGCGGCCGAGGAAGGCGCGTGCGTCGGCGAGCACCGCGTCGGCAACCTTGTCGTGGCTGACGACCTCGACCAGCTGCATGCGCGACACCGGATTAAAAAAATGGATGCCGACGAGCCGCTCCGGCCGGGACAGTCCCTCCCGCAATTGTTCGAGCGGGATGCTCGACGTATTGCTGGCGAGAATCGCGCCTGTCTTCAGCTTCGGCGCGATGCCGGAAAAGATCTTTCGTTTGAGGTCAAGATTTTCCGGCACGGCTTCGATGATCAGGTCCGCGGTCGCCACGCCTTCGCCCTTGAGGTCGGGAATCAGGCGGTCGAGCGAGTCGCGGACTTTTCGACGGTCGCCCCGGCCGATTTTTCCGTAAAGCTCCGCGGCCCGCTTGATCGCGCCGGCGATCGGCTCCGGCTTGGTGTCGCCGAGGCTGACAACCAAACCGTGCCACGCGCACCAGGCCGCGATGTCGCCGCCCATGGCGCCGGCGCCGATCACGTGCACGCGCCGGCCGTGCCAAACCCCCTCCCTTCCCTCCCCCGCGTGCGGGGGAGGGAAGGGAGGGGGATTTTTCAGATTCTCGCGCAGGAAAAACACGCGGACGAGATTTTGCGCGGTGTCGGTGACAAGGAGCTTGGCGAAGGATGAAATCTCCGCCTTCTGCATGGCTTCGGCATTGCCGCCGTGCGCGAGCCACAGATCGATCAACGCGTAAGGCGCGGGATAATGCTCACGCGGCGCCTTCTTTGCGGCCTCGCTGCGCATCCGTGCGGCGAGCAGGCCGCGCGCCGGTTCGGCGTTCATGAGCCAGCCGAGCAGGCCCTGCTTTGCCGGAATCATCTCGCCGGTGACGGCGGACATCACCGCGGTGCGCACATGGCGTTCCTGCGTCACGGCATCGACCAGGCGCAGCGCCCTCGCCCGGCGGGCGCGTTCGGTCTTGCCGGTCAGCATCATGGTCATCGCCTGCGCCGGATTGATCAGCCGCGTCAGCCGCAGCGTGCCGCCGAGACCGGGATGCAGCCCGAGCAGCACCTCCGGGAAGCCGAAGCTCGCGTCGTCGATGGCGATGCGGAAGTCGCAGGCGAGCGCGATTTCGAGCCCGCCGCCGAGGCAATAACCATGGACCACTGCGATGGTCGGCAACGACAAACGGTCGAGGCGATCGATCACCCCATGGCCGCGGCCGAGCAGTTCCTCGATCTGCGCCGTATCGGTGACGCCGCGAAACTGCGCGATGTCAGCGCCGGCGATGAAGCCGCCCGGTTTTGCCGAGCGGATCACCAGCCCGCGCGGGCGGTCGCGCTCGATTTTTTCCAGCACCGCGTCGAGCTCGACGAACACGTCCGCCGACAGCACGTTGGCGCTGGCGTCTTTCTTGTCGAAGATAAGCCACGCCAGGCCTTCTGCGTCCATTCGCAGGCGCCAATTCGCCCAGGGTCCTTCGTCCTGGTGCATTTCGCCGATCGCAAACGGGCCAAGCTCGATATCGCGCTTGCCGAGAATGGCCAAGGTTGGCTGTGCCGGGGTTTTCATGCGCGGCCCCTTCAGATCGCTTCGATGAGCATGGCGCCGCCCTGCCCGCCGCCGATGCATTCGGTGGCGATGCCGCGCTTGCAGCCGAGCCGCTTCATGGCATTGACGAGATGCAGCACGATACGGTTGCCGCTCGCGCCGACCGGATGGCCGACGCCGATCGCGCCGCCGTCGACGTTGAGCCGATCGCGCGGGATGCGTCCGGCGGCACCCTTGAGGCCGAGCGCGTCACGGCAGAATTCGGCGTCATCCCAGGCCGCCAGGCAGCCGAGCACCTGTGCGGCGAAGGCTTCATTGAGCTCCCATAACTCGATGTCGCTGAGCGCGAGCTGGTGCCGCTTCAGGATCGCGGTCGAGCAATAGACCGGGCCAAGGCCCATGACGGACGGATCGAGCGCGGACCATTCGCTGTCGACGATGACGGCCTTCGGTGTGAGCTTGTGCTCCTTCACCGCAGCCTCCGACGCGAGAATGACCCACGACGCGCCGTCGCTGATTTGCGAGCTGTTGCCCGGCGTGACCTTGCCCCACGGCCGCTCGAACACGGGCCTGAGCTTGGCGAGGCTGTCGGCGGTGCTGTCGGGGCGGACACCGTCGTCGTGATCGAAGACGGTACCGTCGCGGGCAAAGGCGGGCTCGATCTCGCCGGCGAGATAGCCGTTCTTCTGCGCCGTCGCCAGCCGCTGCTGGCTCTCGGCGGCATATTCGTCGGCCTGCCGGCGCGAAATGTGAAACAGGTGTCCGACGAGTTCGGCGGTCTGTCCCATATTGAGATCGGTGATGGGATCGGTGAGCCCGCGTTCGAGGCCGATCACCGGCGTGAGGAACGACGGGCGGAAGCCGAGGAACGCGGCGAGTTTTGCGGGAAAACCGCGGGCGGCAAACAGCCGGGAATACCAATTGACCGCGCCGTTGCTGAAGACAAGCGGCGCATGGCTGAGCGATTCCGCGCCGCCCGCCATAACCAAGTCGGAGACGCCTTCGCGGATGTAGCGGTTGGCGGTGTCGATCGACTGCATGCCGGAGCCGCAATTGATCTGCACGGTGAAGGCCTTCATCGCCTCGCCCATGCCGAGCCGCAACGCGGCGACGCGCGCCGGATTCATCTCGTCGGCGATGACATTGACGCAGCCGAGGATCACCTGATCGAAAGCGTCCGGCGCGAAGGGCTGACGCAACAGCAGCGGCCGTCCGCACTGCACGGCAAGGTCGACAGGCGTGAATGGGCCGGGCTTGCCGCGCGCCTTGATGAACGGCGTGCGGCTGCCGTCGACAATAGAGACCGGGCGCGGCTCTACTCCGCTGCCGCCGCCGGCGCCGCCGGCGCCGGGTAGGACTGCGGTGGGACCGGGCCCGACGGCAATTGCTCCGAGGTCAATTGGCGTGTCGCCTGAGATGTCGCTTGCGATGACACATCTCCCTTGTTGGCTGCGCCCCGGGACGTCAGTTCTTCCGGCGCGAAATCGTCAACCGCGATGGCTGCCGCGACGGCATCGGCCGCGGCCTTGAGGCTTGCGGCCTCGGCCGCGGTGATCGTGCGCTGCTTTAACGCCTGAGCGGTGTCGCGAACGCGCGCCGTGCGCATGCGGTCGCGGATCGGCTGCACGGCAACGGTCATGGCGAAGGCGCGTTCGACCAAAGCAAGGCCGTTTTCGTTCTCTGTCTCACGCGGATGGTACAGGTCCACCGTGAGCCGATCGCGCGCCGGGCATGGATTGGTGATGATCTCGGCGCATCGGGCGGTGACTTGGTCGGATGGGCCGCGGCGGCGCGGACCGAGCGGCTGGATGAGCAAGCGCAACAGCCACGCTACCGGCCGGCTCGGAAAGTTGGCGATGATCTCGTCGAAGCGGGTCGCGATGGTCGCAAAACTGGCCTCCATGCACCATTCGAGCAGCGGGAAGTCATCGTTCTGCCGGCCTTCATCGTTCCAGCGCTTGAGCGCGGCACTCGACAGATAAAGCTCGGAAAGAATGTCGCTGAAACGCGCCGACACCATCTCCTTGCGCTTGAGCGCACCGCCGAGCGTGAGCAGCGCAAGGTCGACGGCGAGCGCAAACGCCGCAGCATGGCGGCTGAGCTGACGGTAGAATGGTGTCGCCGCACCGGCCTGCGCCGCCGGCGCGAACAGTCCGCCGGTCCAGGCGCGGCCCCAGGCCCGTAACGCGTTGACGATGCTGTGCCCGACGTGGGCCCAGAAGGCCCGATCGAAGGCGTCGAGGCCGCGGGTTTGGTCGGCGTCTTCTAAAGCCATCATTTCCTTGAGCAGATAAGGATGACAGCGGATCGCGCCCTGGCCGAATTGAATGAGGGCGCGGGTGACGATATTGGCGCCCTCCACCGTGATGCCGATCGGCACGCCGCGATAGAGGCTGCCGAGATAATTCAACGGCCCCTCAATGATGGCTTTGCCGCCATGGACATCCATGGCGTCATCGACCGATACGCGCATGCGTTCGGTCGCCTGCGCCTTCATGATGGCGGTGACGACAGCCGGATGGTGGCCGGCGTCGAGCGCCGCGCATGTCATGCGGCGCGCGGCGTCGAGCAGATAGGCGGTCGCCGCCATGCGGCCAAGCCGCTCCTTTATCGCCTCGAATTGCGAGATCGGGACGTGGAATTGCTCACGGATGCGGGCGTAGGCACCGGTGACATGGGCGGTATAGGCCGCGCCTGCGGCCGACAGCGAAGGCAGCGAGATGCCGCGCCCGGCCGCGAGCGCGCTCATCAGCATCTTCCATCCCTTGCCGACCTGATCGACGCCGCCGATGACATGATCCACAGGGATGAAAACATCGTGGCCCCAGTTCGGGCCATTCTGAAAAACGTGCATGGCCGGCAGATGACGGCGACCGATGCTGATGCCGGGCAGATGCGTCGGCACCAGTGCGAGCGTGATGCCGATATCATCGCGGTCGCCGATCAGGTGATCGGGATCGTGCAGCTTGAAAGCAAGCCCCTGCACCGTCGCGATCGGCCCGAGCGTGATGTAGCGCTTGTGCCAATTGAGGCGGATGCCGAGCACGTCGCGGCCGTCGAACGTGCCGCGGCAGACCACGCCGGAATCGAGCATCGAGGCGGCGTCGGAGCCCGCTTCCGGGCTGGTGAGGCCGAAGCACGGAATCTCCTCGCCGCGGGCGAGACGCGGCAGCCAGTAATCCTGCTGCGGCTTGGTGCCGAACTGCAGGAGCAGTTCGCCGGGACCGAGCGAGTTCGGCACCATCGCGGTGCAGGCGGCGCAAATCGACCGCGACGACAGCTTGCGAATGACTTCCGAATGCGCATAGGCCGAGAAGCCGAGGCCGCCATAGGCTTGCGGAATAATCATGGCGAAGAATTTGCGGATTTTTAAAAAGTCCCAGACCTCAGGCGGCAGGTCGTGCCATTGCCAATTGATCTTCCAGTCGTCGAGCATGCGGCAGAGCTCCTCGACGGGACCTGAGAGAAATTGCTGCTCCTGCGCCGACAGCCGGGCGGGCGCAAATGCCAAAAGCTTGTTCCAATCGGGATTGCCGGTGAAAAGCTCGGCATCCCACCAGACGTCGCCGGCCTCGATGGCTTCGCGCTCGGTCTCGGAGAGACCGGGCAGCGCATGCTGCGCCATCTGGAAGATCGGCTTGGTGATCCAGTCCCGCCGGAACGATGAGTGAGACATCGGCTTTCCCCGGGCTTGCGGACGGCTACGATCCAGCCGTCGCGGTCGAGCTGATTCGCTGCAAGACTATAGGTTCTAAGACTTAAATGTTACAATTCACCGAGCTGGCGACGAGTCCGGTGTGCCCGCGCTGCACATATCGCTGTGGAATGGCCTATGGGCGCCGCGCGGCATGCCCAAGTCCATCATCGACAAACCGGATGTCGCTGTCGTCGATGCCTTGGCAGACGACAAGCGCCGGGCGCGGCGCCGCGGCGCATCGATCTCGGACTAGAAATCGCGCTGCGCGACGAGCGGTCATCAAGGCGGCCGGCATCAAGAAAGCGCAGTGACGCCGGCCGCCGCCGGTGTGCTTCTCAAGCCGGGCCGTTATGGCAGCTCGGAGATCAGCTTTTGGAATTCTGGCTCAGTCCAGGCTCTGCAGGTGCGCGTGCGTACATTGCCTTGCGAGCCAAGAGCAAGCGCGAACTTGGCGACGTTATCGCCGTTTGGGGTGTCGAGAATGGCAAGAAGATCGGATTCGCCGGACGTCAAATAGACCTCCTTGAGATTCACCCCCATTTTCTTAGCGATATCCCGAGCGGCTTTGGTGCGCTTGGCAGCGTCCTTCACCGTGCGGATTCCTTGATCGGTCCAGTTGATCGAGCAGATGAACAGCATAGGGTCCTCGTTCTGTTACGCACAAACATCGATGACCGCCACGATGGCGGCCGCCGGTCTGCGACAGGTGAAGTGCGATAGCGACTTAAGGAGCGATCTCCCGAAGAGATCGGGCCCGCCGATGGCATGATCGCTGCCTCGAAAAAATGGAACTTCGGCACGTCCCATCGGCAGCGCCAGCACGTTACACCGCTGGCCCGATCGGAGGAAGAGCCGAAGTCCTGCGCCTTGCACCGTGGCGTCGCACTTTGTGCTGCGTTGTGCGCACGACGCATGTTTCCAGTTGCCGAAAAAAATGCTTTAGCATGACCGGAGCCGATCAGGACTTGAGAGCAGGACTTGAGAGCAGGACTTGAGAGCATGGCGTTTCATCACGCGCACCAGCACAACCATGCCCATCATCATGGCCACAACCATGCGCCCGCGCACGCGCCCGGCGCATTCGGGACGGCCTTTGCAATAGCCACGGTTCTGAATATCGCCTTGGTTGTCATTCAAGTGGTCTATGGCGTTCTCGGCCACTCGATGGCGCTATTAGCCGATGCCGGCCACAACGCCGGCGACGTGCTGGCGCTGGTGCTGGCTTGGGCGAGCCACGCCATATCGCGCTGGCATCCCACCGAGCGGTACACCTATGGCTTCCGCTCGACCTCCATTTTCGCGGCGTTGATCAACGCTACAATTCTTTTGGTCGTGACCGGCGCCATTGCCTGGGCGGCCATCGAGCGCCTGTTCGATCCGCAGCCCGTCGCCGGAGCGACGGTGATGGTGGTGGCCGCCATCGGCATTGTCATCAACGGTGCCGCTGCTGCGATCCTCTCGCGCGGCCACACCCATGACCTCAACGTCCATGACCTCAACATCCATGGCGCGTTCCTGCACCTCATGGCGGACGCCGCTGTCTCCGCAGGTGTCGTCGCCGCGGCTGCGGTTATCCTGTTGACGGGCTGGCTGTGGGTCGATCCGGTCGCGAGCCTTGTCATTTCCGGCGTGATCGTGTGGAGCACGTGGGGGCTGTTGCGCGATGCCGCGAAAATGTCGCTGCAGGGCGTCCCGCCGCAAATCGATCCCGGTGCGGTGCGCGTTTATCTGCAATCGCTCCCTGCGGTCGCCGAAGTGCATGACCTGCATATTTGGCCGATAAGCACCACCGAAACGGCGCTCACTTGCCATCTGGTGATGCCGGAAGGATATCCGGAAGCTGATTTTCTGGAATTGGTGTACGCCAATTTGCAGCACCGGTTCGGCATCGAGCATCCGACGATCCAGATCGAAAGCGGCGACCGGCCGTGCAAGCTTTCGCCGGCTGACATCGTTTGAGCCGAACCAATAAAAGGTGACGACGCGGCGCGATGAGCGATCTTCCGGTTCCGGCAAAGCCCACGCCCCCGCTGTTTCGCCACCGCTCATTTCGGCTTCTCTTCACCACGCGCACGGCCGCCAATACCGCGAACCAAATGCAGGCGGTCGCGGTCGGCTGGCTGATCTACGATCTTACCGGGAGCGCGCTCGCTCTCGGCCTCATCGGGCTCGTGCAATTCGTTCCGCCGCTGTGCCTGACATTGCCGGCAGGCCAGATCGTCGATCATCACAGCCGCCGGCTGATCCTCGCCTGTTGCTATGCCGTCGAGTTGTGCGTCTCGGTTGGTCTATTGGTGCTGGCGACGTTTGTCGATCACCCGGTTCGGCTCATCTTCGGCCTTCTTCTCGTCAACGCCATCGCCCGGACGTTCGAAGGCCCCGCGCTGCAATCGCTGGTGCCCTCGACGGTGCCGCGCGAGATCTTGATGCAGGCGGTTTCCGCGCACGCCTCGGCCGGGAAAATATCCCAACTGATCGGTCCGGCGCTCGGCGGGCTGCTCTACGGCTTCGGCGCGGGCGTGGACTTTGGCCTCTGCGCCTTGCTGATCGTCATTGCCGAGATCGCAAGCGTGCTGCTGCCGATCCCGCCCCCGCCCCCCGCGCAACGGCCGAAGGTGACATGGGCGACGCTGGTCGCGGGCATTCGCTTCATCTGGCACCAGCCGGCCGTCCTTGGCGCCATGTCGCTCGACCTCGCCGCGACGCTGTTCGGCGGCGTCGTTGCGCTATTGCCGATCTTCGCCCGCGACATTTTGCAGATCAATTCGTGGGGCTTCGGCCTGCTGCGCAGCGCGCCGGCAACCGGCGCGCTGGTCATTGCGACAATCCTGTCGCGTTTGCTCATCACACGCAGCGGCGGCCGCATCATGTTTGCAGCCGTCGCCGTCTACGGCGCCGCCACGATCGCATTCGGATTATCGACGCAGCCCGCTCTTTCGCTCGGCTTGCTGATGGTGGTTGGAGCGGCCGACATGCTCAGCACGGTCATCCGCCAATCGCTGATCCAATTCGCGACGCCCGACGAGATGCGCGGCCGCGTCTTTGCGGTGAATATGCTGTTCGTCAATTGCTCCAGTCAAATAGGCATGTTCGAGTCGGGCGTGACGGCAGCCTGGTTCGGGGCGGTCGGCTCCGCCGTATTGGGCGGCGCGGTGGTGCTCGGCATCGTCATCATCTGGGCTTGGCGCTTCCCGACCTTGCGGCGCGTCGAGCGGCCCGACGAACTCGCTCACGATCGACTTCATCCGATTAGATGAGCGCTGCTATCATGCCGATGTCATAATAGCGAAGTGCATTCGATCGAAGAATGTCAAGACAACGAGACCGGGGCCAATGGAGCCAGAAAATACACCTGAGCGCGGCGACGGCGCGCCGTCGCCGCTGACGGCTGTTGCCCGCTTCTTACGGGGTCGGCCGCTCGCCAATCGCGAAGGCCGCTCGCGCGAAATAAGCGCCGGCGAAGGGGTGCCGGCGCTCGGGCTCGATGGCTTGAGCTCGTCCGCATACGGACCGGAAGCCGCGCTCAGCGTCTTGGCCGTAGCGGGCGCGGCCGGGCTCGCCGCTCTCGGCCCGATCATGCTGGTCATCCTGGCTCTGCTGGCGACGCTGTTCGCCTCCTACTGGCAGACGATCGCGGCCTATCCGAAGAGCGGCGGCGCCTACACGGTCGCGAAGGAAAACCTCGGCGTGAACGCGAGCCTTTTGGCATCCGCGGCCATCATGGTGGACTATGTCCTCAACGTCGCGGTCGGCATTTCCGCGGGCGTGGCGGCTCTGATTTCGGCGGTGCCGGCGCTACACCCGTACACGTTGCCGCTTTGCCTCGGCATCCTGGCGCTGCTGACATTCATCAACCTGCGCGGGACGATGGATGCCGGCCGGCTGTTCGCGCCGCCGACTTATTTGTTCATCACCTGCTTCATGATCGTCATTATCCTTGGCGTTTACGCCGCCGTGACGAGCGGCGGACATCCGCAACCGGTCGTGCCGCCGCCGCCGCTGCCCAAGGCCGTCGAAGCGGTCAGCCTCTGGCTGTTGCTGCGGGCGTTCGCCAGCGGCTGCACGGCGATGACCGGCGTCGAGGCGGTCAGCAACGGTGTCGACGCGTTCCGCGAACCGCACGTGACCAACGCCCGGGCGACGCTCGCCGTCATTGTCGTGACTTTGGGCATCCTGCTCGGAGGCATCGCCTACCTCGCGATGTCCTATGGCATCATGGCCATGGACCAGACGCAGCCTGATTACCAAAGCGTGCTGTCGCAGCTCGTCGGAGCGGTGGTGGGACGCGGCGTCTTCTATTACGTGGCAATCGCCAGCGCGCTCGGCATACTTTGCCTGTCCGCGAACACGAGCTTCGTCGGTTTTCCACGGCTGTGCCATATCGTAGCGCAGGATAGCTTCTTGCCGCGGCCGTTTGCCGCCGTCGGACGCCGATTGGTGTGTTCGGTCGGCATTATCTATCTCGCGCTGACGGCCGGATTGCTGTTGATCGCTTTTGACGGCATCACCGACCGCCTGATTCCGCTGTTTGCCATCGGCGCGTTCTTGACGTTCACCATGTCGCAGACCGGCATGGTGGCGCATTGGCGGCGCCTGCTGCGCGACAAGCGTCGCGGGGCCGAATGCCGGCGGCTCTGGCTACAGCTCGGCATCAATGCCATAGGCGCCGCGACGACGATCACGGCGCTTGTGGTCATCGTGGTGGCCAAGTTCGCGGAGGGCGGCTGGATCACGATCGTCGCCATTCCTTGCGTTGTTGTGCTGCAGAAGGCGATCAAGCGCTATTACGACGACATCGACGACCGTCTGCGCGACGAGGGGCCGCTCGAATTTCGCCAGAGCAAGCCGCCGATCGTGCTGGTGCCAATCCGGGAATGGAACCGCCTGACCGACGGGGCGCTCCGCCTCGCCATGGAAATTTCACCCGATGTCACGGCGGTTCATCTGGCGGCGCTCGAAGGACCGGACGTGAAGGAATCCGAAAAGCAGCTGCGCGAGCAGTGGGCCAAGGACGTCGCCCAGCCCGCGCTCGCCGCCCATTATCCAAACCCGCCGGGATTGGTTTTTCTGAGCGCCCCCTATCGACGCATTCACGCGCCGCTGCTGAAGCTGATCAAAGAGCTGGAGGATGAAAATCCCGATCGGACGATCGCCGTGCTGATCCCGGAGCTGGTCAAGCACCACTGGTGGGAATATCTTCTGAGCAGCCAGCGGGCTCGGCAGCTCCGCTCAGCCGTGCTCGAATATGGCGGCTCGCGCGCGGTGGTCATCGGCATGCCTTGGCATTTGACGGAGCCGAAGATCGAACAGGGCATGACTGAAGAAGAAATCGCGGCGCCCTTCAGGATACGAAACGTGCTCGACTTGCGCCGTCGCCGCTCAAGTCGCAGCCGGGATGCGGAGTGATCCCGCGGGATGCGGGCAGCGACGTCACCTGCGACATCAATGTCGAGACGTGAGACGACGCCATTCGCGCGCAATCACGCCGTTTTCACCACTTTGAGCCCAAGCTCGGCGATGCTGCGCTCGCGCATGATGAATTTTTGAATTTTTCCGGTGACGGTCATCGGGAACTCGTCGACGAACTTGACGTAGCGCGGCACCTTATAGTGGGCGATCTGATCGCGGCAGAACGCCCTGATCTCCTCTTCAGTGGCGCTCACGCCGGGCCGCAGCCTGACCCAGGCGCAAATCTCCTCGCCGTAGCTGTCATCCGGCACGCCAATCACCTGCACGTCCTGGATCTTCGGGTGCCGGTAAAGGAACTCCTCGATCTCGCGCGGATAGACGTTCTCGCCGCCGCGGATCACCATGTCCTTGATGCGCCCGACGATGTTGCAATAGCCCTCGGCGTCGATGGTCGCGAGGTCGCCGGTATGCATCCAGCGCGCCGCGTCGATCGCCTCGCGTGTGCGCTCCTCGTCGCCCCAATAGCCGAGCATCACCGAATAGCCGCGCGTCAACAGCTCGCCCGGCATGCCGGACGGCACGATGCGGCCGTTCAAATCGACGATCTTGACCTCGAGATGCGGCTGGATGCGCCCGACGGTCGAGACGCGCCGCTCCAGCGGATCCTCGGTCGAGCTTTGGAAGCTGACCGGGCTCGTTTCGGTCATGCCGTAGGCGATGGTGATCTCGGAAAGGTGCATCTTGGCGACGGCGCGCTTCATCACCTCGATCGGGCAAGGCGAACCCGCCATGATGCCGGTGCGCAGCGAGGACAGGTCGAAGCGGTCGAATTCCGAAGAATCGAGTTGCGCGATGAACATGGTCGGCACGCCGTGCAGCGCGGTGCAGCGTTCCTCGGCCACCGTCTCCAGCGTCACCAGCGGATCAAAACCCTCGCCGGGAAAAACCATGCAGGCGCCGTGGGTCAGCGCCGCGAGATTGCCCAAAACCATGCCGAAGCAGTGATAGAGCGGCACCGGGATGCAAAGGCGATCCTGCGGCGTCAACTGCATCGCTTCGCCGATGAAATAGCCGTTGTTGAGGATGTTGTGATGCGACAGCGTCGCACCTTTGGGAAATCCCGTCGTCCCCGAGGTGAACTGGATGTTGATCGGCTCGTCGAATTGCAGTTGCGGCGCAAGCTCGGCGATGCGCTGCGCCTCCGCCGCGCCGCCGCGGGCGAGAATCTCGGAAAATCGGAAGGTGCCGGGGTGCCAGCCGTCGCCGAGCAGCACGACCGCGCGCAGCGCCGGCAGCCGCGCCGATTCGAGTTTGCCGGGCGTGGCGTGGCCGAGCTCGAGCGCCAGCTCGCGCAGCATGCCGACATAGTCCGAGGTCTTGAAGCGCTCGGCGAGAATAAGCGCCTTGCAGCCGACTTTGTTGAGCGCGTATTCCAGCTCGGCGATGCGATAGGCCGGATTGATATTGACCAGGATGAGGCCGGCCTTGGCGGTGGCGAATTGGGTGAGCACCCATTCGCTGTTGTTGGGCGACCAGATGCCGATGCGGTCGCCCGGATGCAGACCGAGCGTCAACAGGCCGGCGGCGAGCTTGTCGACGGCCGCCCGCAGTTCGCCATAGCTGAGCCGCACCTTCTGGTGGCGGACGACAAGCGCGGGCCGCGTCGCCCATTTTTCGCATACGTCGTCGAAGAACTGCCCAATCGTCTCGCCCAGGAGCGGCTTTTCGCTCGCGCCGTGGACGTAGCTGAGTTTTAGTCGCTCGGCCATCGCGTTTCCTCCTGGTATGTTATCCGCGAAGAGTAGCCCGGATTGAGCGTCAGCGAAATCCGGGGTCACAGTTCACTCGAACGATCGTTCCCGAATTTCGCTTTGCGCAATCCGGGCTACACTCTCTCTAGTCGCGCAAACTCGCCTGCTTGAGCAGTGGATAGGTCACCGCGCGGAACTCGCGCATGCCCTCGATGTAGCGCGGCCACGACAACAACACGCCGTCGAGACCGATCTTCGACAGCGTCGTGAGGCCGTCGACGATCCGGTCTCTGGTGCCGATCAGAGGGAATCCGCCCCAACCAGAAATCATCATTTCCGCCATGGCTTTACGGCGTTCCGGCGGATAATCGCGCTGATTGATTTCCGCCCCCATCGTGTCGATGACGGTCTTCGCCGCCGCCCAGTCGCCCTTCTCGTTTACATAATAGTTGTAGAAGGCGCGGGCTTCCGGCTCAGTCTCGGCCTGAACGATGGTGGCGTTGCTCCACACCCGCACCTCGCGGCCGTACTCCTCGCGCGCCAGCCGATGATAGGCCCGCACATGCGCCGTATTGGTCGCAATGTCGTGGCTGCGGATATTGGTGAAAACGAGATCGCAGTGCTTGCAGGCGAAGTGCCGGCCGCGCTCGGAGGAACCGGCATTCATGATGGCCGGATACGGATGCTGGATCGGTTTCGGCTGCAAATAGCCGCCCTTGATCCGGTAAAACCTGCCGTCGTGATCGAACCGCTCGTCCTCGGTCCACAACCGCTTGACAATGCCGAGCCATTCCTCGGCGCAGGCATAGCGATCCTCGTGATCGAGCAGCGCGACGCCGAACATCTCCATTTCGGGAAAATTCCAGCCGTTGACGACGTTGAGCGTGTAGCGGCCGTTGGAAATGTGATCGATGACGGTCGACTGCTTGGCGGCGATGATCGGATGATTGAGCGCGACATGGGAGGTCGAGATGACGCCGGATTTTTGGGTCGCGCCGGCGATCCCCGCCGCCCAGGTAAAGGTCTCGAAGCCCGGCCCTTGCGGGTCGGTTAAGCCGCCAAAACCCCGCCATCGCGCCACCGGCACCAAGGCCTCGAACTCCATGTCATCGGCGAGTTGGGCGAGCGTCACCGTGTTCGGCCAGCTGATTTCGAGGCGGCCGTCGAGATCCGACATGACGCAGCCGCTGTCGAGATTGGTCTGAAAGGTGCCGAGTTTCAGCTTGCGGCTGCCGAAGGCCGGATTGCAGTCGCGCCGGTCTTTTTGCTGCGCCCTCATGCCGGCCGAATCCTGAGGTCGACGCTTGGGCAAGTCAAGCGAACGCACGCCGCGATTGACGCGCGCGTTCGCCTTGCGGACAAGGCGGCGGCAGTGTGCAGGGTCCGTGGACAGCGACTGACGTTTCATGCAATTTGCAGTCCTGCCGCGGTCGGCCGGCACGGGCATCCAGTCGGGTGTGATGTCGGGAGAAAAAGACTAGTCTTTGCGGAGAAACGTCCGCACCAGGGAGGAGACTGCGATGGTAGCGTTACTGACAATCGGTTTTATGCTCGCTATTTGGGTGGTCGTGATCTGGGGTGCCAGCTACTTCAATAAAAACGTCAATTGAGCGACGCCACCGGCCGGCCAACAGACCGCCAGCCATGGCGCCGTGATATGCCGGGCAAGCGCATCCAGATCGACGACGAGAGTTGGGCGGCGCTGCGTCTGCTCGCCGGCGACCGCTTCGATGGATCATGCTCTGGATTCTTTGTTTGGTCGCATTTTCTACGGCAAACCGGTATCCACTTTTCCTGAACATGCTCTGGCGGCTGCATCGTTTCAGGCAACGCCGTTCAGAGGCATCGCCGATGCTGTAAAATGCCGGCACGGCAGTGATTCGGAGGCAGCGATGGCGCGGTCCGCGACAACACGAAAGCGCAAGGTCTTCTACGCGACGATGCAGGTGACCAGAGTAGAGCAATGGTTCGTCGAAGCCGAAGACGCCGAACAGGCGCGCGCCCTGCTCGAAAGCGGCACTGGGCAGCGCTCGCAAAGCGGCGAATGCATCCACCTTGAAATCGAAAAATTAATCGCCGAAAAAGCCGGTACAGGGTGAGGCTCGATTTAAAGCCTTCGACAAGACCGCAGGCGAAATAGGTTGCGAAGATTCTGCAGAGGGATTGCAGGAGGTCTTGCGCAAGATCACCAAGCACAAGCCAAAAGGATTACCGAAAGGCCAGCACGGCCGCGCCAGCGATCAGCGCGAGCAGAATGGCCAGAAATAGCGCCCCCTTCCAGGTCGGTTCCGGGGCCACCGTAATCGGGGCTTTGCTAACGGTTCTCGGCAAGGATTCCGGGAACAATTAACGCCAAAGCCGAAGATCTCTTGCCAGCGAGCGCGCGGCTGCTTTCAGTTCCGGACAGTAGCCGGGGCTGTTGTGCGAGGCTATATTTGTCTTGTTACCCGCGATCGCCGTATATCCCCGGCAGCCATGAGAATTATCGTGCCAAACCACGGAAAATGGGTAGAAACGGCTGGAACTTTCCCGGCAGACCCGCATTCCGTGCCTTGGGGGGAACATAATGAATAGTGCTCAGGGCCCCAAGACCGTCGCGACACCCTCCGGCATCGACCTCTTTGGCGACATTGAACAAACCGCGTTGGATGCCATTCCGACGGGTCTTTGCGTCTGTACGGTCGACGCCGCCCTGGTCCGCTATAACCAGCGGGCCATCGAGCTTTGGGGTCGGGCGCCTCGGCTTGGCGATCCGAACGAGCAGTACGGTAGCGCGTTCCGCCGCTATGGGGCCGACGGAGCCCCCCTGCCCTTTGCTGCCACGCCAGTCGCGCGCGTGTTAAAGACCGGCGAGCAGGTGATTGGCGCGGAGATCATCATCGAACGACCCGATGGATCGCGGGTCCCGGTGCTGCTGAACGCCGCGCCGCTCAAGAGTCCGTCCGGCCGCGTTTTGGGCGCCGTCTGCAGCTTTCAGGAACTGACCGAACGCAAACGCGCCGAAGAAGCGCTCCGCGCGAGCGCCGCGGAGCTGCAATCCGTCATCAACCGAACGCCCTTCATGCTGGTCCGCTGCGGCCGCGATCTGCGGTATCGCTTCGTCAGCCGGGCCTACGCGCAGTTGATCGGCCATCGGCGCGAAGAAATCGTCGGCGAACCCATCGTCGAAGCCCTCGGCGAGAAGGGCTTCAACACGTTGCGACCCCACATCGAGACGGTGCTGCAAGGCCGCGCCGTGGATTTCGAATGTGAAATCGACTTTCAGGGCGTCGGACCGCGTCGTCTCCACATCGCCTACCGGCCGGAAACGGATGCGGCGGGGAACGTCGACGGATGGATTGCTTCGCTGCTCGATATCACCGAGCAAAGCCGCGCCGAACGCGAGCTGCGCAAGCTCAGCGAAAAGCTGGAGGTCGAAGTCGAACGGCGCACGCTCGAGCGCGATCGGATTTGGAACGTCTCGGAAGATCTGCTCGCGGTGTCGAATTTCGAAGGCTACCTCATCAGCATGAACCCCGCTTGGACAAGGTTACTCGGTTGGACCGAGGACGAGCTCAAGTCGATGCACGTGAGCGAATTGCGCCATCCGGACGACGCCGCCCATTCCATGGCGGCTCGCGCGCAGCTCGCCCAGGGTGTTCCGACCGTCCGCATGGAGAATCGATTCCGCCACAAGGATGGGTCTTGGCGGTGGCTGCACTGGACCATGACGGAGAATAACGGGCTGATCTACGTCGCCGGTCGGCATATCACCGCGGAGAAGGAGGCCGCTGCCGCGCTGGAAGGCGCGCAACAGCAGACCGCCCATTTGCAGAAGATGGAGGCAATCGGCCAGCTGACGGGCGGCATAGCCCACGATTTCAATAATCTGCTGATGATCGTCAGCGGCCATGCGCAAAGTCTCAAACACCGATTGAGCGACGCCAAGGACGTTCGCGCCCTGCAGGCCATTCAGATGGCCGCGACACGCGGCGAGAACCTGACGCGACAATTGCTGTCGTTTTCGCGGACACTGCCTCTCAATCCAACGGTGATCGGTCCGGCCGAAGCGGTGCATGCGGTGCGCGACGTTCTTGCCGGCTCGCTGCCCGTCAATATCGAATTCACCATCGATGTTCCCGGCACCACGTGGCCGGTGAGCGTCGACAGATCGGAGCTTGAACTGGCGCTGGTGAATCTCGCCGTCAACTCGCGCGATGCCATGCCCAAGGGCGGGCGCATAGTGATCGCGGGCGAAAACGTCACACTCAATGCGCAAAACTCGCCGGAAGGCGTGGCCGGCGACTTCGTCGCGCTGAGCGTCGTCGATACCGGCTGCGGCATCCCGCGCGAACTTCTTTCCAGAGTGGTCGAGCCATTCTTCACGACCAAAGGTCCGGACAAGGGCACCGGCCTCGGATTGTCGCAAGTTTACGGCCTCGCGCATCGATCGGGCGGAACGGTGCAGATCACCAGCGAAGTCGATCGCGGCACCAAAGTCACGATCTATCTGCCGCGCAGTCATGCCGCCATTGTCGCTGCTGCGCCGGAGCGCATCCCCCGCTATATGGCTTCCGGCCACCAGACCATTCTTGTGGTGGAAGACAATCAGGATGTGAAAAATGTCGTGGTCTCGCTGCTGGAGCAGCTCGGCTATCGGACGATAGCCATGGAATCGGCAGCCGAGGCGCTCGATGTCCTGGCCTCCGGGCAAAACGTCAATCTTGTCTTCACCGATGTCGCGCTGCCCGGCCAAATCGACGGTTTAGCGCTGGCGCGCAAGGTCAAAGATCGATACGGGACTATTCCCATCGTGCTGACGACGGGTTACACGAAGGTCTTTGATACCGATCCCGAATTTCCGGTCTTGCGAAAGCCCTATCAGATCTCGGCTCTTGGCCGCCTGATCCACCAGGCGCTCGCGACCCGGGGAAAGTGAGTGCCGCACCCTGACGGCAACTGAACGCGGCATCCGGCACCGCCAGCTTTCGTTACGCTGCACGCGACCAAAACGAGCTTGAGGAAAAGCTGCGGGCCGCATAGCCTCACCAACCGGCAACGCTCGCCGCGCCCGGGGGGCCGGTTTAACAGGCGTTCGAGATTTGCCGGCGGCGGCGCAACTTCGCCTTGCGCAAAACGCAACAAGAGACCGGCGAAACGGGGGAGCCCTATGTACGATATCACGCAAAGCTTCGATTTAACCAATGAATTCAATATCCTACGATTGATTTGCGGACTCTTCTTCATTCCGCACATCTACGCGAAATTCTACGTTCCCGAGGCGCTGGGATTCTTTGTGGCGGCAAAGTTCAATCCGCCGAAGGTGTGGATGTACATTTCCTGCGCCATCGAAATTGCGATCTCGACTGGATTGATATTCGCAATCTACCCGTTCTATGCGGCGGCATTTGGCTGCCTTCACCTTCTCGTCGCGACCGGAGCCGTTTGGAAGGTCACCAAGGGCAAGTGGTTGTGGAACATCGGCGGTTACGAATATTGCCTGTTCTGGGCGATCTGCTGCCTGGTCGTGGCGATGTACTATCGATAGCGTCACGCTCGCCGTAGGCTTCCGGAGTTTGCCAGGGAGTTTCAAGGAATGATCAAGGCAGCTATGGTTGGACTTGGCTGGTGGGGCAAGACGGTCGTTGAGTCCGCCGAGAATAGCGACGCGATCCATTTTGTGGCCGCGGCAACGCGCACGGTAACGCCGGAGGCCGAAGCTTTCGCCAAGAAAAACGGTCTGCGGCTCGCGGCGAATTACCAGGCGCTGCTCGCCGATCCGGATGTCGACGCCGTCGTGCTGGCCACGCCCCATTCCATGCACTCGGCGCAGGTGATTGCCGCGGCGGCCGCCGACAAGCACGTGTTCTGCGAGAAGCCGTTCACGCTGACCAAGCAGCAGGCGGAAGATGCTGTTGCGGCGGTGAGCAAGGCCGGCGTCACGCTCGGGCTCGGATACAATCGCCGATTCCATCCGGAGATGATCAAGTTGCGCGACATGATCCACGCCGGCGAGCTTGGCATCATTCTGCACGTCGAAGCCACGATGACGTTTCCCAATGTCCTGTTCATCAATCCCGCCCATTGGCGCGCCGACAGGGCGGAAACGCCGTTGGGCGGGCTGATGCCCATGGGCGTCCACGCCATCGACGGCATGATCGACCTGTGTGGACCGATCGACCACGTTTTCGCCCAGAGCTTCCGGCGCGCCGCGCTGATCGACGCCGATGACACCACCTCGATCCTGTTGCGCATGAAGGAGGGCATGTCGGGTTATCTCGGCACCATGACGACGACCGGACCCGGTTTCAGTTTCCAGGTGTTCGGCTCCAAGGGCTGGGTGCGGCTCGAAGGCGTCACCCACGTTGCCGGCGCCTCGTCGGAGGAACGGCGCATGCGGCTGTTCGGCACCTGCAAATTTCAGCCTCTCAAGGGCGAGGCCAAGGTGTGGCAAGCGGCAACGCTGGACGTGTCCCGTGCTGCGCTCGAAGCCTTCGCCACGGCGGCCGAGGGCAGTGAAGCCTATCCGATTCCGTACGATCAGATGATCCACGGCGTCGCCGTCACCGACGCCATCGTCCGCTCGGCTGGCTCGAACAAGGTCGAACGTGTGGAGTAATGCGGAATTATGTTCCGTCACCCTGAGGTGCGAGCGGAGCGAGCCTCGAAGGGCGACGGCCCAGGCGCTCAGGCCGCATCCTTCGAGGGCCGCTTCGCGGCCACCTCAGGATGACGGATAACGATAAACAGGAAACAAAACATGGATCTCGGCAACGGTCTCGGCCATTTGACCTATTCGACGCTCGTGCATCCCGGCGACGACTGGGAGCAGATGTGGGCGAGCCTGACCACCTATGTGCCGAAGGTGAAGGCGCGGATTGCGCCCAACCAGCGCTTCGGGGTGTCGCTGCGGCTGTCGGCGAGTTCGGCGCAGACCCTCGTCAACAGCGCAGCCGAGCGCGAAAAACTGAAAAAATTCCTCGGCGACAACGACATGTATCTCTACACCGTCAACGCCTTTCCCTACGGCGCCTTCAAGGGGACGACGGTGAAGGAGCAGGTCTACGAACCGGACTGGCGCTCGGAGGAACGCACCCGCTACACCACCAACGTCGCCGACGTGCTGGCCGACGTTTGTTCGTCGGACATCGCGCCGTCGATCCAGAGTGCGCCGCTCGGCTTCAAGCCGCGCGTGACCGGGGACGCTGTGGTCGCAAGCTATACCGACCACGTCTTGCGCGTCGTGGCGCATCTCGTTGCGCTTGAAGCGCGCACCGGGCGCACCGTAACGCTGGCGCTCGAGCCGGAGCCCTATTGCTTCCTCGAAACCACCGACGAGACGGTCGAATATTTCAGCCATCACCTGTATTCCGGCGCCGCCGCCGAAACGCTTGCCAAGCTCGCTCAGATTCCTATTTCGCAGGCGCATGGCGCGCTGCGCCGGCATCTCGGCGTGGTCTTCGATATCTGCCATCAGGCGGTGGAATACGAGAATATTCCCGAGGCGCTGCAGAAGCTGGTCGATGCCGGCATTCCGATCTTCAAGCTGCAGGAAGCCGCCGCACTGCATGTCCCGCAAGTGACGCAATCGATCGTCGATACGCTCAAGCGTTACTCCAAGACCATCTATCTCACCCAGACGGTCGAAAAGAAGAACGGCAAGCTGACCCGCTTCCTCAACCTCGAAGATGCCTTTGCCGCATGGGATAAGGATCCAGGGCCGCGCGAATGGCGCACCCACTTCCACGTCCCGGTTTTCCTCGACGATCTCGGGCCGTTTCGCACCACGCGCTTCGCCATCGAGGACGCGCTGCGCTTTCACAAGAGAAAGCCGCTGTCGCGCCAGCTCGAAATCGAGACCTATACCTGGGACGTGCTGCCGGAAAACCTGAAGACCGGCGACATTGTCGACTATGTCTGCCGCGAACTCGACTGGGTGCGCGGCCAACTGAGCTGATGGAGATAACCATGAAAGTCGGATTCGTCGGCACGGGACGGATGGGGGGAGCCATGTCCCGCCGCCTCATCGAGGCCGGTCACGATGTTGCCGTCTACGATCGCGTGCCCGACCAGATCGGGGCGCTGGTCGACGCCGGAGCCAAGGCGATGGGCTCGCTCGCTCAGGCGGCACGTTACGGCGAAGCAGTTTTCACCATGCTTCCCGACGACGCTGCGCTTGATGCCGCTGCCGGGGAGCAAGGTGGATTGCTGGAATCGCTGCCGCCGGGCGGCGTGCATATTTGCTCCGGCACCCATGGCATCGCCATCATTCGCAGGCTCAAGGCCGAACATGC
>Ga0074044_10000998_pt1 | contig 25997 bp, 25 predicted proteins | sample BogForMeECP23OM1_FD_94443 | JGI IMG/M metagenome (GOLD analysis project Ga0074044, IMG submission 94443) | Bog forest soil microbial communities from Calvert Island, British Columbia, Canada - Bog Forest MetaG ECP23OM1 | ecosystem: Environmental > Terrestrial > Soil > Wetlands ... | reverse complement strand
GGTCGTGTCGTCGTCGCCGCCGTGGTCAACGATCGTCGGAATTCCCGGCAAGGTGATCGAGGGCGACAACGCGCGCCACGACGTGATGGAGCTCGATCACGCCAAGCTGCCCGACCCGGTCGCCCGCGCGATGGGTAATCTAATCGAGAAGCTCAACCGGATGGGCGTGCGGATGGAGGAGATCGAGGAACGCCAGGATTGCCTCGAAGACAAAGTCAGCGAGCATCACCCGCCGACGCCCGATCGCGTCCTCGCCGACAAGGGTTAGCGCGCCGCCAGCCCGATTCCCTGTCCTTCGATGAAGGCGGCGTGTGGCCGCTTTCCTGACGGCGGCCTAAATCAGTCCTTGATGAACGCGAGCAGGTCGTTGTTGATCGTGTCCGCTTGTGTGGTAGGCATGCCGTGCGGAAAGCCCTTGTAGGTCTTGAGCCGCCCGTTCTTCAGTAGCTTCGCTGACAATGGCGCGGCATCAGCGTAGGGAACGATCTGATCGTCGTCCCCATGCGTTACCAGCACCGGTACCGTGATCTTCTTGAGATCATCGGTGAAATCGGTCTGCGAGAAGGCAACGATGCCATCATAGTGTGCCTTCGCTCCGCCCATCATGCCCTGACGCCACCAGTTTTGAATGATTGCCTCTGAGGCTTTCACGCCCGGTCGGTTGAAGCCATAGAAAGGCCCGGCCGGCAGGTCGCGATAGAATTGCGAGCGATTCGCCGCGAGCTGCGCTTGCAACCCGTCAAACACTTCCTTGGGCAGGCCGCCCGGATTGGCCGCTGTCTTCACCATCAGCGGCGGCACCGCACTGATGAGCGCCGCCTTGGCCACCCGGCTTTCGCCATGCCGTCCCAGATAGTGCGCCACCTCGCCGCCGCCGGTGGAGTGACCGACATGCACGGCATTCTTCAGGTTGAGATGCGCGGTAAGCGCCGCAAGATCGTCAGCATAATGATCCATGTCGTGACCGTCTCCCGTTTGCGTGGACCGGCCGTGGCCACGGCGATCATGGGCTATGACGCGATAGCCGTGACGAAGGAAGAACAGCATTTGCGTGTCCCAGTCATCTGCCGACAGCGGCCACCCATGGCTGAACACGATGGGCTGACCCTTGCCCCAGTCCTTGTAGAAGATCTCAACGCCGTCTTTGGTCGTGATGATAGGCATAGCATTGTCTCCTTCGACGACATCAGAGTTTGTGTCCGAAGCCCGCCCCCATCTCGTACTCATTCGGACTCTCGATCATCCGCCCGCTCAGAATTCGCTCGAATCCGAACGGCGTCAGATCAACCGTCGTGCTGGCGCCGGTCAGAATCAGCTCGGCCATCGACGCGCCAACCGCCGGCGCGGTTTTGAATCCCGTGCCGCTGAAGCCGGCCGCGACAAATAGTCCCGCGACTCCCGGCGCCGGCCCCATAACGGCGCGCGCGTCCGGGCTGATGTCGTAAATTCCGGCGTGGCCGCGCGCGTACGGCGCATCGGCCATCGCGGGTATCCTCTTCGCCAGCCGTAGCCGCACCGCCGCGATGAAGTCGTGGTCGTTGCTCTCGCGGAAATCGTCGGGGTTCGCTTCCGCCTCGGGCTTCCATCCACCCAGCCCCGCCAGCGTCAGATCGTCGCCATGCGGACGAAAGTAGCTGCCCGCGATCGTGTCTATGTAAATGCAGTGTTTGAGTTGAGGAGGTCGTTTGAAGAAAGCGATCTGCGCGCGTTCGCTCCTGATGCCGATTTTCACGCCCAACGGCGCGAGGAGTTCGTCCGTCCACGGTCCGGCCACGACGCATACCGCGTCGGCCTCGTGTGCGCGACCGGCGCTGTCCACGACTCCCGCAGCTCGTCCGCTGCGATTCATGATTTTCGTGATGGGTGTATTGGTCGAGAACTCCGCGCCGTGACGCGCCGCTGCGACCGCCAAGGCTTCGGTCGTCGCAACCGGCTCGGCGTATCCGCTATGCGGTTCGATCGCGGCGAGCGCGACGTCATCGACGAAAGCGTGAGGCTCGCGCTTGCGCAGCTCCGCAGCCGTCACAATCTCGGTATCGACGCCCACCCGTTGCAGCATCGCGACGTTGGCCCGAATTCGCGACGCGTTGCGCTCGTCAACCACGACCGCGAAACCCGTCTCGACGAACCCGCATTGCCCGCCGACGATTTCGCTCCAGTTGCGAAAGTAGTGCTGGCTCTTCCAGGCCAGCTCGGCTTCCGGCGCGAACGTGTAATGCATCCTGACCAGCGCGCCCGACCGTGCCGACATTCCGGCGCAAATTCCGCCTTTGTCGAACACGCGCACGCGCGCGCTGGCGCGCGCAAGATGGAACGCGAGCGAGCAGCCGACCACGCCCGCGCCAATCACCACAATGTTCGCGCTCGATGCCGTCTGCGTCACGCGGCGAACCCCCGTCTTTTTCCGCCGATCGCCGTACGATAAGCTAATCGCCGCACTGGTGGCGAACAAAACCGTCCATGCCGATTTATCTCGATCATAACGCGGGCGCTCCTCTTTGCGTCGAGGCGGCCGCCGCGGTTTCGCGCCTGCTGGCCGATGGCGGCGGGAATCCCTCGTCGGTGCATCGCGCGGGACAGCGCTCGCGCCGGATGCTCGAGGCGGCGCGCGCGCAGGTCGCGGCGCTGGTCGGCGCCGAGCCGCGGCAGATCGTGTTTACCAGCGGCGGCACCGAGTCGAACAACCTTGCCGTCTTCGGCGCGGTTACCGCAGCCCCTCGCCGGCGCAAAATCATTTCATCCGAGGTCGAGCATTCATCGATTCTCGCTCCGATCGCGGAACTCGAGCGCCGCGGCTTTGAAGTAGTGCGAGTCGCGCCCGACTGCGACGGACGCATCGATCCTGCGCGCGTGCCCGGCCCGCTCGACAGCGGGACGGCGCTCGTTACGCTTGGACTTGCGAACTCGGAAGTCGGTACGATTCAGGATCTGGCCCCGCTCGCATCCGCGTGCGGCGAGGCCGGCGCGCTGTTTCATGTCGATGCGGTGCAGGCGGCCGGCCGAATTCCAGTCGATGCGCTGGCGCTGGGATGCGATCTGATGACGCTCAGCGGTCACAAGCTTGGCGCCCCGGCGGGAGTTGGTGCTTTGTACGTTCGCGACTCTGCGCGCATCGCGCCAATCGTTTTTGGCGGGCCGCATGAGGGCGGCATGCGTGCGGGCACGCCGAATTTGCTTGGCGCAGTGGCGTTCGGCGCGGCGGCAGAGGCCGCGATGAATGCGATGGGGCCGGAGTCGGAGCGGATCGGTTCGCTCGCCGCGTCGCTGTTCAATCAGCTTCGCGAGGCGATTCCCGGTCTTCGTTTGAACGGGCCGATCGTCGGCAGGCTGCCGAATACGCTCAACCTCACGTTTCCGGGCGTGCTGGGCGAGAGCATGCTGATCGCGCTCGACCTCGAAGGAGTTGAAGTTTCGATGGGCTCGGCGTGCGCGGCCGGAGCGGTCGAGCCGTCGCACGTGCTGCGCGCGATGGGCCGCAGCGTTGCCGACGCGCGCAGCTCGCTCAGAATCAGCCTCGGATGGAACAACACCGCCGACGAAATCGACGCCGTCGCGGCGATCATCCCGGCGGTGTGGCGGCGCGTCGCGGCGGCCGAACCTCTGTCGGAGGTTGGCGCGCGATGAGGCCGCGAGTGCTCGTAGCGATGTCGGGCGGGGTGGACAGCTCGGTCGCGGCGGCGCTCCTGCGCGAGCAGGGCTACGACGTGGTGGGCGTCGCGATGCGGCTCGCGCCCGAGCCGTTGGCGCCCGTGGCGAAGCGCCGCGGCGTGTGCTGTTCGCATGACGACTTCGAAGATGCGCGCCGGGTGGCGGAGCGGATGGATTTTCCGTTCTACGTGATTGATTTGTGCGCCGACTTTGCCGCGCGCGTGGTCGATAACTTCGTCTCCGAATATCTCGCCGCGCGCACGCCGAATCCGTGCGTGATGTGCAATCGCGAGATCAAGTTCGATCGCTTGTGGAGCCGCGCTCGCGCGCTCAAGGCCTGCTCCGTCGCGACCGGACATTACGCGCGAATCGAGCAGGGGGCAGACGGCAGATTTCATCTCCTGCGCGCCGCCGACGGCGCCAAGGATCAGTCATATTTTCTCTTCACGCTCGGGCAGGATGAACTCGCGCGGACGATTTTTCCGCTTGGCGCGATGACCAAGACCGAAGTTCGCGCCCGCGCTCGCGCGTTGGGCTTGGCGACCGCGGACAAGCCCGAGAGCCAGGAAATCTGCTTCGTTCCCGACGGCGACTACGCGAGTTTTGTCGAGCGGCGAAGCGATCCCGCGCAACTCCGCCCCGGATCGATCGTTAACGGCGAAGGAAAGCGACTGGCGGGTCACGCCGGCGTGCATCGATTCACCGTTGGACAGCGCCGCGGCCTCGGTATCGTCGGCGCCGAGCGGCTTTATGTCCGCGAGATTCGGGCCGAGTCCGGCGAGGTCGTAGCCGGGCGCCGCGAGGAGCTGGATTCGTCGGGCTTGATCGCCAATCGGGTCAGTCTGGTCGATGAGACGATCGCGTCGAGCGGCGAGTTGAGCGTGGAGGTGAAGATTCGCTATCGGCATGCCGCCATCCCCGCGACGATGCGCGTCGATTCAGGCCGTCGCGCCGAGGTTCGCTTCAAGTCGGGCGGCCCTGCGGTGACGCCGGGACAGGCGTGCGTTTTTTACCACGGCGAGGAAGTGCTCGGCGGCGGATTTATCGAACGGGCGATCGCGGCGAAGCAGGCGGACTGACGTGGCCACGCGCTTCGCAATCGCAACGCTCGGATGCAAGGTCAATCAATACGATTCGGCGATTATCGAGTCGCGGCTCAGCGCGCGCGGTATGGAGCGCCGCGAGTTCACCGAGCAAGCCGACGTCTATATCGTCAACACCTGCACGATCACCGATCGCGCCGACGCCGAGAGCCTGCGGATTGCGCGGCGGGCGCGGCGGCTCAATCCGAAGGCGCGCGTGGTCATGACCGGATGCCTGGCTCAGGCGAGTCCCGACGTGCTGGCGAAGGCGGCGGAGATCGATGCGGTGATCGGACTTGGCAGGCTCGACGACCTCGAGCGCGCAGCCGCTTCGGGAGCCGGCGAGCGCGTGATGGTCACCAATCTGCGCAAGGAGAAGGCGGCGATCGAACTGGCCGCGGTCACGCTGGACGGTCATACCCGCGCGTTTCTGAAACTGCAGGAGGGATGCGATCAGTTCTGCACGTTTTGCATCGTGCCGTTTTCGCGCGGCAGCTCGCGGAGCGTCGAGCCGCGGCGGGTGATGGCGGCGCTGGACGACCTTTACGAGCGCGGCTTCAAGGAAGTCGTGCTTACCGGCGTGCATCTTGGCGGTTATGGAAAGGATCTCGAGCCGCCGGTCGCACTCGCCGATTTGCTGGAAATGATCGCGGAGCGGTGCCCCCTCGAGCGGGTGCGGATAAGCTCGCTCGATCCGGAGGAGTTGAGCGATCGGATCGTGGAAATAATTTCGGCCGGCGCAAAATTCTGCCCGCATCTGCATCTGCCCCTGCAGTCCGGCGACGACGAGACGCTGTCGCGCATGCGGCGGCGCTATCAGCGCGGCTATTTTCGCGATCGTGTCGAGCGCGTGCTGCGCGCGTTGCCCGACGCGGCGATTGGCACCGATCTGATTGTTGGCTTTCCGGGTGAGACCGCGAGGCATTTCGAGTCGTACTTTGATTTCGTCGAATCGATGCCGCTGGCGTACTTTCACGTGTTTCCCTATTCGGTCAGGGCCGGGACTACGGCGGCGAAGTTCTCCGGCAAGGTGGGGCAGGCGGAGATCAAGCGGCGCGCCGCGCTGATGCGCGAACTGGGCGATCGCAAGCGGGTGGAATTCGCCCGCCGATTCGTCGGAACAACACTTAAAGTATTACTTGAAGAACGCGGGCCGGGCGGCGAGCTCCGCGGTTACAGCCGCAACTACCTGCGGGTAGCGACGCGGGGGCCCGATGAACTGACAAATCGCGAAGTCGAGGTGGAGGCATCAACCGTTGAAGGCGCGCAACTGGTTGGGGAGATTGTTCGGCCGCTGGCGGACCAAACCGCCTGCGTCAGGGCCTCCTGAAAGTCCCCGCACCCAACTCGAGCGGGTGCTCGGCTATGCGTTCGCGCGGCCGGAATTGCTCGACGCCGCGCTGACGCATCCGAGCGCGGCGGTCGGCAGCGACGTTCATTACGAGCGCCTCGAGTTCCTTGGCGACGCGGTGCTCGATCTCGCGATCGCAGACCTGCTGATGCGCAAGTTTCCGACGGCGAAAGAAGGCCCGCTGTCCAAGCAGCGCGCGTCGATCGTAAATGCCCGCACGCTGGCGGCGAAAGCACAGGCGATCGAATTGAACGAAATGATCCGGCTGGGGAAGGGCGAAGAAAAAAGCGGCGGGCGCGACAAGACTTCGATTCTCGCCGCCGTGTTCGAGGCGGTGATCGGCGCGATTTACTCGGACGGCGGACTGGCGCCGGCGCAGCAGGTGGTCGAGCGCCTGTTCACCGACGATATCGGCGGACCGGCGGCGGAGCGCGATTACAAAACCGAGTTGCAGGAAATCGCGTACCGGCGTTTTCGCACGCAGCCGGTGTACGAGCTGATCGCGACCGGCGGCCCCGATCACGCCCGGCGTTTCACGACCCGAATCCGCATCGCCGGACGCGATCTCGGCGTGGCCGAGGGCGGCAGCAAGAAGCAGAGCGAGCAGGCTGCCGCGCGCCTCGCGCTCGACCGAATCGAGGAAGAGCGCGGTGAGCAAGATGGATGAGCATCGCGCGGGTTTCGTGGCGGTCGCGGGCCGCACCAACGTCGGCAAATCGACGCTGGTGAACCTGCTCGTCGGCCACAAGGTCGCGATCGTCACGCCGCGTCCGCAGACCACGCGCCGCCGAATTCTCGGCATCCGCAGCGACGCTGACGCGCAAATCCTGCTGATCGACACTCCCGGACTTCACCTGGCGAAGAAGCAACTGAATCAACGCATGGTGCAGGTGGCGCGGCGCGCGATCGCGGAGGGCGAAGTTATACTGGACGTGGTGGAAGCCGGCGATCGTCTCAACCCGGGCGATCGCGCCGTGCTGGTTGACATCCGCGCGCTTGGCCGTCCGACGGTCGTGGCGATCAACAAAATCGATCGCATGCCGCGCGCGCAACTGCTGCCGCTGATCGAGGAAATCCACCGCGGGTTTCCGCGCGCAGAGCTCGTGCCAGTCAGCGCGCTCACCGGCGAAAATATCGACGAGCTGTTGAGGACCTTAAAGCGGATGCTCCCGGTGAGCCCGGCCCTCATGTCGCCCGACGAATACACCGATCAAACCGAGCGGATGATCGCGGAAGAGCTCGTGCGCGAGAAAATTTTCCTCCAGATGCGCCAGGAGATTCCATTCTCGATCGCCGTCAGGGTCGAGAAGTTCGAAGACGACGCGGCTCGCAAGCTCAAGCGCATCGCTGCCACGGTGGTGGTCGATCGCGAGTCGCACAAGGGCATGCTTATAGGCGCCGGCGGGCGCACGCTCAAGGCGATCGGCACGGCGGCGCGGCTCGAGCTCGAGGAAATCCTCGGCGCGCGCGTATTTTTGGAAATCATCGTCAAGGTCGAGCGCGACTGGACGCGCGATCCGCGCAAGCTCGCGGAGTTCGAGCTGTGACCAATCCTCGCGCAGCGCCGCGCGCTGAGGCGCGGCGGATTGCGGCCGAAGGCCTGCCCGCGGTGGTGCTGGTGGGACGCGCGAACGCCGGCAAGTCCATGCTGTTCAATCGAATCGCCAGGGGCGGGCGCGCCATTACCAGCGCGATTCCCGGCACCACGCGCGACCTCAATTTCGCGCGGGCGAAATACGGCGACCGCGAATTCGTCGTGGTCGATAGCGGCGGCCTGGAGCTCGGCGGGCGCGAGCGGATGACCGAACGCATCGCCGGCGAGGCGCTCGCAGCAGTGGGCGTCGCGGACGTCGTCGTGTTCATCCTCGATGGCAGGGGCGGGCTGAGCGAGGCGGACGCCGAGGCGCTCGCCCTGGTCCGCGAAACCGGATGCCCGCTGCTCATGGCGGTCAACAAGATCGATCGGCCCGGGCAGGAGGCCGAGGCCTCCGAGTTCTACGCGCTCGGCGTCAGCGAGTTGTTTTTCATCTCGGCCGCGCACGGTCGCGGAGTCGAGGAGCTGCTCGATCGAGTAGTCGCGCGATTGCCCGCGCGCGAGAGCGCCGCGGCCGCCGCGCCGGATTTAAGGCTGGCGCTGATCGGCCGTCCCAACGTCGGTAAGTCGTCGCTGCTCAATCGCCTGTCGGGATTCGAGCGCGCGCTCGTGGACGACAGCCCCGGCACGACGCGCGATCCGGTTGACGTGCGGTTGTCGGCCGATGGCCGCGACCTGCTGTTGATCGACACCGCGGGAATCCGCAGGCCGCCGCGCGTCGAAGGCGAGCTCGAGCAGCATTCGGTGGGCCGCGCGATCGAAACGATTCGCCGCGCCAACGTCGTGCTGCTGGTAATCGATGCGAGCGAGGGAATCGCCGACCAGGACGCGCGGCTCGCGCGGCTCGTGGACACCAGCGATCGCGCGATGGTGGTCGTGTGCAACAAATGGGACCTCGCGGCGAAGCAGGGGCGCAAGCTGGCGGCGTTCGTCCGCGACGCGCATGAGCGCTACCCGTTCCTCGAGTACGCGACGATGGTGTTCACATCGGCGGCGACCGGCGACGGCGTGGACGGGATCATGCCGGCGGCGATTGCGGCGGGAGACTCGTGGCGCGCGGTTTTTCAGACTTCCCGGCTGAATCGAACGCTGGCCGAAGCGACCGCCGCGATGGATCCGCCGCAGGTGGACCGGCGGCGCTTGAACCTGATGTACGTGACCCAGGTTGGCAGCGCGCCGCCCCGGCTCCGATTTTTCACCAACGTCGAACGCGGCATCCCGGCGCATTACGTGCGCTTTATCGAAACACGCTTCCGAAAATCTCTGGGCCTGGTCGGCACGCCGCTGCGGCTGGAGTTTCGGCGCACCGGCCGCTCCTGGGTGCAAGGCAGTCCGCCTGCAAGGCCGCGCGGCAAGCCTCGCCGCCGGCCGGCGCCGCGAATCAAGCCGGCGCGCGCGTAGCGCTGCCGCTTGTGGAGCGTTGAGCGCGACGGCGTTTCTTACGCCGCGCCTGCTCCGGTATATTTCAATGTACAGTGATCCTGATTCTTGATTTCGGCAGCCAGTACACGCAGCTAATCGCGCGGCGCGTGCGCGAAGCCAACGTGTACTGCGAAATCCATCCGTTCAACTTCCCACCCGCGAAAATTCGCGCGCTGAAGCCGCGCGGGATAATTCTTTCCGGCGGACCGGCGAGTCTCTACGAGGAGAATGCGCCGGATATCGCCGACGAGGTGCTCAACCTTGGCTGCCCGGTGCTAGGCATCTGCTACGGCCTGTACGTGATCGCGCAGCACATGGGTGCGCGCAGCGTCGGCTCGCGCAATCGCGAGTACGGGCCCGCAACGCTGGTGATAGACGGCGACGATGTGCTGTTCGAGGGGCTGAGCGGGCGGGAGCATCGCGTCTGGATGAGTCACGGCGACCGGGTCGAGGCGATTCCGGGCGAGCTGTGCGCGATCGCGCATAGCGACAACTCGCCGTATGCGGCGTTCAAAACGCGCGATGGGCGCATCCGCGGCATCCAGTTTCATCCGGAAGTGGCGCACACGCCGTGCGGCGCTCAAGTGCTGCGCAACTTCGTGCTGAAAATCTGCGGCGAGCGCGGCGACTGGACGATGGCGAATCTTGTCGAGACGAAACTCGCGGAGATTCGCCAGCAGGTCGGACCGACGGACAAGGTGCTGATGGGACTGTCGGGTGGCGTCGATTCCTCCGTGGCGGCCGCGCTGATACATCGCGCGATCGGCTCGCGGCTGCATTGCGTCTTCGTCGATACCGGACTGCTGCGCGCGGGCGAGCGTGAGCGGATGGAGAACACGTTCGCGCACCAGCTCGGCATCGATTTGCAGGTGACCGATGCCTCCGAGCTTTTCCTGTCGCGGCTGGCGGGGGTGCTCGACCCCGAGCAAAAGCGGCGCATCATCGGCCGCACTTTCATCGACGTGTTTGAATCCGAGGAAGTCGTGCGGGGCGCGAAATTTCTCGGCCAGGGAACGCTCTACCCGGACGTCATCGAATCGGTCTCGTTCAAGGGGCCGTCGGCGGTGATCAAGAGCCATCACAATGTCGGCGGATTGCCGGAGCGGATGCGGCTGGAACTGGTCGAGCCGTTGCGCGAGTTGTTCAAGGACGAAGTGCGCGAAGTGGGGCGCCGGCTGGGGCTGGCGGCGGAGGTCGTCGAGCGGGAGCCGTTCCCGGGGCCGGGACTGGCGGTGCGCATCGTCGGCGAGGTCACGCGCGATCGGCTCGATCTGCTGCGCCGCGCGGATGCGATCGTGATGGAAGAAACGGCGGCCGCAGGTTTCGGACTCAAACTGTGGCAGGCGTTCGCGGTGCTGCTGCCGCTCAAGACGGTCGGCGTCATGGGCGACGGCCGCAGCTACGAAAGCGTGATTGCGATTCGCGCGGTCGAGTCGATGGACGGGATGACGGCTGACTGGGCGCGGCTGGATCCGGCCTTTCTCGCGCGCGTCTCGAGCCGAATTACCAACGAGGTCAAGGGCGTCAACCGCGTCGTTTACGACATCACGTCGAAGCCGCCGGCGACGATTGAGTGGGAGTGAGGTGACGGTTCGCACGCGCTTTGCGCCGAGTCCCACCGGCTCGCTGCACATCGGCAACGTCCGCTCGGGGCTGTTCGCCTACCTGTACGCGCGCCACCACCGCGGGCAGTTCATCTTGCGCATCGACGACACCGATCGCGAGCGCTCGACGAAGCAGTCGCTCGAGGAAATTCTCACCGATCTGAAATGGCTCGGGATGGAGTGGGACGAGGGTCCGCCCGACGAGGCATACTTTCAGGCCAACCGGCTCGAACGGCATCGTGAGGCCGCGCTGAAATTGCTGCGCGAGCAAAAGGCGTATCCGTGCTACTGCTCGGCGGAAGAACTTGATGCCAGGCGCAAACAGGCCGAGCGCGAGCGTCGCAGGCCGGTTTATGATCGCAAATGCCGCGGGCGCGAATTCCCGGCAGATCTGCCGCTGCCGGACAAATCCGCGGGTCGCAACTATGCGATCCGCTTTGCGATGCCGCTCGATGGCGAGACGGTCGTCGATGACCTGGTGAAGGGCCGGATGGTCTTTCAAAACGCCGAACTCGACGACTTCATAATTGTGCGTTCGGACGGCTCGCCAATTTACAACTTCGCAAGCATCCTCGACGACGTTGACCTGCGCATCACTCACATCGTTCGCGGCGACGACCACGTCTCGAATACTCCGCGGCAGATGCAGATGGCGTACGCGCTCGGGTTCACGCCGCCGGCCTTCGCGCATTTGCCCCAGGTGATGGGGCCGGATGGGTCGCCGCTCTCGAAGCGCCACGGCGCGACTTCGGTGATCGCGTATCGCGAGAATGGCTACTTTCCCGAGGCGATGCTGAACTATCTCGCGCGCCTGGGATGGTCGCACGGCGACCAGGAAATTTTCTCGAAGGACGAACTGATCGATTATTTCGGCTTCGAGGCGTGTGGAAAATCAGCCGGCATATTCAACCCCGAGAAACTGCTGTGGCTCAATTTCCATTACCTCAAGGAGCGCCCGCTCCCGCAGCTGGTGGCCGAGATCAAGCCGTTCATCGCCAAACGCGGATGGCCGGTTCCGGGCGACGATGCGTGGCTCGCAAAGGCCGTCGCGACGCTGCAGGAGCGTGCCAAAACGCTGGCCGAGCTGGTGGACTTTGCGTCGTTTTACCTGAAGGACGACATCGAGATCGATTCGAAAGCGGCGGCGAAATTCCTGCGGCCGGAAATCGCGGAACCGATGCGCGCCCTGGCTGCGGGACTCGAGTCGCACGCGGGCGAGGTCTCCGAGGCGTCGGTGCCGCCGGTGTTCGAGTCGGTACTGGCGAGGTTCAGCCTCAAGCTCGGGCAACTCGCGCAACCGGTTCGCGTCGCGCTTACCGGCGGCACCGTCAGTCCCGGGATTTACGAAGTGATTGCGGTGCTCGGCAGACGGCGCACCGTCGAGCGCCTGAACGCCGCCGTCCGCCGAATCGAACAGCCCGCCTGAGCCAACCGCGCCTCGCTACTTCGCGCCGGCGGGCGGCAGCACCAGGATTTGCCCGTTCATCTCGGGCTGATGCACCGCGCAGTAGAAGTTGAAGATCCCGTCCTTGTGAAATGTGAATATGTACGAGGTCTTCGATAGCGGCTCCAGCTTCAGATGCATCAGGACGGTTGAATCCGGCGCGGCGAGCATGAAGTCGTGCTCGTCGTCGGCTTGCAGATTCCAGAACGTGAGCATCGTTGGCGCTTCGCGGCGAATCGCCATGAACGCCGGCGAGAATGCATAGACCTCGCCGAATTTAGCGACAGTCTCCTTGGGGCCGGTCTCCTTGATCGCGACCGCCTCCGTCAAGACAATCACCTCCGCCTCGGCCTTGCCGGTTTTCGCGACGGAAACGATCTTCGACGCGGCCGCATCCGGCAGGTAGAAGTGCTTGTCCATCGCGGGCGCGGCACTCGCGACTCCGGTCAGCGCCGTCAATATTGCGATCGCCGCCGCCAGGACTCCCCGCCAAACCGTGTTCGTCGCATCATTCATGCATCGCCCCTTTTGTTGGAGCGCGGTACCGCTGGCACTTCCCCGCGGCTCATCCAAATAGTAGTTTTGTAGCATGAGTGTACTCGTACCATACGTAGTCGAGCAGACCGGCCGCGGCGAGCGTTCTTACGACATCTTCTCGCGGTTGCTCAAGGACCGGATCGTGTTCCTGGGCGGCACCGTGACCGACGATCTTGCCAACCTGGTCACCGCGCAACTGCTGTTCCTCGAATCCGAGGATCCGGAGCGCGAAATAAATATGTACATCAACTCGCCAGGCGGATCGGTCACCGCCGGCCTGGCCATCTACGACACGATGCAGTTCGTAAGGCCTCCGGTCTCGACGCTATGCGTGGGGCAGGCCGCCAGCATGGGATCGCTGCTGTTGGCCGCAGGAGCCAAGGGCAAGAGATATGCGCTGCCGCACTCGCGAATACTGATCCATCAGGTCTCCGGCGGATTCGAGGGACAGGCGAGCGACATCGAGATTCACGCGCGCGAGGCGTTGCGTCTTCGCGAAATCCTGAACGACATTCTCGCTCATCATACCGGCCAGAATGCGAAGAAAGTGGAGAAGGACACCGATCGCGACAACTTCATGTCCGCCGCGCAGGCAGTCGAGTACGGACTCATCGACGAAGTAATTTCCGGACGGCCAATCAAGGCGACGCTCTAGCTGAAGCCGCTGACGCACGACGCGGTGCTGTGGCTCAAGCTCGCCTCGCACAGATGCTTCCCTCCGAGCGCCGCGCGCTAGAGCAGGGGGCCGTCCCTCCCGAGCATCGCCCGCCTGATCAATTTGATCGGGATCGCGCCCTGCTTGAGAAACGCGTCATGAAATTTGCCGAGGACGAATGCGGCGCCCTGTTGTTTGCGAAGGTCATCGCGCAATTTCAAAATCATCAGCTTTCCCAATTGATAACGCAGGTAGCCGGGATCGTCGGTGCCGCGCAGCGCTTCGACCAGCGCGTTGTGCGGAGTCTGGTAAGCGTTGTTTTCAAAAAATTTCGCCGCCTGGTCCACCGTCATCCCGTGCGTATGCATTCTGATTCCGACCAGGTATCGGCACGCCCGCATCAGAGCATTCTGCAATTGCGCCAGCCGGTACTTCGGATCGCCATCGTGCAATCCCTCGTCGATCATCATCTGCTCGCAGTAGAACGCCCAACCCTCGATGTCCGCGCCCGACCCATAAACCAGGCGAACAATATCCGGGTTGGACCGGTTGTTGAGGAACTGCACGTAGTGCCCCGGATAGACTTCGTGAACCGAGGTGTTTGAAATGCCCGGCGCCGAATAGAAGGCGAGCAGCTGCTCTTTCTTGGCGTCCGGCCACGACGGATCGGGGAGCGTGACGTAAAAGAATGCCTCGCTAGTCTTTTCGAACGGCCCCGGCGAATCCATCGATGCGAACGTCGTCGCACGCGCGTACGGCGGCGTCTCACGCACCATCGGCAGCACCTCGGACGGGACCGTGGCAATATGATGCGCGACGACGTACCCGCGAATGCTCGCGAGCCCGGCCGCGACGGTGGGTAATACCTGCGCCGCGTCGGGATGCACGCGACTGAGCGACTCCATCACTTCGGCCGGCGAACGATTCGGATCGATCAGGGACGCGGTCTTCTGAAATTCATCGCGCAACCGCGCCAGCTCCTTGACGCCGATCTGTTCGAGCGGATCGAGCGGAATATCGACCATGTCGGCGTCGTTGAGCATCCGCCGGTACGCGGCGGCGCCGATCGCATAGTCGCCTGACGCCTTCGGCATCAGATCGTTCTTGAGCCACTGCCTGTAGTCCTCGATCGCGGCGACCAAGTTTGCGTTCGCCTTCGCGAATGCCTGTTTGTCGGGACCATCGGCGACCTTGGCGAATGCGAGCGGAACGTCATTGTTGAAAAATGCGATCGTCGCCGGCATCTGTTGCAGCGCGATATCGACGGCGACCTTGGCGGTCAGTGGAGACTTCAGATTGCGCCGCGCCGCGTCGAGATTGCTGAGCGCGGCAACCTCGCGCGCAGTCACCGAATGCATCCTGGCCTTGGCGGGCGCGAACTCGCGCTTGATAAGGCTGTTTACCGAAGCCGTGGGCAAATACATTCCCGGATCGCGCTGGTAGCTGCGGACTTGTTCCGCCCACAGCAGTTCGCCGTCCGCATGCGCCATCAGCCATTCGCGATCCGCTTCGTTCGGCGGCGAAAGAGTCTTCGGGTCGTCGGCGCCAAACAATTTGAGCCATTGCTTGGCATGGCGAATCACCACGTCGATGCCGTTCGCGCTCAGATCGTCAACTCGATGGTCGAAGCGATGATCTCCCAGCCGCGTCGCACGCTCGGGATAGAGCCGCAACTCGGCTTGGACAAACTCCGCGACTTGCGCCCTGAACGCGCGATCGGGCGCCGCCGAGGTTTGCGCTATTGCCGGCGCGCCGACCGGGGCGATGAGTGCGATCGCCACCGAAAGACGCGCCGCCGCCATAGCGGCAACTCGATATACAGATGTCTTCACCGGGCCGCTACTTCAGCGTGCTCGCGAACAACTCCGTGAGCTTCCCAAACGCGCGCTCGGCTTGAGGCTGGTTGTAAATCGGAGCGTCCGGCACCGTCCAGCCGTGAAACGCGCCTTCGTACACTTCGCTTGCATACTTTCCGCCCCACGCGGCGAGCGCGCGATCGAACTTCTCGATCGCCTCTTGCGGCATGCTGCGATCGTTGGTCGCGTGCCCGAAATAGAGCCGCGCCTTGATGCGCGGCAGGAGCAGGTGCGGGCTGGCCGGCTCGCCGGTGTAGAGACCGCCGCCGTGAAATGAAGCGACCGCGGCAACCTTGTCAGGCATGGCAGCGGCGGTGCGCATCGCCATAGCGCCCGTGAAGCAGTAGCCCACGACGCCGATCGATCCTGCGCTCACAGCATCGTGAGCCGCGAGAAAATTGACGTAGGCTCGGGCATCGCGCTCGACGGCTTGGGGAGTCATCGGCGCCCGCAGCTCGCCCAGCCGCTTCATCGTTCGCTCGTCTCCCATGCCAATCTTGACGTCGAGCACTGGCGGCTTGGTCGTCCGGTAAAACACGTTGGGCATCAGCACGGTGTACCCTTTCTCGGCCAGCCGGCGCGCCATCTCGCGATGGGACGGGCGAATGCCGCCGATGTCGGTCAAGTGGATGACGCCCGGTGATCGGCGCGCGCCTTCTGTCCGATAGAGAAAACCGTCGGCCGTTCCGTCGGTTGTGCGAATCTCGATTGCCTCTTCGATCATTGGTGCTTCCCGTAAATCTTGCGTCTGGAAATTTCGAGGGGCGGCCCAGCGCCCGATCCATATACCATAGACGATGAATCTCGAGCAGCCGCCGTACGGTACACAGCCGCTTTCATCGAGCGTATCGTGCTGGGACTATCGGAGATTGGGTGAGCGAATGGCGGGCCGGATTCATCAATTCTACGCGGTGGCTTTCGAGGAGAACTTCTCGCTCCGCCAGATCGCGCCGGCTTTTCCCGAGGCAAAGATATCGCCGCTCGAGCTGTTCGTTCCCATCGAACCCGACGGCGGCCTCTACATTTTTCCATTCGGCGCCATCGTCTCGCACGACGTTCCCCCCGAGCATCGCGAGCGCATATTCGCGCGCCTCACCCAAGTGCTGCCCAAACTCACCACCCGGATCATCCGCGAGGATTACTCGGTGCAGGAGGATCCGACCGCGCCGATCGGTATTTCCGCGGGGATGCTGCGCGTCGACAAACTCACTCCCCAGCGCGCCGGAATCGTCGCGCTGACGGTTGGTCAGAGCGCTGCGATGGAATACTACGAGCGCATCGTGGACAGCCTGTTCGCGCGGACCGCGCAGCTGGTCGATCGAATGGCGGCGCGCGGCACCGTGCCCTACCGGATTACTCTGCTGCATCGCTTCATCGGCGAAGCGATTTCGTCGCGCACCGAAGTTCTGGCGGTGCTCCATCTGCTCGACAAGCCCGACGCTGCGTGGGAAGACCCCGCGATGGACCTCATCTACGACGACCTGCGCGATGAATTCGATCTCGTCGATCGTTACGCGGCACTCGCCAGCAAGCTGCAAAGCATCCAGGACTCGCTGGTGCTGGTGCTGGACGTCGCGCGCGATCGCCGCCTGGTATTGCTCGAAGTGGTTGTCGCGCTGCTGATTTTGCTCGAAGTGATTCTGAGTATCGGCCACTTCACATTGTGAAAGCTTCCCGCCTTCTGAATTCATATTGTCGCAACACTCGTCTGGTAGTTTCGTCATCGCGCGAACCTTAGCCTCGCGTTGGCGCGATGTCGCGCTTGTATCATCGAGGACATGTGATGTCAGACGAAACTCCACTACGCAAAAATATCGAAGCAGCCGACGGCCGCGGCGCCGTCGCATACGAAAAAGGAATCGACACCGGACTCTTGCTGCCGGGACAGTACGTCGATCTGGTCAGGCGAAATCACGTTATCGAAGGCGAGCTGAAACTTCTGCTGGCGGTGCTGGAAGACGCGATTCGATGCTACCTGCGAAACGCCGACGCGAAAGACGGCGAGCGCCGCCGCAACTTCGTCGAGGTCAGAAACTGGTTTGAAGCCGGCGCCGGCGCCCGGCGCGCGGACATTTTCAGCTTCGAAAACCTTTGCGCGGCGCTTGGCATCGAGCAGCGTTGCCTGCTCGCGCGGCTGCGGATTCTGACGATCACCGATCTGCCGTCGCGGCGTTACCAGATGCGCCGGCATCGCCCGCTGTCGAGCCTGCGACACGCAAACGGTGCGCGTGAGCGCGGACCGGCGCGCTCGCACGGCTCGTGATCGCGCTGGCCCGCCCGCCGCGATCAATCAAACAGCCATCGTGTCGCACTGCCCCGGAATTCGTCGGGCGTTGCGTCAACGGCGATCACCTTGCGCGGCCGGACGGCGAATATCGGACCCATGTCGAGCACCGTCTCCGGCTTCAAATCCCACTGGTACTTTGGATTGTAGGCCTCGACGAAGCGGCGGATCGTCTCCGCATCGGCGATTTTCTCGGCAACGCCTTCGAGCGAGACCGCCTGGATGCCGTCTTCGGGGCAAACGACGCAATTCGGATTCGCCGCGAGGTTGCGCGCCTTGCGCGATTTCGCGCCGCTGCTGAAGTAGAACGCGTCGTCGAGCCAGATGCCCCACACCGGCACGCAATGCGGCCGGCCGTCGGGGCACGTGGTCGCAATCCAGTAGTTGCGCGACTTCGTCAATCGCTCGACGGCCCAATCCCACGGCAGCAATCCGCGTCCGCCATTCGCGTCGAGGATTCCATAGCCCGGCATGTAGGGCCGGCTCGCCTTTGGCGTCGCACGTTTAGCTGCCACCCCGACTACGATCTCCTTTAAGGTGATTGCCGGTCGATAGTTGTCGCGAGGATGCCTGAATCGCGCCGGTTATGTCGAGCGCATCACCTCCGGCGTCGATTCACTTGAGCAAGCCAACCTGGCGAAGTATTCCCGCGTGGTCCAAGTAGATGCGCTCCGCGGCCAGCTTGTCGCCGCGGAAGTGAATGATCACAACCAGTTCCAGCACGATTGGCTTGAAGGTCGGCGCCGCGCCGGGCAGAAACCAGTTCATCGGACGGCTGTGAGTGAAGGACAGGCGCAGTTCGTCGGCGATTTTGCCGGCGCCGACTACGCGGCTGATGTTTTCGGTCTTGAGATCGTCGGGCCACGACGGAATGAAGTCATCGCGATAAAACGCGCGCAATGCCGTCTTGCCGCGCCCGCCGGTGTTTGTCGGCATGCGATTGACGTAGGCGTCCTCGACCATCGTCGCAAGCGTCGCCTCGACATCCTTGGTCTGAAACTCACCAGCAAGATGCGTATCCCACAGGCGTTCGAGTTCGGCCGGCAACAGAGTGATTTCTGTAACCATCTTCGGCTCCTGGATTATTTGACGTTAATGGCCCGCATACACAACCAGGGCGCAGACCAGGATTTTCAGCCGTCTGCATAGTGGCGCTATGCGACGTTCTCGCGTGAAAATTTGGAGGCGGCGATCGGATTCGAACCGATGCATGGAGGTTTTGCAGACCTCTCCCTTAACCACTTGGGTACGCCGCCCGGAGGCTCCGTCACAGTCGCGACCGAACCCGATCAACTATCACGCGTCGGAAGGTGCATCAATTGAGTATCACCCACGAGAGCGCTCGTTCCGTGCCGAGTTTCAAGATTTGCTGAGGCACGGGCGCGATCGCAATCCCGCCTAGCCGCTTCGCAGCGACAGGCTCATCTGGCCGGCGGGCGCCAGCAGGTCTGGCGAATCGTTATCGACGTTGTTGACGTCGGGCGAGACCGGAGTCGCGATCAGCAAGTCGGCAGGCGCGGGAACCAGCAGTCGCTTGAGCGCTCGCGGAGCGGGAGCGCGCGGATCCATCCAGTCGTCGGCGTCGCGATCCGCAAGTATCACCGGCATCCGATCGTGATAAGGCTCGAGCACGGCGTTGGCCGCCGTCGTGAGAATCGTGAACGTCGTTTCCCAGACGTCCCGCGCTTTCTGCCAAGCCTCATAGAGCCCGGCGAACAGCAGAAGCCGGCTATCCTCGCGATGGAACCAGGTCGGCTGCCGCGCAGTCTTCGGCCCCGTCCATTCGAAGAATCCATCCGCCGGCACCACGCATCGCCGTTTATGAAACGCGTCGCGAAATGCGCCCCGCGTCTCGATCGTCTCCGACCGCGCGTTGATGCACTTGGCCGCCATGCTGGCGTCTTTCGACCCGCTCTTGACGAGGCCCCAGGTGGCAGGAATCACTTCGCGATTTTCGTATTTGATCCTGACTATGAAATGTTTCTGCGTCGGCGCGACGTTGTAGCGCGGCCGATAATCGACGAACGAGTCTGCCGCGACGCCGAGTTCCGCCGCGAGCGAATTGCCGTCGCGCCGCGTGATTGTGAATCGTCCGCACATCTTCGGGTTTTACGGTCGCGCCGTTTCGCCCGGCGTCGTGGCCCGCTTGAAGGCCCTCGCGATTAGTTCCTGCGCTTCAGTCTGAATCCGATGCAGATGCTCGACCCCGCGAAAGCTCTCCGCGTATATCTTGTAAACCTCTTCGGTGCCCGACGGACGCGCCGCGAACCATCCGCTCTCCGCAATCACCTTGATTCCGCCGATTGACGCTCCGTTACCGGGCGCCACGGTCAGTGTCTTGAGGATTTTCTCGCCCGCGAGTTCACGCTGATTCAGTTGGGCGGGTGTCAGCCTCCTCAGAATCTCCTTTTGCGCGAGCGTTGCAGGCGCGTCGATGCGCTCGTAGGCGGGCGCGCCAAACTTCTTGGTGAGGTCGTCGTATATTGCGCCGGGGTCGCGACCTTCGCGCGCGGTCATCTCGGCGGCCAGCAGGCCGAGGATTAGTCCGTCCTTGTCCGTCGTCCATACGGTTCCGTCGGTGCGCAGAAATGAGGCGCCCGCACTTTCCTCGCCGCAAAATCCGACCGAACCATCGATCAGACCGTCCACGAACCATTTGAAGCCGACCGGAGTCTCGATGAGCTTGCGCTCAAGACTCGCCGCGACGCGATCGATCATGCCGCTGCTCACCACAGTCTTGCCGACTGCCGCGTCTTTGCGCCAGCGCGTGCGGTTGCGAAACAGGTATGAGATCGCGACCGCGAGATAGTGATTCGGATTCATCAGTCCGCTCGAGCGAGTGACTATTCCGTGACGATCGGCGTCGGTGTCGTTGGCAAACGCGACGTCGAAACGATCGCGCAGCGCCAGCAGGCGCACCATCGCGTACGGCGACGAGCAGTCCATCCTGATTTTCCCGTCCCAGTCGGCGGTCATGAAGCGAAACGTCGGATCGGCCACGTCGCTCACCACCGTCGCCTTGATGCCGTACTTCTCGATCACCGCGGGCCAGTAACGCACCGCCGCACCGCCCAGCGGATCGATTCCGACCTGCACGCCCGCGCCGCGAATCGTCGCCATGTCAACGACGTTGCCCAGGTCGCCGACGTAAGTGCCGATGTAGTCGTGTTTGTGAAGCGTCGAAGCCATCAGTGCCCGCTCGTACGGAACCCGCTGCACCCCCGCGAGGTCGTTTCTCAGAAAATCGTTGGCCGTGTTCTGAATCCAATCGGTGACGGCGGTATCGGCCGGCCCGCCGTTGGGGGGATTGTACTTGAAGCCTCCTTCATCCGGTGGATTGTGCGACGGCGTGATCACGATCCCGTCCGCCAGCCCGCTCTTGCGGCCGCGATTGTACGTCAGGATCGCGTGCGATATCGCCGGCGTCGGCGTGTAGCCGCCCTCGCTATCCACCATCGTCTCGACTCCGTTTGCGGCCAGCACTTCGAGCGCGCTGGCGAACGCCGGGACCGACAGCGCATGCGTGTCCATCCCGAGGTAGAGCGGGCCGTTGATACTTTGACTTTTGCGGTAAAGACAAATCGCCTGGCTGATTGCAAGGATATGCGCTTCGTTGAACGCTCCGTCGAACGCGGAGCCGCGATGCCCCGAGGTGCCAAATGCGACTCGCTGCGCGGGATTGCCGGCGTCGGGCTTGAGGCTGTAGTAAGCGGTCATCAAACGCGGCACATCGACGAGCCGCGATTGTTCGACAGGTTTTCCGGCTAGCGGACTTACGTTCATCGGATTAATCCGCGGTCCATTGCCAGTTACGAATTGCGCGCAGGTCTTCGAGATTCTTAACTATACATTTGCGACAGCTTCAAAAATTCTCGCACTGCCGGTGGTTTGTTGATAGACGCAAGAAGTGAAATTTCCGCAACGAGCGTTCCGAGGAGACCGCCATCATGGACGAAGCCAGGCTTAAATTGCTGCTCGACCGCGCCGAAATCAGCGACGTGCAATTGCGCTATGCGACCGGACTGGATTCGCGCGACTGGCCGTTGTTCCGCTCATGCTTCACCGATGAAATAGAAACTGACTTCACGTCGGTGTTCGGCGGCGAGGCGCGCAAGGTCAGCGCCGACCGATGGACCGAGGCGGCGCGGCGCTCGCTCAGCGGCCTTGCGGCGACGCAGCACATGATCACGAATCACGTGATCACAGTCGCCGGCGACGACGCGACCTGCATTGCATACGTGCAGGCGCGGCACTACCTGCCCAATGACACGGGCGACAACACGCAAAACATGTTCGGCTACTATACGAATCGATTCGTGCGCACGTCCGCGGGATGGAAAATTCGCGCGTGCAAGCTGACGCTTACATGGCAGACCGGAAACTGGGGCATCTTCGCGCTCGCGCTCGCGCGATTCAAAGCGGCCGAGGCGAACAAGCAGAGCTAGCTATCTTTTTCACCGGGGGAGAACGATGAAGCGGGTGATCGGTTTCGAACCGACGCGCGCGTAGGCGCGCGTAAGCTACGCTCGTTCGCCATCGGGTTGTGAGGATGCCGTTGCCGTGGTACTCGGCACTCGTGCACTGGAATGGAAGCAAATCGGCGACGCTTCCGTCTGGGCCCGGTATTGTCGCCACCTTCGGTTTCGTGTGCAACCCGTATCGTTTTCTCGACGAATGCGCGCGCCGGTATGGCAGCTGGTTCACGATTCGCGTTCCCGGCGTCACACCCTTCGTCTTCACCAGCGAGCCCGCGGCGATCCGCGAAATCCTCCTCGGCAATTCCGAGCTTCTTCACGCAGGCAAAGCAAATCGTCCGCTAGGCGCCTTCATGGGCGAGCGTTCCGTGCTGTTCCTCGATGGCGAGGCGCATCTGCACGACCGCCGGCTCATTCTGCCGGCATTTCGGGGCGAGAGGATGCGCACGTACGGCCCGGCGATGCGATCGATCGCGCGCTCCGCTATCGCCAAGTGGCCCGTTGGCGAGCCGTTCGCGGTCTATCCGTCGATGCGATCGATTACGTTCGACGTAATCATGCAGGCGGCGTTCGGTCTGGGCAAATCTGGAGAATCGGCACATCTGAAGGACCTCATCGCGCGGTTGTTCGCGCTCTATTCGGGCCGCTTCGCGAGCCTGTTCACGCTATCTGCATTGCGCCTCGACCTTGGTCCTTGGAGCCCGTGGGGGCGTGTGGTCCGGCGGAATCGCGAGATGGAAAGCGCGCTGTTCGCCGAATTTGCGCAGCGACGAGCGTCGCAGAGTCATAACCGCGAAGACATCCTTTCGATGCTGCTTGGCGCGCGCGACGAAAACGGTAGTCCCATGAGCGACATCACTCTGCGAGACGAGATGATGACACTCCTGCTCGCCGGCCATGAGACCACGGCCGCATCGCTCGCATGGGCGATGCATCAGTTGGCGCTGCATCCCGAAGCCACGCGCGCCGCGCGCGACGAGTTGGCGCGGATGCCCGAAGATGCCGACCCCGCATCGATGACCTACCTCGACGCCGTCGTGAACGAGACGATGCGGCTTTGTCCGGTCGTCCCCAATATCGGACGCGAGCTGCAGGCGCCGATGGAAATAGCGGGACGCGCGTTGCCGAAGGGCGCCGTGCTGGCGCCTTGCATATACCTCGCGCACCGGCGGGCGGACCTTTGGCCCGATCCGGAAAAATTCGACCCCTCGCGCTTCATCGGTTCGCGTCCCAATCCCTACCAGTTCTTCCCGTTCGGCGGTGGCGCGCGCAGATGCCTGGGAGCGGCATTCGCGACCTACCAGATGAAGATCGTGCTGGCCGAAGTCATTCGTCGTTTCGATATTGAACCAGTGAGCGGTTACGCTCCGCAGCCGTCGCGGCTCAGCATCGCGATTGGTCCATCGCACGGAATGCCGGTGGTTCTAAAGGCTCAGACCGGATGAGTAGTCCTGCTCTTGCCTGCAAAAAAGTAAGCGCATGCCACTGATTAAAGAATTTATGGAGCGGGTGATCGGTTTCGAACCGACGACCTCGTGCTTGGCAAGCCCGAAGTACAGCATACGCGCGACTACTTGTCGGCACCTTCATCTACGAATTTCCAAGAGTTTTCAACCCTATCACCACCGACCGCTTCCTTGCTTTACGCTGTGATTCGCAGTACGGTGTCTACACGGCGTCTACATGGAGGATTGCGATGGCGAATATCACGAAGGCATTGGTCGAGCGCGCGAAGGCGCCGGCGGCCGGGCAAATCTTCATTCGCGACGACGAGCTGACCGGATTCGGGCTGCGGGTGACGGCGAACGGCGTCCGCTCGTTCATCTGGGAGGGCCACGTCAAAGGGCGCGTGCGGCGCATCACACTCGGGCAGTATCCCGCGATGAAGGTATTGGAGGCGCGTAACGAAGCGCTCGCGACCAAGGCCGCGGTCAATCGCGGCGAGGATCCGGCCGAGGCGCGCAAGGCCGTGCACCGCGAGCTCACGTTCGGCGAACTCACTGAGGCTTGGATCGAGCGTCATGCGAAGGAACATCGGAAAACCTGGCAGCGCGATCAGCACCGACTCGAGATGCACTTCGCGCGCTGGGGATCCCGCAGGTTGTCGGATCTATCGCGCGAGGAGGTCGACAGGGTCAAGCGCAGCATCGCAGAGCAGCACGCTGGAAAGAGGAAGTCCGGGAAGGTCAGCAAGAAAAAACTCGGCGGGAAGGTTACCGCGAACCGCGCGATGACGCTGCTGCGGGCGATATTCAACTGGGCCGCGCGCGAGCGCATTTTCAACGGCAACAATCCTGCGGCCGGCCTGGATTTCTATGACGAGCGCCGGCGCGAGCGATTCCTGAATCCCGACGAACTGCAGCGGGTCAACGAAGGGCTGATGGCCGAGACCGACTGGCGCTGGCGTGCATATTTCCCACTTCTCCTCCTGCTCGGGCTGCGCAAGAACGAATTGTTGTCCGCGCGCTGGACCGATGTCGATCTGAGTCAGCGCTCGCTGAAGATTCCCGACACCAAGGCAGGCCGTTCACATCTGCTGCCGCTGCCGAGCCCGGCTGTCGCGATGCTCGAGGGGCTGCCGAGCCGCGGCAAGTCCGAGTGGCTGTTCCCGGGCTATGGCAAGAGCGGGCATGTCGTCGAGGTCAAGGACGCGTGGAATCGCATCCGCACGCGCGCCGGTGTGCCCGACGTCACCGTGCACGATCTGCGGCGCACGCTGGGAAGCTGGCTCGCGGCATCGGGCTACTCGCTGCCGCTCATCGGCAAGGCACTCAATCACAGCGACGTCAGCTCGACTCAGATCTACGCTCGATTGGATCTGGCGCCGGTGCGCGCTGCGCTCGAAGCGAACGCAACCGCCATGAGGCTCGGCCAGTGAAACCGGCGCGATACCGCCTCGCATCAAAAGAAAACGATCTGCGTGATGTGGCGGCAGAGCTGGATGAAATCGAGCAAAGCCTCAGCCCCTTATTGGACGAGTTCGGCACCAACCTGCGTAAAAGCGCACGCCGGCGCGGGCGTCCCATGACGAATCGTGAGTTTGAGCCAAAAAAAGAAACGATGAGGTTGTGGTACGGACAGATGTGGGTGCGCTGGCATGTGCGCCGGATACGTGAACGCATCAAGAGCGCTACAATCCCGCCAGATGAATGGGTGACGCAAATTCGCGCGGGTGCCCGAGTGCTTCTTGAGCGGCGCGCAAGCTTCGCGGATCGCGCGCTTTCAGCCGTAGTCGAGGGACAGACAGGGCAACTGCCGCGAATCAAGGACACCGGCAAGGTTAGGCGACTGATGGAAACTGAGTTCGCGAAGTCTGGCAAATATACCAAATCCAGTGAAGCCGTGGGTCTAGAGTTGGGACTCAATCCCCGGTGGGTCAGGGAGATCGTGCCGAAATTTTCGCTTTGCAAATAGTTCGGCTGTCAGTGGTTCCCTCCTAAGTCTTACTTCGGCATCTTCAGTACCGACGCGACTTATACGCGGAGGTTCGAAGAATGCCAGACGAAATCCTTACCCCCAAGCAAGCGGCCGAATTTCTCAAGGTTCCGGCTCGAACGCTGGAGTCGTGGAGATACCGTAAAACCGGCCCTGCGTTCCTGAAATATGGCAGAAGCACAGCCAGATATCGCCTCGTCGACTTAGTCGCTTTCCTCGAGAAGTGCCGCCAGGAAAACCAGGGCGCGGCCGCGTAACGTGCGCACCATGTTTGAAAGATTCGTGCGCCTGCACGCGCCGCGCCGGCTTGGCTACGGCACTTCACTGTTGATGGTGCCGGCCGAGTTTGAGATTCGCGTCGCGGAGCTGAGAGAGCGATACCTGCGCGAATTACGTGCGCGATGCATTTGGGATCGCCTGCAGCTTGCGGCCCGGCGCGCGACGGGCCGAGCAATTAGGCGGGTCGCGTGTTCGATCGGACGCACAGGCGAACGCCGGCCATCATCGCATCGGACGACGCGCGCGCCTGCGCTGGCGGACCCCGACCCCGCCCAAGTAACAATTAGTCAGCCAGTTTGTTCGCGGCCTTCGCGCGTTCGTGCGAGGGCTT
>Ga0074044_10000997_pt1 | contig 25997 bp, 17 predicted proteins | sample BogForMeECP23OM1_FD_94443 | JGI IMG/M metagenome (GOLD analysis project Ga0074044, IMG submission 94443) | Bog forest soil microbial communities from Calvert Island, British Columbia, Canada - Bog Forest MetaG ECP23OM1 | ecosystem: Environmental > Terrestrial > Soil > Wetlands ... | reverse complement strand
TATTTCAGATCACGGCGCAAAATGCATGAGAGGAGCCTTCTGCTTCAATCAGTGGCTCATCAAAGAAGGATATCTGGTCTTGAAGGAGAATCCGCCGAAGATTATTGAGTTTGACAAGGCAGCAATTGATTGGAGCCGCACCAAAGCTTGGGCTTGGGGCGGCTACTATGCACGAGTATTCTTCAACGTGAAGGGTAGAGAAACTGAGGGCATCATCGACCCGAAAGACCTCGATCGCGAAAGAGCCGAATTAACCAAGAAAATATTAGAGATCCGTGATCCCCAAGGACGAAAAATGGACACTAAAGTCTATCGCCCCGAACAACTCTACAAGGTCAGCATAGGCGATCGTCCAGACCTAATGGTTTACTTCGACGATCTCTACTGGCGATCAGCCGGCACACTAGGACACGACTCACTATACCTCTCAGAGAACGATACCGGACCAGATGACGCAGTTCACGCACAATACGGAATTTTCATCCTCAAAGATCCCAAAATCGGAAAGGTTGGACGAATACCGGATGTGAAGATACTTGACGTTGCCCCAACAATACTTCAAATATTCGGAATACGAGCACCCACAACCATGGAAGGTAAACCAATCGAGTGTGTCTCCAAATGAAACAAGGTTTCGTCCTCTGGTTAACCGGTCTTCCAGGCTCAGGAAAAACAACAATCGCCCGTAACCTTGAACCCAAACTACGCAAACTGGATTGGCAGGTAGAAATCTTAGACGGCGATGAGATACGCCAGAACCTCAGCAAAGGCCTCGGTTTCAGCAGAGAAGACCGAGAAACACATCTAAAACGAGCTGCCTACGTCGCAAAACTTCTCTCAAGAAACGGAGTCGCAGTCATAGCCGCATTCATATCCCCATACCGAAGCGTCCGCGAATACGCCAGAAAGGAAACAACAAACTTCATCGAAGTATTCGTAAAATGCTCGTTGCAGGTTTGTGCTCAACGAGACCCGAAAGGGCTCTATAAGAAAGCTTCAACAGGCGAAATCAAAAACCTAACCGGACCCCAAGATGTTTACGAAGAACCCCTAACCCCAGACCTTGTCGTTGAAACAGACAAACAGACCGTTGAAGAGAGTGTGAACATGATCCTTGAGAAACTCAATAAACTCAACCTCACAAACGGATAATTGAACTGCAATTTAATCCAAAGAGCAATAATTTCGAATACTCGTGAATTCTGAATCGGACCCAACCCAGAGTTAGATTGGCGAGTTAAGTACCGGTAGAACGCCGAATTTAGAATCAGAAAAACAGACACCCATCCTGATCACGCCTCGTACAAACCAAACTTCGTCTAACACGGACGTCCTCATTACGGTAATTTCTTCTGTGCTTTGGTAGGGATTTCTTTTCAACGCCTAATCTTCATGTGGCATATCGTGTTTCGTGTTAGTGATCGCGTTTCACGATAACGCCTCTTAACTATTGTTGGCTGGCTAACCAGTTGATAACGATGCAAAGGTTACGGAGACAGCACGTAACACTTCTCCCTATCATTCCCTCCAACCGTGATGGTACGTTAATGTACTGGTAACAGAACGTTGATATACCTCACTAGGTTATGGTGATAGTTGCGGGAGTATATGTTGAATAGAATTGTTCCAGTCACGCTTTCGCAAAACCTCGAAATGCAGTTTTCGTCAAACGCTTTGGAGAAGTTTGTACGGGAACAGGCAGGGCCAAGTAAGATTTCACAGCATTCTTGCTTAGAAAAAATCACAGTTCTTGAAGATTATACGCCCACGGAGTAGAGTCAAGATTTACTCGAGCGAGGAAACAAGATTGGCATTCTGCTCTAACTGCAGAAAAGAAATCGAACCCCCAACTAAGTTCTGTGAGAATTGTGGTACCACCGTCGCATCACCCACATCTAAGCTAAGAAAATTTTTCGATCGAGAGACTTCTGACCCGCGCTACCAAAATTAAACTTCACCGAATTACCTAACATCCAATCCCAGATCTGTGCGAATCTTAGGTTTCCAACAACAAGGAAAAAATAAACAGGTACACTGCTTTTCTTTCCAAATGTCCTCTAGTCTGATTACTTGTGTCGTCTGTGTAGGACGTATAGAGATGCCGCTAGTGCTGAGAACACCTCTACGGCCGTGCTGCTAAATTCTGGTACGGGTGCGTTGGATTGCTGCGTAACCGTGTTCGGAGTAGTAACCCAAGTAGCTGAAGAATCGACTGCAATTACGTTGCTATTTCCGTTGGCATAGATCGTATTGCCAGTAAAGTTGCCTGAACCAGCACGTAGATTTATTATAGGCGCAGTCATGCCCGACGGAATACCTTCGAAAGTATTCTGTTCAATAATCGCCCCTGTTGGGAATGTTCCCGTCGGAGCATTAATCGTTAGAACTGGATGAGACCCAGTTACACCGTTTATAGTGTTGCCAGTTATTTCCAGGCCAGTTACATCGCTACCAAGAATGCCGAAAGTATCAACATTCTTGATCGTATTGTTAGTAAACTGGATATTAGATGAACCGTCGGAATGAAGCCAGAATGCTTGCCCTGCATCACCAGTTGTTGCTACTATATTCTGAATTACGTTATTCGAAATCGTGATGTCGCTATTCGGTTTACTTCCCTCGGCATCAATTCCTATATGCGAATTTACATTGTAGGGTGATACTTGCAGGGTGATGTTTTCAACAGTGTTTCCTTGAATTACCGTGCCGATGGCTTCCCAGCATGATATGCCCACGTCGCTTGCGCCGTTCACCGTATTATTCAAAATTTGGTGACCACTACCTGTCGCTACTCCGGTGACGCCGTTATGGTTGCCAATCGTTATTCCGTTAGCGCCAGAGTTCAGAATAATATTGTTCTGAATAATGCAGTTGGATCCAAGCTGAATATCAACCCCATAGAACCGACAGTTCGATATAGTACAGTTCTCAACTTTGCCGTTCGAGACATTATTTAGAATAACTCCATGGTTGGCGTAGGTAGCTGCTTTTACACCGGCCACATAGGCGTTACCATCAGAATCAACAGTCACACCGACGCTGGGAGCATTCCCATTGATCTGTAAATCATGAAGATAAAAACCGGTAGCTGTCGATGAAAAACTAAATGCGTTTGCGGGAGTTGGATTCGTCCATGTTAGGATGGTGGCATTTTGTCCATCCCCATATATCTCAATGTTCGGTATGATAATGGTAATCTGCTGACTAATCTGATAGTTTCCTGCAGGTAGATGAATCTTAGTTTGACCTGTAGCGAGTGCCTGTGTGATTATTTGATACGCATCGTTAGCTGTATATTGGGATGGTACGGAACCGTACAATTTCTCCAGGGATTCTAATCTAGGCATTGTAGGGAAAGCCCCACTCATCAAGGCTGCTCCGCCAAGAACTAGGCACTTTAAAGCAGCACGACGATTAATGTGTGGGTAGCTGTCACTAGAGCCCTTAGCCTTCACGCGAAGTACCCAATACGCCAATGTATCAAGTCAGGTATTTTAATGCACGGAGGCGAAAACGTCTCCAGTCACTAGTAAAGTTGTTAGACTTCGTCGCCGCGTCCGTGTCCCATACTTGGCTTATGGGTGCTATTAGTGACAAGGAGTGGTTTGCGAACGAGATGACAGAAAGCGTCGAAGCCTGTGCGGATCAGTCTCCGAGCGAGTTAATGTTGCTGCAGGCGATGGAGTCCGAACCGGTTCCGATCTTAGCCATTGACGCAGTATAATTGTTCTGGCTACGCGTTTAGAATTGCAGTTCCAATTGCAGCCCAATTGTTACTTGGGAATGTTGATGTCATGGTGTACGCTTGACTACTTGCAGCCTCGAAAACATTGATCTCTTCAGATAGCCGCGAAGTTGAACTATTCGCGAGTTCCCAATCTGCTCCCTGTTGTCCAGTAATAGTTGCGTTCGCGCCTTCGCCTACTGACAGAAGGAATGCACGACTCGCGGTTCCTGAATTCACCGTGACCGATGCAGTACCACTGTCGCTATCTGCTGTTGCGGGTTGTTCGAAGCAGTTGGAGGAGGGAATACAATTGCCTGCGCTCGCAGTATTAGCATATGCGGCACAAGTAATTCCCATCGCGGCGCTTGCAGAGAGTGTGACAGTGATTGTCTCTGCGCTGGAAGTATTATCATACAGATACCAAACATCATTGCTGACCGACGTTCCGTTTGCGATAGTTGCGAGTTGGGTAGCTGAAGTTGACCCGACTGATACACCACTGACGGTTTGTGAAGAGCTGTCCACTAAAGCTACGTTAACAATTACTAGAACATCTGGATCGTGAGAGGGTAAGTTGCATGTGGCAGAAATAGAACTTGCAACATTTGTGCTTCCGGTGACATTTTCTCCACCTGTGCCCCCTCCACCAGTAATGCCGTCCATGACAACTTGGTTGGCTGGGTCGACACGAAACATTGTGCCCTTGAATACCGTACTGGTGCCCCAAATTGCCGTTGGAGTTCTATTCCCGAAACATTGGTTAGTTATAACGACCATCGAGTTGGAGTTGCCACTAACTTGAGCTGGAACGCTATTGGGTTCAGAAGTACTTTGGGTTTGATAGAAGTTGTTGTTTGCTCCGGTTTCTACCGCGTAGAAAGTGAAAGAGTTAGCTTCTCCTCCGGTTTCCCCGTCAACACCACCACTTGTAACATTAGATTGGCCGCCCGTTGTTGCGAGGGCGTTAATGAAAGGGGTGGAACTCCTAGTTCCGAAAAGTGAAACTGCAATGAGCGACTCGTTTGTATTGTGGTGCGTCCAATTAACGACTATAGAATCATTGCCGGCGGAAGTCGAATAATATTCGTAGATAGCTAGACCGATGACGTTAGTTCCAGTAATGTTCAGTAGAGTTGCCGGTTGCCCTCCAACGGTCACGGATGACGGAGTATCCACGGAGGATCCGTCATTTCCAGCGGAAACCAATATGAGAACATTAGCTGAATGATTTAATGTGCAACTTGTTGCTGCTGAACTTGCACTTGTATCTGAGCAGATTGCGTTTACAGTGATCGGATATGGTAGTAGTGCTACGCCGATTGCGCTCCATTGACTTGAGATGTCTGTTGCTTGCATGTTCGTTGTGCTTGAAGAGTCATAGTAATTGAGAAGAATACCTGCGCCGTTCGAAGCTTCGGTGATCTCGTTTACTCCTTGGCTTCCGTTTGGGGCAACAGCTACAGCGAAACCAGCGATAAGAAGAATTCGTCTGCCCGCTGTGTTTGCTCCGACCACATTTCCTGAGCTGGCCGTTTCAGAATTACCAGTATTTGTAGCAAGCCCTTCGAATAATTGAGTCATTTTAGCTCCAGTAAAACATTGCACCACCATAACAGCATTCGCTGAGGCTGAAAGAGTAACAGTAATTGTTCCCGTGGTTCCTCCTATCGATTCATCAGTGAACCAAAGTTCCGTTCTAATATTGGCGCTGTTAGTAGAGGCTGTATAGAAACTATAATTCTTATCCGACCCATAGCTGCCCGCGGTATTGCCGTTAGCTTGTTGAACTGAAGTAACTGTTTGAGAGAAGGTGTTCAGTATTGCAACTCCAACAACACATACCGCTCCTGCCGTGTAATTTGTTCCATTGATTGTTCCGCTTATGGAACTTGATATAGTTCCCCGATTTTGTCCAGTCCCAGCAATAGCAGCTCCATCAGTCAATATTTGGTTCGGCGGGAGTAAAGCAAAAGCAGTTCCCAATGCAACTGTCGAGCCTGCCCAAGAACTTGTTACAGTTGCAGCAGCAGATGTGCTCTGATAATCTACCTCAACGGATGCTCCTGTCGTGTTCGCTTGAGTGATCCGGGTTTGTGAACTTCCAGGCGTTATGGTTGCATTAGACGTTAAGAAAACGGAATTAAGGACCAAACGATTTGCTTCTCCAGCAACCACAGCCAGACTTGTGTTCGTCGCCGAGCTGCAACATGCAGTTTGAGAAAGGTCATTTGAGAATGGAACAGTCGTATTGCCTCCAGTGAAGCTAACCGCCGCCATTGCTTCAGTGTTATTCGATGCCCCAGAGTAATTCACGGTTACTGCATCATCTGAGGCGTAGGGCAAATAATAGTAATCGATATAATTCTTTAGCGTCGTATTATTTCCGTTTATCGTTTGACTTGTTGCGTTAAACTCCAAGCCTCCAATATTGACGCTACTCACCGCGCCTCCATTATTGCTAAAGTTGTTGATCATAGCAAAAATGAAGATTACAGCATTCGCAGCATGATTCAGCGTACAACTGAGGCTACTAGCATTGGTTCCAGTTGTAGAACAGGATTCGTCGACTGCTAATCCAGAACTAGCGTAAGCGGAAGGTATCAGGTATGGACTCTTCGTTACCGAACTAGTCATACCCCAAAGTTCTCTGCTTAAAACATGAGGCTCGTGCGTTACAATGTAGTTGATCTGCTCAAGAATCCAGGTGAGTAAAGGAATTTCCTTTAATTTCGCTGCCTGTTTTGGCAACACACTTGCAGGAGCGTATCTGTTCGAGGAACTCGGAATGTCTGGTAACCTGAAATTAGGTAAAACCAGGAGGAGAAGCAAGATACAGAGGACAAAACGAACAGACGCTTTCCTTACATTCTCTGTAGAATCCAGTTTTATCATGAATCGAGGTCCAATTAGCGGGTCAAATGAAAAGAGCTCACAGAGTCCAGGAGTTTGGCATCTAGCACGTCTACCGAAAGGCCCGGGCACTCGGCTTCTTCATTTTGCAGTCTCTCAGTATTTCATGTAAATAAAATTTATTGTAAACCAATGATAAGACGCGAAATGGCTGACACTGCCTAAATGCTTAGGTCTTCACAACTATTACGCGATGTACTACGCGACCAACGGGTGTGTAGATAGTACGCTGATTGACCGTGAAGATTTTGATTACAGCATCGATCAGTTGACGTAAAAATCGGATTATTCTAGTGAAGAACGTCTCATACATGATTTTTTGAACAACCGTCAGTGTTCCGCTTCTGCTTGATGTTGTAACGGACGTAGAGGTACCAGTACTAGTGGTTGATGTTGTGGTAATTAATACACTAGTCGACACACTCGTCTTCGCCATCGAGAGAGTAGTTTGACTCGTAGACGTCTCGATGGAAAGCGTTGAAGTGAATGTTGTTGTGAAGGTTGTCGCAATCAAGCCTGTTGTGGTTGTAGTTGTTGAGAAAATGCCAGCAATCTTCGTTACCGGCATTGTAGTGTTAGATAACGTGTTCGTAGTCGTAGAATTAATTGTACTGGTACCTAAAGTTGCTGTAGCCGTAGTGCTTGTAGTTTTGAGCGATGATGAAAATCTACTCGTTGTTGTCGTGGTTGTGATCAACGTACTCCCCACAATTAACAGTTCACAGGCACTTGCTGCGCCATTATTGTTCGCGTCGCCACTGTAAACAGCATTTAGTCCGTACTCTCCAACGGTTTGGAAGACAAATGCCTTTGAAGTGGGAACGACCCCGCGAGTCACCTGAACTGTACTAGTATCAGATGGTATTCGAACAGCGTTGTTTGAACAACTATCTGGGTACACGTTGTAGGTTACAGTGCCATTTGCATTGTTCGTTACGCCTGACAGCGTAGCGGAATCTGACACGGATCCCCCCGCAGGAATCGTAGTCGATGAGAGGCTTGTGCTAATGGACGCATTTGAAGGCAGCAGAGCAAAAATTACTGCTTCGTACTGGGCCGTCGAAAATGTGGGTTGAACATTAAATGTGGATGTTGGAGATTGACCCGCACTTGAGTCTTGGTATGCGATTTCGAACGCTTCAGCCGAGTTCAAACATTCGGATTCCTCAGTTGTTCCATGAATAATATCATTCATGCTTGCTGAAGAGTACAACGCACATGGAGGATGCTGACGCGGTTGTGAGACAGGATAAAAGACGTTTGCCAAAGAGACATAAACTATCCGCCTCCCTTGAGTACCAGGGCTAATAGTTGCCGTTGCAGTTACCGGGTTAGCGTTAGACTGTGCCGAATTACTGTTTGCTTCTTCAACGGGATTGCTAGACGATACACCAGTAAAGCCGATCGCTGTTAGAAGCCCCAAGAAGCTGCCTCCCGTTAGGCTGCATGAGATTGTGTCAGTGCCGGAATTGGAAACGTATTTGTAATAAACTAGAAGAATTCCGGTGTTAATTCCCGGTGTTGACACGCCTTGTTTAGCACTACCAATTAGAGTTAGGGCTTGTCCACCCAATGTACAACTTGGTTGTATTCCAGACGTGGCAACTCCAACGGAAAATACGATCAAGACATTTGATGCGTGATTAAATTCCATAGAATCGTTCGAAGAGCTCGAAGGACCTGCGATGGTGGCGCTCCACGATGAGTTGTCTATCCCGATAGTTCCGGTTTGTATAGCGGAGATTCTTGGCACGGGAACATACATCAACCCTGCGATTGCTAGAAGGAGGATGATCCATGACCGTTTGAACAAATGCGACCGCAATAGAGTGCGTTTGCTAGGAAATCTCAACCTATTCACTACGATCTAGTCAATTAATCGGAATATACCGATTGTTAACAGAAACCTGAAACAAAACCCGTGGTAATGCACAGTTATCTACTGAATTATGAAAACAAACTCTTCTTACAAAACCGGTGATATGATACCGTACTAGATCCACTAGAACATGAAAACAGATGCTAAAACAATGCACATAGGGTTACAGGATTTTGTTTGCAGCATCAATGGCCGCTGATTCGAAGCATGATGCGTCTGATGCATGAATTTTGTATCCAATGGATTGAGGCGCACTTCCCGCTTCGTAATCAGCCTGGCCCGTGTTGGCTCGGTCTTCTGCGGTTTGATCAATTAGATATCCAAAGTAACCGTCAGTGTAACCGATAACCCATACGTTCAACCCGCATGCCGCTTCTATTTTGGCACCTGTCTCGGTGAATGGCTCGCCCGGAAGACCAACTAGGATCACATCGCCAATTCTCAATGCGTTGATTTCCGCGGGACCTGACGTGGCCAGTTTGATCCAATTGGGTTTTTTCGGTTCTACTGGTTGGAATGTGAGATTTACAGGTGTCTCTGAAGAATTGATGGAAGGGTTTTGTGTTGTTTTCACTTTGGCTGAAGTAATCGCGCGAACTAAACCAGTCGCTATTCGACCGGCATCAATTTCTGCTTGATGTTTTAGGTTGGATGGTTTTACGTAGCCGGCACAACCATTTAGAAAAAGAAGATCACCCTCTTGGCGAAGCATAGTTTCCAAGTATCCCACGAAATCTGAGGAGGCATACAAGTTATCGCGGCCGAAACAGACCGGATGACATGTGTACCGTACCGCAAGAATTCTCTTACCTGAAACCGTCTTAACTCTGAGAATACTAACTCTACGATCAACAGGACGATCTTCGTACTTACGCCTATTCTCGTTCAGATCGCTGGTTGTATTCTGTGCTGATTCGATGTCTACAACCTCCTCCAACCCAAGTTCAGCCTGCTCCAAAGTCTCATTCACACTTCTGAGAATGGTATTTCTGAAGTGGATATCCACTGGGCCACCTGCGCACGTGCTTACCGCAGGAAGCGATGAATGAGTGTGAGTGGCTGCAACTAACATGTTCGAAACGTTGAAACTCTCACGTGCCTTACGACGGAGTTCGTTCACAAGATCGACATCCATTCCCAACACATCTAATGATAATATGGCCATACGTTGACTGCCACTTTCAAGAAGCAGAGTGTGTACTCCTATCGGTGTCGGTTTGTGTTCGCCAGCGCAATCGCGAAGCAGAGTTGTCTGACTAGCATTTCCATAACCTAACAGTCTTGGACCATAACTGATGTCTTGGGGGAAGATTGACTTGCGGGCAAACGCAGCCTTGAGCATGATACCAGGATGCAGTCGGTTTGGAATACTTAGGTATGACTAAACCATCAATTCGTTACTTAGCCCAGTATTTGTTTTTCAGTCTCGTAGGGGTGGCGGTGATCGGTGAGGGTTGTTGGATTGGTTTGCTGGCTAGTATTTGAAGGTCCATGTTGGTGAAGTTCCAGACGTGAAACCGGTCTTCGCCGCTGTAGCGTACCAGCTGTGTGTCATACCGGTCTTAGTGAGAGTGTGTTTGCAAGAGAATGAACCGGTAGAGTTCGTGGAACCTGAACAAATCTGACTTCCATCCAGAAAGACAGTTACGGTAGCTCCATGAATAGAACCCCCAACTGTCACATTCAGAGTAATCGGAGAAGAAGTAACAGTCACACCATTCAAAGGACTATCGAGGCTTACGGACAGTTCTCCACCCTGATGCAGGTTCGCGGTTTCCGTGATCGGACCGTTCATGGCTATGGTTGCAGGATTATTCGCACCCGTATAGCTACCTAATCCAGTCCCGGTCCATGACATGAAACTATAGTTAGAAGTTGGCGTGGCCTGAATATTCACTGGTGCACTTGAGTTCTCCCACTTGTTGCCCGGAGTGACCGAGCCGCCTGATGAAGGATTAGTGTTCATGGTCAACTTGAATTGATTATTGTACTGGAATACGAGCGTCCGCGATGTAGACGCTGTCCCATTTGTGGGTTGAGATGTCCACCAACGCTCTGAACTTGTTGAACCTTTAAGAGGATTCGTCGTAATCGACCATGATGAACCAGTATCGACCGTGATGACGGTAGGCTTCGTCGTCAGCGTATATTGTTGAGGCATACCTTCTGAAACATAATTGAAGACAGGCGGTGTCGGGCTTCCTCCACCCACCACAGAGTAACTTACTGTCATTGTGACCGCGGTAGGCGAGAGATTATTGAAGAATTGTTGGAGTTGCTGGCCTAGTATTTGTTGTCCCTCCGCGTTGGGATGGCAGTGATCGCTGATGGTGGTCGTACTATTGAGTGGTCCCATTATTGGTCCTTGGAGGGCGAGTCCTGCTGAAACTGCTTGCTGGGCGAAGCCTGTTGCTAGTTGAACACCATTGGGTCCAGTGATCGAACAAGTTATCCCATCAAAGCTGTTGAGTGGACTTATGTAGACAATCACACCTGGACTATACGTTTGCAGAATCGATAGCATTGTCGTGACATTTGCAAATGACGTATTTGCGTCTACTCCCGTGCAGAGTTGAACCCACACAATTTTCGGTTGACCATAAATTGTCAATTCATGCGTATAATTCATCCACCATCTGTCGGTAGGGTCGTCCCAATGCGTTACAATGCCGTCGCCAATTTTGTACTGAGTCCCGTTCGCGTCCATTCGTGCGTTCCAGAATAACACTTGACTTGCAGGGGTAACGGCTTGGTAGCCTAGAACGGAATCCGCAGTATTCGAGCAACCAATAAAGCCGATTACGGCCTCCGGCTCAACCGTTGTGAGGGTGGTGAACCTAGTTGAAGTTGTAGTTAGGAATGTAGTCGTGCTTGACTGCTTGAACGTTATTGTACTTGTTTTCGCGGACGTGCTAGTTGTGAATATCGTAGTGTCCGTTACCAGATTCCCGTTCACCAGGGGAGTGCAGAAGAGACTCGCGACAGCTACTGTTAGCAGAAGTAGGGAGAAACCTCTATTTTTCTCCATCACTGCCGACTTAAGTCCATATTTTTTCATGATCCTCGCTGATTGACGCATCGGTGATCAATGTTTCAGACGCGGTTGAATCATGTTCACTCTCTTGATGCGGCTTAATTGGGATGCAGACTAGTACGAAAATCTGTGATTAAACCTGCTAGGATATTGTCTGAGAGATAGTTAGTGCAGAGAACTTCGATTGGTTTGCTGCTGGTTATGTCACAAACATATTTTACTGGTACTTTTAATTCAAAGAATTACGGAACCGTCAGACTAGTGCTGACTATATGATGAGCGCGCGACATTTTACTCGGATACCTTGATAGTCAATCCTGGCAACTACCGAATCGCTCATTACTCGATGATTTCTAAGTAGAGTCGTGAAAACGCGTTTCAAGGCTTACTCGGACGCGTGTGAGCTGCGATTACGCTAGATGCTTGAGCATGGCAGGAATTACTTGGTAAAGATCTCCGACAATTCCGTAGTCAGCCACTTGAAAAATTGGCGCCTGTTTGTCTTTGTTTATGGCGACTATTATTTTGCTGTCCTTTATCCCGGCTATATGCTGGAGTTGACCTGAGATGCCGGCAGCGACGTAAAGGTTGGGATGAACGTAAGCTCCAGTCAAGCCTATGTGATGCTCTTCTCCGAGCCATCCGAGATCTGACGATAGGGGTCTTGAGCAGCCCACAGCACCACCCATTACCTTAGCTAACTGTTCGAGCATAGTGAGATCCTCTTTTTTCTTGAATCCTCGTCCTGCCGAGATGATGATCGAAGCGGCTCTTATGTCGGTTGAACCCTTCGTCTTGGGTTTCGTTTCTATGTGTATCGTCTTCTCTGACATTGGATCGATGGTTATTATCTCGACCGACGTTGGAGCTCCTGTCTGCTTCTCGTATGCGCCCGCTGGAACTGTCGCTATGCATGGCATTGGAGCAGCCACTTTTGCTGAAAACTTTCCTGCATAGACAGTCCTACTGCCCGTGAGTTTCTCTTCTTCAATTTTTAATGATCTTACTTCGCTCAGTGCGCCAGACTTCATACGTACTGCCATCTGTGATGCTATCTGTCTTCCCAATCGCGTGGCACCGATTAGTATGACACATGGTTTTCTCTCCAGGGCGATCTTCGAAAGTGCTGCGATGATAAGTTCAGGGTGACGGTTCAGGTGTTTATCCGATTTCAGTAACACAACCTTGCCATTTACCCGATTCGATTCCAGGTCGTCAAGATGAACTGACAATGCTTCACAACCTAGTTGATTTGCAAGCTCTACCGCTCCTGTGAAGATTTCCTCTGCAAGTTCGTGATTTTCGGAATACGCAAGAACACTCATCCACTAATCACTTGCTCCTTCCTAAGCGTCTCTATCAATTTCTTTGCAGCGTCGTCAATTTCGCCCTCAAAGATGATCTTCTTTCTATTCATAGTTTGAACGTTAACATCGATCACTTCCACCTGTGTTTGAGGCGCGTCGGAACCTTTCAGATTCTGAAGCGGAATATCCTCGATCTGCCTCTTCGAGGCTTGAATAATCTGAAGTAGAGTAGTATATCGCGGTTCGTTGATCTCACTAACCACAGATATCAATACAGGAAATTTTGTTTCGGTTACTTCGACTCTATCCTCATACACCTGCTCGCATCTTACACCGCTTTCGTTGATCTCAATTCTTCTCGCATATCCGATGAATGGCAGCCCAAGCCATTCAGCTATCATGGGCCCAACTTGGCCGCTATAAGTGTCGGATGAACCTTCTGAACATAATATTAGGTCTGCGCCCTCATTCTGAATCGCGCGTGCAAGATAATATGAAGTTCCGAGTGTGTCTAACTCGTTGGGGTTGCACTGAATTACAAGACCGCGGTCGGCGCCCATCGCCAACGTCTCCTTAACTGTTTTCTTAGCCTCATCATTGCCCAAGCTGATGACACCAATCGAAGCTCCTTTCGTCTCCTTGATACGTATAGCCTCCTCCACTGCGTTACGGTCGAAGGCGCTCATCTTCGACTGTGCGTTCTGGAGCTTCGGTTTTCCGTTAACGTCAGCCATCAGCTCCGACTCATCAATCGCATGTTTCACGCAAACAATTACTTTCATGGTACATCTCGATCAATTAGAACCTGATCAGCGGGTGATGCAAAGTGCCTGATATATGCCGCACGGTTATTCGGATCGAGGAGAAGCTCTTCAACTCAGATCCCGCTGAGCATCAGCAGCTAGTCTAGACTAACTACCTATGTGTCTTTGTGCCCTAAATCAATCCTCATCATAGATAACCCAGCTTCTGAAGCCGATCCTTTATCTTTTCATCATCTTCCTGGCTGAAAGTGTCCTTCTCTTCTGCTGGCTGTTCTGCTTTGCTCATCTCAATCTCCTGATTAACTACGATAAGCCAAGGTACCTGAATCAGACGTCCTACGCGCAATCTCCGAGGGTGACCATAAGTCGTGAAAGGATACGCTAGTCCAGGTCTTTCTCCAAATAGGTTTCCATGATCACTAGAAACAACAGTTGTGCCAGGAAGCTGTTTAACTAAATCGGTAACGTGCGAGAGAACAATCCTAAGATTCTCCTTGTAGAGGGCGACGACCTCTTGCTTGCTCAACTCGCCTCTAGCTAGCAAACCGTCGCAGGTTGTGTCCCAGAACTCAGGTGAAACCCCTTTTCGTTTCACGAAGGTAAACGGATCAATGTCGATGTTCTCCCTGGCTGCCTTCCTCATGCCAGCAATGCCAGTATCGCCCTTTGGTCTACCAACCAACGGCGGGAAGTGAGGTTGCATAAAATGTATGATCAATCTCTTGTCTTGATACTGCCTTCGAGCCTTGAGAGCTTCGGCTACCACCTTCTCGGGAGTAACCGTAAGTAGATTCTCATCCCATCCATAATCCCACACTGGGTAGATTTTGTAAAATTTGTCTCGTAAAAGCCAATTTACGAACGGATTACCGGCAACGTATACAACATCTTTGAAACTTGATCGCGTCGGATGCTTAGAAAAATTTTCTAGCAGAAAGTCCGGAGTGGCAGAACCTCTAGAAATTCTCGATTCAAGTTTACCATCTATCGCGTTTAGTTCCTTGAACGTATCAAACCTACACGCATCCAAAATTATCAAATTATCCCAATTTTCGTCATAAACGAAAACGCCCCTGTTTGGAAGATTACGCAATATGTCCATGTATGAGCTCCTCAGCCAAAACCAACAACTACCTCCGCGCTTTTTGAGCCATTTCAGATCGAAATTTAATGTTTGAGTGATAGCTTTCATTTCTCCTCAAGATTCTCGTCGAACATCTTATGATGACTCGTGCTCTGTGATACCTGCATAAGTAGGTTTGTGAAGTTGTTCTGGTGACTCTCTTCTGTTAACAGGTAAGAAAATAATCCCTGGCATTACTCACTCGCCATCAAATTCACGCAAATCATCACACTAGTGAAAATAGTTTACAGTTACAACCGAAGCACTTTCATGAGTGTGGACTGTAAATCGTTCCTCCATCCGAGTAGATTCGATTTTCAGTGTGAGGAAGAAGAGGAGCAATCGTGACGTTAACTGGCACAATAAAAAACGTCTCATGACCCACCAACGATGCCGATCCTAATCCAAAGGTACCGGCTTGAGATGTTGCCAAGCCTATGACCGAGTTCGTGACGCTTACGTAAACGTACGCTGCCTGCTCACACGCTTGAAAGTGATCGAGATCCGGTCCTCGCGTTTGGCCCCCATACAAGACTACTACCGTTAACTGAGATTTGAGGTCGGCGCATATCAAACCGCCGTTGCTGTATGATCTGATCCAGCCTCCAGCCGCAACGTCCTGTGATTGAACGTAGTAGCTGTAGTACTCAAATCGTACAGTTGCGTCCGGATAATAATTCGCCGTATGCCTTAAGTCTAAGACAAGGGAGGTCGGCGTATCTGACGTGACAGCCCACACCCAACCTGACGTGAAAATTAGATATAAGAATATGATTGCTGCAGGTGCAAGCCATTTGGTCTTAATACGTACTCGATTCCTCGTTAACAGACCACACACTCGACTGAAGCCTGACGTAATTTTGCTCGCCCCGAAGTAGAAACATGGAGATAGGAACAAGAGTGAGATGCTGTAAATACGTGATATTGTGAGAGTACTTCCCAAGAAGGGCAAAGCAACAGCAGCAATAAGCAGGAACATAGAAGCCGCCATCAGAGGGATAATCGCTTCCTTACCAGAACGGTCCGGTTTTTTAAGAAAGTAAGTTAGGAAACCAACGACGATGCAGAGGATAACAAGATACTGGATCCCTCTATTTGCTAGATGTAAAACTCCGTAATTCACAGTCGTCAGACCTACCGCGCTATAAACTTCAGATGGCCTTGAAGCCGAACCGAAGAAATCGGTGAGACTGGACGCGATTACCGTAGACATACCAACTGCGGTGTGCAACACAATTCCACCGGCTGCCAGGAGAAACCAAGCCGCTGCCGTAACGAATGAAATCGCGAAAAAATTACTATTTATCGCTCTCGACTTCGCAGAGGCTCCATAGGAGAAACCGATTAGACCAAGATAAATCAGAGTGAGCGAGTAGTGCGATATCACAAGTCCAGTAGTTAATAACACAACTAGAATTGCTCCTGCACGACTCTTTCTAAATCTTGGAGTTAGCAGGAGCCACAGCAGCAGAACCATGACAAGCTCCCCGATCATCTGTCTTCCGAGCGACAACATTTCGAAATAAGTCGATGGATACGAGAGAAAGAAAAAGACAGAAATGAAAGAAGCTACGGGTGACATAATCCCTCTATAGATTTTGTAAAGCACAGCAGGAACAATCGCAAAGACGAACGGATAGACGACCAAGAAAACAGTAGATCCATCGATGGAAGTTACTTGGCTTATGATTGAAGGTAAAATCGTTACGCTAAGGGCAGAATTATACAGAACGCTTGTCTGTGATTGCCAAAAGCCCAGCTGGGCGATCTGTCGGTATAAGATGAATTCTCCTAGTACGTCGCCTTGTGGAATATAGTTTGGGATTAGTGCTCCTGACATAAGCAAAGAAAGAGCGATTGAAGCTAGGAGGACCGGAAAGAACCGGTCGGAGAAGGACTCACGCATTCTGATGCGAACAACGAACACTGTTAGGCCTGCGATAAGGTATACCAGCAATAGCAGATGCTGATTGATATAGTACCCAGCCAACACGCTCAAACATGGCAGAAACACAGCTAAACTAAGAAGCCAAATTGGATCAGAGCTTTTCGAAGATACATCCAACCTCGGAAAGTTGCTATCCAATCTCTTCGCCTACAAGATTTTCACATGATTGCGCATATTAAGTCCTGCTAGACCGTATTTTTCTTCGCAGAAAAGCAAGTCGTCTCCATTGAGAACGGATTGTACGACTAGCAAATTTAACACCAGTAACCTACATCGGAATGTAGTTGGCTAATTCGAGCTTACTTTATAGTATAGACATTCATGATTCACTATTTTGTCTGTTGGGATACTTACTGACCCAGTGCTCCCATTCTATCAAGAGCTGTATGTTACAATCTACTTCTGAGTGGGAAACAAGAAATAGTTACATGTCAAACACACTTATCGAGCTTGTCAAATGTTACGTAAAGCCCGAAACAAATCGTGGTCTTGATATCGGTTGTGCCGAAGGGGTAGTGGCGGATGCCGTAAGGGCGAGCACGGGTTTGATAATGTGCGGTGTCGATCCGCAGCAGAAGTTTAGAAAACTTTCCACGGGCGGATCCGAACTGAGTCCAGGCTCAGCGGATCATCTGCCTTTTCCAGATTCATACTTCGATTGTGCAATTCTCGCAAACGTATACGAGCATATCCTTCCCAATTTACGCACTTCGTCACTGAAAGAAATCAACCGTGTGCTCGTCAAGGGGGGGATGCTTATTGGGCAACTTCCTAATCCTCGTTTTCCAATTGAGCAGCACAGTCGACTACCATTGATGGGATTCTTTCCAAGGTCAGTGCAACTTAGATATTGGCAGGTTGCACCTGTCAAATGGAAACCTAGTGCCCGGTTTTGGTTCCCAGTAACAATCAACGAGCTCACTGCGCGAGTGAATAAAGTAAATTTCGAAACAGTTCTGGTAAAAAAGTTTGGATATCCAGCAGACGTGTTTCCCATTTCCTTACGTTGGATAGCCCACCTGTTGGAGGAAGTAATCCGCTGCTACCCTTTTGCGTGGCAATTTGTCTACCGGAAGAAATAGCCAGTCTCAAGTTGGCGTTTCTAAAGTAATATCTGTGTGAAGTACTGTGTTGAGTAAACGGTTCATTCGTTGACTTCCAAGAGACTGGCGCTAATCGGTTGCGGGGCAGTGGCTCAACGCAATTATTTACCAGCGCTGAAGGAAGTTCCAAATTGCACCGTAGACTGGTTTGTGGACACAAACATCTCAAATGCCGAACGCGCGGCCAAGGAATACGGCAGTGGAAGCGTGACGAATGACTACAGTCAAATATTAAGACAGATTGATGCCGCGATCGTCGCCGTTCCGAATTACCTGCACTCGAAAGTCTCGATAGACTTTCTGATGGCTGGCCGCGATGTGTTTTGCGAGAAACCGATAGCTGACAACAGTGAAGATGCCCGAAAAATGATCGACGCCAGCCGGCGGTCAGGTAGAAAGCTTGCCATCAATTTCGCGAGAAGACGCTTTGAAAGCTATCGTATCGCAAGAGCATTGCTAAATCAGTTTTTCATTAACAAAATAATAAGTATTGATTGTATAGAAGGCCTCTCACTCGGATGGCCTTTCAGCTCCTCATATTTGCTTGACAAAAAGAAATCTGGAGGCGGGGTTCTAATCGACTGGGGAGCCCATAAGCTTGACATGCTCAACTGGTTATTCGGTTACGATTGGGAGCTCATTTCATACAGGGATGACGGGCTAGGACGAATCGAGTCGAACTGTGAGATAGATTTCAACATTAACTGGAAACAATCGCGAGTCCCTTGCCATGTCGAGCTTAGCTATTTGCGACGACTCGGAACGAAAATGGTTGTGGACACCGGTTCGAGTTGTCTCGTTATAGATGAATCAAAGAACGAAATACGTCTAACAATTGAAGGCCGAGAAGATTTCAGCATGAAGACCAGCACAAAAAAGCCACACGCCTCGTATTTTGCGGATCAGATCAAATCGTTCATCAGCGGTACCCAAGATGAATGTCTGGCAGGCGAAGATGCGCTTAACAGCCTCTTATTTATTGAAAAATGCTACAAGAATCGTAAGGATTTGAGCTATCCTTGGGAGCCCGCAAGCCTAGACAAGCGTCAATCAGATCTCTCACACCACAAGATACTCGTTGTCGGTGCTTCTGGTTTTCTAGGCACCCGACTCACTGAGAAATTGGCGATAGATTTTGGCCTGAAAGTGAGAGCGACATTCCATACACCCGCGAAGGCAATCAGACTTGCGAGATTGCCGGTCGAACTGATTGAATGCAACCTACTTGAGCATGATCAAGTGCAGCGAGCGGTCGATGGATGTGATGTCATCATAAACTGTGCAGTAGGCAAAGTGAGAAGCCTTAATGATAAAGAGACTGCGATGAAGGTTTACACTGACGGAACGCGTAATCTACTCGATGCTGCTAAAAAAAATGACGTCAGCAAGTTTATCCATATCAGCACGGCGGCCGTATACGGTTTCAGACATAAAACCGACATAGTCGATGAATCTACCCACTTTAAGCCAGAACGTTTCAGAGCATTTTACGAGAAAGGTAAAATCTCTCAAGAAGCGATCGTGATGGAATACGCAAACTCCATTCCAATAATAGTACTTAGGCCGACCCTGATATATGGACCGTTTTCAGAAGAATGGACGATCAATATAATCTCGCGCCTCGTAGATGGCGAGACGGTATTAGTCGAGAACAGAGGAATCGCAAATCTCATCTATGTTGATGACGTCGTGGATGCGATCCATTTTGCTATAAATAACGATGAAGCAAATGGAAAAACTCTAAACATAAACAACGACGAGGAGAGGATATCTTGGAAGGATTACATCTCAGCATTCACCGCTCTAACTCATACTTCCCCTAACGTTATGCAGACAGGTAATCTTGATGTCTTACGCCTCAAGAAACTGCTATCGCTCTGCACGGATTCCGTGAAAGCCTGTCGTGACAATATAGGATCTCGAGAAGCGTTGATGTTGCTAGCAAGAATACCTATCGTAGCTGTTGTCGGCTCGAAACTGGTGCGAGGAGCAAGAAGAAGAGAAATAGAGGAATCTCTCACCTCAACCGACGACAGCCCCTCGAATATGAGAAAAATACTGACACAGTATGAAACAATCTCGTCCGCATTCTACGAAAACCTAACGTCCCACACGACATTCTCAGCCGCCCTAGCCAAATCCACTCTCGGATGGGTTCCGAAAACCAGTTTCACAGATGGTATAAGGAAGACCATGATATGGGCGGAGTGGGCTGGGCTCATACGTAGCGACCGAGCGGAAAATTGATGGACTTTCATAGGAAGACGGACAAAATACAATTTTGGGCATCAGCTCATTTTATGTGATATCTTGTCTAGATTTGGTGGGTCATCGTGTCTGGAAAGCTATCCATAACTTTTGACGACGCGCTAGAGAGTATCTACTCGATCGCGTTACCCGAGTTAGAGACGGTAGGAGTTACTGCGACTGTGTTTGTAATCTCTGACTTGGTCGGAAAGAAGTACCAGTGTCAACCTGTAATGACCAAGCAAATGCTGAAATCGCTTGTATCGAAAGAATGGGAGATTGGGTCGCACACTGTAACCCACCCGAATCTAACCGAATTATCTGATCATCAGCTCATCAAGGAGCTGCGGGACAGCAAGAAGAACCTTGAGGAGATTACTTCCACAAAAGTTGTTAGTTTAGCATATCCCTTCGGTGCATACGACAACAGAGTTAAGGCAATTGCAGCAAGACACTACGCTTTTGCTCGATCTGTCTCATGTTATCCTCCACTAAGAGTAAACAGCCTGTCTCCTGACCTGTTGGGGCTTACAGCGATGAGTACGTATGAGCGGGCTTTCTCACTCCCTCTACATATCTTCGATAATCATATTGCACGAAGAATCTCTTATCGTCCGCGAGCTCGCAATTCCACCACCACCAACGTCATCAACTCTTCAAGGAAAGGACTTGAGGCGAGGTTCGTTAGGAAATGGGTCAGAAAATTAAGTAGGAATCGATGGCTAATTTTGTGTTTCCACAACATATCCACGAAAACCCTGCCTACGTCGTATAGTATTGCTGTTGAAGAATTTCGTGAAATAGCGAAGGTCATAGCCAAAAATGCGGATGTCGTGAACTTAAGAGAGGGGTTACAAACAACGTGAACTCACAGTGGTTAAAATGGCGTATAATGTATACTCTCCACTCACCGTACGTTAGACCAGTGAGAATGGCGGAAGCATACGCAGGACGCATACGTCCACCCGACTTCCTAATCATCGGTACAGAACGGGGTGGCACCACCTCGCTCCACAGCTACCTGACGGAAAATCCGAGAATAGTTCGAGCGCTGAGAAAAGAGATCCACTATTTCGATCAAAACTACTACAAAGGATGGGCGTGGTATGTGGCCCATTTTCCAGTTCGGAAGAAGACTATTCTCTCAGGTGAAGCATCACCTCATTACTATTTCTTCCCAGAATCCGCGGACAGAATAGCGGAATCTCTTCCAGACACTAAGCTCATCATGTTGTTGAGAAACCCAATTGACAGAGCATATTCGCATTATCAGCACGAGGTAGCAAACGGATACGAAAAATTGTCTTTCAAGGACGCAATAAGTCGCGAATATACTGTAACAAACGGTATTTGGAAACCGCGTGATTTGCGTGCAAACGGAATATCTGAATATGTGCATTTCAGCTATTTGTCCAAAGGATTGTATGCTACTCACCTTAGGTGGTGGATGGCGAGGATACCTCGAGAAAGGTTTCTGATCCTAAGGAGTGAATCATTCTTTAGTAATCCCGGTGATGGCCTTTCAAAGGTGTTGAATTTTCTAGGGCTTCCTCCAAGCGATCGTTCAAGCTTTAGGAAATACAATGAAGGCGAATACGAACCGTTGGATGACAAGCTCAGATCACAACTCCTTGCATTCTATGCGCCCTATAACGATGAACTCTCGCAGTTGCTGGGCATGGACTTTCGTGACTGGGTGTGAGTGGACTTTCCTTCACGACCGTAACGATGTGTAACGGCATTCAGAAAACCAGACCACCAAGCCAGGTTCCCAAATAGAAGCAGAGGCAGAATAAGGAACGAAATTTTACGACCTGTTGTCCGATACGCTTTGGATGCCGTTCTGAGACCATGTACGAGTTTTCCGGGCGGGAGATTCCACGAAGGGGAAAACAAGCGTCGGTTTTTGAGCGCAAGATAATAGCCACCGTACCCGAACCAACTATGTTCCAGCCAGAAATCTTTCATGGTTGCTCGATAATTATGGAAGAACTCAGCTCTTTCGTTCATTGCACTTAACCAGCCCTTAGATTGCATTCGTGCGATCAAGTCAACATCTTCACCGGCTCCTTTGATCTGTTCATCAAATCCCCTCACACTTCTTACTGCATCTCTGCGAAAGATGAAGGCGCATCCGACAAAATCCTGCATTGTGTAATGATACAAATTCCACGTGCTTGAGATCCAATTTCCTTCTTGGTACATATATCGCCCCAGTCCAACTCCAACTCGAGGATTGGCGTTCATAAATTCAATTTGCCTACGCAAGAAATCATTACGTATTATAGCATCTGAATCTACAAAGACGACATATCTACCGTGCGCTTGATTCACAACTGTCTGCCTAGCATAACCCAATCCTTTACCGCCGTCTGAGTACAGTCTCCATCGTATACTTGTTTTCGAAAGAATTTTACTCACTATTGACAATGTGGCGTCTGAACTATTGCCGTCGACTACGATTATTTCTATGAGATCACGTCGATAATTCTGTGTAAGAACGCTCTCGATAGTTTCTCCGATAGTGCGTTGGGCGTTCTTTACGCATATCCCAACGGTGATCTGCGGCTTCAATATTCGTCACGATCGATGATGTGTTGACGCGAAGGTCCTTCATCCTGAGGTACCTTGCTCCACGCTACGCTTCCTCAGACTCTGTTCTTAAGGACGATTATGATTCTCAAGGCTGACACAATACTGGTCCCAGTGATCCTACGTTGCTATGAGAGGATCACTGGGTTCATGAATTTCCTGTCATCGCATCCCAATTGTAATTGATCATATCTTCTCGAGGGGGATTATTCTTTATATGATCTTTCTCGAGTGAAGTGATCTAGGGCAATCCTAGGCCATTGCCATCCAATCAGCGTGAAGAATGGAAAAATTAGTTCATAGTTGAGATGCATGCGAAAATCAAGACGAAGCCCCCATTTCGAACGGAACAAATTGTACGATCGCCGTTCGGATAGTCCATTCAATCTAACGCGTACATACTCAGGCTTTTGGTTCAGCCAAGATCTATCATGAATTAGCCTAGCTTTGGGTGCGATTGCTTGTTTCCATTTGCCGTCGCGGAGGATTTGGAGTGACTTGTCGATGTCTTCCAACCACGTGCCGTAGCGGTCGTCCCATTCAAAGTCTTTCAACATTTTGGTTCGCATTATCATGGCTCCACCATCGAGATCCTCGACTTCTATCAATTTCTTTTCGGATTCCAATCTCGGAGGAGCTCTTCTAATGACACCATCCCTGATGATCAGATTCTTGCCGCCTGGACTCATCAGACGCCCTTCAGGGTTAGTGTGTGGTAAACCCACACCTCCAATTCTTTCGTTCTCGTGAAATACTTCCATAGCGCTATCAATAGCTCCCTCCGTGAGGTACATGTCGTCATCCAGGATCATCGTGTACTCTGTAGTGACTCCTCGCGTGAGTAATTTGCGACCGCCGCTTGCTCCGATATTTCGGGACGACGTCATTACGGTGATCTTTTCGGTTTGCGTTAGTAACGCCTTGAGTTCTTCATCTGGCTCTCCGTTGATGAACACTCTCACAGAGTACTCAACTGGACAATGCTTACGAATCGAGGTTAGCGCGTTTGCAAGCCAACGTGTTTTATCAAAAGTTACAATACAAAATGTGATGCTCATCACTTCACCACGTTTATAGCGCTGCACAGAAAACGTCAGTTGGATTCGCATTGGAGAACGAAGACACCACATCCATCCCAATACCAAGCTCCCTATTCAAAAAACTGGAACAGAAAATCAAGGGAACCAGCTTCGTCTCGGTGCCAAGTTATGTGACGTTTGTGCTTCGCGAAACGATTGCTGAAACTGAGCAACAGCACAAAGAAACCTTTTCGAAAGAAGAGGAAGAGAAGGTTAAGGATCGCTTGCGGGCTCTTGGCTACATTGAGTAGTGAGTACCTACCAAAAGGCTGAATTTCTGTGTGCGCGAGGATGCGGTTTGGGGACGTGTAAACCCATCTGTAAACGCTTCTCTCTTCTCGTCTTATTATGGAACAGTCTCATTCGGTACAAGAGGCGTATGTCTCAAACCGGCGAGTCAGAGAGTAAGCATCGCTCAGTCATTTGGAAGATATTTTTTGACTAACAATTCACAACTTACATTCTGCATTCTCACATTCGATAAGACTCCCTGGCTTAAGAGAAGCCTAATGTCAATTCGCCATCATTGCAAGATCGATTATTTGGTCAAGATACTCAGTCAAGGCAGACCTGATCTTGAGTTAACGAAATTCTTGGAACAATTAGGAGATGACAAAATTGAATTATTGACATCGGAAGTTAACTTAGGTTGTGATGGAGGAAGAAAATTCCTTGCACAACGCGTCACGACTCCATTTGCCATGATGCTTGACGATGACATGTATTTGACTGAGACCTCGGTCATGTCCGCATTAGATGTTCTGAAAACAAATCCGGAAATAGGCACAATCAGCATGCCTCAGTACAGTCCGCAGGATCGGTTAATCAGTCCAGGTGGACAGAAACTTATCGTACGAGACGGAGTTATTCACATGTACCGACCGTCTGTCGACACACCAGCGCCTTGGATCGAAATTCAGCACATCGACGGAGGAGCAATGTTCTTCAGAACTGAAATGAGGGAGATTTTTACTTGGGACGACCGTTCTGGATTCCTTCAGGATTTGGATAAGTCACTTCAGATAGTGCGATCGGCTAGGTGGAAACAAGCAATCGCACCGCGGGGAAGACTGATCCATGATAGATCATGGGTTGGTAAGAAGCCAATCTATGAGGGAACAAGATTTAACGGGATGACACTGCACCGTAACTACGAATACTTCCGGAAGAAATGGGGACTCAGGCTTAACCTGCGGACTCATCTTTTGTACGAGGCCGTCTTTCCACTCGTAACGCTTACTCGATTTCCGGTAACGGTTTCACAAATTGATAAGTATACGCGAAGTGCCCGAAGATTGCCGGTGTAGTTCGGCTGATATGATTACCGATTCTACGACCACATCTACATGTAAACAGATTCAGCCTTATGTTAGACGGCCCACCATTGAGCAATGAAAGCGGTCAGCAGTAACCCTTATGCGACTTTTGAGACTCCATCAAAATAATCAGGTACAGGTATACCGAGAAGATTGAGGACCGACGCTGCGACGTCCCACGGTCTGACAGGACTTGAAAGTGTTTGAGGTTCCGAAACGAAGTTCGGTCGATAATGAATGAAGATCCCCTCGGGTCTATGAACTGCAGTATATCCACTCTCTAGATCAGCTTTGTCCATTGAGAAACCGTAACCTGCGGCAGGCTGCAAAAACAGATCGGGGGCGCGGTATGAATAGGCACCATTCAAAACTTCGTCTCGTTTCATTATTTTTTCGATAATCGGATTACCCGTAGTGACATCGCGCAGCTCACTAAGCTTCTTGAGAACAAGGTCTTCCGAGTTGCGGTTGCGTAGGTAAATACCAGAAGGAGTTTTCGAAAATGCGACCGATTTCGTGATGTCTAATTCCTTCAAATTCTCAGCGCTCTCGGGAATGAATCTTCGTACGAAGTCTTGCATGAACGCCGGCATGGCTGTGAATGCAGATGGCCAATCGCCCATTTTGGTCCGAATTCGCCCCCTAGTAAGCCCTCTCTGAGCAAATACTCTGGAGAAACGTGATTCGGAGCGGATCGCCAACCCAGCTTGCTCCAGCCAACCGTTTATGCTTACAAAACTGTTGCATGGTCCAAATCCATGATCGGACACAACGATAACATCGGCTGAGGTCGCCTTAGCACACTCGATAAGCTCACCGAGCATAACATCAATTCTCATGTAGAGCTCAGCAATCCTATTCGGTTCATGCCACCAAAAATGGTGAAGCCTGTCAGTGGCGGTGAATATAACGGCGAGGATATCCCGCTCTAAATTGAAGGCAGCGTATGCGCCTTGTCTAAAAACTTT
>Ga0074044_10000996_pt1 | contig 26004 bp, 16 predicted proteins | sample BogForMeECP23OM1_FD_94443 | JGI IMG/M metagenome (GOLD analysis project Ga0074044, IMG submission 94443) | Bog forest soil microbial communities from Calvert Island, British Columbia, Canada - Bog Forest MetaG ECP23OM1 | ecosystem: Environmental > Terrestrial > Soil > Wetlands ... | reverse complement strand
TAAGCCGCGGCGCGTAACATTCTGCGGCAGGCCGGGGATGACGGGCGATGCGGGCTATAACCGTTCCAGGGAGGCGATAGGAATCAGGCAAACCGGGAAATGAAGCAAGCGTCACCGTAATACACTCAATTGTAATTTCCACGTCGGCCCTCGATTCCGACTGACGATCGTTTCATTGACCCTAGAATTTACAGCGTCTGGCTCATGCGTCCATAGGTCTATTGGTCGCAGTAAGAACGGGGACAAATCTCCTGTTCAGATCCGCCGAGGGGGGCACCAAGGACGTCGGCGCAGCAGCGAAATTCGACGCGCACTTTGAGCTCATGTGGGACGCGGCGCAGCCGATGATTGAATTCGCGCCGGCGATCAACGCGCTGCAGCCGAGTTAGTCGCTATAATGCACACGTTAGTCGTTATCCAATGAAACCAAACTACAGAGTTGAAGTCATCGAGGACGGGTCCGCGAGCTTGCAGTCGTTTGCGCTCATGAATAGGCCCATAGGGCATTGTTAGCGACGACGAGACCCATCAGCGCCACAAAAGGGGCCACATGTCTCGGCTTCCACCGGATCATGCAAGCCAGGCAGACGCCCATCAGGGCGAGCTTGGGGATCGGCCAATAGGTCCCGAGGAATGCCATGGCCAAGACCCCAAGGGGGTTCGCCTCCCACCCGCCGTTGTCGAGCACCCGCTTGGTGGTGATGACGTCGGCGATCTGAAGGGCGCCAAAGGCAACCAGCAAAGTCGCCTTGAATAGAGAAAGACGCAGCATGGGGGCTCCTCGACGCAAGAGTCAAAGATCAGCGGAATGTCGGCCTCAGGGGTTTCGTTCCGGAGGTATTCCGGTTAGTCGAAGAACAGGTCAACGATCACCCCTCAGCCACAATGGCGGTCCTGTTGGTGTCGGCCGCGTCCCGGGGATGTCGAAGGCGAGCCCGTTCTGGAGCCACACAGCTCTGGGGCGAAGGCTTTCAGAATTCTTGCCGGGTCCACAACGCCGATGAGATTATGGCCGAGATTGTTGCGCGCCGCCTGATTGAGCATTTGGAGAACGTGGGCTTCGTTATCTGCCATCCCCGTGACAGCATACGTGGCCATTACTGCCCCCCTTTGTTTAACAAACTCCGCGTCGCGTGGGTCGAGCTGGCCCCGAGCGCAACTCGGCAGAAGGTCGACGCGTGGGTCATCGTTCGACCGCCGCGCGCTGTCCCGACGCGGAGAGGAGCTTGCGCCAAATTGAAACAGGGCGGCCTTACGTCAGCGGCACCGCATTTGCCTAAGGAAGCAGGGAGTCTCGACCGGACGTGATGAACCGCGAGCGTGCTGATTGGATTTCCTAAATCGCCAGCCGGACGACCGCGCACACTGTCAATTCCGGCCGCTCCGACCAACGATCGGCAGCGCCAGTCGGTCATCGCGGTCTCGTCGGTTAATTGGGCCAAGACGTCGGCTCGCGTTGCTCATGGTTCTGCTCAGCCATAAGATCCTCCGCTCAAACCTGTGTGTTGTTCATCATGCCGCGGATTTCCCGTAAAACAGTCATTGTCTCTCTTGTTATTCTCGGCGGCGGCGTGGCGCTCAGCGAGTGGGCGCAGCGCTCCGTCACGCCCGAACAGCGCGAGGCCCGAGCGGAGATAGAGAAGGCGCAGAACCACTTCGCCTACGCCAAGCATGTCGCCATCGAGCAACTGCGCCAAACCATGCACGATCCCGACTCCCTCGTGGTCGAGTTCGCCGGCGTGACGGAAGATGCAACTACTGTCTGCATGCAATACCGGGCGAAAAACGGCTTCGGCGGCTATGACAAGGCCATCGCAATCGACACGGGCGGCCGGATCGCGAGTGATGTTTCTACCTGGAATAGGCTATGCGTACAGCGGCTGTACGACGTCGAAGGGCCTGACGCTTAGGCGACCGGCTCGTAGTCGCCATTCGTCGGCCTACGCGAATATGGATCGCCTTGACTTCGCGTTCGGCTCCGTCGTCAGGAAGCCGAACAGGTCATTGGTCGTCTCGCCTCCTTTACCTTGCGGACCGACGTCCAGCGCGTCCATAGGCCGGCAAAGAAAGCAAGCGGGCGGCTCTCGTCGAAGGCGAACCATGCGGGCGGCCGCGAGCCATTCTCGGAAAACGATAGAACGGGACGACACACCGGTTGTCAACGCCGCATGCCGCCCCTGCCCGGGAGCGCTTATTCGCCAGCAAGAGCGACCCGTCACCCCGCGTCGACTCGCTTGAAGAACTAGGCGGACTCCTTGGCGGCCATACGACAGCGCGGCCACATCGCGGCGTGACCGAGACGTCGACCGGGGGAGGGCTCGCGAGCCACGCGCTCTGTTGGCGCTCCGGCGACGGCACGCGAGCGGCAGAGCCAAGCGTCAGCCTTTCCCGCGGAGTATCACGACGCTGTGGACAACTGTTCTCGATGCCTTGCGTCGGCTGAAGGCTTGGCTAGGGTCCAATCCCGCAACGCGGCGCAGGCCGCTCCTCCCCGGCTCGCGACGCGGCGCATAGTTATTATCCCCCGCCCCGAGGGGTTACTCCCCGGTGGCGGGGGTTTTCGTTTCATCGTGCAGATCGTCGCGTGTCGCCTCGTTGAGCATCTTGAACGCGCCGGGTTCGTCGTCATGGAGCGTCCGCCGAGCAAGGAGGCCGTCCTCGGCAGCCCAAACGCACCAGCGCCAAAAAACGGCCTCCAGGGCAGACCCTCCCAAGTCCGCGCGCCTGTTAAAAGTCTTTCCGCCAGAAATGTAAGTTAAACCGCCATTAAAAGCCCTTAACCATGCTTGCCCGAAAACGGCGGCATGTTGCCGACGTCGCTGCGCGGGGAATGACGCGCCAGCCGATTGGTAGCCCGCTGGTAGCCACGGATTCCGGGCGTCCTGCTCGTTGTAGCCAAGTACTTGAAAATACTGGCTGGGGGACCTGGATTCGAACCAAGATTGACGGAGTCAGAGTCCGCAGTTCTACCGTTGAACTATCCCCCAACGGGCGCTCGCGCGAGGGAGCAGGCGGCGTCAATAGCGAAGAGGGCGGGCCGGCGCAAGCGTTTCGCGCATGTCTCAAGAGTACGACTCGCCTGGATCCGAAGCAAAGCCGTCATCGCGAGCGTAGCGAAGGGCCGAGGCGGCGACTGTGGATCGCCGCGTCCCCCCGGGCTCAGACCCTACGGCATTCACACAAGTCCAGAGCCTGCAGGCGGCCAGCGGGTTCCCCCTTCTCCGCGAAGCGGGGAAGCAACTGTGAAGTTCGGGGTAGCCCGGTGCTCGGCCGGGCTCAAGGCTGGCGCTTCGCGCCACCTTCCCCAGCAAGCTGGGGAAGGGGGTGCGCACCCGCGACTTCAGATGTGTGAATGTCGTATGCTCAGACCCGGGGGTCCTCGCGATGACGATTCCGCCACGGACCCCGAGCGGAGCGCTGCCGAATTCGCACAAGTAGAATTCGCAATGCTTTCATGGAGTTGCGCGGCGAGCTGGAACCAGGACGAAACCTGGGGGCGCTGGCTGAGCAGGTGGGAAATCGGGCGCCCATCGTCCGGCATTTTCTGTGCGCTCTGGCCTCATGCCCTTCCGTGTCCTTCGCGGTGAAAGCTCTGCTGTCACAAAGACCTCCAAGGCGTTTCCGGCATTATGCCGCTGCCTCTGACGCAGCTGAATCGCGACTTCCAAACGTCGGATTCGGGGTCCATTCGGCGTCGGAGCCCAATCTCCCTGTTATGCGCGTCCTTCTACCTGTTATGGGCGAATTGTCTCCCTGTTATGTCCTGTCCCGCGCGCACGGCCGATCCTTGCCCAAGGCCTTGTTATTCAAATCGATTTTGCCGCAAAACTGGTTCGGAGATCGCCAATTCTCTCTGTTTTTTGCCTGTTACCAGGGAGTATCAGGGAGAAATGGGGCGCAACGCCCCGCCCGGGCTTGATAGCTTCCCAAGCAAGCTCTGATGGGGCCCCGGCGACCTTGTGGGGCGGCGGCGGCGGCCCTGGATCGCCACGTCCCCCTCGGCTCACGCTCGGGGTCCTCGCGATGGCGGCTGGCTACAAATGCTCGACCGCCAGCACGCCCGGCGACGCCTTGAGCGCGCCGGCGACCGTCGGGCTGACGGCGTACCGGCCGGGCAGGCGGATTTCCACCTGCTCCTTCGGCCCGAGGACGACGACCAGCGACACCTCGCCTTCGCCGGCCGCGCTGAGGCGGCTCGCGATCGAGGCGAGCGGGCTCTCGTCGCGGACGAAGATGCGTAAGCCTTTATGGACCTTGGCGGCCGCGTCGTTGAGGCGCTCGACGTTGACGATGCGGGCGCGCACGTCCTCGCCGTCGAGGTTCGCCTGAAGCGTCACCAGCACGTCCGATCCTTTTTCCAAAAGGTCGCGGAATTGGTTCAGCGCTTCCTGGAAGATGACCGCCTCGTACTGGCCGGTGGGGTCGGAGAGCTGCACGACGCCCATCTTCGACCCGCTCTTGGTGCGGCGTTCGGTCCGGTCGAGCACGCTGGCCCCTAAGCGCGCGGTCGAGGCGCCGGCGCGCACTGAGCGGACGAAATCGGCCCAACTGGCGGCGTGAAGCCGCTTCAGCGCCGATTCGTAGGCTTCCAACGGATGGCCCGAGAGGAAGAATCCGACGGCGTCGAACTCGCGTTTGAGCTTCTCGGCCTCCGTCCACGGGCTCGCCCGGACCGTCAGCGGAGCGGCCTCCGCTTCGCCGAACAGGGCGTTCTGGCCCGACGCCTTTTCCGCCGCGCCGCGATTGGCGATCGCGAGCATCGGCTCGACGGCGGCGAAGACGACGGCCCGGTCGGGCTCGAGTTCGTCGAACGTCCCGGCGGCGGCGAGGCTTTCGAGCGCCTTCTTGTTGACGAGGCGCGGATCGAGCCGGCCCGCCAGGTCGGCGAGCGAGGCGAACGGCCGGCCGTCGCGCGCCTTTGCCAGCGCCTCCGCCTGCGCCTCCCCGACGCCCTTGATGGCGCTCAGCGCATAGACGATCGTCGCCCCGCCGTCGGCGCTCGCGCGCACGTCGAAATCGACCTCGGACGCGTTGGCCGAAGGGGGAGCCACCCTTATCCCGAGCCGCTGAGCCTCGGCGCGGAATTCGGCGAGCTTGTCGGTATTGCCACTGTCGAGGGTCATGGAGGCGGCGAGGAACTCGGCCGGGTGGTTCGCCTTGAACCAGCCGGTCCAGTAGGCGATCAGCGCATAGGCCGCGGCGTGGCTCTTGTTGAAGCCGTAGTCGGCGAATTTGGCGAGCAGATCGAAGATCTCGTCGGCCTTGGCCTTGGTCAGCCCGCGCTCAACGGCGCCGTCGACGAAGCGGGCGCGCTGGGCGTCCATCTCCTTCTTGATCTTCTTGCCCATCGCGCGGCGCAGCATGTCGGCTTCGCCGAGCGAATAGCCCGACAAGGCCTGCGCGATCTGCATCACCTGCTCCTGGTAGATGATGACGCCGAAGGTCTCGCGCAGGATGGGCTCGATCATCGGATGGATGGTGTCCGGCTTCTCGTGGCCGAGCTTGCGGGCGCAATAGGTCGGGATGTTCGCCATCGGCCCCGGCCGGTAGAGGGCGACGAGGGCGATGATGTCCTCGAACCGGTCGGCGCGCATTTCCACGAGCGCCTTGCGCATGCCGCCGCTTTCCACCTGGAACACGCCGACCGTCTCGCCGCGCCCGAGCATCTCATAGGTCTTGGCGTCGTCGAGCGGGATCCTGCCGAGGTCGATCGCCACGCCGCGCCGCGCGATCAGATTGACCGCGCGCTGCAGCGTGGTCAGCGTCTTGAGGCCGAGGAAGTCGAATTTGACCAGCCCCGCCGGCTCGACCCACTTCATGTTGAACTGGGTCGCCGGCATCGCCGCTTTCGGATCGCGATAGAGCGGCACGAGCTCGGTCAGCGGCCGGTCGCCAATGACGACGCCCGCCGCGTGAGTCGATGCGTTGGAATAGAGCCCCTCGAGCCGCTCGGCGATGGCGAGCATTTGTCCGACCCGCTCGTCGGCCTTCGCCGCCTCCTGCAGGCGCGCTTCATCGGCGACCGCCTGCTTCAGCGTGACCGGATGGGCCGGGTTCATCGGCACGAGCTTCGCGAGCTTGTCGACCTGGCCGAGCGGCATTTCGAGCACGCGGCCGACGTTGCGCATGACGCCGCGGGCGAGGAACGAGCCGAAGGTGATGATCTGCGCCACCCGGTCGGCGCCGTAGCGGTCGCGCACGTAAGCGATCACCTCGTCGCGCCGGTCCTGGCAGAAGTCGATGTCGAAGTCCGGCATCGACACGCGCTCCGGATTGAGGAAGCGCTCGAACAGCAGGCCGAAGCGCATCGGGTCGAGATCGGTGATGGTGAGCGCCCAAGCGACCAGCGAACCGGCGCCCGAGCCGCGGCCCGGCCCGACCGGAATGCCATGCGCCTTGGCCCATTTGATGAAGTCGGCGACGATGAGGAAATAGCCGGGGAACTTCATGTTCACGATAACGTCGAGCTCGAAGGCGAGGCGTTCGTCATAATCCTCCCGAGCCAAGCCCGGCGCCAGCCCATGATGGGCGAGACGGGCCTCGAGCCCCTCGCGCGCCTGGCGGCGCAGCTCCTGCTCTTCGTCGACCGCCTCGCCGCCGGGGATGGAGAAGCGCGGCAAGATCGGCTTTCTGGTCAGCGGCCGGTAGGCGCAGCGCATAGCGATCTCGACGCTGGCCTCGGTCGCCTCGGGCAAGTCGGCGAAAAGCTCCGTCATCTCGGCGCGCGTCTTGAACCGGTGCTCCGGCGAGAGCCGGCGGCGGTCGGACGTCGACAGGAGGGCGCCCTCGGCGACGCACAGCAGCGCGTCATGCGCCTCGTAGTCGGAGCGGGCGGCGAAATAGGGCTCGTTGGTCGCGACGAGCGGCAGGCCGTTCCGGTCGGCGAGCTCGATCAGCGCCGGTTCGACCGCGGCCTCGGATTCGATCCCGTGACGCTGGAGCTCGACATACAGGCGCCCGTCGAAAGCCTTGGCGAGGCGCCTGAGCCGGCTCTCGGCGAGGTCGGCCATGTGCTGGCCGAGCGCCCGGTCGATCGGCCCGGCGGGGCCGCCCGTCAGCGCGATGAGCCCCTGGCGGCCGACGAGCGCGTCGAACGGAACATGCGGCTCGTCGCCCTCCTTCGGATCGAGCCAGAGGCCCGAGACGAGCCGCATCAGGTGGCGGTAGCCGGCCTCGTTCTGAGCGAGGAGCACGATCGGGCCACGCGCGGGGCGCTGCTCGGCGAGGCGCGAGGAGGCGGGCGCAGCGTCGCCGAAATCGACCGTCGCCTGCACGCCGACGATCGGCTGCACGCCGGCCTTGGCGAGCTTTTCCGAGAATTCGAGCGCGCCGAACAGGTTGTTGGTGTCGGTGATGGCGAGCGCCGGCATGTCGTCGGCCTTGGCGAGCTTCGCCAGCGTCTCGATCGCCAGCGCCCCCTCGCGCAACGAAAAGGCGCTGTGCACGTGCAGGTGCACGAAGCCGACCGCCTTGATGACGGATGATTCCATGGGCCGCATTGTCGCAAGCGGGCGGGCAGGGGTCGAGAGGAAGTGGGGCGGTCTGTGGATCGTTTGCGGGGAAACGGGCGCAAGCGCATAATTTGCTTAGGCGGGACGCTGCTTTCAACGGACGCTGGCCAAATGTCGGACGCCTACGACGCCGATTTTTACGCCTGGGCGATGGAGCAGGCGGCGCTCCTGCGCGCGGGCCGCTTTTCCGCGGCCGACATCGCCAATATCGCCGAGGAAATCGAGAGCTTGGCGCGAGGCGAGAAGCGCGAACTCGTCAACCGGCTAACGATCCCCCTGTTGCATCTCCTCAAGTGACAGCATCAGCCGGGCTTCCGAAGCGCGAGCTCAAGCTCGAGCATTCGCGAGCAGCGCATCCGGCCTCCGCAATCATTTGAACGACAATCCGAGCCTCGAGGCCAAGCTCGACGAGTCGTTCGCGGAGGCTTACGAGCTCGCGGTGATCGGGGCGGCGCGCGAGACCGGCTTGCCGGAAAGCGCCTTTCCGAAGACCGCGCCCTACCGGTTCGAGCAGGCCGCAGACGACGCCTTCTGGCCCGGATAGGCATCGTCAGCCGACTTTGAGTTCCAGAGCGCATCCTGCCGCGCGCCGAAGCAATCGGCTCCCAGGATCGCCGCCGCATAGCGCCACAACCAGACCGGCGAGCGCGGCGAGCGAAGTGAGCCAGATGCAATATTGCGGGCTGAACGCTTTGCCTAGGCAAGGTGATAGCGAAAGTTATGCCGCCCGAGCGCGGAGAAACATCTGCTTGGCGAGCGGTTTGATCGGCGATTTGAGGTAGGCGGCGATCAACGCCGGGTGGACCGGCAACCGCGACTTGATCGTCAAGGGCAGGAAACGGGGTCGCGCCTCGATCACCCGATACCCGTTGGCGACTAGAAAATCCGCAAGACTTGCGTGGGAATAAACCGCGACATGGGTATAGTCGTCGAAATACTCGCGATAGGCGTAGCGGTAGTTCGGCTGCAGGATGTTGAGCGTGCCCTCCGGCGACAGTTTCCGCCGCAGGGCTGCCAGCGTCGTCGCAAAATCGGCCTGGGTCAGATGTTCGAAGAGGTTGCTGGCGAAGGCGAAGTCGACGACGCCATCCTCGAGGCGATCGAGGTCGGTGACGTTCGCCACAATGGCTTCGATGCCTGACGTCAGAAAGCGCGGAAACCCATCCCAACAGTCGAGCGCAATGCGCCGCCGCGCGTCCACGCTATTGATGAACTCACCGTAGCCGCATCCGAGGTCGAGGACGCAAGCGGAAGGCGCCACAATCGCGCTGAAGTGGTGACGCCATAGAGTCCCCCAGAGCACGAGTCGCCGCGGATCGGGTTTATGGCGAACCTCGTGGTATCCATTCACGACGGGCGCTTCCAGTTCGTGACGATGCCCAAGATCATCCGCGATCCGACGATCAGTCCGCGCAGATTGCTCGTATTGCCGCCCTTACTTTCGCCAACCCGCTGGTGAAAGGTCACCGGGCATTCGACGATCGTGAGGCCTTCCGCTAGCGCGACGTCCATCAAGTGCGCGTTGAACTCCAGGTTGATGGCCGGATTTAATCTTGGCAGCAATTGCAGCAACGCATCGCGACGGCACAGCTTGTAGGTCGTGCCGACGTCGGTGATCGTCCCCCGGCCGAGATGCTTCGCCTCGAGCAATTTGCCGACAAACACATTGCCGTAGTACATGAAAGTCGTGAGTTGGGTGCGGCGCTGTCTCAGCGGTTCGACGGTTCGCGTGCCGTTGACGATGTCAGAGTGCGGGATGTAGGCGACCAGTTTTTCGATGTCGGCGGCGCGGAAGGTCCTGTCGCCCTCGCACAAAGCCACCAATTCGGTGTCGTCATACCGGGCCGCTTCGGTCAGGCAGCGCAAGACGCACCGGCCGTAACCCGGCGCCTCTTCATCCAACGTAATCGCGCCTGCGGCTTGCGCCCGCTCGAAAGTGGCGTCCGCGCTGTTGTTGCTTACGACGATCACCCGCCTTGCCAGCGGATGGAGCCGGAAATCCTCGACGGCCGCGGCGATGCTCAGCTCGTCGTTGTATGCCGTCAGCGCCACCGTGATGAATGGATTGTGCGGCGGCTCGTCGCGAACCGTCGCGACTCGCCTCTTCCGCTCGAACAGAAAGAAGAGATCGGCGACCGCCAATGCTGCGCCAGCGACAATCGGAACGCCACTGTACCAGACGATCCACAGGCTGATCGGCTCGAGCAGGGCGTTGAGGCCGAGCAGGTAGCGGGGAAAGACCAGAAGCACGCCGAACAGATAGGCCGCGATGCCGAAGCAGAAGCTCAGCACGCCATACATCAGGAGCGGCGGGTGAGGGGAAGATTTCGCTCTTGTGGCGTTGGGACGGCCGGGAGGGCTTGCCCAAATCGCCGTCGGCTTCTTCACGCCGTCGAAGTGCATGCCCACCGGCGCAGCCTCGCCCTGGCTTTCGCGACGGCTGCGCGTCAACTCGAACAACCCCAGCTCCCGCGCTTTGGCGAATGCACCGACTGGTCATTTGATACAGCGCAATGATCATGAAGGTGTTAACGCTGATCGTCGTCTCGCCGAACATCTGCCGGGAGGCGATCGGCGTCATGATGCTGGCAATCCCGAGGCGTCGGCGCGGCGCACGAGAATTACGTAGTCATGGCGCTCGGCCTTGGGAACAAAGTCGTTGCGAAGGTAGCGCAACAGAGGCGGATCGGTCGCTATTTGCCCACGGTCGAAACGCTTCAATATCGTTGGATTATAAACAACGCAGAGGTCTGGCAGGCGCGACAAGTCTCGGACGATGCCTGCCTGCTGCGCCGGGCTGGTAAAGGCCAGTACATCGTTAATATTGAGCGTCGTCAGCAGCGAATGGCCGGTTCAAAAGGCGAAGCTCGGCATTCCTGGCACCGAGTAGGACGCGCTGCAGGAGGAAAGCTGGGCGGTCACCCAGCGCAGGTCATCCGCCCGTTCCGGGTCGACCCGGATCAAGCGTGCTCCGGGCAAGTCGAGCGGCGCCATGTTGAAATAGGCGCGCGCGACGAGGATCGTTGGCCGGACGCCGATCACCAGCGCCGCAGTGACGGCTATTCGTGTTGCCGCTCTCGCATTTCCGCGTCCGACGAATCCGCGCCGCCGCAGCTCGAGCAACGCGTCGTGGGCGACCAAAGGCGCCAACGCAAGCGGCAGCAAAGTCGCAACCCCGTCCTGATGAAGGCTCTCAACCGGAAACGCATAGAGAGACATCATGACGGCGGTCAGGCCCGCCGCCCTGCGCGCGAGGGGGGAGGGTTCAAGAATTTGCGCCGGCGGCAACATGATCACCCAAGAGAACGGCAGGACGATCGAGAACTGCAGCAATGGATCGGAAAGCGCAGCAGCCGCGGCGGAAGCGACGGCGTACGCGCACCTGACGACGAGAAGCCCCAGTTCCCGTTGGTCTCTAAGCTCCGGCCGCGCCGCGGCGATGCGCCAGAGCAGCGCAGCTCCAACCGACGCCGCGGCCGCCGCCAAGCCATAAGAGGGGAGATGGAGCGGCCGCCACCAATTACGGATCCACCCGGCGCTTTGCAGCAGGACTGCGTTGAAAATGGCGTATGGAGAGCTGCCCGCAGCCATCATGCTGACGAAAATGGCGAGGCTCGCCAGTCCCCCGGCTAAGATGAACACTGCCCAGTGCGTCGGTCGGACGCTCGCAAGCCTTGCGGGCGGCATCGAAACGATCAAGGCCGCCAACACCGTCAGCGTCGAGAAGAGGCAGTAAGTCCTCACCCAATCGAAATCGAAAAGAAGGGCTTGGACTGCGAAAGGCATGCAGAGCATCGCGGCGGTCAACAGGCGAACCGCGACGCTCGTCCAGGCGTTGGTGGGGGAGGCGCGCAAGAGCGCGTACAGGACCGCGCTTCCGACGTAGACGCCGATGTTGATCTTCACCAACGCCAAGCCGGCGACGGCCGCGCCAAGCCCGGCCCACGCTGCAGGACTGGAGGTCTGCTCGATGGCTAAAACGAGGAAAAGGACGGCGGCCAACAGCAACAGGCACAGTTGCACAGGGTGACCCGGCGACTGGGAGAGGGGGTGCAACCAGAGAAGAACAAGCGCATAGCCGAGCACCGCCGCTGGCGCCGACCGGGTCAGTTTCCAGACGAACGACGCAAGTCCCGCGGTATAGGCCAGCCATAGCGCGGCGAACATCAGCCTGCCGGCGTCGTGCGTCAACGGCACCCGCAATACACCGTAGATGAGTCCGTACACGAGATTATAGAGCGGCCCGTACAGGGAATAGATTTCGTCGTACATCCGACGCCCGTCGAGCAGCGAACGAAATCCCGCCATCAGCGTGCCCTCATCGTCACTCCACGACACGCCGACCAGCGAGTCGAGAATTACGAAGGGGGCGGCGAGGATCGTGGCCGCTCCGAAGACAAGCCCGGTTCGTGGGGTATCTCGCGCGCGGGCGTCCAAGTCGGCGTCTTAGTTCAGCGCCGCGACGCTTCCAGTTGGAAGCATGTAGCGCGTCGTCTCTTGGCGCCTTCCCAAGAATCTCCGGAATTTCAACCCAGCCACGCGCACAGCCCTCTTTCGCGCCCAGTCAACGCCCAGCTTTATGGTTTTCGTCTGCTGGCGAGTCGTCGGGAGAACCGCTGACCGTCGTGGACATCAGGCGAAGAACCCTGACGGCGCCCTCGTCGGCAATGACTGCATAATCGTCCAGGAATCCGGGTTGCAGGGCATTCAGCTCCGGTTCCAGCCACGAGAATGTTGGCCGGATGTCCTCAATGATGATTTCGGGCCGCTTGTCTCTGATCTCGCGAAGAATGGTGTCCAGATCGGACCGGTGATACTTGAGATACCGCTCCCATTGCTCGGGGGTCAGCGCATTCGAGCCCCAGGCGGACCGCGTGTAGCGCGCGATCCACTGGCTGTGCGAGTGGCCGACCCATACGGCGCCGATCCGGCGGGCCAGGGGAAAGGATGTATCCTCTATGGGCGACACGGCGAGCGCTCGGGGATGCGAAAGCGCTCTCGCCCATGTCAAGTCGCGCGTGACGGGCCGACCGTCGGCAAACCCGATCAAGAACAGAACCGCGATCACACAGGCGGCCAGGCCATACATGCCCGCCGTCGCGGCGCGCGCCAGAAACGCGGTCTCGTCGAGTTGACGCAACCGCCGAAAGATGACGACGCACGCGGCGGCGGCGCAGAAAGGGGTGGCCGGGTATGCATGATAGGAGAAATACTTGCCTTGAATGCTATCGACGGCGAGGAACCCCCCCGCCACGATCGCGGAGATCGTCGCTGCGGGCGCGCCGCCCCGCAGGGAGAGGATGAGCGTAATTCCCAGACAAAGCAGCGCCCCGAGACAGCTACGATCATATAAGAGCGCTTCAGCGGGGGCGCGGGCTGGGACGTAAATGTCCCGCATGATGCCGGACATGTTCCGCAGATAGTCGGGAAAGGCGGCGAGCGATGCGGCGGTCACGGCGAGCCCGATCGCGGCTGCGGCGACCAGACCGCTCGGGAGGAGGAACGAAGGGCTTCGCGTCCGCGCCCAGCAGTAGAGGCCGACCAGCACCCCTGGCAGGGCGAAGAGCGGCGGCTTGACGGCGATCGTTAGGCCGCCGAGGATGGCTGCTAGGACCCGATCGGTCAGGGGGGGCCAAGTCTGGTCTTCGGCATGGCGGATGAAGACCGCCGTCATCGGCAGCGCCCATGCGGCGGCGAAATATTCGCGTTGCGCGAACGCATCCCTCGGCAGAAGGAAGAGCGCAACGGCGGCCGGCGCGAGCACCAACCAATCGCTGCGGCCGCCATCCGCCAGGTAGGTGGGCAGTATTCGGGCGGCCAGCCACAGCGATCCGAACGCGCAGGCGTAGGAAAAGGCGAAGGTCCACGTTTCAGGCGCGCCGCCAATGTATTTCGCGACGACAGCGCCCGGCATGTAGAGGAGCATCGGCACGGGCGGCGTAGTCTCGACAATGTCGACATAGGCGCGCTCGCCATTGAGAATGCGCTCGCACATCGTGATCAGCCAACTCACGTCCGGCGTGGCGTCGCCGCGAAGCGCAACGGAAACAGCGGCCACGACCAGCATTGCCGCCAGGAACGCGCCGCGAGACACGTGCTGATGTTGGAGGCGCGGTTTTTCGCCGCCGGCTGGCGAATTCGGAATCATTGTGCCTGATGCACTGGCAGGAAACGACACGATAGTTGGAGCGTAGACTGGAGAGTTCCGTTCACTGAGACTTGACCTCTGGCCAAGGAAACATCGAATCACTCCGGTCAGTTTCTAGCGAACACGGTAGCGTTGTTATCCACATGCATTTCCGCCAGTTTTTTTGATCAGTGGAATTTCTGCCTGCCTCGCAAACGTGACGCTATACACCAAGGCAGGGCTAAAAATTCTTGGAAACGCGGCTCAATCCCCAACGAATACGGTGGCGTAGTCGTCTGTATATATTTCTCGCCAGTCTTTGTAACGGCTGAGCTTTTCGGCCCCCTCAGAGTGTTTCACGAACAAGGCCCATGACGCGTGATACTTATCCAAGAGGGGTAAAAAAACTGTGTCGCCTTTACCGAGTTCGGCCGTCGTCTTTTCGAAGAACCCATTTTAAGTATAATTCGGTCGGCCGTCGGTGAAAGTCTTGATTCCGCCTCGCGAAAGCCGAGCGCCACACCGACGTGACCGCGAAAACGGAAAGCGCGCTCCGGCTCGGGCCGGGGAGCGCCAGTGATCATCAGCGGTCTCGATGACGGCCGCTGCGAACAGTGGCGCCGTGTGGCGCGGCGAGGCGATCGGCGCGCGCCAGGGCAGGCTGAAATGCGTAAATTATAACGCTTTTTCAATGAGTTACCGTATCTCGTTACCATTTCTCGATTGCCGACAGACGGAATCCATGATATTGTATTTATTGGAGGATCGGGTGGAGGACGGGGTGGTCGCGACGCCAATCAACGATCGGCGGCGAGAAGGATCCGCAGAAATCAGCGTTCGGGCAGGCCCTTCCGGCTGGAATGGAAATGAGGCCGCAACGGGTTGAAAAGTTTGAATCCGCGCCCGGAAATGGTATGGCCCTGGCAGCCTTGGACCCCCAATATCTGGTGCAAAGGCGCGCCGCGGCTATGGTCGAACCGGAGGGGTGCAAGCCTCCCAGTTTGTCAACATCTTTGATCAGCCCCGCGCAGCATAGCCCCGCCTGGGCGCTGCAAGAGTTGCAGATTTTGGCGCCCAAGCGGTTGAAGAGATTGAGCCGGCGACTGACGTTGCACGGCCGCGCCGGGCCGACTTTCGACGGAGGTGAGGAGGCGCCGCCTCGCTGGGGCCGCGCCCCCTCGGCCGCGTCACCTTGTCGCGCCCCGCCCGCCGCGGGGCCAAACCGGGCGCGCCGTCTTGCGCGCGATGCGCGCGGCGCCTAAAGCCTGTCAATCGCCGCGCGGTTCCGCTCGCGGCCCGAAACGCGGAAAGGGAGGGTTTTCATGTCGCACAAGATTCTTGTCGCTCAGGGCGGCGGCCCGACGGCGGTCATCAACCAGTCGCTGGCCGGCGTTGCGCTCGAGGCGCGCCGCTATCCCGGCGTCTCCAACGTCTACGGCGCGCTGCACGGGGTGCGCGGCATCGTCAACGACGACCTCGTCGATCTCGGCCAGGAGACGGTCGGCAATCTGGAGGCGGTCGCGGCGACCCCCGCCGCCGCGCTCGGCTCAACCCGCGACAAGCCGGACGTAAAATACTGCCAGGAGATCTTCAAGGTTCTCAAGGCGCACGCGATCGACACGTTCTTCTACATCGGCGGCAACGATTCCTCCGACACCGTGCGCATCGTCGCCGACGAGGCGAGGAAGGGCGGCCATTCGCTGCGGGCGGTCCACATCCCGAAGACGATCGACAACGACCTCGTCGGTTTCGACCATGTCCCCGGATATCCGTCGGCGGCGCGCTTCGTCGTCCAGGCCTTCGCCGGCGCCAATCTCGACAACATCGCGCTGAACGGCGTCTATTGCGCCGTGGTGATGGGCCGCCACGCCGGCTTCCTGACCGCGGCGTCGGCGCTCGCGCGCAAATATCCGGACGACGGACCGCATCTCATCTATCTGCCGGAGCGCATCTTCGTCGTCGACAAGTTTTTGACCGACGTGAAGGAGACTTTCGAGCGTCACGGACGCTGCATCATCGCGGCCTCCGAGGGCATCCACGACGAGAAGGGCGACGCGATCATCACCAAGCTCATGGGGAAAACGGAGAAGGACGCGCACGGCAACGTGCAGCTTTCCGGCACCGGCGCGCTCGCCGACCTCTTGTGCGAGGAAGTCAAGTCGAAGCTCGGCATCAAGCGTGTGCGCGGCGACACCTTCGGCTATCTGCAGCGCTCGTTCGTCGGCTGCGTCAGCAAGGTCGACCAGCGCGAGGCGCGCGAGGTCGGCGAGAAGGCGGTTCAATACGCGGTCCGCGGCCACGCCGACGGGTCGGTCGCGATCCGCCGCGTCGCCGATTACGCCGTCGACTATCCGCTGATCCCGCTCGAGTCGGTCGCCGGCAAGACGCGGGTGATGGAGGACCATTTGATCAACGACGCCGGCAACGACGTCACGCCGGCCTTCCACGACTATTTGCGTCCGTTACTCGGCGCCGACATGCCCGAGGTCGCGCGACTGCGTTCGGCGAAGGTGGAGAAGGCGAACGTCCTCGAAGGCGATGTGACCTGAGGATTGGCAGTAGGTGGTAGGCGAATAGCAAATAGCGAGTGGCCGCTCGCCATTCACCACTCGCAAACCTTGCCTACTGCCTTCCCTTGAGCCCGAGCCAGCGCAGCGCGTAGGGCGCCGTAAGGCCCTGGATGAGGACCGAGAAGGCCACCACGGCGAAGGCGAGGATGAGAATGTCTTCGCGGTGCGGCAGGCCGGCGGGCAACGACAGGGCGAGCGCGAGGGCGAGCGCGCCGCGCAAGCCGCCCCACCAGAGAAGATGCTGCTCTTTGAGCGGGACCGCCCAGCGCGAGCGCGAAAAAGCGAGGCAGATCGGATAGACGGCGACCGCGCGCCCAGCCAACGCGAGCCCGACGGCGATCGCCAGGGCCTGCCAGCCTTCGCGGGCGAAATCGACGGTCGCCATCGCCGAGCCGATCAGAAGGAACACCAGGGAGTTGGCGAGGAACGCGGCGAACTCCCAGAATGCGATGGCGAGTGTGCGGCCATGCGCGCTGAGGGCGAGGCCGAAGCCGGGCTTCGGCATCAGCACGCCGAGATTGCCCATGACGATTCCCGCAGCCACGGTCGCGAGCACGCCCGAGCCGTGGAATCGCTCGGCGAGAACGAACGAGCCGAAGGCGGCCAAGACGGTCAATGCCGTTTCGACGAGATGATCGTCGGAGGTGCCGGCGACGAGCACCGCGGCGAGGCCGACGACAATGCCGGTGACGAGCCCGCCGCCGGCGGTCTCGCCAAAAATCTTGGCGGCTTCGAGCGGTCCGACGCCGCTCCCAACATCGTGCGCGGCGAAGACAAGCACAAGCGTAAACAGAACCGCGGCCGCGCCGTCGTTGAACAGGCTTTCGGACTCGATGAGAAGCCTGAACCGTCCGGTCACGCCCGATTCGCGCAGAAGCGCAATCACCGAGATCGGGTCGGTGGCGGCGATGAGCGCGCCGAACGCGAGCGCGGACTCCAAGGGCCAGGTCAGCCACTGAACAAGGCCCCAGGCGACGAACCCGGCGGAAAGCGGGACGCCGATCACCGCGAGCGCGAGGATCGGAACGAGGTCGCGCCTGAGCTCCTTCCAGCGCAGGTTCAGCGCCGCCTCGAACAGCAGCGGCGGCAGGACGACGTCGAAGATGAGGTCGTGCGTCAGCGCCAGTCCCGCGTTGACGCGAAAGCCTGCGAGAGCCGCGCCCGCCAGCACGAGGCCGACGGTGTAAGGCAGCCGCAGGCGCCGCGCCGCGAGCGCCACGAGAATTGCGAGGCCGAGCAGACCGAGGGCGCGAATGAGGAGCTCGTCCATGCCGCCTGTTTAGCGGCGAGAGCGCCGAAGGGAAATCGCGCGGCGCTATTCCGCCGGCGTCAGCTGCTCACCTGCGCGCATGAAACGCTCGGGATCGACCGGCTCGCCGTCGACACGCACTTCGTAATGCAGATGCGGCCCGGTCGAGCGGCCGCTCGAACCGAGTCGGCCGAGGACGTCGCCCGCCGCGACCGTCTGGCCTTCCTCGACCAGGATTTCCGACATGTGCCCATAGCGCGTCGTCAGGCCTGCGCCGTGGTCGATCTCGACCATATCCCCGTAGCCGCCCATGGGGCCCGCGTGGACGACCCGGCCGGCGCCGGTCGCGCGGATCTCCGCCCCGTACGGCTGCAGGAGATCGACGCCCGTGTGGAGCGCCGGGCGGCCCAGAAACGGGTCGATGCGGTAGCCGAACGGCGAGGTGACGCTCGCCTCGCCCGCGAGCGGCTTGCGCAGGGGGACGAACGGCATCAGCGCCTGCAGGCGTTCTGCGAGCGAAACGTCGCGCTGAACCCGGGCCTCGGCCTGTTCGAACGCAGGCGCCTGCGGGTCGACGTCGACGGGGATGAGCGGCCCGCCGGCGTTCGCGAGCGGCTTCGGAACGGCGAGCTTATCCGGATCGAGGCCGGCTTCCGTCAGGATTGCGCCGTTGCGCGCCGAACCGCGAGCCCCCCGGCGGTCGATGGCGGCGAGCGCCTTGATCTGGCCGTTGTCGAGCCGGTCGAGCGAACGAACGACGAGATCGAGACGGGTCTTGGCGTCGAGATCCGGGTTCGCCGCGGCTTCCGCGAGGGTCGGCGCGAAGGCAGGCTCCGCACGCGTCGCGTCGAACGGATGCGGAGCGGCGGCCCTGGGCGCGAGGCTCGCGCCGGCCGGCGCATAGGCCCGCGCGGCGCCGCCGTCTTTCGCGTCCGCCGCGGACCCTTCGTCCGTTCTGCCGGGACCCAGGGTTTCGATGGCCCCGAGAGCGTCAGATCCGGGACGAGCGGCCGCCGTCGGAGCGGGGGACGACAATGCCGTCGTCTCGGCGGCGAGCGCCGCGAGGGCTGCGCCGCGCCGTTCGAGCCGCGCCTGACGCGCCGCGAGATCGCGTAACCTCTCTTCGATCGCGCTCTGATCGATGCGCCGTCGGTCCTCGTCCGGGTCGGGCACAGCGTGCGCCTCGGCCTGCCGATCCTTTCCGGTCGCGTCCTTCGCAATCTGGGCGACGACGGTGGGGAGGCGGGCGCGTAGGGCGATATCGGCCGCGCCGGCGAGGCCGAACGCCAGCGACAGAAGCGCGAGCGCGCCGAGGATCCACAAGGCGGCCGGCCTGACCGAGGCGGTGTGGATCGAATCGCCGCGGGAAATCGAGACGAAATAGTGGGTCGTCGGCAGCCCAAGCCGGCAGTCGCGTTCGCGTGAGGGCATCGATCGAGGCTCCGTCCCCCGAGAGCCGGGCGACCGCGCCGGAAATGAAAACGGATTAAGGTTAACGCCCGGTTGTAGCGTCTTTAGCCGCGCTCGTGAGCGCCCCGCGCAACGCGTCCGCGCGCGCCCGGAGAGCGCGGGGGATGTCGTCGCCGCGCTTCGGAGCTTTCCCTGTTCTTTGTTAGTCGACCTGTTCTTTCCCTGTTATGCGCGAATTGTTTCTCTGTTATGGGCGAATTATTTCCCTGTTATTTTCCCCCTCCGCACACATCGAAAGTTCCCGCAACGCTCTAGAATCCCTCATCTTTTTGGGATGCGGGCTGCCCGGTTTCAGGTCAATTTTCCCTGTTCTTTCCTTGTTACCAGGGAAAACGACCGCCAGAAGGCGCCTTCGATCGGCCGCCGCTCACAGCGCCTTCGCGGCGGCGAGGACCTCCTCCGCGTGCCCCGGCACCTTGACCTTGCGCCAGATTTTCGCGATCCGTCCCTTGCGGTCAATGAGAAAGGTCGAGCGCTCGACGCCGAAATATTTACGCCCGTACATGCTCTTTTCCTTCCACACGCCGTAGGCTTCGATCGCCGCTCGCTCGGGGTCGGCGGCCAGCGCGACGGCGAGGTCGTGCTTCTTCTTGAACTTGTCGTGGCTCGCCGCGCTGTCTGGCGAGACGCCGACGACCGCGGCCCCGGCGGCTTCGAATTTGGGCTTGAGGCCGCTGAACGCGATCGCCTCGGCGGTGCAGCCCGAGGTGTCGTCCTTCGGATAGAAATAGAGAACGACCGCCTTGCCTTTGAAGTCGGCAAGGCGCGCCTGGCCGCCGTCGTCGGTCGGCAGCGCGAAGTCGGGCGCGGGGTCGCCCACGTCAAGCTCGTTTGCCATGTCGCCCTCGTTTTGTCTCATTGTCGTTTCAATGCGGGCGCAGGAACCGTCGCGCCGCGGCGCCGAGAGTGGCCCGGCGCGCGGGGCGTTTCAAGCGGCGGGATCGTGGCTGGGGACGGCGGCAGCGCGGTCGACGCTGTCGAATCAGCGAACAAGGCGTCTAATGCCGTGTTGAGCCACGGAGGATTGTCCCGGATTGGTCGGTTGGTTTGACGTCGGAGCGCGCGCGCGCGCCCGGTCCGCCATGCGCGAAATGTGTGACAGCGCCGCAGGCCCCCGCCTTCCTGTGCGGCGCACGCGCGCACGCCGGACTGCGCGCGTTGTGGCGCGCGTGGCCGAAGCCGCAGCGGTCGTAGCGCTCCTCGCCGTTGTGGTGCTTGCGGCGTGCCTCGCCAACGGGCCGATCTATCTGGAGACGCTGCACGACAGGATCGCCTCGAGCCTGCAGGAGCGCGCCGGCGACCGCTACGCGATCGATCTTGGCCCGACCTACCTCATGCATGACTCGTGGGGCTTGGGCCTCGGCTTCCGCCGTCTGACCGTGCGCGACGCCGCCGGGCGGACGGTGCTGGCCGCGCCGGCCGGCAAGATCGGGCTCGACACGCTCGCCTTGTTGCTCGCGCAGGTGAAGGTTCGGCGCCTCGAACTGGACGGCCTCGACCTGCGCCTGAGGGTCGCGGCGGACGGCGCCTTGTCGATCGCGGTGTCGGGCGACGGGAGCGCCGCGCCGATCGCGCTGCCCGGCAGTGCCGCCGGCCTTGGAAGCTCCAACCTCGCGGCCCTGATCCACGGCGGCGCGGAGGCGATGGCGGGCGCGGGACAGGCGCTCGACCGGCTGACGCTCGCCAACGGACACTTCGAGGTCGACAACGAGGCGACGCATCGCACGGTGACCTACAAGGACTTCAACGTCGTCTTCGACCGATCCGGCGACGTGGCGATCGCCAGAGTCTCGGCGGTCGGGCCGTCAGGGTCGTGGACGATGGAGGCTGAGGCGAGCGACGGCGATGCGCCGACTTTGGCGATCGAGGCGCACGACGTGAGCCTGGCCGATCTCGAGGCGTTCAACAAGAAGCCGCCGCCGTTGTTCGCCGAGGGGCCGATCGGCTTCAAGTTCGACGGGCGCCTCAGGCCAGACCAAACCCTTCAAAGCCTGTCCGGGCGCTTCGCCATGGGCGCCGGGGAGGTGCGGCTCAACAATCCCGACGCGCTCCCGTTCCTCGTCGACGAGGCGTCGGGCCGAGTGGACTGGGACGACGCCGCAAAGCGGCTTCGCATCAGCAACCTGATCGTCCTTGCCGGCGAAACCCATCTGACCGCCGGCGGTTGGGTGGCGCCGCCCACCGATCCCGCCGGACCATGGGCCATGCGTCTTGAATCGGAGGACGCACGGTTCGGCCCCGAACGCCCGGGCGAGAAGCCGGTCGCGCTGAACTCGATCGTCGCCGATCTCCGCTACCTGCCGCTGGAATCGCGCTTCCTCGTCGACGAGTTCGCCGCCAAGGGGCCGACTTTCGACGGCGGCCTCAAGGCCGAGATCGCGTCGGACGGTCCAGGCGTGTCGCTCAAGCTCGACGTCAAGATCAATCCGAGCGTCATGCAGGATGTCGTCCGCCTGTGGCCGCAGTTCATCAATCCCGACGTGCGTGACTGGGCCTCGCACAATCTGCACGGCGGGCGGGTCGAGGGAACGATGGCGGCGAATTGGTCGGCCGCCGATCTCGACGCAATGGATCACAAGCGCGCTGTTCCGCGCGACAGCGTCCATGGGACGTTCTCGACTCGCGACGTCGGCGTCGATCTGCTCCCGGGCCTGCCGATGATGGTGTCGGAGCAAGGCTCGGGAACCTTCACTGGCCGCGACTTCACGGTCTCCGGCGACCGTGCGACGATGGCGCTGTCCCCGACACGACGCATCCAGGGCGACAATATCGTCTTCACCGTCCCCGATACGTCGCCGCGGCCGATCGTCGACGCGCAGGCGCAGGCCCATCTGTCAGGAACCGCCGACGCGCTCGCCGATCTGCTCGGCCGCGAGCCGCTGCGCAAGGAGGCGGGCCTGCAGATCGATCCGGCGACGATCAAGGGGCAGGCGGAGGGGGACCTCATTCTCGACCTCAAGCTCGGGAAAACCGCCAAGCCCGACGACACGCAGTTCCGCGCCACCGGCGCGCTCACCAACCTGACCATCGACAAATTCATCGGCGAGGAGAAGCTCGATCAGGGGAATTTCACCTTCGAGGCCGATCGCAACACCCTGAAGATGGCCGGCGACGGGCAAGTGTTCGGCGCGGCGGCCCATATGGACGTCGGCAGGGCGCCGGGAGAGGAAGGCTCGGCGACCGTGACATTGACGCTCGACCAGGCGGCGCGCGCCAAGCGTGGCTTCAATTTCGGCTGGCTGAATGGACCGTTGCCCGTCAAGCTCAAGGCGCCGCTGACCCGGACGAGCGCCGATGTCGAAATCGATCTCACCCAGGCCGGGATCGACAATCCCGTGCCCGGGGTCTCCAAGGCCGCGGGCAAGCCCGGCAAGGCGAGCTTCCAGGTCAAGCCCGCCCCTTTGGGCGCAACACTCGGCAGTCTCGCGATAGACTTCGGGACCGTCCTCATGCGCGGATCGGCCGATCTCAACATCGACGGCTCCATTCTGGCGGCGAAGATCACGCAGGCGCGCATTTCGGCGGGCGACGACTTGCACGTCGACGTCGTCAACAGCCCCAATGTCATCAAGGCGACCGTGCGCGGCTCGAGCCTCGACGCGCGGCCCTTCATCAAGTCGCTCACCGAGCAGGCCTCGCCCTCGCAGGCGGGGGAGAAGGATTTCGACGTCGACATGAAGATCGCGTCCGTGGCCGGGGCGAACAGACAGTCGATCGCCGGCCTCGAGCTCAACCTCTTGCGCCGGGATGGGAACGACCGTCTCACCATGTTGCGCGGGCGCGTCGGGCAGGGGAGCGTCAGCGCGAACCGGAGTGGCGAGGGGGATCTGCGTCTGGTTTCGACCGACGCCGGCGCCCTGGCCAAGTTCGCCGACCTCTACGCGCGGATGGAGGGCGGCGATGTCGATCTCGAATTGCAGATCGGCGGCAAATCGAGCGCCGGGGCCGCGACGGTGACGAACTTCGCCTTGCGCGACGAGCCGGCGTTCCGCCGCCTGGTGGCGGCGGCGCCTGCGGACGAAGCGGTCGACCCGACCCTTGTGCGCTTCCAGAAGATGACAGTCGTCTTCACACGATCTCCAGGGGCGCTCGAGATCAAGGACGCCGTCATCTACAATCCAACCATGGGGCTGACCACGTCGGGCGACATCGATTTCGTCGCCGGCACGATCGACGTCGGCGGCACCTTCGTGCCGGCCTATTCGGTCAACACCATCCTGACGAAGATTCCGGTCGTCGGCTTGCTGCTCGGCGGCGGACAGAACGAGGGCGTATTCGGCCTCACCTACCGCGTGCAGGGGTCCTTGAGCCGACCGGAGGTGACGGTCAATCCGCTCTCGGCGATAGCCCCCGGCATTTTGCGCAAAATCGTGGGCGTGATGGACAGAAGCGGCGCGCACGGCGGCGTTGCGCCGGGCGAGGCGGTCGCCGTTCCCGCCCCGGCGGCGCCCTCGGGCCGTTAGGCGCTGAATTGCGACGAGAGAGTGGCGGCGCGACTACGTACTATCCCGCATTGAGCGGCGGCGGTCGATTTGACAAACCTAGCGCGGCGGGAACGCCAGGTCACATTATGTTTCATGACAGCAAGGAAATGAAGGCCATTATGTTTCATGACAGCAAAGAAATGAAGGCCATTGCGCCGAGCCGGCCGGCGATCGGCGAGAATTCCGCGGCAGTGGCGATCGACGCCTTTTTCAGCATCGGCGTCGAGTCCATGGTTCTTTCCAGGAAGCTGCTCGACAACACGCAGAAACTGTGTCTCAGCGCCTTGACACACAAGGACGCCAAGGACGTCGGCCGGACCATGGCGGCGTTCGTTAACGCGTCCTATCGGGACATTTCGCAGAACGCCGAGGCCGTTCGCGGCATCTGGCAACGGTTTGTCCGCGATGTCCTCTCTCCGCCGGGTTCCGCCTGAACGGCGCGCGCACCTAAGCGAGGTCTCGCGGCGCCTTCCAGTCCGAGAACAATTGCAGTCCAGAAGAGCGGGCGCCGCCGAGACAAAAAACGAACATCGGTTTGTTCCGGATTTCGTCGGAGCAGCGCCGGGGCTCCATCCGAGCTTGCTGGGGAAGCGAACTCGGCAGGATCAAGCCCGGGTTGGAGAGGGGCTTGGCGCCCTCATTCTCCCTGATACTCCCTGGTAGCAGGCGGAAACAGGGAGAATTGGCGGTCTCCGGAGAGGTTTTTGCAGGAAAATTCGTTTTAATAACAATAGCTTGAGGAAAATTGGGGGTGCACGCGGAACAGGACGGTAACAGGGAGATGATTCCGCCATAACAGGGAGATGATTCGCCGTAACAGGGAGACAACAAGGGCAGGGACGCGCAAAACATGGAGATTGGGGCTCCGACGCGAGATGGGCCCTCAAATCCGGGTTCGAAGTCGCGGTTCGAGGCGGCATCAGAACGGCGTAAAACGTATTGATTCGTGTAGCTTGGCGTTCTTTGTTGTGACAGAGCTTTCATCACGAAGGACGCGAAGGCGCAGGAAAAGCGCCGGACGAGCGCATTCAATTTCCCCCCTTCTCGGCCAGCCTTCGCAACGAGGTGAAGTCATAGTTCCAGTCCGCCGCGCAACTCCATGAAAAGCGTTGCGAATAAGACTTGCGTGAATCCGATGGCTCGCGAGGAGGGAATGGGCGAAGCTCTCCACGTGACTTTGGGCTGGTCGCGGAGAAGGTGGCCGCGCAATTGACCCTTCACTCGCCGGCCGACGGGGTCGGAGCGCGACCGCGCCGGGCCGCGCGCGGCCGAGAAAGTGTTGCGAAAATACCACATCCTTTGGCAAAAAATCGGTCTTTAGCACATATGAATATTGCTTATACGCGGCACGTCATCGCTATAGAGCCGCGCGCCGTTTCCTGCCCCGTCTCAATCCGAAATCAAATTTATTGTGTCTTTGCAGGGACTTTTTTGAACCTTAGCGGACGCGCGACGGCGCCAGCCGATAGCTGCCAGAAATCAAGGCGAATTCGGCAAATTGATCGAGAATGGTTGCCGTTCCGGTTGACCAGCGATTCGCCTTCGTAGTTATAGCCGTTTTCCGGTAAGAGCCAAAAGACGCTGCACTTTCTGTTCGGGTCTCCGAGACGGTTCGGGCCGCTTTGGAGAAAGCTGCCGCCGCTGATGATCGCACCGTGTCCGCGATGGCTGCACGTTTGATTGAACGCGGTCTGAGGGAAGCCGGTTTCTTGAAATAACGCTGGGGTCCGTCGGCGAACAGCTGCCGGAGCTGGACTTAAGGCGTGGGAGCCAATTCGACTTTCCTCTCTCACTGCGAAAACAGGGGTTCGAGTCCCCCTTGGGAGCGTAAATAAAATCAATCGCTTAGTTCTAGTTGCAAACTATCCAGGACGGGCAAGATTGTTGACGGACTGCGCGACGAGGCGCTGTTCTGGGGCGTCGTCAAAGGCCAGCAAAGAACGCCGGATCGACTTCGACTTCCTCGACCAACCGCACTTTCACGCCGAGCTTGAGGTCCTTCAACAAAGCGCAGAGGGCTTCGCCGTCCACCAAGTCGATCGCCGGCGCGCCGTCTCGCGTGGCCTCCTTGCGCGCCTCCGCCGTGAAGCTGGCGGTCGTGATGACAAGCCCCTTATCCGCGCGCCCAACCATCGCGCCGCGAAAGTCCCGGACGACGCCCGCACCCACAGACCCCTTCCATCGCTTGGCTTGGAAAAGCACGTGGAATGAAACCAAATTGACCCGAAGCACGCCAATCCCGTCGATCCTCAGAACCGGATGCGCAGTCCAATGGTCGGGTCGACGTTCTGCGTGTACAAATGGCCGTAAGCAAAGCCTACCCAGACGTTTGACACCATCACGCCGCCGTAGAGGTCGACGCGTTTGATCGGCCTGTAGTCGATCAAAAACGAAACAGCGCCTTCGGGGGGGGGCCTAAACGGGGGGTAGAAATTTCTCGTTTCTAGATATAGTACCCAAATGAGAGACCCCATTTTAAAGTTCACACTCCACCGCAACCGTCCACTACAAAATTCAACGCTAAAAATCATATGCAAAACGAAAGGCCCCATTTTTCGCTTTTCAACAAATGTCAGCATCACTCCACTGCAAC
>Ga0074044_10000995_pt1 | contig 26007 bp, 21 predicted proteins | sample BogForMeECP23OM1_FD_94443 | JGI IMG/M metagenome (GOLD analysis project Ga0074044, IMG submission 94443) | Bog forest soil microbial communities from Calvert Island, British Columbia, Canada - Bog Forest MetaG ECP23OM1 | ecosystem: Environmental > Terrestrial > Soil > Wetlands ... | reverse complement strand
GCTGCTCGATTCCGGAACAACAACGACGGCCATTGCGCGCGCCCTGAAAGACATGGGGCAGCTCACCGTGATCACGAACGCGATCAACATCGCGGCCGAACTGGCGGGCACGCACATCGAAGTAATTCTGACCGGAGGCATGCTGCGCAAGAACTCGTTTTCTCTGGTCGGTCCTCTGGCCGAGCGGACCCTGCGCCAACTCAGCGCTGATATCCTGTTCCTCGGCGTCGATGGCTTCGACACCAAGGCTGGCCTTTTCACTCCGAATCTATTGGAGTCGGAAGTGAACCGGGCGATGGTCGAAATTGCCCGCAGGACAATCGCGGTTTGCGACTCCAGCAAGTTCGGGCGTCGCAGCCTGTGCAACATCATGCCGGTCACGACGGTGCATGAAGTAATTACCGACAAGCGGATCCCGAAATCGGACTTGCACGCGCTGAAAGAGGCCGGAGTAAAAGTCACGCTGGTGTGAGCGGAGTCAAAACAGAGCCAATGAAATCAACTGCAGTAACGGAGCAAGGCCAGCACACGCTGAGCGAGATCTTTTCCCAGCCCCAGTGCTGGAGCACGTGTCTCATAAAGCTGGCAACCAGCGCGGAACTTCGTGCGGCCGTTCAAATGGCACGGCCCGGAGCAGAGTGGATCTTTGTAGGCTGTGGAACGAGTTACTATCTTGCGCAGGCCGCCGCGGCGAGCTTCAACTATCTCAATCTGCCCGCGCGGGCCGTTCCGGCTTCGGATCTTCTCATGTATCCTGGACTAACTCTGCACGCCGGACGGGACTATGTTCCAGTTGTGGTTTCACGCTCCGGCCGCACCTCGGAGGCAGTCCGCGCCGCCCAGATGTTGGAGAAAGATCACAATCTTCGCACCATCGCCATCACCTGTGCCGATGGCCAGCCGCTGGAGCCCGCATGCAGCGTCACGTTGAATCTTCTCGACGCCGACGAACAGAGCACGGTTATGACTCGATCGTTTACATCTATGCTGCTGGCGCTGCAATACCTTGCAGCCATGATTTCGGGTAATGAAGTTTTCCGGCGCGCATTGCTCGAGCTCCCGCAACAAGTCGAACCCCTTATGAAAGACATTCCGCAGCGGCTGCGGTTGTTTGTCGAGTCTCGCAGTTTTTCGGATTTTGTCTTTCTGGCGCAGGGCCCGCTGTTCGGCATCGCCTCGGAGTGCATGTTGAAGGTAACCGAATCATCGTGCTCCTATGCCCAGGTATTTCACTCTCTGGAGTTCCGTCACGGTCCGAAATCGGTCGCAGGTCCGCAAGTGCTGATCACGTTCGTTATGTCGGAAACTTCTTACGACGCGGAAGTCGAATTGCTCGAAGAAATGAAAGCTCTCGACGCGGCCACCATGGTGATTGCGAATCGCGTCGATAACCGGGCTCAGCGCGCCTCTGACTTCGCCATCGAACTTGGCCTCCAGTCGCCCGAGTACGCGCGCCCCGCAGCTTTTGCGATTTGGGGTCAATTGTACGGGGTTTACTACGGGCTCAAGAAGGGTCTCAATCCCGACTCGCCGAAAAACCTGACGCGCGTGGTCGAACTCACGGACGGCCGCTAGAACCAGCAGTTAGTAACTGGCAGTAAGCCAACAAAGCCTGTTCCATGTCGAAGCTTGATATCACGATCGCCGGGGAGATCAATCTTGACCTCATCCTCTACGGTCTGCCCGAGCAAATGCCGACGGAGCGCGAACTGCTGGCCACGGGCTTTGCCATCACGTTAGGGAGTTCCTCGGCCATCCTGGCGCATAATCTCGCCGCTCTGGGCAGCCGCGTGGGCTTCGTCACCAAGGTCGGCGACGATTCGTTCGGAGCCCTCGCGGTGGAACGACTGCGTGAACGCGGTGTGGACCTTGCGGGCATCGCATATGGCGCGAAGTCCGGCGTAACGCTCATTCTGCCTCACGGACCCGCGCGCCACATCCTGACGTATCCGGGCACAATTTCCGAACTGCGCTTCGAGGATCTCGACCTTGATTATCTGGCATCGGCGCGTCACTTTCATATGTCGTCGCTGTTTCTGCAGCGCGAACTGTTGCCACGTGTGCCAGAACTTTTTCGGCGGATGAAGTCCGCCGGCCTGACCACCTCGCTCGACACCAACGATGATCCCGAAGACCGCTGGGACAGCTTCCTTGAGATCCTGCCTTACGTAGACATCCTGCTGCCGAATGAACACGAAGCGATGAAGATGTCCCGGGCTGACGACTTGGAAAGCGCGCTTTCACGGTTGGCACAAATGGTGGAAACCATCGTGGTCAAAATGGGCGCCAGCGGAGCCGTTGCTATTCGGGACGGGCGCCGATTCAGCGCACCCGCCGTGCCGGTAACGGTCATCGATCCAATTGGCGCAGGAGACAGCTTCGACGCCGGCTTCCTCCACCAATTTCTCCGCGGGGCGGATCTCACGACGTGCCTGGCCTACGGAAACCTGTGCGGAGCATTCTCCACCACCGACTGTGGGGGCACGGAGGCGTTTCGCGACACAGCCCGAATGCAAGAATTTCTCCGATAACCGCACGCAAATCTAAAGCGTGGGGTGGAATCCTCCACCCCGCGCCATATTCGACGTTGGATCCGGGACTTAAACCAAGCCCTGGTCCAACATCGCATTCGCCACCTTAAGGAAGCCGGCGATATTTGCTCCATTCACCAAATTGCCCGGAGTCCCGTAGGTCTCCGCGGTCTCGTAGCAATTGCGGTGGATGGCGATCATGATCTGGTGCAGCCGGTTATCTACCTCATCACGCGACCACGTCAGACGCATGCTGTCCTGCGCCATCTCCAGCCCCGAGGTCGCTACACCACCCGCGTTCGCAGCCTTGGCCGGGCCATAGAGGATTTTGGCATCCAGGAACATCCTGGTCGCATCCAGCGTGCTCGGCATGTTCGCGCCTTCGGCCACCAGTTTGACGCCGTTCATAATGAGATTTGCCGCATCTTTGGCATTGATCTCGTTCTGCGTGGCGCCGGGGAAAGCGCAATCGGCTCTAATATTCCAGAGTGGATTGTGATCGAGCGTGGTCTCGGTGGGCATGAAGATTGCTTGCTTGAAGTGGTCGGCGTACTTGCGGATGCGCCCACGATAAACGTTCTTCAGCTCCATGACCCACGCCAGCTTTTCGCGGTTGATTCCATCCGGATCGTAGATCGCGCCGTCGGAATCGGACAACGTGATCGGCTTGGCGCCGAAATCGAGCAGCTTTTCCACCGTGTACTGAGAGACATTGCCGCTGCCTGAGACCAGGCACAGCTTGCCCTCGAGCGAGTCCTTGCGGCTCTTCAGCATTTCAGCGGCGAAGTAAACGCAGCCATATCCCGTGGCTTCCGGACGGATGAGTGAGCCTCCCCAACTCAGCCCTTTGCCGGTAAGCACACCGGTGAACTTATTGGCCAGGCGCTTGTATTGGCCGAACAGAAAACCGATCTCCCGTCCGCCCACCCCAATGTCGCCTGCGGGAACGTCAGTGTCTGCTCCAATGTGCCGCCACAGCTCAGTCATGAAGCTTTGGCAGAAACGCATGACTTCGTTGTCGCTCTTACCTTTCGGATCGAAATCCGATCCGCCCTTGCCGCCGCCCATGGGCAGCGTGGTCAGTGAATTCTTGAACACCTGCTCGAAGGCCAGGAATTTCAGGATTCCCAGGTTGACCGAGGGATGGAAGCGCAGGCCTCCTTTATAAGGCCCGATGGCGCTGTTCATCTCGATGCGGAATCCGCGATTGACCTGCACATTGCCCTGATCGTCAAGCCAGGGCACACGGAACATAAGCACCCGCTCCGGCTCTACGATGCGCTCCAGAAGCCGGGCTGCCCGGAATTCCGGATGCTTCGCCAGCGCCGGACGCAGTGAGTCAAATACTTCCTGCACCGCCTGATGGAACTCCGGCTCCGCCGGGTTCTTCATTTTCACTACGTTGAGTACATCTTCAATATCGCCCGGAACCTTGATTTCGGGCAGCGTCATAATGCCAGGCATATAAGTACCCTCCATGAAAAAGATTTTTTACGACATTAGGGATAACTGCGATTTGAAAATGGGGTTGTGGCAGACAGCAATCAGGATCTGCCGGATCCGTCCACTGCCTCGACGTGCGGCAATTGGATACCCGGCCAGTGGATGGTTTTCTACGGCTCTCCGTTGGCGCCTGCAGTATGGTGGGCGTAGCGGGATGGTGAGATCTTGACTCGCGGACCGTGTATAGTTCGGGCACTTTACGCACGGGGTCAAGACTCGCGAGAAACAGGCTGAAAATCATGCCCACCTGCACTCTTTTCGAAACCGCCCGAACGCATAATTACACGCTTCCGCGCATTTCTTGGCGGTGACTGTGACTACCTGGCAAGGTGAGAATTGTCACATCCCTCCGCCATAACGGAAGACCACATTGGGAGACCACATGGAGGGAACGCTGGGCATTGGTGTCCCCAAGGGACTGCTCGATCCGGACTGAAGATATTGACGTCGTGACTGGCGTCACATCACTAACGGCAACCTAAGAGGATAATTTGATTAGAAAGCTGGGACTCGCCGTTGCCCCGGGGAAAGGGGGGAGAATATGAAAAGCGAAACGTTGGGAAGGGATGCGGTAATGATGCTCAGCCACAGGTTCGTCCGCCATATTGAGGACCGTTCTGACGCCCTGGCCAGCAGTCTCCTGCACAAGGTGCAACGGTCCGACCGCACCGAAGCCTTCCGCAAAATTCCAGAGGAAGAACTTACGCAGCGGGTATACGAAATCTATCGCCACCTGGGTGAGTGGTTGCTCGACAAGAGTGAAGCCGATATCGAGCAACGCTATACGCAAATCGGAGCGCGCCGTGCCGAGCAGGGTGTCCCCCTGAGCCAGGTGATCTGGGCAATCATTTTGACGAAGGACAATCTCTGGGAGTTCATCCTCGATGACTCATATCCAGATCGCCCGATAGAGATCTTCGGCAAGCAGGAGTTGTTGCAGTTGCTTGACCAGTTCTTTGAACGGGCAATTTACTCGGCCGCCGTGGGCTATGAATGGGCCATGGAGAAGGCCGCCAGAGCGGAAAGCAGGATGCGAAAAGCCGGATAGTGAGTAGGCTGCGCAAGTGCAACCGGGATACTAGGAGCCGAACTCAATGCCCTTTTTCTCGCGTCCCAGAGCCACGACCATAGCGGCCAAAGTGAAAACCACAACTGCCGTCAGAGCCATGGCGTTGGCATAGCTGGTGTGCTCGGCGAGAATCGCCTCGATGTAAGCGACCGAGCCGGCCAGGAGCACACCACATTGGTAAGCGAACCCGGGAAGAAATCCGCGCACCGAGTCCGGCGATAATTCCGCGAGGTGCGCCGGAATGATTCCCCACGCGCCCTGCACCATAAACTGGATCAGAAAGGCTCCCACCACCAGCACGGCCAGAGACGGGGCGTAGGCCCACAGCGGCACTACTGCCATCGCACAGACCAGCGCGCTAATCATCGCCCGCCGGCGTCCGAAGCGATCGGAGAACAATCCAAACAGCGTGCCCCCGCAGATCGCTCCCACCATCGAGATCGCGGTAATCGCCGCGCGCTGGTGCACACCGATGCCCCACTGGCGCTGCAGGAAGGTTGGGAACATGTCCTGCGTGCCGTGCGAGACAAAGCTCATCATCATCATCAAGAGCGTCAAGTAGAGGAACAATTTCCAGTGGGAAACGATCTCGCGGCCCAGGTTGCTCCAGTTAGTGTGACGAGTCTTCCGCCACACCTCCGATTCTTTCACCTTGAAGCGGACGAAAAGTCCCAGCAGCGCGGGCGCTCCTCCAATGAAAAACATCGGTCGCCAGCCCCAGCGCGGGAAAACAGTGTAAAAACAGATTGCCGCCAGAAGGTAGCCCAGAGCGTATCCCTGCTGCAGCAGCCCGGAAAGGAACCCGCGCAGTTTCGGTGGAACCTTTTCCATGGCGAGCGAGGCACCCACGCCCCACTCTCCGCCCATGCCGATTCCGAACAAGGCGCGCAGCACCAGAAAACTCGTGAAGCTATGAGCGAAGCCAGTAGCCACCTCGACTAGGGAGTAGAAGACGAGGTCGATCATCAGGGGAATTCGGCGCCCGTAGCGATCGGCCATCAATCCAAAGATGAACGCGCCCAGCGGACGGAACGCCAGCGTGAGCGTAAGGGAAAAAGCAATTTCCTTGTCGGACCGGTGAAACTCCTTCGCGATTGCCGTCAGAGAGAGAACAACCAGGAAAAAATCGAACGCGTCAAGTGTCCATCCGAGGAAGCCGGCGAAAAGGGCGGCACCGTGCCCATCTTTCGTCGTCAAGATCGTCGTCGGAGTCGTGTAGTCCTCAGGCAGGGGCGCTTCTCCTTTACGCCGGCAAATACTATACAACGAATTCGCCAACGGCAAAGGCCGCGGTCCGCGAAGAGACGGGAGCTTGCCCCGTCTCTACGCGGCGGGGATTGCAGCTAGCTCGCGAGAACTACTTTGGTCTTGCTTTGCTTAGAGTCCGAGATACGCCCGCCTCACTTCATCCATTCTTGCGACCTCATCCGACTTGCCACGGATGCTGATTCGACCTTCGGCAAACACGTAGGTGTAGTCGCTGATCGCCAACGCGAGATGCACATTCTGTTCCACCAGGACGATGGTGAGCCCCTGTTTCCGCAGGGCGCCCAAAGTCAGGAAGAGTTGTTGCGCCAGAACCGGGGCCAGGCCGAGCGAGAGTTCGTCGATCATCAGCACTTCCGGCTCCTGCATCAAGCCGCGGCCCATGGCCAGCATCTGCTGCTCTCCGCCGGAGAGAGTGGAAGACTTCTGCTGGCGGCGTTCTTTCAGGCGCGGAAACAGTGTATAGACGCGTTCCAGGTTCTGTTTCTCTTGCTTGCGCGCGCGCTTCGAGTACCCGCCCATCTCCAGGTTCTCTTCAACTGACATATCCGGAAAAAGCTGTCGGCCCTCCGGGACCAGCACCAGCCCGCGATTTGCTTTGGCATGAGGCGAAAGCCGTGTAACGTCTTCTCCGTGTAACAGTACGCGGCCTTTCCAGGTACGCAAACTGCCCATGATCGTTCGCAGACTGGTGGTCTTGCCGGCGCCATTCGTTCCGATGATCGTGGTTAACTTACCGCGCGCAACCTCGAGCGAAATGCCCCACAGGACCTGCACTTCGCCGTAGCCAGATTCGAGGTTCTCCAGTTGAAGGGCTAGGTCCATTAATCCGTCCTCGTTAATTTGTCAACGATATCGGGAAAGCCCAGGTAGGCTTCGACGACATCGGGATTGTGGACAACCTCATCGGGCTGGCCTTCTGCCAGCTTGCGGCCAAGATTCAGCACCACGATGCGATCGGAAAGACTCATGATCGCCTGCATCAGGTGCTCGATCATGAGCACCGAGACCCCGCTGTCACGGATGGTGCGAACCAGTTCGATCATGGTCGCAACTTCGGTGGGATTCAGCCCCGCCAGCACTTCGTCCAGCAACAGGAGTTTGGGTTTCGCCGCCAGTGCCCGCGCTACTTCCAAGCGTTTCTTGCCGGCGATGGTCAGCGAGCGCGCCACCGTGTCGGCGCGGTCTCCCAATCCAACCCGTTGCAGCACTTCGGAAGCTACTTTGCGTGCGGCGGCCTTATCGAGATATTCACGACCGAAACAAGCCCCCACCGTGACGTTCTCCAGCACGGTAAGGTCGTTCAGCGGCTTCACGATCTGATGGGTACGGGCCAAGCCGAGGTGCACCACCTTGTCCGGCGAATAGCCAGTAATGTCTTCTCCCGCAAAAGTGATGCTTCCCTGATCGGCCTTGTAAACCCCATTCACGACATTGAACAAGGTTGTCTTCCCGGCGCCGTTAGGACCGATCAGGCCCATGATCTCACCCTCAGCGATGCTGAAACTGACGTCGGAAACCGCTACCAGCCCGCCGAAATGCTTGCTAACGCCGCGTACTTCCAGGAGGCTGTTCATTCGATCACCTTGCGCGCGCGCGGCACCAGACGATATACCCAGCCAATCAAGCCGCCCGGCGCGAACAACACCACCATGAGCAGCAGCCCGCCGGCGATCACCAGGTGAAAGTTGGAAAGGACGGGAGAAGTCAGCAAGTAGGAGCGGAGTTTTTCATAGAGTGTCCCGCCCAGAGCCGCGCCGATGACTGAGCCTTGTCCGCCGAGCATCAGCATTACGATGCCTTCCAGCGACAGCATGTACTCGAAGGCGATCGAGGGATCGATCATTCCGTTCTTGAAAAACATCAGCGCGCCGGCGACCGCGGGAAGGAATGCGGACACGCTGTAGATGATCGCCTTATACATGGTGGCGTTTACGCCCAGCACCACAGCCGCATCCTCGTCCTCGCGAATAGCGAACAGGCCCAGTCCAAACTTGGAATTCTTAATGACCAGGCTCACGATCATCGAGAGGGCCATGACCGCAATGATCAGGAAGTAGGTGATCCAGAGCGCGCGCCTGGCGCCGCCCAGCGACTGGTAGGAGTTAAATGACAGGTACATACCCGTCGATCTGCCCCAGGGATCGAAGTTGGAAACGAACGCCTGAACGGCTTGCAGAATACCAATGGTGGCCAGAGCAAAATAGGCCCCGCGCAAGCGCAGAATCGCCAATCCGAACAAGAACGCGCAGAGACTCACCACCACACCGGCCACCAGCGCCGACAGCACCAGGTTCCACGCGCGCACCGTCGTCAGATAAAGTCCCACGTAACCGCCCAGTCCGTAAAAGACTATGTGGCCGAAGTTCACGTAGCCGGTGTAGCCGATCATCAGATTCAAGTTGCTGGCCAGGATGATGGCGATGGCGACGAGGATAAGGTCTTCACGCAAGGAAACGTTGTTGCCGTGCAGCGGCGCGTAGATGAACCCGGCGGCGATGAGCAGAATGATCCAGAAGAAGGGCCGGCGCAGGATCATGCCGTCGCCCTCTTCCCGAAGATGCCCTGCGGGAACGCGACCAGGACTACCACAAACAGCCCAAACTCGATCAGCGGAATCCAGCTGACGGCGATGAACGGCGTGACCACTCCCTCCAGTAAACCCAGGAGGATGCCCGCGACCAAAGCTCCGAACGGCTTGCCCAGTCCCGCCAGAATGGTCACCACAAAACTTTTCAACTGGTACACCCCGCCGGAAAGAATGGTGAAGGGAAACAAGGTGGAGACCAATGCTCCGGAGGTACATGCCAGAGCGATGCCGATCGCGAACGCGATACTCAGCACTGCGGTCGAGGAGATGCCCATCAACTCGGCGGCTTCGCGGTTATCGGCCACCGCGCGGATGGCTTTACCCGTACGCGTCTGATAAAGGAACAATTGCAGCGCCAGGGCGATGACCACCGCGGAAATGGCGGCAGCGATGTGGTTCCCGGTGAAAGTGTAGGCTCCGAGGGTGATGCCGGGCAGCACGAAGTTAACGTTGTACGGACTGGTGCTCCACACCGCTGTGCCGATGCCGATGACCATCATGTTCACGGCGAACGTGGAGAGCAGGCTCATCAACATGGAGCGGCCCACCACCCAGTGCACTGCCATCCAGTAGACAATAAATCCCAGCAGCAAGCCGATCCCGATCGTGGGCAGCAACAGCAGATAAGCGTTGATCCCCGTGGCGGCGAACAGCAGATACATGCAGAACATGCCCAGCGCGATCATGGCGCCGTGGGTAAGATTGATGACATCCATCACTCCCCAAATCAGACTCAAGCCCATCGCCGCGAGTCCGTAGACCGCTCCGACGAGCACGCCGTCGATCATGGAAGCTAGGACGCCCGACATACCTGACCCTCCGCGTTCATCCTTGTAGCGCCGGCATCCTGCCGGCTGTTGCGGGGGCATCCTGCCCTCGCAGGTGGGGACGGGGACGCCCCCACGACAGCCGCCGGGACGGCGGCGCTACGTCATTCTGCATCTGCTTGGGCGCAAAACAGATTCCTCGCTTCGCGCCGGATAACAATCGCCGCAAACAATTTACGACGAATTAAGTAAATCGCCCTCAATGGATCGGTTACATCAGGTTAGCGCTCTTGCCTGCCAGTGGCCACACAACTTCTTTTACGAGTTTGCCGGACTTGTCCTTCTGCCATTGCGCCAGAACCATGGAATGGCCGACCTGCAAGCCGTGTTCGCTGGCGGTGGTCGAGAATTTGGTCCGCCCGTAGAAGGTAGTCACATCGGTGGCGTTCAGCGCCAGCGCCACCTTGGCCGAGTCAATCCCGCCCGCCTGTTCAATGGCGCGCTGCAGAATCAGCCCGCACCCGTAGCCACCCGCAGACTCGTAGCTGGGCGGCGCATTGTATTTCGCGGTATATGCCTTGGCAAAATCGGTGCCGCTCGGCCCGTACTGCGCCTTAAACGCCGACTGCGGTTCCCACTGTGACGGTACCATGACGCCCAGCGCCGCATCGCCCAGTTCGACCCACTGCGAGCTGTCTGGTGCCACCAGCAACGTCAGCATCTTCAGAGGGACCTTGTGGCCGTAGAGCTGCCGGGCCAGCGTCGACCCGTCGGCATAGTGACCCCCGCCAAGAAGCACGGTCGCCTTCGACGCAATCACCTTATCGATGATGGCGCTGAAGTCGGTGGTATTGGGAGCATAGGCTTCCGTGAACACTACGTTGAACCCAAGCTCCTGCGCATAGGCCTTGGCCGGGGTCACGACGGCTACCGGGAACGCGGAGTCCTCGTAGACGAAGGCGACCGTGGCTTTGGGGTCGTTGGTCTTCAAGGCGTCGAGCGCCACCTTGAGATATTCAGGAGCGGGCGCGAACATCTGGAACAGGTACTGGTTGCCCAGAGTGTAGGTCTTGGGTTCAGCGGCGCCGGTGGTGAGCATGATCTTGCCATACTGCTCCGTGACTACCGACGCGGTGGCGGTAAGCGGAGACGAGTAGGGACTGAAGAGGAAGTCGGCCTTGTCCTCCAGGATCATGCGGCTATAGAGCTGCTGCACACGCTTGGAGTTGGATTCGTCGTCGTAGCTGGCGAACTGTATTTTGTAGCTCTTGCCGCCGGCCTTGATGCCGCCGGCATTGTTTACCTGGTCGCGCCACAGTTCAAACCCGCGGTATTGCTCCAGGGAATCGACGTTCAGGGCACCAGTTTTGGAAACGGTGAATCCGATGGTGATTGGTTGTTGAGCGAATCCCGGGATAACTAAAAGAATCAGAACAACTGCGAGTAGAGTCAGTTGCTTCACAATCCACCTCGTCATTAAGACGTTTTCAAACCGCATCGCTAACCGGTATCTTGAAGGCACGCAGGACCAAGCCGAGGTTATCTCCCTTGCGGGAGTTCATGCCGAACCGCGCCGTCGGCTAGATGTAGCACGCACGGAGAAAGAAGTTTGCGACCGGGGTCACGGTTGCCTGTGACCGGGGTCACAAGGGACCATGAGGGGCCACTCCGACGCTTGTTGTCGAGCCTCGTCAGGTCGCGGAAGCGGGCAGAATCGTCCCCCGGCAACTTCCCAGCCCGATGCGCCGGAATCCGTCACGCTCGCAGAATCCCTGGAGGAAGATTTCGTCTCCATCTTCCAGAAATTGTCTCTGCTCTCCCGTCGGCAGCGTAACCGGGTCCTTGCCGCGTGAAGTCAGTTCCAGCAGGCATCCGCGCCCGTTCTTGTCTGCGCCCGACACCGTTCCGCTGGCCAGCAAATCGCCGGCGCGCAGATTACAGCCATTGCTCGCGTGATGCGTGAGCATCTGCGCCATGGTCCAGTACATGTCGTGAAAATTGCTTCGACCCAAAACCACAGGAGCGATGCCGGCTTCCCGCATCCGCGCCGACAAAAGAGAGACTTCCAGCCACAAGTCGAGACCGCCCTGATCCTGATCGCTCTGGCTGAAAAGGTAAGGCAATGGCGCCGGGTCGCCTTCCGCGCGCGCAAAGGCGGCCGTGCGAAACGGAGCCAGTGCTTCCATCGTCACCACCCACGGCGAGAGTGAAGTCGCAAAACTCTTCCCCAGGAAAGGTCCGAGGGGCTGGTACTCCCACGCCTGAATGTCTCGTGCCGACCAGTCATTCACCAGGCAGATTCCGAAAATATGTTCTTCAGCTTCGCCGATGGGAATGGTTTCTCCCAAGGTATTTCCTTCACTCACAAAAAAGCCGAGTTCCAGTTCGTAATCCAACGCTCGGGTCGGCCCGAACTTCGGGTCGCTGCTTTGGTCAGCCTCGCCATCGCGCGTCTGGCCGCAGGGGCGCCGAACCGGCGTCCCCGTCGGCACCAGTGACGACCCCCGCCCGTGATAGCCAATGGGAATGTACTTGTAATTTGGCAGCAGCGGATTGTCGGGGCGGAACAGCTTCCCTACGTTAGTGGCGTGGAAAATCGAAGCGTAGAAGTCCGTGTAGTCGCCAATGACCGCGGGCAGAAGCATCTCAACATCGGCCTGCGCGACAAGATGGCTCGCAGCGGTCCCCTGATCCGAGGCAGGCGCGTCCTGCCGCAAAACCGCATGAAGACGCCGGCGCAAAGCACGCCGGGGACCGGTTCCGCGCGCCATTAACGGATTCAGCGAATCGGACGCACAGGCATTCACCGCAAATCGCAGCCTGTCATCCGCCAGATAGCAAGAACCCAGCAAGCCGGCGACGTCAAGAATGCGGTCTCCAATCGCAACTCCCACTCTCGCTTTGGCAAATGCATCGCGTCGTCGAAAAACGCCGAAGGGCAAATTCTGAATGGGAAAATCGGAGCCGGCAACGTTGGCCGATTCCACCCAACTTTGCACTTTGGAATCGTGGGTTTCGTCGAGAACGGGTTTCATGGCTGATGTTTCATAACAGACTTTTTATAACAGGCGCAGAGACCGCAAGTCGTCGATGGGCTCCGTAAACGAGCATGAGCCAAACGAAATCGCGAAGCCCCGGCGTGCGCCGGCGATTTCGTCCCGGCTGAGTCGATGCTGGCGCCAGCCGACTCCATCCAAAGCAAACTGGAACGCCTGACTCGATTGCTCCGCGAGCAACTGGACAGCGAGCTCCCTTTCCATTCCTGCGCGTAAAAACGCCGCTGCCAGAAAAACATTTATGAAACCGTGCATGATCCCCGACGGGCTCTCGGGTTGATAGGTGAACCGGTGCACTGAGCGCAGCGGATGGTGCAGTCCAGCCGTAGCCTTGAAGGGCACATTTGCCGCCGCACACAAGCGAATGAATTCGATCACGCTCTCGGGAGCGGGAAACTTGTCAGCCGTCTCGCCGCCTGTCCGGATCTTGGCCCTTCGTCCGCAAGCGGCCACTGCCGCAATGCACTCGCCGCAACTGAACAGCGGAACCTCGAAATAGGCCACGAGTTCTGCCGGGATGATTCCCGAAAGTCGCGTGATCTCCTCAGCACTCGCAGCCTTCAGCTCAACCGCCTCGACGACAGCCCTCAGGCTGGAACTGGAGTTCGTCATCCGACCATTGAATTCACGAATGTGAGCGACATCCGCAACCACATCGGAACCCAGCAGAACAGACAGACGCCAGTTCGTGAAGCTGGTTCCCTGCGTTGAAGTTGGTAATCCCGCAGACGCTTCTTCAAACTCGCCCAGCCGCGCGACCGGAACGATAAAACGCCCGAGAATCCAGTTCCACTCCGACCGCGAATATGCGTCGTAGTTAGTCACGGCCGGCATCATGGCCAGCGAGGCAGGAGGAAATAAGCCCGCATAGTCGATCAGGTCGCGCAGCAAGACATCGGCGGCAGCCACCGCGTCCGCGGAACTTGACACCGTTTGGGAAGCTTGCAAATTCATCACCTTATCTTCTTCGCATCTTGCTGTCCCTACGCCTTGAACTTCTTCCGCAATCCCTGCCAGCACTCGAAGTACTGATGATCGAGCTGCGAAGTTTCCAGCGCAAATTTCGTCGGCTGGCACACGAAGCGAGTCTCGAACATGAACGCCATGGTGTCGCCCAGAAAAACCGGCTTCAGATCCGCGTTGCTCGCTTTCTCAAACGTTTCCGCGTCGGGCCCGTGACCCGCCATGCAATTGTGCAGGCTGGCGCCACCCGGCACGAATCCTTCCGCCTTGGCGTCATATTCCCCGTGGATCAGCCCCATGAACTCGTTCATAAAATTTCGATGAAACCACGGTGGACGAAACGTATGCTCGGACACCATCCATCGCGGCGGAAAAATTACGAAGTCAACATTGGCGGTTCCCGGAATTTCAGAAGGCGAAGTCAGCACCGTGTAAATCGACGGGTCGGGGTGGTCGAAGCTCACCGTGTTAATGCAATTGAAGTTCGCCAGATCGTATTTATAGGGCACGTAGTTCCCATGCCACGCGACCACGTTCAGCGGCGAGTGATCGATTGCCGCCGCCCAGAGTCTTCCCTGGAACTTGGCCACAATCCGGTAATCGCCTTCTCGATCTTCAAACGCCGCTGTCGGCGTCAGGAAGTCGCGTGGGTTCGCCAATCCATTCGCGCCAATTGGTCCCAGATCCGGCAGACGAAATAGCGCGCCGTAATTCTCGCAGATATAACCGCGCGCTTCTTTCTCCAGAAGTTCGACGCGCAGACGAATTCCCCGTTGAATCACTGCAATCTCTCCGGGACCGGCTTCGAGAATTCCCATCTCCGTGCGCAACAGTAGCCGTCCCGTTTGCGGCACGATCAGCATCTCTCCGTCGGCGTTGTAGAAAAAACGATCCGTCATCGAGGCGTTGGCGACGTAGATGTGAATCGCAACGCCCGCGTGGGTGTGGGTGTTGCCATTGCCCGCCATGGTGATCAGGCCATCGATGAAGTCGGTGCGCTGTGAAGAAGCGGGAATCGGAATTGGCGTCCAACGCAACTGATTCGGCGGCGTCGGCACCTCGTCAAACGGCGCGCTTCGCAGTTTTCCCGGGCTGATAGGTTCGAATGGGTTGTGCGCCACCGACGGACGCATCCGGTAAAGCCACGTCCTGCGATTAACGCCCCGCGGAGCGGTGAATGCCGTGCCGCTCAGTTGTTCCGCGTACAACCCATGCGCCACTCTCTGAGGAGAATTCTGTCCCCGCGGCAGCACACCTTCCACTGCCTCGCTCGTGAACTCGTTGCCGAATCCCGACTGGTAACGCAACGATGCCTTCCCTGGGCTCTTCGTCTTGGTCCTTGCGTTCGCAGTTTTTGCACTTGCGTTAGGCATGTCTACAGATTCCCTCGTCGCGCCTGCTCCATCTCGATCGATTCAAACAACGCCTTGAAATTTCCTTTGCCAAATCCGCGGCTGCCCTTGCGCTGGATAACCTCGAAAAACACGGTAGGACGATCCTCCACCGGCTTCGAGAAAATCTGCAGCAAGTAGCCTTCTTCGTCGCGGTCCACAAGTATACCCAGCGAGCGCAACTCGGCCAGCGATTCCTCCACTGGCCCCACCCGCGACGGCAGCAGGTCATAATACGCGTCGGGAACCCGCAGAAAATCGAGCCCGTTGCGCTGCAGTTTGCCTACCGTATACATGACATCCTTGCACTGCAGCGCGATGTGCTGCGCTCCAGCTCCTCCGTATGCCTCGATGTATTCCTGAATCTGGCTCTTGTTACGCGCGGGGGCAGGTTCATTGATTGGAAACTTCACCGAATGCGAATCGTCCGACATCACAATGCTCATCAACGCGCTGTACTCGGTCGAAATATCCTTGTCATCGAACGTGATGTAACGATGGAACCCGAAGACGCGCGTGTAGTAATCCGCCCAGTACTGCATCTTGCCGAGCTCCACATTCCCCACAATGTGGTCAATGCGCAGAATGCCGCAGTCGTCCCCCGCCAGCGGAGCCGCCGTGTACCCGGGCAGAAATGGCCCTTCGTAATTCTTAAATGAAATCAGCGAGTGGATCGTATCGCCATAGGTGTGCACCGCACCGCGGCGAATGGCGCCGTGTTCGTCCTCGATGTCATGCGGTTCCTTGGCCGGCTGAGCTCCCCGGCGCACTGCTTCCTCAAAGGCCTCGTCCGCGTTGTCCACTTCCAACGCGATATCGCGCACGCCATCGCCGTGCTTTCGGATATGTTCCGCCGCCGGATCTTCGGGCGTCATGGGCGTAGTTAGAACGAAGTTCGCCTTGCCCTGACTCAGCGCGTAAGACGTCCGCTGACGCTGGCCCGTTTCCAGTCCGCTGTAAGCAACCTGCGAAAACCCGAAGCCCTTGCGATAGAAGTACGCGGCCTGTCGTGCATTGCCGACCCAGAATTCGACATGATGAATGCGTTTAAGCTTAAGTGGGTTCTCCATCCGCTTCCTCTCTCGGATTCCATCTTCGCATCCTCGCGTGCTTCAATCCACGCCTCCCGTGAAGCGCGCGCAGCCCGCGTCATTTCATCGCGTTTACCGCACTTCAATCGACACCAACTCCCCGCCGTTTTTGCCCACCGCCCGGTAGTTCACCGATACAAGCCGGTTCTTCCAATCGCAGGAAAACTGATCCTCCCCAATCACCAGCAACGATTTGTAATCCGAAGCATGCATCTTGTAAGTCATCATGCCGCTCAGGATCGTAACCGTAGCCTCGGGAGACTTCGAGCAGTCACTACTCACGATCTTGCCCTTCAGAAATTGCACGGGCCCGGTCGTTCCCGGCTTGACGGGCGCTGGTTTCGGCGTAGCATCCGCATCCTCATCTTGACGTTGGGCAGCGGTCGCAGCCACGGCCGGCGCTCCACTCCCCGCCCCGGGAGTGCTAGCCGCGCCCGCCGGCACCTCGCTTTCCCCCGCTCGTTGCGGACGGACTCCGAATTTCTGCAGCGTATCCAAATCTTCCAACTGATGTTTCGCCGCTGCCGCCGCAACCTTATCAGGTCCCGCCTTCAGCCGCGTAAACACTGCCCGCGCCAGATCCCACTTCTTCCCCGCGACATAAATCTGTCCCCGATTGAACTGATACTCCATATTCCGCGGGGCCAGTGCTATCGCCTGCTGTTGCGCCTCCAGCGCCGAGTTAATTCCGCCACCCTCGACTCGTGCCATCCCCAGCATGTTATAAGCGTCGGCTAGCTCTGGATACCAATCCGTCACTGCCCGCAGATCCTGCATCATGTTCGCAAGGCCCTGCATCTCTTGCCGTGTCGCCTGTGCCTTCTGATACTTCAGGGCCGCGCGGTAATACCAGATCCATGGGTCGCGCGGATTCAGGTCCGTCGCCTTATCCAGTTCGTCGGCGGCCGCGTCGAACTTCTTCTGCCGCAGATAGTCCCGAGCCAGCCCGCGACGCGCTGCCTCATTATCCTTTGGATCCGACGTCAGCTGCTGCAAGTCGTGCAGCGCCAGATCATGCTGCTCCGGAATGCGCAACATCGCATCGTCAATCACCGCTCTTGCGTCCTCATCCTTCACCGGACTGACCGTCATCCCGATGTCGTCCGCGTCAAACGGAAGAGACAGACGATCCGGCTGCTGTTGGTCCACCGGGTCTGCAATCGGCTTTTTCGATTGATCGAGTGCAATGCCTAACCCGCTCATCGTCTTGAAATACGCCTTCACTGCATCTTCCATCTGCGCCGGCGACATATCAAACGCCTGCACCATCGCCTTCTCCACCGGCAGCTTGTGATTCTGCACCAGATCGAAGTACGTCCCCGCCTCCGATATCTTGTTCTTGTTCAGCAGGTAGTGAACCACCATCCAGGACTGCGCGTAGTAAATAGTGTTGTGCGTCCCCTCGCGCGCCCCCGAACCGTCATGCTTCATCGTGAACAAATCCACCATCGACAGCCATACCGGCGAACTCATCAACTGCGTCAGTGACTGCGGAACATTGGGGTCGCGCCGCAATTGATCGAAGACGTCCTCGTGCCATTCCGGTTGCAGTTCCGGATCGGCTCCAATCTCCACCTGCTTGCCGATGTGTATTGACCCAAAGTATTCCGCCAACCCTTCGTCGAACCAGCCCTGCGTGGGAGGATAGTTGTAATTCAAAAAATAATGGGCGAGAGGATGGGCCACCGTTTGCCACGGATCGATCTCAAAAAGATTGAGGACGATATAAATCCGATCCCACCCCGGCACATAAAACCCAGGCGACATGTTCTGTTTCAGCGGAGCAACCAGGCCATACTGCTTGTCGCTCTTGAGCGCGATCACGGTGATGGGAACCGACATCTGCAACTTGTCCTTCAGCAGCAGCTGTCCAAAAACCGCCCGCATCTGCTCCATCCGCAAAGCGACTTCCCGCCCGCGCTTGTCGCCCGCATCCGTAATCACCGAAAAATGCGCTGTATGCACCTCGATCCACTTGGGCTCGTCTTTAGCGAAGGCAGACTTCGCCGCCACCAGGTTCAGCGCAATCAGCAGCGCGACAGCTCGGGCCACGAACTTCGCAATCGCAAGGGGATGGCGGTCTCTCATGACTGGACAGGTTTCTAGGAAATGCTAGCACGCCTCGCTTCGGAGGGCGCGAACCAAAAACTGCTGTGGTACAGTTACGTTTTTCCACATCCCGATCAATCTCAAGCAGCCAGGAGACCGCAATGCAAAGCCGCACCGTGGGCACGACCATGCCCGTTCTTGAGTTCGTGCTCGAACCGAACGAGTCCGTCATCTCCGAAGCCGGAGAGCTCTCCTGGATGACCAGCTCCATCCAGATGACCACCCACACCCAGCTAGGTGGAGGCGGAGGAATCTTCGGCGCAATCAGGCGCGTGGCCGGCGGCGGAACCCTCTTCATGACCGAATATCGGGCTATGGGCGCGCGCGGTGAGTTAGCTTTCGCCACCCAACTTCCCGGCCACATCGTGCCCGTTGAAGTCAGCGCCAGCCACGAATACATGATTCACCGTCATGGTTTTTTGTGCGCCACGCCGCAAATTCAAATCGGTGTCGGATTCCAGCAATCGCTCGGCGCCGGCATCTTCGGCGGCGATGGCTTCCTCCTGCAGCGCCTCAGCGGACAAGGCACTGCCTGGCTCGAACTTTCCGGCGAACTCGTCGTCAAAGATCTTCAGCCCGGAGAAACTCTCCGCGTCCATCCCGGCCACGTCGGTGCTTTCCAGTCCAGCGTTTCCTTTCAAATCACCACCGTCCCCGGAATCAAGAACATAATTTTCGGAGGCGACGGACTCTTTCTAGCCGCTCTCACCGGCCCCGGCCGCATCTGGCTGCAAACCCTCCCCATCTCAAAACTAGCCCACAAGCTCATGGAATACATGCCCAGACCCTCCCATGAAGCCGCCAAGGGAGGTGTAGTCGGCGGCATCGTCGGCTCTATCTTGGAGGGAATGAAATAATACGACGGCATGAAGCCACCAGCACAAGCAACAAACGCAAGCGCAGCGCCCACCGCCTCCCGCTTAGCGTGGATCGATTGGATGCGCGGCCTCGCCTGCATCCTGATGTTCCAGACCCACTGTTACGACGCCTGGCTGGGCGGCGATGCCCGCAAAACCACTTTCCTCGAAGGATCGCAACGCCTCGGCACGCTGCCTGCGCCCCTCTTTCTTTTCCTGGCTGGAATTTCATTCGCCTTAGTCACCGACAAACTCATTCGCAAGAATCTGAGCCCGGCCGAGATCACCCATACCATGGTCCGCCACGGCGCTAGAATCCTCGCCTTCGGACTTCTCTTCCGCCTGCAAGAGTTCCTCATAGCCTGGGGGTGGGCTCCCTGGTCCGACTTACTCCGCGTAGACGTACTGAACATCATCGGTCTGTCCATGATCCTGATGGCGCTAACCTGTGGCATCACGCTAGCCGTCTGCAGAAAAGCGCACGATTCGAATCAGGATGTGCCTGCAGGCGCTTCGAATCAGGGTATGCCATCAGGCATACCGAAAAGCGCCAAGAATGGGTCCGGCTTTAGCCGCTGGCGGATTGCATTAGTATCCGCCGCGATCGCCGTCGCTGCTCTAATTGCCTTACTAACCCCGCCCCTCTATACCACCTGGCGGCCAACCTGGCTGCCTTGGCCGCTCGAGTCCTACATCGACGGATGCCACAACCTCGGATCGCCCCAGCCTTGGCTTTTCGCTCTATTTCCCTGGGCCGCCTTCGCCTTCGCCGGCCTGGCTGCCGGATTCATTCTCTTCAGCGACCAAGCCCGTAATCAAACCGCGAAAACGCTGGCGATCTTCGCCGCCATCGGAGCCGCAGCAATCCTTGTCGCCCGCCAACTCGACCATTCTTCTCTTCATCTCTACTCCACTTACGACTACTGGCACACCAGCCCTAACTTCCTAATGATGCGCATAGGTATGTTGTTAGTGATCGCTTTCCTGAGTTATGCCTGGTGCCGCTGGGGTCTGGCAACCTGGGGCTTCAGTCCGCTAATTCAATTAGGCCAGACGTCTTTACTCGTCTACTGGGTCCACATAGAATTCGTCTATGGACGATTCTCGCTACTCCCCAAACGAGCCGAATCCATCCCCACCGCTTCGCGGGGATTGCTGGAGATCATTCTATTCATGCTGATCCTCTCCCTGCTCCGTACAAGAATTGACTGGAAAAAAATGGGCTGGAAAAAAATGGGCTGGAAAAAGATGGCCCGCCCAGTCCAGCCCGCGTAGATGCGGGCGGGACGAACTACTAGACGCCGTGATGGCCGCGTCCAGCCTGTATGCGCAGCAGAGCCGCGACCAGCGCGTCGATTTCCTCGTACGTGTTATAGAGCGCCAGTGACGGGCGCACGGTGCTCTCGACGCCCATGCGCCGCAAGATGGGCTGCGCGCAGTGGTGCCCGGAACGCACCGCGATTCCTTCCTGGCTCAGCGCGGCGCCCACGTCCTCGGTGCGAACGTCATCGAGAACGAAAGACATCACACCTGCTTTTTCGCGGGCGGTTCCGATCAGCCGCAGACCTGGGACCGTGAGGAGTCCCGCGGTTGCATAAGTCAAAAGCTCATGCTCGTAGGCGGAGATGCTTTCCATCCCGACCTGTTCTACGTAGTCCAGCGCCGCGCCCAGTCCCACGGCATCGGCGATGTTGCCGGTGCCAGCCTCAAAGCGCGCCGGCGCTGCCTGATAAGTGGTCTTCTCGAAGGTAACGTCCACGATCATATTACCGCCGCCATGCCAGGGCGGCATGGTGTCGAGCACTTCCAGCTTTCCATAAACGGCGCCGATGCCGGTAGGCGCAAAGATCTTGTGCCCAGAGAAAACGTAAAAGTCGCAGTCAAGTACCTGCACGTCCACCCGCATATGGGAGACGGCCTGCGCACCATCCACCACCACACGCGCGCCGTGACGGTGCGCCATCTCCACCATCTCGCGCGCCGGCGTAATGGTTCCGAGAGCGTTCGACACCTGGCTGAACGACACAATCCGCGTGCGCGGGCTCAACAATTTCTCATATTCTTCGAGGATCACCTCGCCCCGATCGTTCACGGGCGCCACGCGCAGTCGGGCGCCTTTCTCCGAACACAGTTGTTGCCACGGCACGATGTTGGCGTGATGCTCAAGCCATGTGATCACCACCTCGTCGTCCTTTTGGACGTTGCGGCGTCCCCACGCCTGGGCGATAAGATTGATGCCCTCAGTCGTGCCGCGAACGAAGATGATCTCGCGTGTCGAAGCAGCGTTCAGGAAGCGGCGCGTCTTCTCGCGCGCGCTCTCGTAGGCGTCGGTGGCTCGCGCCGCCAGCGTGTGCGCGGCTCGATGGATGTTGGAATTCTCGTGTCGGTAAAAATACGACAGGCGATCAATGACCGCATTCGGTTTCTGCGTGGTGGCAGCGTTGTCGAGCCAGATCAGCGGCCGCCCGTTTACCCGCTCTTGCAGGATAGGGAAATCCTGGCGGATCAACCGCGGATCCAGAGGACGCTTGGCAACCTCAAGCTCCGCCGGCGACAGATCCGGTCGAAACTCGACAGATTCGATGCCTTGTGGCAGAGAACCAGCCTGCGGCGCTGCTCTTTCCCCATCGGGGAAATTGCCCGACGAATTGGCGGACGAACCCGGAATCGTCGGCGGCAGAACGCCGGGAACCGGTGACGGAACCGCCGCCACGCCCGCAGGCCCGGTCGGCAGTGCAAGAAGTTCGGAATCCGTTGGAGGCTTTGTCGGCACTGACGAAGGCAGAACAGGAACGCCGGGCGGCGACTGCACTCCGGGCACGCCGGGAAAAGAATACAGCTCGCTAGCAGACGGAAATTTCGCCGCCAGGCCCGGGTACACAGCTTTTTCCGCACCGGCGAAATCGGCGCCGGCTTCCGGATTGGCAAATGACGGAGCGGACTCAGGGATGCCCGCAGTGGATTCGGGCGCGTTCGTGGCTGGCGTGGCAGCAGGCGCGGCGGGAATCGTGCCAAGGACAGGCTGGGACGCCGGTAAGCTCGGCTGCGAAGCGGTCGCTGCGGGAACGCCGGGAACCGACGCGCCGGGCACACGAGGGAAAGAGAATGCCTCGCTTTGCGTCGGAAAGTTTGGGGGTGCGGCCCATGGGTCGGCTCTGCTTCCATCGACAGAATTTCCTGCCACCGGAGCCGCTGGAACTGCGGCCAGATCCGCCCCGCCCGGCGGAGCGGTCGGTGGTGACGAAGGCATTGCCGGGACGCCGGGAAAGGAATACATCTCGGCGGCTGCCGGAATCTGTGGCGCAGCGGCCCAAGGCCCACCTCTTCCCCCGTCAACCGAAGACGGGGAACCAGGCATCGCAGGTGGAGGGGCGGCGGCTGAAACTTGCGGCGCTAGCGGCGTTGCGCCCGCCAGCGAAGCGGCAATCGCACGGAAATCAGCCTCATTCAGCGCGCCGCTGGGCGGCGACGAAGGCAGCTGCGGAACCCCAGGAATTCCGGGAGGCGCCACTGCGCGCGGGTTGGGCACAGCGGCGACCGAGAACACGTCACGTGGATAATCCGGAGCAGCCGCTCCCGGCAGCGCCGCAAAAAACTCGTTCGCAAGTCTAGCAATCACTGCCGGATCGGGCACTGCCGCCATCGCACCCGGCATGCCTTGATACTGCTGCGTGGCTTGTTCCTGCGCGGAGGACGATGTCGGCGAGCCGGTCGCTATGCGATCACTTGTACTCGTGGTATTGATCGACATTGACGCCCTCCAACACACCAATGGCATCGTCCGTGAGAACTGCAATCGAGCAATAGAGCGAAATCAGGTACGAAGCAATCGCCTTGTGGTTGATTCCCATGAAACGAACCGACAGGCTGGGCGTTACTTCTCCCGGAAGCCCCGGCTGGAACAGCCCGATCACTCCCTGCTTTTTCTCTCCCGTGCGCAAGAGCAGAATATTGGTCTTCTCGCCCTTGATCGCCAGCTTGTCGGAAGGAACCAGCGGAATTCCGCGCCACGTCAAAAACTGTGAGCCATAAAGGTTCACCGTCGGGGGGGAACGCCGCGTCGTGTGCATTCGCGCCCAAAAGCCGCGATCGCCCGCGGATGTGCCAGGAAGAACCCCGGCTCCTTCCAGACCCTGGCGATCAGTTCATCCAGGTCGTCCGGCGTCGGCGCTCCCTTTCGCGTCTTGACGTGGAAATCAGAGGCCACGTTATTGATCAAGCCGTACTCGGCATTGTTGACCAGTTCGTTCTCCTGGCGCTCTTTCACCTTCTCGATCATCAGCCGGAGCTGTTCGCGAATCTGGTCGTGCGGGCTCCGGTACAGGTCGGAAATACGGGTCTGCACGTCAAGCACGGTAGTGACTGCATTCAGCGTGTACTCGCGCGGCTTCTCCTCGTAGTCCACGTAGATCTCGGGCAGATCGATCTCTTCATCGGGACTGCACTCGACCGTCCGGGTACCAGGGTGGGTGGGCTTCACTTTGTTGACGCGGTAGGTGCCGGCTTCCACCGGCACCCACGACAGAAAAGTCACCAGCCAGCGCGGCGTGATCGTCTCCATCATGGGGACGGTTTTGGTGACATTCGCGAGCTGGCGCGCTTGCTGCTCGCTCAGCGTATGACGGACTTCGGCTTTTTCGGCCATTGCGGTGGCTCCTCAGTGGAAAGAAAAGATATTGTTAAAACAGAATATTCGGCGTTGGGCGAGCGAATCTTGCAAGACTTTCAACTTTCTTTCTGGCAAAAATATAACTCCGGTCACGAACCTAGTCTGTGACCCAGTTCACACGAAAACGTTCAATTTCTCCGCGCGGCGAAAATCGCTGGGGCGCTCACACGTCTCGCGCGACAAACGGGGTACAAAGATTAATAAGGGTTTACGCAGGAGATTTAAATTGCTCAGACGCTCGATGTCAAGTGAAATTCCGATTAAAGTCTAGCTTATAGATGGACATGCTTGCTAACTTTGCCTGCACCGCTTTTCCCCTTCGCCGCAGAAAGCCCGCTACGCGCCCGCTGCAGTGGAATATGCCTTATAAAACTTCTTCTTAGCACGGGCGCGGATTTCATCCAGTTCCGCATGCAGCCTTCTGATTTCGGCATCCAGTTCGATGAAGTTCAGGCACGGAGCACTAATCAACTTGCCCGCCTTGATCCCGGCGTAATCCTCGCTACTACCGCCCGCTTTCAGGTACACGCAGGCCGATGGCTGCTTGGTTCGCGGGTCGCTTTCCAAATAAACCAGATCGAGACTCGAGGTTTCCATAGTGCCGCGATTATCCCACAAATTTTTGAGCAATACTCTCCTTGATTTCCACAGCTTTAACGCCTGTCGAAACCGAGCCCAAGACCAGGCGCCCTCATGGGTGTCCATCCTTGACGTTCTTTGTTAAGGGTGGGATTCCACGAACGCAACTCGCACGGGATTCTCCCCGCCCTCATCTCACCCCGCTCGCCGACGACTGAATCATCTGAATCATCGCATTCCCCACCAACTTAAGTGCCATTCCCCAATTCTGACGCGCGCTGGCCTCGTCGTTGCCGTAGCCGCTCACATACAAAGTGAAGTAACAGCCTTCCCGGACGCCGCCCTCGTCCCGGAAGTAACAGCGCCGCACACAAACCTCCACCGCCGACGGAGTCTCCGGCGTGCGCCGCAACAACTCGACCAGCTTTCGAGCAAACTGTTCGTGAGCAGTTAAAGATAGACGCGTAGCAATGTCAGAAAACACCACGTCCACATAACTCCCGAACTTATGCGAGGCATCATAAACGTCTTCCTCCACGCTCAGTTCCGTCGTGGCCCACGCGTCGCACTTCGCCGTCTCCACCATGCTCGGCGCTGAGTTGATCGCCCGAAGAAATTCTCCCAACTCGGGGAAACTCGTCGCCTCCTCGATTTCCGCCATCAACTCCGGACGCCGCTTCAAGTCAACATAAGCAAGCTTGGCCGACGGATCACTCCACGGAAAATCCAGCACCGGATCTTCCCGCCCCAGTTCGATCGAGATGTCGGCATCCATCCGAACCTCATCCCTCAGAACATATCCATCAGAATCTGCGCAGGAAGTTCACGATCTCGTGCTCCGCCCAATAACCGTCGTCATAATGACCATCGCGATAACGACCATCGCAGTCATTCCCCTCTCCATCGCCCGATCTGGGAGAAGATCTCATAGGCGCTCCCAGAAACGCGCAATGCCCGCCATCCGCGGTCTCGACGAATGTAATGTTCCGGTTCGACGAAATCTTCCGCCGTGTCTCCGCCGTGATGCGAATGAACGGATCATTCGCCGCGTACAACACCAATGCCGGCACCGCGATCCGCTCGACCAAATGCGCGGCCGAGGCGCGGTCATAGTAATCGGCCACGCCGGTGAACCCGCAATAGTAAGCCGTTACCTTGTCATCAAACTCGCGCAGACTTCTGATTCCGCGCAAGCGGTCCACGTCGAAGTGATCGGGAAACAGGCGTGCCTTCTGCAGCATCCGACGGCGAAGCGCCCACAAGAAATATTTTTCGTAAATCCGGTTCGCCGGTTCGTGCAGCGCATCGGCCGACGGGGCCAGATCGATCGCCGGACAACACGCAGCGACAGCCCGAAACTGGGGCGGCGGCTGCGATCCCCACTCCCCCGCCAACTTCAGCACGATGTTGCCGCCCATCGAGAAGCCAACCAACGCCAGGCGCGAAGCGCCGTCGCGCGCGATGATCTCGCGCGCCACTGCCGCCACGTCGTTCGATAACCCCGAGTGATAAAGCACCGGAGCCAGTGCGTCCGTACCGCCGCAGTTGCGCTGGTTGTAGCGGATC
>Ga0074044_10000994_pt1 | contig 26050 bp, 23 predicted proteins | sample BogForMeECP23OM1_FD_94443 | JGI IMG/M metagenome (GOLD analysis project Ga0074044, IMG submission 94443) | Bog forest soil microbial communities from Calvert Island, British Columbia, Canada - Bog Forest MetaG ECP23OM1 | ecosystem: Environmental > Terrestrial > Soil > Wetlands ... | reverse complement strand
CGATGCGGGCAAAAGGCAGGAGTCCAACTTCGGCCATCGCACCTCCTGCCTCCATAGAAAACCACGCAACCGGTCCATCGCCCTCTCGAATTTCCATGAAGTTGCTAGGATGTCAACAGAGCCTTATCAGTTCTAAGTTTTTAGAAAAGAGAGGTAGAACCCGACGCTGCTTCGCCGCGCGCTTCGCCCTGCTCACCCGCCACCGGAGCCTGGAGGACCTACGCTGGTGCGACGGCGTCGCGTTTTCGGATCATAAAGATGCCCGCGACCAAGATCCAGAGGATCGGAGGGAAGCTGCCAACGATGATGGGGCCCCATCCGGCAGCATTGTAGAAACGAGTCTGGTCGAGGGTGCTTGCGTACATGGCGGGAATGGATGCGGCACAGAGAGCCGCGCCTACATAAGCTAGCCAAGCGGTCCACCTGGGCAGCGCTCCAGTGGCCCAACTCGCGTAACCCGCCGCGCCAAGGAAGAGCCCCGTCGTGACGAAGGCCATGGGGCCATTGAGCATGAGAAGTGCGCCTTCGACCAAAGCTCTGATCGCTGTGGAATCGGCCTTGCCGCCGAGTGTATCCAGGGCCGCGCCGCCCTCCAGCGAATCGGCAACTAGCGTGACGGCCATCCAGACCAGCCCGGCGCCGTAGACCAGCGTGGCAGCCCACTCATAATCAGGCCGCGCTTTCCGGATCAGATGACGGAACCCGGCGATGAAGATCATGAAGCTGACGTAAATGCACATGTCGAGCAGGACGCGCGTGAGCGCAACATCTTTGATTTTCGCCAGGTATTGGCTGTAAGCCACGGCGTCATTGATGTGCGGCGCGCTGCCGACCATCCAGAGCGGAAACTCCATCAGGACGAGGACGAAGACCGCCACGCCAAATGCACCTGTCCAGCGGAACAGTTTCAGATCGTTCATGAGCAGCTCCTTTGGAGGCGGTTAAAGCATTTGCTGGTCCCTGCACATGTAATGTCCTAGCGTGTCATTCCGAGCGGAGCGAGGAATCTGCTTTTCTCTTGCGCCAATCGGACATTTCTTATGCAAGTGTCAGTAGCCCCACTGGCACGCTGAAAACGGCGTGCGGCGCAAGCCTGAAGGTCCGCGACAACTTCGCGTGGCCTTGGATGTGAGCCCTTGCCACCCCAGTTGTGTTTTCTATCACGCCCCGGACATTTTCTACAGTGTTATCCTGTCGATGTGAGCCACGAATCCACCACAGAGGCTGTGCCACCTGCAAGTTCAGTAACGCTGGAGAAGCCCAGGAACTCGCTCCTGAGAGATCGACTGATGCGCGGATTAGCAGGCGTGTGCGTGTGGAGCGTGCTTCTGTTTGTTGCTGCTGGTCGCGTGAATTGGAAACGGGGGTGGATTTACATTGCCTGTACGTGACCGCCCTTGTGATTGGCGAAATCGTCGTCAGTGTAAAAAGTCCGGGGATTCTCCAGGAGCGCGCACAACCCCACGCCAACACCAAATCGTTCGACAAGGTGATCTTGCCCCTGATCATGGTCACCTTTTTCCTGTTCCCGGTGGTGGCCGGTCTGGATGCGGTTCGGTTCGGCTGGTCGCATGTCGGGTGGAAGGCACTCATTGCCGGCTTGCCGCTTTACCTCACGGGATGCGTGCTCGTTCCATGGACCATGATTGTTAATCCGCATCTTGAAAAAACCGTCCGCATTCAGGAAGACCGGGGCCACCAAGTGGTCAAGTCCGGACCGTATGCTGTGGTTCGCCATCCCATGTACGCAGGAGTGATCTCGCAGAGTCTGGGCGCGCCTCTTATCTTGGGATCACTCTGGTCGTACTTGCCCGTCGGGGCGACGGTTTGCCTGTTTGTCGTGCGTACCGCTCTGGAAGACCGCACGCTGCGGAACGAGCTTTCAGGTTATGCGGAGTACGCGATGAACACCCGATCCCGGCTGCTACCCGGAATCTGGTAGATACCGCCGCATCTCACTCCAACACTGCGAAAGACCGGAGAGTGTTCTTTTGCTACACTTTCCTGAATGGTTTCCGCTGCACATATCAATAAAGAATCGCGCATTTTGGGTTTACCCCGAAACATCTTTTTTCTTGGGCTTACGAGTCTTTTCAATGATTTTTCCTCGGAGATGGTATTCGCGGTTTTCCCAGCGTTCTTCACTGCGGTCCTCAAGGCCGGAGCTGCCTCGCTCGGAATGGTTGACGGCATTGCCGAAGGATTATCAAACTTCCTCAAGATCTATTCCGGGAATCTCTCAGATAAATTGCAAAGGCGGAAACCGCTCGTCGTTGCCGGCTACGTGCTTTCGGTACTCACGCGTCCTTTTTATATTTTCGTAACCACAGTCGGCGGTGCGCTTGGGCTGCGGGTGCTTGATCGAGTTGGGAAGGGACTCCGGGATTCTCCCCGAGACGCCATAATCTCCTTTTCCAGCCCAAAAGAAGAACTCGGCCGATCGTTCGGCTATCATCGGGCGATGGATACGATAGGGTCCATCCTCGGGCCCCTCGTTGCGTATTTGATCCTGCGATCCTATCCTTTGCACTTCAACGCCGTATTTCTTACGTCGTTCGCCGTGGGATTGATCACGATCCTCACGCTTTTTTTCATTTCGGATGTTGTGGTCGCTAATACAACGGCGAAGACGCACATTGCCGCCGCATTCAAGAATCTCTCGCGGCGGTTTAAGTTATTCATCCTGTGCATTTTCATATTGTCCGTGGGAAGTTTGCCGATCGCCGTCATGTTGTTAAAAACCGAATCGATCGGACTCATCATCGCCGACATTCCGCTTTTTTACATGGTTTACAATCTTTCGTATGCGGGATTTGCCATGGCTGCCGGAAAAATGAGCGATAAATTCGGCGCGCGAATCATTATCGTCGTCGGATACGCGATCCTGCTCGCAAGCTATTATTTCCTCAACGCGGCGCACTCTTCATGGATGCTCGCGGGAAGCTTTCTTCTGCTGGGCCTGTTTCCCGCGCTCACGGACGGCGTCCAGCGATCTCTCGCATCTCAATTGTCTGTCGAAGAGCACCGGGGTGGCGCGTTGGGTGTATTGAATGGCGCGGTCGGTCTCGGAGTCTTAATTGCGGGTGTCGGTGGCGGATATTTATGGCAAGCGTACAGTCCCACTGTAGCTTTCCTTGCTTCCGGCGCGGTGATTCTTGTTGGCCTGGCACTGTTCTTGTTTTCTTCGATTGGGCGAGTGGCACGCGCTTGACGCGTTGAGACAATTTCGGGTGGATGGGTGGCATGGGCAATCAAGGCGCAAGCCGGGCAGCCCAGGCTGGACCGCCGAGACAAAGTTGGGTGCCCCGCTGGCGTGAGCCAACAAGCGCGACACAAATGACGTCGCTTTTCCCCAAAATAGCTGAATTCTTAGCGCACCATGGGGCTGAAGTGCACGCCGAGAAAGTAGGCCCACAACAGAATCGCGAGGACACCCTTCCAGAAGGTCAGGTGTAGATATCCGATGGTGAAGAGCCATGCCGCGAACCACAGGAACCCTGCACAACCGTTCGGCTGGATTTTTATCTTTTCCATGCCGGGAAGTATACACCTCTTTAGTAGAAACTGCCCGCGTGCCGCTGTTGCACGCGGAGGTTCTAACTTCGGTTACCAGCTAACCGAGGAGCAATTTTCTTGCGAGGGCTATGGCTGCGGCGGAGGCGCTGGGCTCGGTGAGCTTGGCGCGGACGAAATCGCGCGTGCCGCCGCCCTTGCCGACAAATGTGGCGAACACCTGCTTCAGCAGCGCGGCGAGGTCCCTCCCTGCCGAGGGATGTTGCGCGAAGACAAGTTGCCCGGATGCCTCCAGCGCGAGCAGCGCGACGGTGTGCTCTTTCTTGGCGAGTTCGGTGGCTAGCGGCAGCAAAAGCTCCGGATGAACGTCGCGCAGCACTTCGGCCACGACGCGCAAGCCGCCTTCCCCCATCGCCGCCGCAGCAAGCAGTGCTGCGCGCGCCTCCGCGAGTTGCTGCAGCGCGCCGCGCAGCGCCTTGAAGTTCGCATCGCGTTCGGCTAACGCCTTTTCAATCGCCGACAGCGATTCCTCCGGCGCGCAGCTCAGCCGGTCGCCCAGCGTGCGCAACAACGCGAACTCCGCGCTGGCCAATCGCTCCGCGCGGCTGCCACAAGCAAACTCTACGCGAAAATCCTGCCGCACTTTGCCGCAGCGCCGCACCAGCAGCATGCCGATCTGCCCGGTGGATTTCACGTGCGTGCCGCCGCAGGGCTGCAGGTCCACGCCCTGAATCTCGATGGCGCGCAGAATGCCCTCGCGCTCCACTTCCTTGCGCACACCAAGCTGCGAAAGCTGGTCTGCGGCGCCATAGCGCACCGTGATGGGCCGATCCTCGAAAATGATCTGGTTCGCAGCCCGCTGCGCGCCCAGCAGCACGTCCGCCAACGGCTCCGGCCCGCGCAAATCAATGGTGCAGAGATCGCCGCCCAGGTGAAAAGACACTGTCGGCAAGCCAAAGCGTTCCTGAAACATCGCGGAGAGCAGGTGCTGGCCAGTGTGCTGCTGCATGTGATCGAAGCGGCGCGGCCACAGGACGCAGCCCTGCACACGGCCCGGAGCGAGTTCGCGGTCCACGATGTGGAGAACCTCTTCGCCATCGTCGCGCACATCCAGAATGTTCGCTTCTCCAAGCTCGCCCAAATCGTTCGGCTGGCCTCCTGACGACGGATAGAACGCTGTCTGGTCGAGGAGCACTTCCCACGCGGGGCGCGTGCCGGAATCGCTGGCCATGGGCTCCGCGGGCACGCACCCGCGCACTTGCGCCTCAAAATTCCGCACGTAGGAATCGTCATAATAAAGCCGGCGAGTCGCCATGAACGGCAGTCTAGCATGGAGGTTTCTTCAGGGGCTAAACATAGGGTCAGCGGGCACCTTTGGAGTGCGAGAGCTTGCTCTCGCTTTTACGGTGCTTCCCATTGCTCCCAAGCGATTAAATGGCAGATAGTGTCCTAAGTTGCAAATATGTTAAATAAATAAACGTGTCATTCCGAACGAAGTGAGGAATCCGCTGTTTCCTACGCGCAGGCAAAAGCAGATCCCTCGCTGCGCTCGGGATGACAATACGCGTTTTCGGCTCTATGCTGCGCAAAGGTCAGCAGGTTCGCAATCGCAAAAGCGGCGGCGAGCCGCCGCACTCGAAAATACGGGAAGAGTTGAACGGCAGAAGCCAAAGTGGCTCCCCCTCGTGACTTCTTCATACTCCTGTTACTTCATTCTCCCGCCACATCCGGTACACTGGTGTCATGACGGTTCGACTGATCGCTCTGGATATTGACGGCACGCTGCTCAACAGCCGCTGGGAAGTTTCCCCCGCCAACCGCGAAGCTATCGCCGAAGCCACGCGCCGCGGCATCGAAGTCGCGCTGGTAACCGGGCGCCGTTACGATTTCGCCTTGCCCGTGGCGCAGCAGATTCCCTCGCCGCTGACGATGATCGTCAATAACGGAGCGATGGTCCGCTCCAAGGAGGGCCACACGCTCCTGCGCCATCTGCTGCCGCAAGCCACGGCACGGCGCGTGCTGCAGTCCACCAAGTTCTGGCGCGAGGGCGCCGCTGTGGTTTTCGACCGCCCGCAGGCCGATCAGGTGATGCTGGAAAAAATCGATTGGGAGGATCCCACGCGCGGCGGCTACTACGCGCGCAACCGTGAATTTCTGGGCGAATCGCAGCCGCTGGAAGCCTGCCTCAAGGAGGACCCCATCCAGGTGATGTTCACCGGGCCGGTTGCGCCTATGCGTGAGGTCGAGCAGACGCTTCGCAGCGTACCATTTGCAAGCGACTATTCCCTGGCCGTGACCGTCTATGAAGATAAGGATTTCGCCATGATTGACGTCATCCACCCCGCGGTTTCCAAGGGCGCCACACTGGCCGAATGGGCAGGCCTTCGCGGCTATTCGCCCGCGGAAATCCTGGCCATTGGGGACAACCATAACGACCTGGAAATGCTATCCTTTGCTGGTATCCCGGTGGTCATGGAGAATGGGGTGCCGGAATTGAAAGCCCGCGGCTGGCATGTGACGCGTTCCAACGATGAGGACGGTGTGGCAGAGGCCATTGCCCAGTTCGCCCTCGGGGAGGCTCCAAAGTGCGCCTAAGGGTCAGCCTGTGCGCAATGGTGGCGATTTGCGGGCTTACCGCTGGGGCTGCGGGGATGCGGGCGGATTACGTGGTGTTGCGCAGCGGCGCCCGCCTGAATGTCACCGGCTACGAGTTGCTGGGCGACAAGTACCGCCTGCAAATGAACGGCGGTGTCGCTGAAGTGCCCGCCAGTGACGTGGTAGGCATCGAGCCGGAAGAAGTCTTCGAGCCCCTGCCTGAGCCGCTAAGCCCCAACACGCCATTCCACGACATCATTCGCGCGGCGGCCGAGCGTTCTGGAGTGGACGCTGACTTGATCTATTGCGTGATCGCCATCGAATCGAATTTCAACCCTAAGGCGATTTCGCCCAAGAATGCGCGCGGGCTGATGCAGTTGCTGCCGCAAACGGCCGCGCAATTGGGTGTGCGCAATATTTTCGATCCGCGCGAAAACATCGAGGCTGGGACGCGTTACCTGAAGGACATGCTGGCGCGGTATAACAACGACTTGACGCTGGCGCTCGCCGCCTACAATGCGGGGCCGGAAAGAGTGGAGCAGTACGGCCGGCGCGTGCCGCCGTATCCCGAGACGGTAAAGTACATACAGAGGATTGCGCGCAGCTACGCGCATTTCAAGTCTGGCGCCGCGCAGAACAAGCCGCCATCCGCAACCAAAGTGGAAGGCCTGCCCGGCGGGAAGTAACTCTTCGCAGACGATGGCGGGCAGCCGGTGCACCTCTGATCTGAGGCGCGCAATTTGCCGGCACAACTGTGGCCGTAAAAGCGGCGGCGAGCCGCCGCACTCCAAATCAGTCTGAAATCAAGAAGTAAAGAGGAGACGAGAGAACGCCGCAGTTTGGGCTTCAGGATTAGTTCTGATTTGGAGGGGGCGCCTGCAGTGGCGGGCCAGCATCCGGGGAACCCATCGGCGGAGTGTTCGGGTTTTGACTGGGATTCTGATTCGGATTTTGATTCTGACCAAAGCCCGAGGAGAACGGAGACGTCTGGTTCGGCGCACCAACCGGCGTTCCCAGTCCGGGGCCGGTTTGCATTGACCCACCCGCACCGCCACCCATATCCTTCGAGGGATCCCAGATGAATTCAAACTCGCGGTAGTTCTTTGCCTTCTGGTACCACATGAAGGATTCCCTGTTGACCTTGCTGCCCACGCCGATGATGTTGCCCCCGATTATGGTGGGTGTCTCGCCCGGGGTGATGGCCTGCGGGGTGGACATGGTGTCCGTACCGCCAGGATTTAAACCGCTTGCGTCCGGTTGGCCAGTTGAGTTTAGCGCGCTGTTCCCGAATCCGCTGGAGCCCATCGTCGAATTGAATGTATTTCCGCTTCCGAACGACGACCCTCCAAATGCAGTGCCGCCCGACGAAGATCCGCCGAAAGATGAACCGCCAAAAGAGGATTGCCCAAAGGAAGAGCCTCCGAAGGATGAACTTCCGGAATTCGATGCGCTGGGTGAAGCGCCGAATCCTGAAACGGACATTCCGGGCGCGCCGGGAACCTGGGCCTTCAAACTCCCGATGAGCTGGCCATTGGGCCCCACATAAATCAGCCGCCACGACCCGTCCACGTCATTCATGGGATCCTTATAGGCCTGGCGCATGAAGCGAATGCCGGTCTTCGGCTTGACCAGGTCGTCGATTTCTGTGGGGAAGCGGTGCATCTTCATGTAGTAACGCTTAATTCCGCGGACGTACTGGTTGCCGCGCCACACCATTTCCTTTTCTTTTTCCCGCCGCCCGTCGGTCAGCACATTGGGCGCAACGGTTATGGTCGTGAGCACCAGCAGCGCCAGCAAAAACATCACCACGAGCAGGGCGTAACCCCGCTGGCCGAGGCTTCGCGCGCAGCCTGTGAGCGGTTGCCTCATGCGGAAGGCCCCGGCACGGCCTCGAGTTGGTTGGAATTGCGCGCGCCCGTATTGGTGTCCTCGTACTCGATCTTTTCATTCCCGATATGCACGATGCGGATATGATTCAGGACGACCTCGCCCTCGCCCACGATGTGTACATCCTCGCCTTCCAGCAGGAAGGCCTCGCGCACTCCGCTGGAAGGCAGATTGCCGAAACCGAAAAACTTCCACGGCAACTGCGGCGGCACGATCACCTCTCGCGGCACCGTGTAATCAGGCCAGCGTGGCTTCTCCGCAGATTTTGGCGCTGTCACCGCCGCCACCACAGGCAGCGCCGAAACGACGAAGGGATTACGGCCGGAAGGTCTGTACTCCGTCTTCTGCGCATTGCCGCGCTGCTTGAAGATGATGCTGAAATCCTGAGCGTTGATCGGCGTATAACTGTCCGCGCGGAAGGCTGCGCCCTCCGGCGCACTCTGCTTGCGGCCGAAATAGACATACCAGACCAGCGCCGCGATCAGCATCAGTGCCGCGAGCAACACGAGCTGCTTCTGTTGTTTCGTCAGCGCCATTAAACCTTCCGGAAATACGTGCGCAGATGCAGGCTGATTCTCAAAAGGTTTGCAGTTCCCTGCCCCGAAGGATCCGATTCCAATTGCAGCGAATCAACGATATAGACGTTTTTGGAGCGCTGCAGGTGGTTCACGAAGCGCACGATGCCGTTGTAACCGCCGGCCACCGTCGCTTCGATTTCAACTTCGTCGAGATTGTGCTCCTTCAACTCCTTTTCGCGAAACCTCAGATCGCCGATGAGCAGATGGGTGTCGCGCGCGAAACCGTTCAGTTCCTCCGAAGTCACGGAGTAACCCTTGCTTGCGGGGGGCAAGTCCGCTTCAAAGGCGTCAAACTTCTTCAAAACTTCGGGAATGTTTTTCTGGATCGCGGTGGCGCGTTCCACGTCCGCTTTCATCAGCTTCAGTTGCCGCGTATCAGCAGCCAGTGCCTGCTGGGGCGTTTCCCGCGCAGTATTCATCTTCAGGTTGAAATAGGCGAGCGCGGCATCGGCCGCCAGCAACACGCCGAGAAATGCCAGGATGATCCGCTTCTCGAGGTAGAAGTTGCGCATGTTCAGATCGCTGAGTACACGGCAGTAAATTCCACGGTCAGTGGGTCGCCGCCGGGCTGCGACGGCGTGCCGGTGCGCTCGTCCGTAAGTTTCAACCCTGAAAAACTCCTGGAGTTTTCAAACGCCTTAAGCAGCTTAAGTTTGGCATCCTCATTCACCGCGCCAATCGCGAAGGAGACCTCGGCGGCGCCCTTATCCAGCTTCGGCTCGATGCGCAAGACATGCACGCCCGCGGGCAGCGTGTGCTCCAGGTCCATGAACAGTTGCGTCCAGTTGAAGCTGCTGCCTTCCATCACCTCGGCGGTGAATTTGGCGCGGTCCTGAAGCCCCACGGTCTCCGGCTGGGAAAAGAAACGGTCCAGTTGCTGTTTCTGGGCATAGGTCCGCGACATCTCGGCTTGCACTTTCTCCGTGCGGGCGCGCAAATCCGCGTCCGCCCGGCGCAAGGTGTAGTAGCGCCAGCCGAGAAGAGCAAACAGAATGCCGCCAATGAGCGCGGCAATCGCCGCCCCCACCAGGAACGGGCGGTGGCTGACCAGCGGCTTCGTTGCCAGATTCAGTCGTACGTACATAATCCTGTGCGCCTATTCTCCCTCAGGTCCGATGTAACATCCAGCCAACCAGTCCCTCGAGATCCTTGTCGGCCAGCGATCTGGCTTCGCCGTCCAGCCGGTCCTCCGAAATCGCCGCGCTCACGAGCGAACGCACCTCGCACTTAAATTCCACTTCGAGCGGCTGCACAAATTCCGGCAAGCGGCGCCCGAGTCCCGCAACGCACACCGCCTGGATGCCTTCCTGCCAGGTGTCCTGATAATAGGCAGCCAGGGGGAAGATTTCTTCCAGCAGCATTTGTGGCGTGATTTCGCCTGCATGCGTGGGAAGTTCCGTGCAGCGATACCCTGCGAGCACGCCTTCGCGCACAATCGCGGTGGTCAGCGAGGTTCCCGAAATGCGCGCCAGCAAGGTAGGCTGCTGACCATGGAGCAGCGCAATCGCCGCCAGCGTCGAGCTCAGCACCACACCGGGCCGCAGCGTGGCGGCCTCCAGCAGCGCTTCGTATTCCCTGACAATGCGCAGCCTGGCAATGGCCGTCACGACGTCCACACCGTCCGCGCGGGGCGCCTGGCGCATGTAGGACAGCAGGGTTTCGTCGACTTCAAAGGGCACGCTTTTTTTCAGCTTCCAGCGCAGCATCGGAATGGCTTCCTCTGCCGAGCGCGGGAAATCCTCGAAGTGCTGGACGAACACGCGGATCACCGGATCGGGCAACAAAAGCGCCACATCCTCATCCTTGGCGCCCAGCCGCAGGCACACGTTGGTCACCGCCGATTTCACCGCCGCCGGGTTGCTGAGATTGGTCTCAACCGCCGAGGGGGTGATCGCCCCTAGCGGCAGAGCTTCCACGGAAAAACTGTCCAGCGAACCACGGTGCGTGAAGCGCGCCCCCGCCACTTGCCCCGGCGAAATCTCGAAGGCCAGTGGCGGATGCGGAATCGCCTCCATCCAGCGCGAGATATGCCGCACCGCATCGCTCTGGAAAATGCCTTCCTGGTATGCGTTGGCGCTACTCAACGAAGGTCACCTTATTGATTTCGCGGAGCGTGGTAATGCCGGCCCGCACTTTTGCCAGGCCGCTCTCGCGCAGCGTAGTCATGCCTTCTTCGATAGCCGCCCGCTTGATCTCGCTGGTCGGGCGGCGGTCCACGATCATTTCCCGGATATGGTCGCTCAAGTCCAGCAATTCGCAAATCGCCGTGCGGCCATGGTACCCGGTGCCGGAGCATTCCAGGCATCCCGGCCCTTCCGCAAACAGGAAACCCGCAGTAGCAGCAGGATCGAGTCCGGACTCCCGCAGCTCGTCCACGGAGTGCTGCTTGGGCTGCTTGCAATTCTCGCAGATCACGCGCACCAGGCGCTGCGCCAGGATGCAGTTCAGAGCGGAAACGAAGTTGTACGGCTCGACGCCCATGTTGATAAAACGCCCGATAACGTCCGTGACGTTGTTGGCGTGCACCGTGGTGAAGACGAGGTGCCCGGTGAGGGCGGATTGAATGGCGATTTGCGCCGTTTCCTGGTCGCGGATTTCGCCCACCATGATCTTGTCCGGGTCGTGGCGCAGGATGGAGCGCAGGCCGCGGGCAAATGTCAAACCCTTCTTTTCGTTCACGGGAATCTGCGTGATGCCGCGCAACTGGTATTCGACCGGGTCCTCGATGGTGACGATCTTGTCCTCGTCCGACTTGATCTCGTTGATAGCCGCATACAGCGTGGTGGTCTTGCCGGAACCTGTCGGCCCAGTCACCAACACCATGCCATAGGGCTCGTGGATGTACCGCCGGAAGCGCCGCGTCTCATCGCCGGAAAACCCCACCACGTCCAGGCTCAGCTTCTGGAATTTTTCCGACAGTGTTTCTTTGTCCAGCACGCGGAGCACGGCGTCTTCTCCATAGTTGGCCGGCATGATGGAAACGCGCAGGTCAATGTAGCGCCCCTTGTACTTCACGCGGAAGCGGCCGTCCTGCGGCACGCGGCGTTCGGCAATGTCCAGGTCGCTGAGCACCTTGATACGCGAGATGACCGTGGAGTGCCATTCCTTGGCGATGGGCTGCATGGCGTACTGCAGCACGCCGTCAATGCGGTACTTCACCGCCACTTCGGTGTCCCGCGCTTCGATGTGGATGTCGCTCGCCCGGCGCTCTAGGGCCGTGAAGATGACCGTTTCCACGAGGCGCACCACGGGGCTCACCGTGGAATCGCGTGTCAGGCGATCCCCGGAAATGGTCTCTTCGCTCTCTTCTTCTTCCTTGGAGACCTGCAGCGTAAAGGCTTCGGTAGCTTGTTCCAGGACGCGCTGCGATTGCTCCGTGCGTTTCAACAGGTCGCCGATTTGCCGCGGCGTGGCCACCTTATAGGCCAGCTTTTTCCCTAGGAGCAGCGGCAATTCATCGCTCAGGATGACCATGCCGGGATCGGCCACGGCAATCACCAAGGTGTTGTTGTGCGTCACCAGGGGCACGAAGTTGTAGCGGAACATCAGGTCCGCGGGAATCGTGCGGAAGAGTTCCGGATCAATGCGCTGTTCCGTCAGGTCGATAAAGCCACAGCGGTAACGATCCGCCAGGCGCCGCGCCTGTTCGCGCTCCTGTGCCGCGTCCGGTGCGCCTCCCGCCAGGGCGGGATCGTGAGGATGAGTGTCAGATGTGGCCATAAGAGATTGCGGTCCTTACTTTCCCGCTCCCGAGATGGAGAATGAGAAAATCGGCAAATACAAGGAAATCAGAATAAAGGCTACCAGAAGCCCCATGAATATAAGAATAACGGGCTCAATTACCGCCACCATGGCGCCCAGCCGCAGGCTCACCTCTTCCTCATAGAATTCCGCCACGCTGTTGAGCATGGGCGCCAGCGCGCCGCTGGACTCGCCCACTTCGATCATGTCCAGTGCCAACTCCGGCATCACTCCGCTGGCAGACAGCGCCCCGTGGAGCGATTCGCCTTCGCGCACCATTTGCGTCGCGCGCCCCACGGTGCCCTGCAATAGCCTGCTGGTAATGGACTCGGAAGCCGTTTGCAGTGCGCTGACCAGCGGCGTACCGCCGGTCAGCAGCGTGGCCAGTGTGCGGCAAAACTGGGCCACCTGGAATTTCAGCAACGTTCCGCCCAGCACGGGCACGCGGAACTTCATGCGGTCGAAGGCCACCCCGCCTTCTTCACTGCGCGACCAGAAAAACACACCCAGCAACGCCAGGAACACCGCCGCAATCAATCCCAGAATGTAGAGGCGGTAGTCCACTGTCACGGTCACCAGGAATTTCGTGGGACCCGGGAGTTGCACGCCCAAATCGCGATACAACAGCGCAAACTTCGGGATCACGCCGGTCACCAGGTAGGTCACGATAATCGTCGCCACGGTCACCAACAGCGTCGGGTACACCAGTGTCGCCAGGATCTTTTTCTTCACTCCGGTGCTGACTCGCTGGTATGCGATGTAATAGTCAAGTACCCCCGAAAGGTTGCCGCTCTTTTCACCGGCGAGGATGGCGGTGGAATACATCTTGGAGAATACTCCAGCCTCGTCCACGGCCTCCGAGAGCGACTTCCCTTCCCGCACACGGTCGCGGATCTGCGTCAGGACGGGCCGCAACTTGGGAGCGGTGGCCCGGGTCGCCAGCAGATCCAACGCGCGCAGGATTGGCAGGCCCGCTTTAATCAGGGTATTGAACTGCTGGTTGAGGATCAGGAAATCGTTGCCGCCGATCTTGCGTTCCTTGCGCACTCCCAGCATCCCGCTGACCAGGCTGCTGCGGGATTGCACCGAGTAGATGAACAGGCCACGGTCAGCCAGCTTCTGGCGCGCTTCCTCGAGCGTGCCGGCAGCTTCAACGTGCGAGAAGACCCGCCCATTGGCGTCGGCAACGCGGCAGACGAATTCCCCCATAGACCTTAAGTTTACCTCATTCGGAGAGTACCCCCAAAAGGGTCTGAGCAGAGTGGTTACGTCATATACAAGCGGCAGGCTTGGAGCGAAAGGCCCTCCACTTATTACTGACGCAGGCCCGGGGAATCGGGTAGCGGGCCCTCCACGATCACCATGCCGGGTTGCGCTTCGAATTGAAAGAGCGTTTTCGCCAAGACCGGATTCCACTGCCAATCCTTGAACGTGAATTCCACCTGGATGCCGGCCCCTTCATCCATCAGGATGCGGCTCAGCTCGCCATGTGGCGAAAGTTCGAAGAGCGCGGATCCTGCTCCTTTGGCGGCATGTACCTTTGCGGCGCCGCCCGGTTTGGCCACGCTTTCGCGATGGGAGTCCGCATCTCCCGCCCCTCGCAGCTCGCAGCGATACACCTTGTACCCGGCCTGCCTCGGTGAGACATCCGCCGCCATTTCCACTTGCGCGCAAATCCGCGACAGCTTGATGCCGTCGGTCAGAAACGCCAGCGGCGTCCGCCAATCGTCGCTCTTCTTCGCCGGCATGCGCGTGGCCGTGTGGTCGGCCGGCGTGATGAACCACACGTATTTCCCGTCCGCCAGAAATGTGTTCTTCTCCGGAAACTCATACTCCCAACGCATTTTGCCGGGGTGCAGGAAGTAAGACTTGCCTGCCTCCTTCCGGGTCACTTTGCCGTTCTCCGAGTATTCCTGGAGGAAGGTCGCGGAGAGCGACCTGGCGCCCCGGTAACGCGCCTCAAATTGCACCAGCACGGCGTCGCGTTGCTCGGCACTGCAGAGGAGTTCAGTTTTTTGAGAAACCCAGCCAGGCAAGAGAAGACTCAGAATTACAGTGCACATCCAACTAATTGCTATTGGAAAAGGGGTAGAGCGCTTAGCTTGGAGGGAGCGGAAGATCACCCGTCCATGTATAGCAGCATGGCTGCACGCAATCAAATGGAAGGATCGTTCACACTCGCCGGGCCAGTTGTATTTGCGCGAATCACAAAGGTCTCGTCGGTGAAGAACCACCGGCGTCCCGTGCTCCCAGGAGTAATGGGATTCGCATTGACGGTGTAGTTCGATGGTGAATTGTTCGGACCGTTGTTCCCCGTGACCACATAGCTAAAGACGAATCCGTCTTTCGTATTTGGTACTTGCGCGACGGGGTCGGGTATCAAACAGGCGTTGCTGGGTGTGGGGGTTCCGCTGGTGCCGCCCAAGGACGGCAAGTCTGGCGAAAAACCTTGGCCAAATTGCACGCTATATACGGACTGTGCTGTGTTGATATCGCGCAAGGTTTGTACTGCGGAAGCTTCATTTGCTGTCATCCTGGACATGATGAGGTTCGGGATTGCGATGGCCGCGAGGATAAGAATGATTGCCACTACAATCAGCAGCTCAATTAGCGAAAACCCAGTTTGCTTGCGCTTCATGGCACCTGGTCTCCAAGCACGCGCTTCTCTGAGTATACAAAAAGAAAGTCACCTGTAAATAGAGCAAGCAACTTGCCAAATCCACCGCTCAAGATAACTCCAGTGTTTCTGTCAATTAGGAGATAACGGCGCGACCCACCCGCCACAATCGGTGTCTCTGTGACCGAAATTGTCATCACACGGACAGAAGTTGGCAGACTAATTAACCATTGTAATTCCCTCATCGGGCGGTGCCAGTCAACTAAAAAAACGGAGCAGGATGGAAATCCTGCTCCGTATGATTCCTGCGGGTTTCTGACCCACCGGTGAATTATTATAGAGGCGTGCCGCTCGTTGTCGTGCAGGTACCTCCAGGGACACCGCTCACGCCCGGGTTTACATAGAACAGAACCAGGTTCTGGTCGGAGCAGAATCCACGTGTGCCGGTTTGACCCAGGGTGGCTGGTTCTGCCTCGGTAGTATAGGTACCGGTGCCCGCCGCGCCCGCGGTAACTTTGAAGACGTAGCCGCTCTTTGCACCAGCTACCGAGACTGCGTTCGCCAACAGGTTGTCGATCAAGCAGGCGGCGCCTACAGCAGGAGTCCCGCACACTTGCCCGCCAGGGCCCAGAGAAGATATCGTCGCGAACGTGCCAGGATACGTATTGTTATAGGTCACTTCGCCCGTGTTAATTGTACGCAGCGAGGCGACCGCCGAAGCCTCGTTCGCCGCCATCTTGGAGCGGATGAGGTTCGGAATTGCGATAGCCGCGATGATCAGAATGATCGCCACGACGATCAGCAGTTCGATAAGACTGAAACCCTTATGCTTCTTCATGAAGTCTCCTTGAGAGAATATATCGTGCCAGAGCACGACCAGAGAACTGCACGGGGGGTGCCAATGCTAGGAAAATAGGTACGGAAGTACTGTTAAGTTTACAAGCTATTTATTATTAGTGACTTACAGTTGATACCGGAGACTGTTTCCCGAGATATTGCTAGAGTTCGTCCGCTTCCCCGACAAAACCTGACACTTTGTGTCACCTGCGATCGCCATAATCCGTCATTCCCCCCTGCCAAGCCAACTCCTCTTGAACAGATCCTGTTGCTCATTAAGAGTCCGGCGGCTGGGCGATTTTGGGAATCTTCCCGGCATCGAGCACACCGGCTTTTAGGACGCATCTTCCGTGCCTTCGCGGCGCGAATCTTTTTTGCTCCGCTCTTGCTGCGCTCTTGATTTTTCCCAATGCATGAGCAAGTTATTCCTTTAAGCAAGATCTCTCGCAAATTGCTCCGCGTTCATTGACGCCGTGCGCCAACAAAAGTTAACTTGCTTTCTTGGAGGGCCAAGGTTGGAAGACGCTGCTCTTATGCCATTGCGCCGCCCCCGCTTTTCGTTCGCTTTGCTGTTTCGTTCGCCGAGCGCCGCGGTCACCGCTGCTTTCCTGCTTCGCTTCTTTTTTCTCTGGCTTTCCCACCAGCATGAGGACTTGGTTCACAATCATTTTGTGAGCTGGGGGCTGGAAGCCCTCATGATTGCCAAATCACTCGCCCTCGGCCACGGCTTTGCTGAACCCTTCCCGCACTACGTCTTTACCACGGCATGGCTCGCCCCCGTGTACCCCTGGCTCGTCTCCTTTGGCAAGCTTCTCTTCCATTTGAGTGACCCTGCGCTTACCATCTTTGCCCAGATTCTCAACATCATTTTTTCTTCACTGACCTGCTACCCCATCTATTCCCTCGCCAAGAGAATCTACGGCACGAGCATTGCCATGGCTGCGACCTGGCTCTGGGCCTTTCTCCCCACGGCGATTCTCCTGCCTATTGAATGGACTTGGGATCAAAGTCTTTCGGCATTGTTGCTCTGCCTCCTGTTGTGCTTCACCTATTATCTTTGCGAATCTCCATCGCCTGAGCACTGGGCAGCATACGGTCTGCTCTGGGGCGTCGCGGCTCTGACCAATCCCGCCCTATGTCTCTTGCTGCCCTTCCTTGCCGCCTGGATGTGGTCCCGGCGCGCCCAGCGTGCCTTGCCCTCGCGCCGTCTTCTTACCCGCACGGCGTTATACTTCGTCCTACTCCTGCTTCCATGGACCATACGCAATTACTTCGAACTCGGCGGCCTCTTCTTTGTCAAATCAGACTTCGGCGTGGCCTTCTGGCTCGGCAACAATCCCCAGGTGAAGGACACCATCACCCCTCAGCTTCACCCTATGAGGAATTATCGCGAGTACACGTTGCTCGTCCTGAACTCCGAGCCTGTGTACAACCGCCTGAAACAACGCGAAGCCTTGGCCTTCATCCGCGCCAATCCCAAAACCTTCCTCAAGCTCTTCTATAATCGCGCCGTGGACACTTGGACCGGGAAATACGACTCGCGCCTCGACACCTACATCCAGCCACTGGGAGCAGGTCGCCTCTACCTTTGGTACAACACCGTCTTTTCGCTTCTTGCTTTTGCCGGCTTGCTGGTCGGCCTCTGGACACGAGCGCGGGACTCTCTCCCCCTCGCATTCTGCCTGCTACTGTTTCCCATTCCCTACTACATTGTGAGTAGCTCGCTGCGCTACCGCCATCCCATTGATCCTGTCATGACGATCTTCGTTGTGCTTGCTTTGGCAACTTTTGTCGCTGTGTTTCGCCACCCCAAGGTATCGCTCCCCGTTTCGGATTTGTAGGTCGAGAATTGCGAGTTCACCTCTCACTGAGGAGCAAAGCGCAGATTTCCTACCGTCCTTGTCTCCACCCAGATGGCCAGCATTTGCTAACAACCCCCGCGCAGGCGGTCCACATTCGTCATGCAAACAAAAACTGCCGCCACCGTCGGACGGTGCTCCGGGCTGCTGGCCCGAGCGTGCGAACACGGCAATCTACTCTCGCAGACCCTCTGCGAGCACACGGGCAAACGAAGTCTTTGCGGTTGCCTCAGGTTCTCGTTCGAGCAACAGCAACTTTTTCCCAGCCCATAGCGACCCCACTACCGTCAAGATACAAGCCGCCCAAGGAATAAGGGGCGATATCCAGAAGGTCCGGATTGCGAACCGCAAAGCAACCAGCCATCCCAGCGTCGTCCCAAGTCCTGCCAGGAGTGGAACAACCAGAGCGCCCCGCCCCCTGCCCAGCAGCAAATTCGTCAGCGCCAGGACGAAAACCGTGAATGGCAAGGCCACAATCAGATCGATGAAGTAGTGCTCACCGCGACCCATCGTGAAGCACAATGTAAAGAAGAGGAAGAATGCCGCCCCGGCCCTTTCCACGACAGAGAGCCGGCGCACATACCAGCAAACCAGGTACATCCACGTAGCGTGTAGCGAAGGAATCGCATTCCTATACCCGGCGAGGGCCACAGGCTCCAGAAAAAGACGCCTAGCCTGCTCGGTTGTAAGCGGGTGCCATGGAAATCGGTCGGCAAAGAGGTGGACCGGCCCCAAGGCTGGGTATAAGTTGTAGCAGATCACTCCCAGCGGTCCAGCGATCAGCATTGCCACAAGTGCGGGAAGAGCGCTTTTCCTGTCGCTCATCAAGCAGCCCGCAAAAGCCATCCCAATGGCAATTGGCAAACCCCAATAGACAAAAAAGCTTACCATCATGAATCCTACCGAGTGTTCAAAAAACTGCCCCACGAGAAAAGGAATCTGCAGACGGAGACTCGCATCAAACGAGTACAGATAAAGATCCAGTACCAAAGGATGCGCTTTACTCGTCCAGTTCAGAAAAGGGATGGTGCAGGCTTCTGAGCCCACGAAGATTAGCGCACTTCCCAGTGCGTAGATGGCAATTCGCCGCCTTTCTCCCTCCCGCCAGATCACCCGATACGTCAGCAGGATCAGGCCTGCCAGTCCCAGAATCGAAATGTAGACGCCCCACCCCACCTGATAGCCCAAAAAGCGTGCGTCCACGGCCCAAAGGGCGACCGTCATCGCGAAAGCCCCCGCAATTTCCCGCAGGGACACTGCGGTTCGCAACATGATGAAGAAAAGGCTGAAAACCACCACCGCCGAGAATGGCGGAGCGAGCGCTTGGTAGATAATACTCTCGCGACTAGCAAGCCAGAAGACACTGACGGCTACCGCTATACTCACCGCTAAGCGTACATAGGTCGCTGAGCTCATCTCGTATCATCTTCCTTGCCGTACATCAGATGTATATGCACATGATGATTCTCCGAGTTAGGAACACACATCGGCAACTATCCTTTGGAAGGAACGTGCCTAAACCATTATGGAAAGGTAGCGCTAGAGGAAGGTGTCAGACCGCAGGCGTTCTCTTCGCTTCCCTATCTTGGCGCGTATTGTTCGCGCGCCTCCTTCGCAATTGTTACAGATGGTGCTTTTTCGCGTAGTGGCGGAACGACCGGTGACTGATCTTCAGAAGTTCGGCCGCGTGCGCACCGGGTCTGCCTTATCCAGCGCCACCGCCCGCGCAATGGCGTTCTCCAGTTCGCGCGACTTGCTCCGCCAATCGTAAGATTGCAAACGCTGCGTCGCGTAGCCAACTTCAGGACCCCCGCAACCAGGAGGCTTGTCGCCGGATGCAGATAAAACCAGGACTCATTTCCGATTCACCCTCCGACGCGTTCGGGAATCTGTTGTAAAGGCATCTCTCGGGATTCCCCCTCTGCTTGACTACGGAGAAATCGCTGCGCTGCCCACAGCGTTCCAAGTGCCGTAATCAGACAAGCCGCCCAAGGCACCACTGGTGAAAGCCAAAAAACATCCATCGCAGATCGAAGCGCACCCAACCAAAGGAAAGTCGTTAACAGTCCGGCTGCCAGCGGGGGCGCAAACATGCGCCAGTTGCCCGTTACAAACCACTTGCTGAGCGCAAGGATGAAAAGTGCAAATGGCAGGGCAACCACCAAGTCAATCACGTAATGCTCCCCCGTACCCAGGGTGGCAAGAAGCGTAAAGATAAGAAAAAAGCCGGCCAGTCCCCTTTCCCACCGCGATAAATTGCGCGAAAACCAGAACGCGATATACGCCCAAGCCGCGTGTAAAGACGGCATCGCATTCCGAAACCCAGCGATGGCGATGGGTTGCACCAGGAGATGACGCGACTGCTCAATCGAAAGCGGATGCCAAGGAAAATTGCCCCCAAAAAGATACGCGGGACCGGCGGCGGGAAATATATTGTAGAAAATGACACCTATGGGACCGGCGATCACCAGCGCAATAAAGCAGGCCAGGGCATTTTTTCTATCGCTCATCAGGCAACCAGCGTAGATGAGCCCAAGCAATATGGGCAGGCCGGCATAAACCAGCACTGCGACGATCAACAAAGGCACATAGCGATGAAACAGTTGTCCGACGAGAAAAGGAAATTGTACGTGCAGGCTCGCATCAAACGAGAATAGGTTTAGATCGAGAACCTGAGGTTGCCTTTTCCCAGTCCACTCCAGCATGGCCACAATTTTCCATCCTATGGCGAGAAGGACAATGCAAGGAAGGAGGGTGAAGACAGCAGTGCGGCGCTCGTCCCCTTCCAACCAAATCACCCTCATTGCCATGACGCCCAAGGTGTCAAAACCCAGAATGCAAACCACCAAAGGCCAGCTCAGGGAGTGTCCAAAAAAGAAGACGGCAAGCCCGCAGAGAAGAATTAGCAGCATGAAAAGCCCTGCCAATTCGCGCCAGCAGATACGCGTCCGGAGGAGAATTAGGAATTTAGAAAAAAAGGCAATCGCAAAATTAATAATAAGCGGGTTCGCATCGAAAAATCTATGCCGGCTGACCGCCCAGAAAAGCGTGTCGAGAACCACGAAGCTTAGCGCCAACCGAATATAGAGCCAGATTTTCATTGGGACCCGCGGTCCTCAATCCTCAGGCAACAGGTTGCATGTACACTTGATTCTCCGAGCGTGAATGACGTGCGACAATCCTTTACTCTTACTGTCTTGCCTAAACAAGCAAGCCCGAAACGCTTAACGAGCCCGCACGTTGAATCCCGAAACTTCCAATCCAGCGTGAAAGCAGATCATAAAGCGTGCTTCTTGGCGTAGTGCCGGAACGAGCGGTAACTAATCTTTAGAAATTCGGCCGCGTGGGTGCGCACTCCCTCCGCCTTCTCCAGCGCGGCCTTCAGGTAGCGCTTTTCGGTTTCCGCCATGACCCGCTCGAAGTCCACGCCTTCCGGGGGAAACGCCATGCTCTCCAATGGTCCCGCGCCCGCCGTCGGGGAACCTCCCAGCCCCGTCATGCGATCCGGCAGAACCCCAACGGAAATCTCCGGGCCGCTCTCCAGGGCCACCGCCCGCTCAATGGTGTTCTCCAGTTCGCGCACGTTGCCCGGCCAATCGTAGGATTCCAGACGCTGCATCGCTTGTGGGGAAATTCCTTCCACCGGCTTTTCCATCGATTTTCGGAAGCGCTCCAGAAAATGGCGCGCCAACAGTGGAATGTCATCCCGGCGTTCCCGCAAGGACGGTACGTGAATGGGGATCACGCTCAAGCGGTAGAACAAATCCTCGCGGAATTCGCCGGCGGCAATGGCCTTCTCCAAATCCCTGTTGGTCGCCGCAATCACACGGACATCCACGTCCAATTCTTCCGTGCTGCCCAGCGGCCGCACCTTGCCTTCCTGCAGCACGCGGTAGAGCTTCACCTGCATGGCCTGATCCATGTTGCCGATCTCATCCATAAAGAGCGTGCCGCCGTGCGCCGCCTGGAACAATCCGCGCCGGTTATCGTTCGCCCCCGTAAACGCGCCTTTGGTATAGCCGAAGAGTTCCGACTCCAGCAGCGTTTCCGGGAAGGCGCCGCAGTTGATGGTGATGAACGGCGCATGGGACCGCGCGCTGTTCTCGTGGATGGCCCGCGCCACCAGCTCCTTGCCCGTGCCGCTCTCCCCCGTAATCAGCACGCGGCTCGTCTGTGGCGCCACCGTCTGGATCAGATCGAAGATCGCGCGCATATTCGGGCTTTGCCCGATGAAATTGTCCAAACCGGTCAGGCGGCGCAATTCCCGCCGCAGGTATCCGGCTTCATTCTTCCATTTCAGGTTTTCCGCGACTTCCTGCACCGCCACGCGCAACTGTGCCATCAGATCGTGGTCCTTGATGACATACCGATTGGCGCCTTCGTTTGCGGCGGCAATCGCCGTTTCCAGCGTCGGCACACCGGTGATCAGCACGAAATAAGCATCGGGCGCAACCTCCCGCGCGAAGCGCAGGAGTTCCACGCCCGTCTCTCCCGGCATGCGCACATCGGAAATAATGATGTCGTAGAGCGAACTTTCCAGCTTGCGCCTGGCGGCCTCCACGCTGTTGGCGATCTCCACGCGATGGCCTTCCTTGCGGAAGGTGATCTCCAGCAGTTCGCAGATGGACTTCTCGTCATCAACGACGAGGATATGCACCATCTCGCGGCCCGCTTCTTTCAGAGCGCTTTTCGTCGCTTGCATTAGGTCCTCACTCCACCAGCGGAAGCTCAACCACGAATTCCGCGCCTCTGTCTTTTTCGCTGATTACCGAAATCCTGCCGCTGTGCGCTTGCACGATCTGGTAAACGATGGCCAGCCCCAGCCCCGTGCCTCCTTCAAAATTGGATTGCAACGGCTCAAAGATCTTGGTGCGTTGTTGCGGGTCCAGGCCAATGCCGGTGTCGCGGAAGGAGATGCGCAGCCAATCCGGAATGCGCTCCATGCCCACGGTCAGGGTTCCGCCCTGGGGCATGGCGCGCAAGGCGTTGTCGCAGAGGTTCCAGAACACCTGCTTGATCTTGTCCGGATCCACCAGCACCTTAAGCACTTCCCCGTTAAACGCGCGCACAATATGGAATTTATCCCCAACGCCCGGCTTTTTCTCCATCAGCAGCAGCGTTTCGTCCAGCAGGGTGCACACATCGGCTTCCTGCAAGACATAGGACTTGTCCCGGGAATAATTCAGGAAGTCCGTGATGATGTGATTGAGGCGCTCTGATTCCCGGCTGACAATGTTCACCAGATGCTTCTCGTCTTCTTCGAGCGGCACCAAGCGCCCCAACTCCTTCACCGCGCCGGCCATGGCCGTCAGCGGCTGGCGTATCTCGTGCGCAATTGCGGCAGAGAGCCGCCCTACCGCCGCCATGCGCTCTTTCGTGGCCACTTCCTTTTCCAGGTGCCGCAATTCCGTCAGGTCCTGAAAATTGAAGACATAGCCGCTTCGCGCCGCATCCCGCGTTCGCAAAGGTGAAACCGATATGCCCAGGAACCTGCGCGGCCCGCCGGGCGTACGCACCTCAATCTCCCGTCGCAGGGCGAGCCTTTCCGGAAGCGCCGTCATGTCCGGCAGCCAGAATTCCTCGCTGACCTCCCGCAGATCGCGTCCCCGCAATTCCGCAAAGGTCCGCCCCAGAATTTCTTCGCCGGTGCGGTTGATCAGCACCACGCGCCCTTCCATATCCGTGGTGACCAGACCGCCACGCATGGAATGAATGATGTCCGCGGTAAAATCCTGAAGTTCCAGCAGCTCTTCGCGTTTCTGCTCCAGTTCCGTACTTTTGCGGCGCAGCGAATTCGCCAGCAGGCTCGCCAGATATGCCACCGCGAGAAATCCAAACGTATTACTCAGGAACCACAGGCGCAGCGTCTCTATGGAAGGGGCTGCGATCGAAGTTCGCGGCAACCTCCCCGCATCCACAAGAAAGAGCACCAGCGCGAGCGACGCCAGGCACAGAATCGCGGTTACGAACGCCATCCGCCGCGTGAACAGGATGCTGGCGACGATGATCACCAGGAGGTACAGCGAGGTGAAATTGCTGTCCTGCAATCCCGTGGCATAAACGATTCCGGTGATCATGGCCACATCGCAGAACACCTGGAGGGCGCCAAACCAGAACGTCGCCGGGAGCAAACGCACCAGGATCAGGTGCAGGATGCTGATGGTGATCCACAGAATGATGATGGGCAGGAAATAACGCGGTGAACCGCTGGAGGGCACATACTGCGGCCACACCACGCCCACACCCAGAATCAGCGCGATCATCAACAGACGGACGCGCGTCAGCCATTCCAGCCACTCGCGCCGATTGAACGTCTGTTCCATGAATGTGCGCTTGGGAAGCGGGCCCCGCTTTCCTCCTCCCTATCATAAACAAAAAAGGGAGGACAGAGGCGAGCCCCCTGTCCTCCCTTTCCGAAGAAGCACTGCGCTCAGTGAGCCGTGGCCAGTTTGCCGATCAGCGAGAAGAGCGGCAGGTACATGGAAATGACCACGCCGCCGACCACGCCGCCGAGGATGACGATCATGATGGGTTCGAGAGCGGTGAGCAGGTCCTTCACCGCCGCGTCCACTTCGTCCTCGTAGAAGTCCGCGATCTTCTGCAGCATCGCGTCCATCGCGCCCGTCTGTTCGCCGACCGCGATCATCTGCGTCACCATGCCCGGGAATACTTCCGATTCCTTGAGTGGTTCGGTGAGCGATTTGCCTTCTTCCAGCGATTTCCGGACCTTGTTCAAGGCCTTTTCGACCACCGCGTTGCCGGAGGTCTTCGCAGTAATGTCCAGGCCTTCCAGAATGGGGACGCCGCTCGCGATCAAGGTACCCAATGTCCGCGTGAACCGCCCGACGGCAATCTTGCGCATCAGGATGCCCAGCACCGGCAGCTTCAGGATCACCGAATCAATGGCGAGGCGTCCTTGCGGTGTGCCGTGCCACACTTTCAAACCTATGACGATGGCCACGAACCCCACCAGAATCAAAAGGCCGAAGATGCTTCCCACGAAATGGCTGCTCGCGATCACGATCTTCGTGGGCAATGGCAAATCCACACCCATGCCGGCGAATAGGGTCGCGAACACCGGCACCACCTTCCACAACAGCAGGATGATGACGCCTCCCGCGATGGTCAAAACACCGATCGGGTAGACCATGGCGGACTTCACCGCGCGCTGCAATTTCACGTTCTTTTCGATATAAGTGGAGAGGCGCTGCAGAATGGTGTCCAGAATACCGCCTGTCTCGCCCGCTTCCACCATGTTGCTGTACAGCGCATCGAATACCTTCGGGTATTGCTTCATGGCCGCGGAGAGGGTGCTGCCGCTTTCCACCGCCGAGCGCGTGCCCGTCAGCACCTTCTGGAAGGTCTTGTTCTCCTGCTGGCTCCCCAGAATTTCCAGACACTGCACCAGCGGCAAGCCGGCGTCAATCATGACCGAGAACTGGCGTGTAAAGACGGCCAGTTCCTTGGCATTGACGCCCCCGCCGAAGGTGGGCAAGTTGAACTCCTTGCCCTTCTCCGACATCTTCGTCGGCGTGATCTGCTGGCGCCGTAACAGGCTCTGCAGCTCCGTCTTGCTGCTGGCCGTCATTTCGCCCGCGACCGACGTACCCGCGCGATTTGTTCCACGATAAGTAAAGACCGGCATAGTATCTCCTCCTCAGCGGTCAAGAAAATTTCCGTACTCTCGCAACCCGATTCACCGAAGCAATCCCTTAGTGCCTAGCCGCAACCGGCGCTTTCCCAAAGGTGGTCTTGCCCGCGGTCGGCGTTGAGGCCACACCGCGGTTGATCATGTCCTGCAACTCGTCCGGATTCGACGAACGCGACAACGCCATATCCAGAGTGATGAGTTTGGCGAAATACGCGTTGGCCAGTGCCTGGTTAAATGTCTGCATCCCGGTCTGCCCGGTGCCCGTCTGCATCGCCGAATAGATCTGGTGAATCTTGTCTTCGCGAACCAGGTTGCGGATAGCCGGCGTTGGTATGAGCACCTCCATGACCATCACGCGCCCCCGCCCGTCGGAACGCGGCAAGAGGGCCTGGCAAAGAATCCCTTCCAGCACCATGGAGAGCTGCGCGCGAATCTGCGGCTGCTGGTGCGAGGGGAACACGTCAATAATGCGGTTGATGGTGGAGGCCGCGGAATTGGTGTGCAGCGTGGCGAAGGTCAAGTGGCCGGTTTCCGCGATGCGCAGCGCCGATTCGATCGTTTCCAGGTCGCGCATTTCTCCGATGAGCACCACGTCCGGGTCCTCGCGCAGTGCGGCGCGCAGGGAGTTGGCGAACGAATGCGTATCCGAGTGCACCTCGCGCTGGTTCACCAGGCACTTCTTGTGGTTGTGCAGAAACTCGATGGGGTCCTCAATGGTGATCATGTGCTCTTCACGCTCGGCGTTGATCTTGTCGAGCATGGCGGCCAGCGT
>Ga0074044_10000993_pt1 | contig 26065 bp, 26 predicted proteins | sample BogForMeECP23OM1_FD_94443 | JGI IMG/M metagenome (GOLD analysis project Ga0074044, IMG submission 94443) | Bog forest soil microbial communities from Calvert Island, British Columbia, Canada - Bog Forest MetaG ECP23OM1 | ecosystem: Environmental > Terrestrial > Soil > Wetlands ... | reverse complement strand
TGATCCAGCGGTTGCTGCCGTAACGACGGTTGTGGTCTCGTTTGCTTACGCATTCGTCGTAGGCGTTGGGCCGCCGGTGTGGCGCGCGGCGCTCATGTTAGCGATCTATCTTGGTGCGCGCCTGTTGTATCGCGAGCGGAATATGCTGAATGCCATCGGAGCGGCTGCAATCGGCGTTCTGATTGCCGATCCAGGTGCCGCATTCGGCGCGAGTTTCCAACTTACCTTTCTTGCTGTGGTCATCATTGGCGGGATTGGCGAACCGCTGCTTCAGCGCAGCACGCTGCCCTATGCGCGGGGTCTGAAGTTGTTGAAGTTGACGAGTTACGACTTGCACCTTGCGCCGGGCGCCGCGCAGCTTCGACTGGACCTCCGTTTGATTGCCCGAAGATTGTCGAGGCTGATTGGGGAGCGGGCGGCCTGGGTATTGCCAGCGCTGCTGGTGCGAATCACGATCGGTGTAGGCGAACTCATTTTTATATCCGCGCTCATGCAGGCGGGGCTGGCGCTGCTTATGGCGTACCACTTCCATCGGGCGACCACCATGGGCGTGCCCGCAAATTTCGCGGTGATTCCGCTGACGCAGGTGCTGATGCCGTCGGCGGCGGCGGCGGTCGGTCTCGGCTACATCTCGACCACACTGGCCAAACCCGCGGTTTGGATTTCGGGGTTCGCGCTCGATGCAATCACGGGCACCGTGCACTGGCTTGGTGGAGCGCGAAACGTGGGCGCGACGTTTGCCGATCTGCGTGTGGCGATGCCGTCGGCGGCGACGATTCTGGTTGCGCTCGCGGCGCTGGCGTTGGCGATGATTGCGGCCCGGCGAGCGCGCATTGCGGCTGCCGCCTCGCTTGCATTGCTGGCTGCGGTCGCGTCCTGGATTGCGTTCGTTCCTTCGCGCCCGCACATTCGAGCCGGCGTGATGGAAATGACGGCCATCGACGTGGGGCAGGGCGACTCTATTCTGCTGGTGACGCCGCAGGGCCGTACTTTACTTGTGGATGCCGGCGGCCTGCCGCAATGGATGCACTCCGATTTCGACATTGGCGAGCAGGTCGTTTCCTCGTATTTGTGGAATCGCGGCTTCGATCATCTCGATGCGGTGGTGATCACGCACCCACACGCCGATCACCTTGGCGGCATGCCTGCCATCATTGCGAATTTTCATCCGCGGCAGCTCTGGATCAGCATCGACAAACCGAAGGGTGAGCTGGCGCCGATTGTCGCGCAGGCGCTGCGTGCGGGCATGGATGTCTCCGTGAAGAAAGAAGGCGACGAGATTGATGACGGCGGCGTACATTTTCGAATGTTGGCCCCGGGGCGGGACCAGATCACTGGCTCGATGCGGCCAAACGACGACTGCCTGGTGTTTACGGCCGCGTTTGGCGGGACGACGGCTTTGCTGGAAGGAGATGCGGAAAGGGCAGCCGAGCGCCGGGTGGTTGAGGAGCATCCCGAAGCGATGCTGTTAAAGGTTGCCCATCACGGAAGCGCAAGCAGCACATCCGCAGATCTGCTGGCGACGGTGCATCCGCGATACGCGGTCATTTCCGTGGGCGCAAAGAATGTGTACGGACATCCCCGGCATGAAGTGCTCGACCGGTTACAACGGGCCGGAGTGGCCACCTTTCGCACCGACGAAGAGGGAGCAGTCAGCTTTTATCTGGACGGGAAATCGGTTACGCCAAGTATCGCGCTCATCCAGTAATGTCCGCGGTTTCGTCATCAGCGTCGAGGGGCGGCAGTTTTCTATAGGCGTCGATGATTTTCTCGGCCTCCCCGGCGTCCTCTTCGCGAACAAGAATGATCGATCCGCCGACTCCGGGAAATGTCTCCTGCACCGCGTCGATCGATTTCAAGTCCACGTCGATGCCGGCCGATTCGAGCAGGCCTTTCACGACGATCGCTTCAGTTTCCTGCTCGGTGTCGAAAATCTTCACCAGCTTTTCGTTGGGATCGGGCTGAGGGGCGGGGGTAACGGGATCTGGCATGCATCCTCCCTGGAAACCACTGTTAACAGATTACGGCAGTCACTATCTCCTTGTCTTGTCGGGTCACCAAGGTTCAGCGCGAAAGGCAGCTTGCATTGCCCATCGAAGCTGGCACAATGGCGGGGTGGGCGCGACGGGTGGGGCCGAGTCCACATCCAAATCAGTATGCGGTGTCGGAGCGCCAGGCTCAGGGACAGTATGGAAGTTCAACGAAGGGAACAGGGTGGGGAGCACGACCGCGTGGAGGAAGGCCGACGGCTGCGCCGTCTGCAGGTCATGATGAGCATGGTGATGTCGGTGATTAGTCAGGATCCCGACCTCACGCTCGAAGAAGCGGCCGACATGGCGGCCAACGCCCGCCGGGCGGCGCTAAGCATGTTTCCGGATAAGGAACTGGCCTACGACCTGATCTATCGCCCCCGCCTCCAGCGATTGATGAACGAGCGGTTCCGGCTGCAGTAATTGCGTCTGCCTCGCTTCACTCTTGCCGACTTTGGTCCCCAAGGGTCCTTCCTTCTTCCGTGGCGAGCGAGAGGTGGTTAAGCTTGACCCAGCCATAAGGCAACACTCCGTGAGGTCTTCATGAGACAAGCCAGTTTGTGCGCGCAGCTTTGCATCACTTTGTTAGTCTGCTTTGCTGCCTCGTCGGCATTTGCGCAAGATCCCACGAAGGTCGAACCCACCCACTACAAGCTGGCCTTTGAAAACGATACTGTGCAAGTTGTAAACGTTCATTACGGGCCGCACGAGAAGTCGGGTTTGCACGCGCACCCGGGTGGTGTGGTCGTCGTTCTTACCGAGGGGCATCTGCGCTTTACCGATGAGCATGGCAAGACGCAAGAGGTGTACGCAAAGCCTGGTGAGTCCCGCTGGTTCCCGCCGTTCAAACACCAGGTTGAAAACCTCGGCGATACCGCCTACAACGCCGTTTATATCGGCATCAAGCGCCACTCCAACGGACAGGCTAACCTCGACAAAACGCCGTCGAAGATGGACGAGGCCACAAGGAAACTGGCCGCTGAGGCATTGCTAGCCGCGGCCAAGCAATAAGCCCCAATACGGGAAGGCGCCTCACAAAAACCCGCTTGAGAGGCGTTTCCCGGTGCCATTTCTCTCTTTTCCCCCACGCGAATTGGTGACGTGCAGGCGTCCTGTTGGTGATTCCAGTCACGGAATTTCAGGGCCAACTAGTTCACAGTTAAAAGGAGATGAGTAGCCTTATGTGGCGGCTGGGATTCACAGAAGAGGAGGCGCTGGACATTTGATTATTTCCTACCTATTCCCGCTCGTTGTGGGGGCGTTGGCGCTACTGATCGCCTTCTGGAAAATCGGCCGCCGGGAACAAAATGACCTCGTGGCCCAGCTTGAGAAGACCCGGGCCATGGTCAAGCAGTTAGAACGAGAGCGGGACGCAGCGATGCAGGAGTTGTTTCGACGCTTTTCGGAGGAAGGCAAGCTCAACAAGCAGAAGAGTCAGTTTGAAGCGCAATTAGCGGAATACGAAAAATACGCCGCGCTGTCGCAGCTGGCGCTGGGTGCAGCTCACGAAATCAATAATCCACTGCTGGGAATTCTTTCCCATCTCGAGCTCGAGCTGAATTACGCCCAGGGCGAAGAGCGCGACGAGATCGAGCAGTGTGTGGAGTGCGCACGGCGCATTTCGGTCACGCTGCGCAGTTTGATGAACTATGCTCGCCCGAGTCCGCTGATCCTCAGCAAGGTCGATCTCCACCGTCTGGTTTCGGATACGGTCGCCTTCCTTGAGCACCAACCCATGCTCCACGGCCGGATTCTGGAGAGCCGCGTTCCCACTGACCTGCCCGCGATCCGCGTGGATGCGAACCAGCTATCGCAGATCCTTATGAACCTTCTGCTGAACGCTGCGCAGGCGACTTCCGAAGGAGGCCGCATTACGGTCTCGGCCAATCCGTCCTGCAACGGAGAAACAGTCGAAGTCCGGGTGGTGGATACAGGTTGCGGGATCCCGGCCGAGGTGCTGCCGCATGTTTTCGAACCGTTCTTCACTACCAAGCGTGGCAAGGGGACGGGCTTGGGGCTCAGCATCACGCAAACCTATGTACGCAGCCACAATGGCGACATCCATATCGAGAGTGCGCCCCAGCAGGGGACCACGGTGACGATCACCCTTCCGGTTCGCCGGATCGAGCCGCCCGCCGGAACGGAAAATGACAGCCAGGAGGTAATCATCCAATAGCGATGCCCCACTCGGTGCTGGTAGTCGACGATGAAGCCTTAACCCTCCGTACCATCAGTCGCGGACTGAGCACGGAAGGATTCGAAGTGTTTACCGCAGGATCGGGCGAAGAAGCGCTGAAGATTTTCGAAGACGAGAAACCAGACCTGGTTCTCCTGGACATTGTGCTGCCGGGAATCGACGGGGTGGAAGTGCTCCGCCAGATCAAAGCTACCACTCCGGCCAGCATCGTCGTGATGATGAGCGCTTACCACATGGTGGATCGGGCCGTGGAAGCCATGAAGCTGGGCGCGTTTGACTACCTGATCAAGCCGTTCCATCTCACGGACCTGAGTTCGACCCTTCGGCGCGCGTTCGAAATGCTGGCTCTGCGTGTTCGCGTGCGCGACACCGTGGAGACAGCGAAGGGCCAGTACGATTTCGGCCGGGTGGTCACAAAGAATCAGGCGATGCGCGAAGTGCTGGAAATGGCCCGCAAAGCTGCTGAGACCGACCACACCACGATTTTGATTCTGGGCGAGAGCGGCACGGGAAAAGGCGTGCTTGCGCGCGCGGTTCACTACGCCAGTCCGCGCGCCAGCCAGCCCTTGCTGGAACTCAACTGTGCCACCCTGCCGGATGCCCTAATGGAAAGCGAACTATTCGGTTTTGAGCCAGGAGCCTTCACGGACGCCCGCCGCCGCAAAGAAGGTCTTTTGGAGCGGGCGCACGGTGGAACCCTCTTTCTCGATGAAATCGGAAATATGTCGGCCAGCGTTCAGGCTAAGCTGCTGCGCGTTTTGGAAGAGAGCACGTTCATGCGCCTGGGCGGAACAAAATCTATTAAGGTGGACGTTCGCCTGATCGCTGCCACCAATGCCAACCTGAAGCAAATTGTTGCCGACGGCCGCTTTCGCGAGGACCTTTTTTATCGCCTCAACGTCATGCCCTTGTTCATTCCTCCGTTGCGCGAAAGACAGGAAGACATTCTGCCTCTCGCGTTGGATCTGATGAAATGGTTCAATCAGGAACTGAAGAAGAATTTTGTCGGCTTTACGCCGTCGGCCGCAGAGTTGTTGGTCCGCTACGCGTGGCCCGGGAATATTCGTGAGCTGAAGAACGTCATTGAGCGAACCATGATTCTCGCACCGGAAGGCGATATTGATGCTTCCTCTCTGCCGGAAGAGATCCGAAAAACCGAAGCCCCCTTGCCCACTTCAAGTGAGGATCCTTTCCAGGAAGATCCACTGGTAACGCTGCGCGAGCTGGAGGAGGAGTATATCCAGAAAGTGCTCGCTGCAACCGGCAACAATAAGACGCACGCTGCCAAGATCCTGGGTATTCATCCCACCTCGCTATTGCGCAGGCTGAAAAAAGAGCCCGAGCTGGATTAGCTTTTCTCGAAGGAATCAAAGGTAACAACCCCACGCCTGCAAAACGCAGGAGCAAGCTGCATTATGCAGTGGCTTCCGGCGCGATCCTAAAAAACCACTCTTTGCAACTCATTGCAATCACACGAGTCCGTAAGTTCCAGAGATTAGTCACCAACGTGCATTACTCTGTGCGGCGGACGGTGCCAAAAGAGAACTTCGGTGCACCGCGCCGGGAGAATGTCATGTCCATACTGTTCGTGCTGCTGACGTTCCTGATCGTTATCGGGGTTAACTATTTCTACTTCCAAGTTCCGCAGGGGCAGCCGCTGGAAACAACGGTAGCGGTTCGCCCCAAAGCGCCAGTCATGGCGAAAGAAGCCGGCTTCGCGATTCCGCAGGGTTACGCATTTCATCCTGGCCATACCTGGGTTCTGCGCGAAAAGGGAGATGATGCCCGGATCGGACTGGACAAGTTTGCTGTTGACTTGGTGGGGAAGATCGATCGCATCGAAGTTGCCGATCTCAGCCGCTGGATTCGCCAGGGACAACCCCTCGTTACCGTCCACTCTGGTGAGACAAGTTTCGATCTGCTGTCGCCCGTGGAAGGCGTGATCATGGCTGTCAATGACGACGTGGTCAAGAATCCTGCACTCGCGACTTCCGACCCCTACAAGGACGGATGGATCGCCATGCTGCGCTCCCCCGATCTCAAAACGAATACGAGAAACCTGTTGCAGGGACCGATGGTTGCTCCCTGGATGCATTACAGCATGTCGCGCCTGAAGGAAGCATGCGCAAGCATGAACCCCTCACTTGCTCAGGATGGTGGCGTAATGCTCAGCGAAGTTCTGCCTCGTATCGAACCGAAGCTCCGGCTGAAGCTGATTAAAGAATTCTTTCTGAATTGACCTGGGCACGTGACCGACGAGGAGAAAGACAATGACGAAAACAAAAGCAATCTTGATCGACATCACAAAGTGCATCGGGTGCCGGAGCTGCGAGCAGGCCTGCAAACAGATTCACGGCTTCCCGATGCAAACTGAGGCGAAGCTGTCGGCTACGGCCTTAACGGTGGTCGAAGACCACGGAGACCGATTTCTTCGGAAGATGTGCATGAACTGCCAGGATCCCGCTTGTGCTTCGGCTTGCCTGGTTGGAGCGCTCAGGAAAACCGAACTGGGGCCAGTGACCTACGAGTCATCGAAATGCATCGGTTGCCGCTACTGCATCGTGGCCTGCCCGTTCAATGTGCCTCGCTACGAGTGGACGAAACTCGTTCCCTTCGTCAAAAAATGCGATATGTGCTACGCGCGCCAGGTTAAGGGCGAGCAACCGGCCTGCGTGGAAGCCTGCCCCGTGCAGGCGTCGATCGTCGGTTGGCGGGACGAGATTCTGGAAGAAGCGCAACGACGGATTGTGCTGGATTCAAAGTATGTCAAGCACATCTATGGGAGCGAGGAGGCTGGAGGCACCTCGGTATTCTTCATCTCCGACGTTCCATTCGAGAAGCTGGGCCTTACCGAAATGTCGAACCAGCCAATGCCCGTTCTGACGGCCAATGCGCTGGGTGATGTGCCCACCGTTGTGCTGGTTGGCGGAAGCCTGTTGGCCAGCCTGTATTGGATTACGAACCGGCGCAAACACGTGGCAATGTCCGAAGCTCAAGAAGCCGCGAGCGGCACAACCGGCAAAAGCGAAAGGAGTTGAGTATGTCTAGACTAGAAGCACTTTCCGGATTCATACGTCCTAAAATCACGATGTGGCGGGTGATTGTAGCTTTAATCTTTGCCGCTGGCTGCTACGGAGCTTATGCGCGGTTTGCGCTCGGCCTGCATCAATCGACGAACCTCACGGATGGCCAGCCCTGGGGCTTGTGGGTAGGTCTAGGCACCTTGTGTGGCGTTGGCATTTCGGCTGGAGGATTCGCCATTGCGGCCGCCGTTTATCTGTTGGGCTTTGAACGGTATCGCCCGGTCGTTCGGTCGGCCGTCCTGTTGTCATTTCTTGGTTATCTGACAGTCTGTGTCGGCATGATGTACGAACTCGGCCTGCCTTGGAGAATCTGGCATCCGATCGTCATGTGGAACCGGCACTCGGTCCTGTTCGAAGTATCCTGGTGCGTAATGCTGTACACGACTGTACTTACACTGGAATTTTCGCCAGCTCTGGTCGAGCGAATTCCCTGGAAAGGGCTGCGTAACACCTACCTCAAGTGGCACCACGAACTTCTCATTGGCTTGGTGATGGTCGGCGCAGTGCTGTCGTCCTTGCACCAGTCGTTTCTTGGCGGACTCTATCTCGTGGCGAAGGGTAAGGTCGACCCCCTGTGGTATAGCCAGTACCTTCCCACCTTGTTTTACTTGTCGGCAGTGCCGGCTGGTTTGGCCGCCACGATTATGGCGGTCTACCTGTGCAACCGGTCTTTGAACGCTGGCATTGATCCCCGGATCCTCACCGAGATGAGCCAGGTCATCGCGCCCTTGCTCTATGTGTACGCGCTGTTCCGCGGCATTGACCTTGTAACGCATGGCGGACTGGCCTCTCTCTGGTATTGGCGCGAAGAATCGCTGCTTTTCTTGCTTGAGATCGGATTATTAGTCGTGGCTCCCATCATCCTGCTGAGCCAGAAGAAGATCCGTAGCAACCCACAGCACCTGTACTTGACCTGTTCGCTCGTGGTCATGGGCTTCATCGCCAATCGTTTGAATGTGTCCGTCACTGCGTTTGAGCGCACTTCCGGTTACCACTACGTGCCTAAATGGACCGAGTTCGCCTTGACGCTCGCCACAGTTACAGCCGCAGCGGTTGCATTTCATTACGCTGTGCGCTACCTGGACATTCTTCCGAAGAAGCAACCCAAGAAATGGATCGTGGAAAACGCCGCGACGGCGTGAAGTTGGTTGCCTCCGGCGTACTTAGAGAAAGGAGGTGTGAAACGGCCCGGCGCTCCGTCGGGCCGTTCTCCTTTGCAAGCCGTGGCGGCTCAAACCAGAGGCTTATTTCTCGATCCGCTGCAATCGGAACAGGAGCGTACCCCATCCCAACTTGGCCCGCATCTGTACGGGCGTGTGCGCTGCATCATCTGAATACCATGCCCACACCTTGCCCTTGGATTGCAGCGGACCGGATGTGGCCTCAGCCGAGACCAGTACGGTCGAGAATGTCCCGGCAGGAACCTTGATTTGCTCACGCTTCTCGACCGTAGCCCGGATGATGGTCGCCTTTCCGTCGGTGATCGGGAACTCGTACACGGAGCCCAGTTGCAACGGTAGCGACTGAAGATAATAAAAGCCGGTGATCACGTCGGTAGCGCATTCTTCAAGATCGTTTTCGACTTTCTTGGTTTCGCCGGTCTTAAGATTCTTTTCGTCAAGCACACTCTTCTTACGCTGATAGTCAAACTGAATCGACGTCTCGCGCTTATGCGAGCCTTCTTCGCTGTGCTTGAAGATGGAGGTCGAGCAGAATGTACTCGGGTCGAACTTCGCCTCGAAACGGTCGTGCACGGGGTAAATCATATTCACGGCTCCCTGCGACTCGGCGGTCGCGGTCACCTTGCGCTCATTGCCGGCCGCCTCCATCCTGACGACGCCGGTGCCGGCTGTGATCATGTGCCACTCCGCCGCATAGACATAGCTCTGCGCATCGGGGAAGCGATAGTTGGGCGGAGGCGGCACGATTTGAGGATGCGCCTGGCCGACAGAAGACGAGGGCGTATTCTGCTGGCCATACAAAGCATTTAACGGCTGCAGGCCGAGGAGTGCGCCCAGCGCGAGGCCGGCAACAACGCGACACTGGCGGGCAATGAGAGACACAATCCCAGTTCCTGATTTCTGCGAAACCCCACGGCAGACTATCACAGCGCATTTGATGCGCAGAACACGAGAGTAATGCCGGCAACGCGGAAAACATCGCGATACCACTACGAAAAGATGACGAGCTTGGCTACAAGAATGGCCAGCATGATCAGGCAGCCAAGGCTAGCCTGGTATTCGCGGTGCTTCCAGTAACGTGCGGAAGAATACTCGCTCGTCTGGGTCCGGTAGGGCGTCAGCCGTGGCAAAATACGCGGCACTGAGCGAACGTAATCCTCGTATTCGGGAAAGGTCTGGCGGAGGAAACGTTCCTCGCCCGCGATCACGGGTGCATAAATCAGAACGAACACCAGCAACATTAGCGCTACGATCCACCAACTGCGAGCCGCGATCGCAAAGCCCGACGCCATGATCAGCGAACCAAGGTAGAGCGGGTTGCGAGTGTAGGCGTAGGGGCCGCTCGTAGTGAGTTGCTTGTCCTTTTGCACGTGGCCGGAGGCGAATGCGCGCAGAGCCAGGCCGGGAATCATCACTACTATCCCGATGAGCAGCGACGGCCACGAAGGGCGAGCCAGCCAGACGTATATGATGGCTGCGAGAAAGCTGACTGGGACGCGGATGCGCCGGGCGATCTGCGCCCACGCGACGCGGGCGGGTTGCGATTCGGATTGTGGAGCGTCGCTCACTCGAAACTCACTTGGGCTGGTGCAGAAGTTTCCGCGCCGCGGCGGCCACTTCCTCTACCGTAATCTCCAGCAAACCTTGTTCCGGTTCACGGTGGCGGGAGTGGTCGGTCAGGCTACTGGCGCTGCGCAACACGATCGACCTGGTTCCAAATGGACCGTTGCGCGCGGGATTCGTCGGGCCAAAGATGGCCACGACCGGAACCTGCAAGGCTGCTGCCAGATGCATCGGCCCGGTATCGCCGGCAATCAGCAAGCGCGCTCGGCGCGTAAGCGAGATCAGTTCGGCAATTGTGCACGACACTTTTCGTGAAGCACCCTCGCTCGCGGTTTCCACGGCCGTCGCCAGAGCCTCCTCTCCCGGGCCGAAGTTCACGAGCGAGTGAAGCCCTTCGCGAGCAAGCGCTTTTGCAATTGCTCCGTAGCGCTCCGCCGGCCACTGCTTCGCGCCCCAGCCCGCGCCCGGATTCAATATCGCAAACTCTGGCAAGTCTGCTGTCAAGGACGAGATTTTAATCTCTGCATCCGGGTCCCACGGAAACTCGGCGCGGGGCGCGCTTCCCGGCAGAGAGGTTGCTCGCTCGCCCTCATTTCCGGCCCCTGGCGCGCCGATGACCGCGCGAGCCAAATCGAGCGCCTGCTCGACCACATGTCTGCCATCCGTTTCCACCTGGCGCGCGTAAAACATGCTGGCCGCATTTTCACGCGGCTGTGCAGCGCCAAATATGGTGGATGCTCCCGACCACCTTGCCAGCAGCGCCGAGCGCACAGCGCCCTGGAAATCGATGGCCGCATCATATTTGACTCCGTGTATTTCACTCAGGCCGGCAGTGATCTGTTGCAGTGTATTGAACGAAAACAAATGGTGCCGCCATTCGCTGAGGCTGACCGTGTGAACGCGATCCACCAGAGGCCGCTCGCGCGAGCGCCGTCCCGAGCGCGGGTAGCGCAACGTGCACAATAGTTCGGCCCAGCGTTCTTCGATGAGCCAACCCAAAGTGGCATGGGGGAAGGCCGCGCGCAGCGCAGCCACGGCCGGCAGCGTGTGAATGATGTCACCCATGGAGCTGAGCCGGACTACGAGCAGGCTTTCAAACCGGGGAGTGGTGGCGCCGGGAGAGAGGTCCGTCATCAGCGCCGCCTACGCTTTTCGCGGCCCAAGCCGCGTGCGGATGATTTCAGTGGCCGAGTGATTCTTCGGATCGCCTACGATTACCACCCGGCCTCCGCAGTTTTCAACTTCGCTACGCTCCGGGACGCTCTCCGCCGTGTAGTCCGTGCCCTTGGCGTGAAAATCGGGGCGAATTTCGCGAATGATCGGCCGCACATCTTTCTCCGGGAACACGACAACGGCATCCACATCCGCGAGCGATGCCAGAATCTCCGCGCGCTCTTCGCCGGGCATGATGGGCCGTCCTTCTCCTTTCAGTGCGCGGACGGAAGCATCGCTATTAACGGCAACCACTAGTTTCCCGCCCAGTTCCCGCGCCGCGTGCAGGTAGCGGACATGGCCGACATGCAGGAGATCGAAGCACCCGTTAGCCAGAGTGACGCGTTCGCCGGCACGGCGCCAGTCGGCAACGCGCCGCTGCAACTCTTCACGCGTAACGATCTTCGAATGGATTGATGTACCCAAATGGTTGTGTGAACAAATATCGGTTCAGTGCTCGTGTGCGACCGGCGGCGCTTTCTCGACCGCGTCCAGAAGTTCCTGCTGGCTGACGGTGGCTGTGCCGCGCTTCATCACCACGATGCCACCGGCATAGTTCGCGAGATGCGCGGCCTCTTCGGCGGTTGCGCCTGAGGCCAGGGCCGCAGTGAAAGTTGCAACCACGGTATCGCCCGCTCCCGTCACGTCCGCAACTTCGTCGGTGCCGTAGATCGGAATATCCACCGGCTTGTGGCGGCGCGGAAACACAATCATGCCATCCTTGCCGCGCGTGATGAGCAGCGATTCGAGATTCATCTCACCGGCAATCTGCTCGCCCGCCGCCAGCAACCGCTCCCAGTCGTCGCCGATACGAATGCCGAGCGCCGTTTCCACTTCCGATTCATTGGGTGTCGCCGCCGTGATCCCGGTGAACTCCAGCATGCGATGGCGCGAATCGAGCATGATCGGCGCTTTGTCGATCCCGCGCTTTTCGCGAATCACATTCAGCAGCGCCGGGGTCGCCGCGCCATACCCGTAGTCGGAAACCAGCAGTGCGTCCGAGGCCCGGCCATATTCTCGCGCGGCCAGAACCAGCTCACGGCGAAGATGCGAGTTCGGGCCCTCGGCGGGCTCCCGGTCCACGCGCACCACCTGCTGTCCGGCAGTGTGCGCAAAGCCGGCGAGAATGCGAGTCTTGGTTACAGTGGGGTAGCTCTTGTCCTTCAACACGCCGCTCACGGGGATGCGTTTGTGACGGAAGGCTCGGAGCAGCAGCCTGCCCGGTTCGTCATCTCCTACGATGCCGACGGGCAAAACGGTTACGCCGAGATCGGCAAGATTGTAGATCGCATTGGCGCCGCCACCGGGCACGATCTTGCGGTCGCGATGCCGCAATATCAACACGGGGGCCTCGCGCGAGACGCGGGAAATCTCGCCGAAGACATATTCGTCGGCGACGAGGTCGGCGAGCACGGTTACCGTGACCTTGGGGAAGGACTCGACGATTCTTTTTAGGCGGTCGTTTTCTTTTGAGTGCTTTATCATCAGTCTACTTTGGAGGGGCGCGACAGCAAATTCGCGACAGCCCGCAAAACGCCAATTTAGTTAACCTAAGATTTTCTCACGAGCGGCGGTTTCAAACCTTGATTCTGCTGAGAATGGTATCGACAACGTCAGCCGGGTTGTCGAGGGAGACGGTCAGCACCGCGGTCGCCAGGGGATTGAGCTGGGACCGCAACGGGCCCAAGTTTACTGTGTCTTTTTCCGTGGTCACAAACCCGCTTGCGTGATGTTTTGCGCGTGCAGCGACGAGTTGCTCGATGTCGCGCGGGCTATAGAAATGATGGTCGCGAAACGCCACCTCGAATGCGGGGCGGATTCCGGTTGCGCGCACCTGTTTGAAAAACTGCTCTGGGCGGGCGATTCCACAGAAGACGACGGGCGCTGGGGGCGCGTCAGGGACCGCGATTCTTCGTTGCATCCGCCAAATGAGCTTTCCTCCAAAGGCGGAATGGCTGGCGGCGGATTCGGACGGCAGAACAATCGCGTCGGCACGGGCAAGTGAGGAGAGCGGCTCGCGCAGCCGTCCCGTCGGCAGCAGCCGGTCTTCGAAGTCGCGTTCGGTAAGGAGCACGATATCGAAATCGCGCGCCAGCGAGCGATGCTGAAAGCCGTCATCAAGAATGTGAAGCTGCGACTGGAAATTTGTTTCCGCGATCCGTCCAGCTTGGTAACGGCTTTCCCCGACTACGACGGGAACCGCCAGCCGGCGCGCGATCAGCAGCGGTTCGTCACCGAAATCGGAAGCGCTGCCATTCGGATCGACTACACGAACGCCGCGAGTCTTTCGGCCATAGCCACGGGACAGAACATCGAAACGAATGCCCCGCGCCTTCAACAGTTCGCCGAGCGCAATTACGAATGGCGTCTTGCCTGCGCCTCCCACCGACAGATTCCCGACGCTGACGACCGGGCGTTCCAGCCGCCGAATTGCAAGCAGGCGACGCTCGAACAGCGAGTTGCGCAGCGCACTCCCAGCGGCATAAATACCGGTCAGTGGATTCATTGCGCCTCTTTATCGGGCCAGTGTGCGTCCGTCGGCGGTCTCTTCCTCAACTCGACCAATGCACGGATCGTCCTCTCGGTCGCGCCGCGCTGAGAGTCGAGCGCCGCCAGCGCATTCTGGCCGAGCGTCGCACGTTCGGCTTCGTTGTCGATCAGTTCCATGAAAACCAGCGGCAGCTCCGCCAGTCCCACAACCCGCACCGCATTGCGGCTGAGAAAGAAGTTCACAATGTCACGAAAATTTTCGTAATGGTTTCCGGTAACGATCGGAACGCCGTAGCGTGCGGGCTCGAGAATGTTGTGGCCGCCGCGGGGCACCAGGCTTCCACCCACAAAAGCCACGGTCGCAAGCGAATAAAGTGCGGCCAGTTCTCCAATGGTGTCAAGCAACAATACTCCACCCGCGAGCGGTTCACCGCTCCATAGCGAGCGGCGGGACATGCGGATGCCCAACTTCTCGACGAGCGCAGCAACCTCAGCAAAGCGCTCCGGATGACGAGGCGCGAGAATCATTACCGCCTTCGGATGAGTGGCCAGAATATTGTGAAAAGCGGCGAGCAGCGGAGCTTCCTCATCCTCGAGCGTGCTGCCGCATACCAGAATTGGCCAACCGGCAGCGGGCCCCGCGCTCGATTCTGCAAGCGCCGTCCGCAGGCTGGCGACGATGGGTAGAGTTGGCGGCGGAGACAGGTCGAATTTCAGGTTGCCGGCGACTCGCGTCTTTGTCTCGCTCGCGCCGATCTCAAGCAGCCGCTGCCGATCCTCGTCTGTTTGTGTCAGGAAGAGGTCGATATTCGCGAGCACTCGGGGCAACCAGAACCGCAGGCGCTTGTATCCCGGGAAGGACCGATCCGAGATCCGGCAATTGATGACGGCAATCCGCGCCCCGCCGCGCTTGGCGAGCCGCAGAAAGTTCGGCCAGAATTCCGTTTCCGCGATCACGCACAGTTCGGGGCGAAGCGCGTCGATATAGGGCCTCACGGCAAAAGCAAAGTCCAGCGGAAAATAAAAAACGTTCTCCGCGCCAAACTTTTGTACGGCGAGTTTCTGCCCGGTGCTGGTGGTAGTTGAAATGAAGACGTGGTGCGACGGGAATTCCTGGCGTAGGCCCCCGACCACTGCGCTCGATGCGACCACTTCACCGACAGAAACGGCGTGCACCCAGATTGTCGGCTTGCTACGTTGGGCCGCGAGCACGGCCGGAACGGCTCCGAATCGCTGCCGCAATCCCGCGCGATACTTGCCATGCCGCAGCATTTGCAGCAGCCAGTAAGGCAGCGTCACAATCAACAAGAGCGCGAGCAGCGCACTGTAAAGCGCATACATGCAGGAAGTCCATTCTAACTGCCCACGTCCAGTCTTCGGGCGACTGCAATGACGATGGGGGCATCCTATAATCCACGTATGCAAAAATTCTTGCGACGGCCTGATCGGTGTGGCCAAGAGTCTGCCTTGGTCGTCTTAACTGTGGTGCTCTGCTGCCTGGCCGTTTTTGCGGCAAAAGATTTCGTCATGCCCGACGCTCATTCCGCGCGCAGCTATCCCGCGCACGACGAGCACCCGATGGAAAAAGTCAGCGTCGCCGTCGATCCCTATGACGTGGAGTACAAGGCGAACATCTTCACCATCAACTACCGGAACTATGGTTTCATGCCGGTTTTTTTTGTCATCACCAACGACAGCGACCAGCCTCTCTCCCTGACAGCAATGAAAGCTCAAGTGAATACTGTGAGCCGCGACAAGCTATATCCACTCACGCCCGAAGACATTGTGCGGCGTATCTCCCATCCTTCGCGCAGCGATGCGCCAACCTTGCCGATTCCGCTGCCCGGGAAGAAGATAAAAGGCGGCATGAGCCAGAAGGCAATGGACGAAATCGATCGCGCGCAATTCGGTGCGAAGGCGGTTGAGCCGCACTCCACGGCGCGCGGCTTTTTATTCTTCGACGTTGCCCAGATCTCAAATCCACTTGCAGGGGCGAGCTTCTTTCTAACCGGCGTGCGCGACGCGAAAGAGAATGAGTTGATGTATTTCGAGATTCCGCTCGAGAAATACCTGAGCGCGCCGGAGCCGAAGAAACCGTAAAGCGGAAGGGACATGCCGACCATCTATAATCACACCTTATGGCGACCACGCCAGCCATTTCCAAGGATCTCCTCGCCAAGTACGAACCGGTCATCGGACTTGAAGTCCACGTGCAACTGCTGACCGTGTCGAAGATATTTTGTTCCTGCTCGACGCGATTTGGGGATCCACCAAATTCGAACGTTTGCCCAGTGTGCCTGGGCCTTCCCGGGGCTTTGCCCGTGCTCAATCGCAAGGCTGTGGAGTTCGCGGCGCTCGCGGCAATGGCCCTCAACTGCCGCGTCAATGAGACGTCGATCTTCGCCCGCAAGAATTATTTCTATCCCGACTTGCCCAAGGGCTACCAGATCTCGCAGTATGACAAGCCGCTTGCCGAGCATGGATTCATCGAGATCGATCTGCCCGGCGGGAAGAAGAAAATTGGCATTACCCGCCTGCACCTTGAGGAAGACGCAGGCAAGAGCTTGCACGAGGGTTTCCCGGACGCTGCGACAAAAACGGCGATCGACCTCAACCGCACGGGGGTGCCGCTGGCGGAAATCGTCAGCGAGCCCGATATGCGTTCGCCCGAGGAAGCTTACCAGTACCTCACGCGGCTGAAGGAGATCATTCTTTATACCGGCGTCAGCGACTGCAACATGGAGGAAGGCTCGCTGCGCTGCGACGCCAATATCAGCGTGCGGCCGCGGGGGCAAAAAGAATTTGGCACCAAGAGCGAAGTCAAGAACGTTAATTCGTTTCGCTTCATCAGGCAGGCGCTCGAGTACGAGATCGAACGCCACATCGGCGTGCTCGAGTCGGGCGAGAGAATTACACAGGAAACCCGCCTCTACAACGCAAACGAAGGCCGCACCTACGGAATGCGATCGAAAGAGCAAGCGCACGACTACCGCTATTTTCCCGAGCCCGATCTGCTGCCGCTGGTGGTTGACGAAAAGTGGCAGGCGGAGATTCATGCCGGACTGCCCGAGCTGCCCGAAGCACGCCGCCAGCGCATGGTCAAGGAATATGCAATCACGGCCGGCGATGCGTACACGCTGACCGTGACGCGCGCTCTGGCCGACCAATTTGAATCTGCGGCTCGCGCCGCCAAGAATCCCAAGCGCGTGGCCAATCTGGTGCAGAGCGAGTTAATCGGACGCCTGAAGGCGCAGTCGCTTGAAATGGAGCAGTCTCCTATTTCCATGGCGGGAGTTGCCGCGTCGGCCGATCTGGTCGAGTCCGGCACAATTTCGGGCAAGATGCTGAAAGATCTCTATGACCTCTGCTTCGAACGCAAGAAAGATTTTCCCGTTGTCTATGAGGAAGAAGGCCGTCCCGAACAGTCGCGTGACACTTCAGCCCTCGAGAAGCTTGCCGACGAACTGATTGCGGCGAACCCGAAGCAGGTCGAGCAGTATCGCGCCGGGAAGAAGACCATGCTGGGATTTTTCGTGGGACAGGTGATGAAAGCTTCAAAAGGCCAAGCCAACCCGCAATTAGTCAACGAAGTACTGACGAAAAAGCTGGAAGGCGCCTAGACTACTTTGTTGCCCCCGCATTTTTCAGAATCTCATCCGCGTAGTAGTTCGTGATCTTGGCGTCGTCGCGCAGAGTCTCGTAATACGCCGCTTTTAGCAGTTGTTCGCGTCGATCGCGCAATTGCTGCCGGATCGCCTGCTGCACGCGCGGATCGTTCAAGTCTCGCTGCCCCGCCGGTTCTTTCGCAATCAGCTTGACGATCAAGTATGCGCTCACCTGGCGGTTCGCGGGATTCACCATGGGAATCACCGGCGTGTATTGCCCCGGCTTTAGTTTCATGACAGCATCGCGCGTTGCCGGGTCCGCCTGCTTCAGTGCGGACTCGGGGGCCATGCCCAAATCGCCGCCGTTGTTGCTCGTCTCCGGATCCTCCGAATAGTTCATCGCGAGCGTGGCAAAATCGTCGCCACTGTCTAACTTGTTCGCAATCATCTGGATTTTCTTGTGCGCGTCAGCGTCATTGGCCGCCTTGCTGTTTTGCAGGTTGTGCACCTGCGGGACGGGCAGTCCCGTGACCATGATTTTCGCCAGATGATACTGCGGTTCAATCAGGTTGAACTCCGCCTTGTGCGCGTTGTAATAGCTCGATACATCCTGGTCGGTAATGTTGATTCGCGAAGTAATCTCTTTGTTCAAAACCTTGTCGCGGGTCAGCGAACGCCGCAGGTCGCGCTTGAAATCGTCCAGCGAAATTTTCTTTTCTTCCAGCCGCTTGTTAAACTCTTCGGCCGTGTATGGAGATTTGATTTCGTTCAGTTTGCGGTCAACTTCTTCGTCGGTTGCCAGCAGGCCGAGTTTCTCGGCGCGCCGCATGAGAATCTCGGTCTCAATCAATTCGTTGAGAATACTCAAGCGCAGACTCACGGCCTGCTCGCCGGCCGGTTGCTGATCCGAACCAGCGGTTTGGTTGGCGTAGTACTTGTCCACTTCGGTGCGGTAGATCTTGCGTCCATTGACCGAGGCCATTACGTCCCCGCCGCCGCTGTCGCGGTTGCATGACGACAATCCGATCAGCAGGCAAACAGCAGCCAGGATGAGCCCGGTTCGCCGCAGTTCCAGTTGAACACGATTCTTCAATTTCCCTCCTCCAACCAACAACGGCGCAACATCATGCGCTTCTGGGCAACTTTCGGTATCGTTCCGATCAATACTATTTTGCAGGCGCGGCCGGAGCCTTCGCATCTCCGGGAGCAGGTTTATGCTCGGGCGGGGCGATTCCCGCATCCTTGAGCGCGCGATCCAGTTCAGCGCGAACTTCGCCGGCCGGAACTGCCCCGTCCATCTTTTCGCCGTTCACAAACATCGTGGGAGTTGCATTCACGCCAACTGCTTCCGCCTCGCTCATGGATGCGCGCACGCTTTTGTCATCCTGCGCTTGAAGGCATACCTGTAGTTTGCCCGCGTCGAGGTTATGTCTTTGTCCGTCGAGCGAAGCCAGCTTGTCCAGTTCCACATTCTGCGCCTCGTGTCCCTTGGCACCGCCCACGGTTTGTGGATTGCCGTGCAGGAAATCGGCATAGTCCCAATAGGCGTCGGCCGATTGCGCGCCCAGACAGTTGGCGTCCACCGCGGCATGCACGGCCCACGGGTGGATTTCCTCCAGCGGATAGTCCTTGTAAATGAAGAGCACGCGGTCGCCGTATTCCTTCAAGATTCCGGGGAAAAGGGTGGCGTGCATCCGCGAGCAGAACGGACACTCAAAATCGTCATAACTGACGACCAGCACCTTCGCGTCTTTGTTGCCGCGAGTCGGCCTCCCAGTTACGTCGATTTTCTTCATGATTTCCGCATAGGGATCCTTGGTGAGATCCATCTTCGTCATGCGAATGAGGGTCTTGTGGTCATGCGACAGCAGGAATTGGTAGGCGTGCTTCTTTTCCGGGCTGTCGAACGTAATCGACAGCTCGTCATAGTTCGGAAACTCGCTTGCGCGCAATGGCCCGGCGACGACCTTCACGTCCGGTGGCAAGGAATAAAATGCGCGTACCTGCCGCTCCACTGATTGCAACAACTCCGGAGGAAGACCAGAGGCGGAGGGCAGTGGCGGAGCCGGAGAAGCGGGCCGCGACTGCGCGGAGCAGCCCAGGCAAATCATCACCAGAACAAGGAACGCGCGACGGATCATCATCGATAGAAGCCACCTGAACATTTGAGAATTCGCTTGATTATCTCACGGCGGGGTGAACGCGACCGCCGTCCACCCGGCCTTTCCAACGTTCGCGTCTAACGCCCGCGCAGCAAATCTTCCGCCGGCAGGAGTTGATTCATGGACCCGGACCGGAAGCCTTCCAGGTCAAGGGTCACGAACTTGAATCCCAGGTCCTTGAAAATAGCGGTGAACTCGCGCGTCATCTCCTCCGTCAAGGCGCGCCCCATTTCCTGGCGTGCAATCTCGATACGCACCATTTCCCCGTGATGACGTACCCGGAACTGCCGGAACCCCAACACCCGCAAGGCGTCTTCACCCTTCTCGATCACGCCCAGGGCCGCCGGCGTCACCGCGCGTCCATACTCGATTCGGGAGGAAAGGCAGGCCGACGCCGGTTTGTCCCATGCGCGCAGGCCGGCCTGCCGCGCCAGTTCGCGGATTTCGGCCTTGGTCAGCTCCGCTTCCAGCAGCGGCGCAAGCACGCGATGCGCACGCGCGGCCCTCTGCCCGGGCCGAAAATCGCCTTCGTCATCGGCATTCACGCCGTAGGCAATGGCCGCAAAGTTGTTCGCTTCACAGTATCGTTCAAGGACCGTAAACAACTCGTCTTTGCAATGAAAGCAGCGCATGGAGTCATTGCGGGTATAAGAGGGATTTTCCAGCTCCCGCGTCTCCTCGACTTCAACCGGGATCCGATGTTCGTGCGCAAATGCGAGCGCCTCCTCGAGATGCGTACGGGCCAGGCTGGGAGAATCCGCGATCACCGCACGCATGGCGTCGCCGAGCAACTCATGCGCCGTCCAGGCAAGAAATGCCGAATCCACGCCGCCCGAGTAGGCCACAATCAATCTCGGATGGGAAGCGACAATCTCGCGCAGGCGCGCCGATTTCCGATTGAGATTTGCCAGGGACTCCACGATCTGAATTTTATTCGTATCCGCGGAACTAATACAGCCGCTCCTGGCGCTTCAAATTGCCGAACGCTCCAACGTTCGCGAGCGTGAAGCTGAATCGATACTCGTTCTCGTTGCGGACGGCTCCCAGCGCAAACCGCCGGTATTCCAGGCTCAAGCCGCAGCAATCCCAGTTGTAGGTGGTCTGCGCGGTGGCAAATTGCAGATTTCTCTCGTTGGCGTCGAACCCAAAGGTGGAGGCGGCGCTGAGGCCGCGTTTGTTGAGCTGGCCATAGCCCGCGAGCACGCGGAACTGGTGGTAGTCGGCAGGGCCCGGCGGCCCGACGCCGGCGGTTGCGTCGACCACGCGCAGAAATGAGTCGCCGCCGCCGATCGTGTAGGGGCCGTAGTGGTAGTTTACGAGCGCCGTACTGCCGGTTATCTGCCCGCTCTTCAGGTCATAGTCCAGATCCCACTCCGTGTTGGTGCGCGGACTGGTTTCAATTCGCAGGCGGGAAATCAGCGGGGCGAAGCGCCGTTCTCCGTTCAGGAACGCGACTCCGGTAAAGTCGGCCGTGCTCGTGAACACATTTCGCGTTCCTTGAACCAGCGCATTCCCGAACGTGGGATCGAAGAAATACTTCTGCCCAACTTCCCAACTGACAATTTCCCGCGGTCCCACGGCGCAGGCTTGTGTGTCGGGCGCCGGAGGCAGTTCCCACGGAACGTTGCCCACTTGTGGAGGGCCGCCGATGTTGAGTGTGCTCATAGCGGGTACATCGCAATCCGTCTCTGAATTCACCCGCTTGGCGTAAAGGCGATTTACGATCGAGTATTGCACTTCATTCGTGTTGGAAAGCACATCGGCCGCGTCGAAACGCTCAATATCGGCGAAGTTGTCGATGCCGGTCAGGTAGTCGTACCGAACGCGCGACTCGATCACGTGTTTCCACTTGCGGCCCAGCCACGGACGATCGAAAACCTTCGACACTGCCGGAGGGCGTAAGTCGAGCGATGCCTCCAGCGATTTTCGGTTGAGGTTCGCATCGTCTGTAACGTCCTGTTGCGGCGAGAATCGCTGGGGCTTGAGCTTCTGCGTATAAAACGTATCGCGCAGAGTAAGAGCTGGGCGCAGCGACCAGCCTTTCCACTGCCAAGGCATCGCCAATGTGGGCGCCAGGTCCAGCCGGCCCACTAAAGGTGCGGTTCGAAATCCACCGAGCCCAGACGACAACCCGGTCTGACGCCTTTGCAAACCCTCGGCTGCACTTTCAAACGACCAATAAAACGGCGTGCCTCCCAGCCGCCGCTCTTCGCTGGAGGCAAAAACACTCGGCATGTGCAGTACGCGAACCAGTTCCGTCGAGGTAATGTTGCTGCAACCGGTGCTGGTTCCCGTCTCGGGGACACACACGTCATAGTTCTGGTAGCGCTCCGCAAATGCATTGAGATGGAAGCCATCCGTCGTGTTGGAAAGGAAGACCTGCGACCGGACCTCCGAATCAACCGCCTGCGTGTAGACCTCGGTGAAAGCAACCCGGTACACGAACGAACTCAGGTAATCGATGTCGGCCGCTCCTCGCCAGGCGCCGAACGGATGCTCGGCTTGGAGTCGTGCGTCCTCGCCGCCCTGATTTTGACGTGGGCTTCCAATACCGCGATCTACCACGCCCGTATACGTGAAAAACACGAAAGAGTTTTCGCTTGATCGCATACGGAACGTTGCCTGTTGTGCCCACCCTCGCTTCGAGTAGTATTCCGCGCCGGCGGTTGCGTCCGTACTTCGATTGAATACCCAATACACCGCGTCGCCGGCGATATACCCCTTTGTCGACGAGTTACCGACGCTTGGAATCAGGAGACCGCTTTGCCGCTGCAGCTGCACCGCGTGGGTTACATAGGGAAAGTAGAAAACCGGGATGCCCCACAGGCGGAAATCGCTGTTGTAAATCTTTGCCGTGCTGTCAACGTCCACCACAATCCGCTGCGCATTGAAAAGCCACTTCGCGCGCGGTAGTTCGCAGGTCGTTACCGTTCCTTGCCGTACAAGGTAGTGGGCCGGACCGTTCTTTTCGACGATCTTCCCGGTGAACGCAAACGGGTTCGAAGACGTCAGCATATAGCGCGACCGCTTCCCCCGGAATCCCAAGGTGCCCACGACGCTGTAAAACTTCCCGACCTCGGTTCGAATGTTGTAAGTTCCGTGGCTCGACTCAACGTGCTCATCGTAGGGGCCCCCATCCAGTACGGCGTGACCTTCGAGTTCGGTTTCGCCTGTGTCGGTGTTGTAGGTGATCTCGTCGGCTCGAAGGATGTAGTTCCGGTAGTCAATCTCCGCGCGCCCGCGCAGATGGTAAACCGAGCCTTCTTTTTCCTGTTCCACCGCTCGAATGGTTACGTCTTCCTCGACCTGGCTCTTCGGGGCGGAGGGCAACTGCTGTACTGTCTCACTTTGGGGGGGTGGCGTCTGGCTGGTTACTAGCCCGCAAGCGAGAACAAGGTGACAGGCCAGAGCAGCCGTGATAAAGATTCGAGAGGCGATCATTAGCGGGTGATCTGCAAGCGCGCGCGCTCCGCCGGCCGGTCTCTGCCAACGGGAACGAGTTGACCTTAGCACGCGAGCGGCAGGCGAGGCAAAACAGGGCCCTTATTCTGATCTCCGAGTTAATTGTCCAGCCCGGTTCTGGTTGCTGGCTTTCTTCGCTGACTGTTTTAGAAATGACAGGACTGATGAACACTGCGAGCGCCGGGGACTCTTTACCCGATTCGCGCCTTTGCGATCCCGCCGGAGCTATCGAAGCGGGGTTCGCCGCCGAATCTCAGCCGGGCTCCGAGCCGCAGCCTGACCCGGAGGCTTGGCGTAGCGAAGTTGCCGCGCGCCTGGCCCGCTATCGCACCCGCCGTAAGCCGCGCGCCCCACGCTATCCGTCGCTGCTTCTGCCGTTTGATACCCGCGATAACTGGTCCCGGCCCGTCGCCGCGGCGGCGTCGGCTGCCTTCGAAAACTCAGACGCGACTAACCCTCTTCCGCAAGAGGCGGCCACAGCCGCAACGCTGCTTGAAAATCGTGGCGAGGGTTGGCAGGCGGCTCCAGAAGAAACCGAGTTCGAATATCAGGCGCAGCCAAAACCCGGCCTATCGCCCGAGCCCTTAGCGAAGATAATCGAGTTCCCACGCTCCGCGGCCATTCCGATCGTTCACGCGACCCCGTTGGCCGACACGATCTTTGATCGCCCGCGCATTGTCGAAGCCCCGGAAATCGTGCTGCCAGCTCCCGCGCTCGGTGGAATCCTGATTGAGCCGGCGCAATCCGAAACGCCCGATCGCTCCGCTGGCGGAGAGTCCCTTATCCCCGCGGCGTCCATCCCGCGCCGCTTGCTCGCCACCGGCGTCGATGCGGCGATCCTGGCCGCGGCCCTCTCCGGCTTTGCCGCCATCTTTCTGCGTTTTAACCCCGTCCGTGGCCCGCTCCCGTTGCTGGCCGGGGTTGCCGGCGTTCTGGCGGTGCTGCTGTGGATGAGTTATCAGTTTCTGTTCATCGTCTACATCGGTTCGACGCCGGGCCTGCGTGCCGCCGGGCTGAAGCTAACGAAATTTGATGGATCGCCGGTCCGCCGCTCCACTCGGCGCTGGCGCATTCTCGCCTCATTTCTATCCGCTATTTGTGGTGGCCTCGGCTATTTCTGGTGTTTCCTCGATCAAGATTCGCTTTGCTGGCACGATCGCATCACGCGAACTCACATCCAATCGGCGGGGCCAGTGCGATAGGGCGTTTCTGATCCTGGGGACCGTAAGCCGCAAAATTTTCGCGCAATAAAAAGCCCCGGTCATTATGACCGGGGTTATTGGCGAGTGCGGACGAAGCTGCTGTCCGCGTCGCCTGGTTTCGTGAAACTTGGTTTAGTTAGCCGAGTTAGCTCGCCTATGCGTGCTCGTGGCGCTCGCACTTCGTGCCGCAGCAATTCATCGCGGACTTCTCGCCCGCGGCGCCGCAACATTTTCCATCTGCGCAGCCGCCATTTTTCCTGCACTGCTTCATGCACTTTTTCATGTCTTTGCCAGAGCATGATTTGGCGTCTTTCATGTCCATACCGGCGCAGCAAGACTTGCCATCCTTCGTCTCACACTTGTTACCGGCGCAGCAGCTCGCTGCATCCTTTGCGTCAGCGTTGGCGTGATGGCAACATGCCATGCCGTCTTTCGCGTCCGCCGCGTGATGGCAACAGCTTTTCGCCGGTGCGGGGGTCGAGTTCGGTGTCGAGGCCGATGGGTTGCCCTGCGCCCAGCAGACGAGCGACAGGGTGAGAATCATGGCAAACAATTTCAACTTCATAAAATCTCCTTTTCTAAGTTATAAGTGCGATATGTCGTGCGGCCGAATTGGGGGCCGCAGAATTTGGCGAAGTTAGGGATGGAAGTACTTCTAAACGCGAAGGGTCATAGCAAATAGATCCGGAGGTGGGCGGAATGCGATAACTTTATTGTCGATAGCCCGCTCGGCCGCTTCGAGCGTCGGACTTACTTTGGCCGCGCCGGTCGGTGCCATATCCCGCGAAAGCTTCTGTTCGCTGCCCGCCGGGGCCGGAACGCTTTGTGGGCCTTGCCGGAAGCAACAGCTGTGCGGATCGTCACAGGCTGGAACGCCTGCCGTCAGGGCAAACATAGTTTCGGACTCTGCCCTATGCACCCCGGGACAGCAGGGATGCCCAGCCATCTGCGCGCGCTCGGCGTGATGATGTGTGGCGTGTTCGGCGGGCATGTCCGCAGCCATTTCATGCCCCGGACGCATATGCCCAGCGTGCATGGCGAGCATCGGCGCCACCGCTATCTCAGCCCAAGCCGCCATGGCCACCAAAAGCGCCGCCGCGATTGCCTTTCTCGCCATAACTGCTCCGAGTCTGGCATCAACAATGGCCGCGGTCAAGTGATCGGGATCACACGAAGGTGTGCTTCCTCACGACCACGATGCCGGCTCCAGAAGTCATCTAACTGTCTCAGCAATCGCGACTTAGAACGCTCAGTAGTGGGGAAGGGGCGCGATTCTAACTGAACGCGGCTCGGATTCTTGGGCGTAGGAGAAACAGGAATAACGCGCCGGCGATGATGACACCGGTTCCCCCGCGCAGCCAGTCGCCTCGCACGCAGTTAACCACATCCCCTAAGACCTGTGTGGCGATGATCGCGGCCGCGAGTCTCCATCCCCACAAACGGCGGCGGAGCCACCCGACTCCCGCTGTGGCGAGGGCCGCGCCAAGCAACAGAAAGAAAACTCCCACAGCCCTGCCCAGAGGAGCGAGTTGCGCGTGCGCTGCCGGATTGAGAGTCCAGATGCGATCGAGAGCCGTGCCTTGCCAAATCAAAGTAATTGCAGCGAGGGTAGCCATGATGGCCCCAAAGAACAAGAACATGCCCATCGCAGTGAACCCCGCCGGCTTGGCTACGACGGCGAGACCGGAGCCAGATTGATCGTCACCGTGCATCTGTTCAATATAAGCCAGCCCCCGATGAACTTACGTGAAGGCCGCGATGCCGGGTTGCCCGGGAAATCTAGGAAGAGAGCAGGTTTTCCAGCGCGCCTGGCAAATCGGCAAACCGAAACTCGTACCCGCTGGCCCGCAACTTCCCCGGCTCGACCCGCTGACTGGC
>Ga0074044_10000992_pt1 | contig 26079 bp, 20 predicted proteins | sample BogForMeECP23OM1_FD_94443 | JGI IMG/M metagenome (GOLD analysis project Ga0074044, IMG submission 94443) | Bog forest soil microbial communities from Calvert Island, British Columbia, Canada - Bog Forest MetaG ECP23OM1 | ecosystem: Environmental > Terrestrial > Soil > Wetlands ... | reverse complement strand
GCTTACGGCCGAAATGGTTCGCTCGCATGGGCAAGGGTAGAGGTCTTCAGCAGCAGTGTGAAGGGCTTTCGTGTTTGTACAGTGTGCAGGAAAGCGTTGTCAAGAAGGCTTGCCGGGAATGCCTCCGCAAAATGGAAACACCGGCCGCCATGGCAACCCAATCGGCCCGGCAGCCAAGAAAAACGTCCCGGAGAAGATCCGGGACGTTTTTGTTTTCAGTTTCTCGGAAGCGTTAGTGGGATACGGCCGCGAACAGCGGCGAATTCATCAGCGACTGAAATTTCTGGTCGTCGGTCTTGAAGTGCAGTTGCAGGTTCGAACTGTCGGAGTCGACCGTGGATGCGTCCAGGGCAACTTTCTCGATCGGACTGGCGCCCATTTTCTTGTAAAGTATGACGCCCTTGAGCAGCGTGGATAAAGTGGCCGCTGTCATCGAGTCGGCGGTTTGGACGGTCAGGTCGAAGCCGATTCCGCTCTGGAAGGTCATGGTGTAACGGGAAGCCAAAATGCGCTTCTTGATGGTATCGAAGTCGGGGACTTTCGACGCCGCATCGCCCATCGCCGACATCATCATGGCCTGGGTTCCCTGCTGGTCGAGAATGCTCCAGAGCGGCGCGCCGTCGACGGCCGACATCTGGTCGGTCATGATCGAATTGGAGTCTATCGAAGGCCGCTTGCCGTCGCGGGTATCAAGTGCGCTGTGCAAGGAAGCCAGGGTGCCGAAGGCGAGCGTATTGTCGTCCATGAAAGTCATGACCAGGCCACTATCCATGGGGTAGATCAGGGAGGTTCCGTACTTGGTGCCTGAGATCTTCTTGAGCTTCATTTTCTTGAGCACGGCCTTGGCGGAAAACGATCCTTGGGCGACGCCGATGATCTGAATTCCCTTTTTCTCGGTGCGGAAAGAGGCGAAATTGAGCTGGTCGAGGTCGCGGTCAGAGTTAATGCCGATGCCCTTCAGCGCGCTTTCGAGTTCTTTCAGATTCTCCGGCATCACTTTATCCTTGAGCGCCTGGGCGGTGGGCGAATCCTTCAGCGCGCGGTAATCGACGCCAATCAGTTGCTGGATCTCGGAAGGCACCATCGAGCGCGCCGAAGATGCGATGGGCATGGCATAAGCCGCGGTCACGCTCAGAAGCAAGAATGCAAAACACAATTTCTTCATAGAAATCCTCAAAATGGGAGTCTGCAGCGTTAGATGCAAACCACGAACTGTAAGTTAGTTGATTCTATTCTAGCGCCTAATCCCGACCGAAAGGCCGTAACTAAAGTGCCGCCTCCCGGCATTTGTAGAACGCTCGAAGGTTGTTGCTTTGCAGTGGAAAAGAATCAATTCCTGAGTGCAGTCACGCGCTTCCGCGTCTCCTTCACAAAGGCCTCATCCTTCAGCGAATCAAGATTGATTTCGACATTGGCGAGCGCTCCTTCGAGTGCGGCTTTCGCCAAAGCGATCGCCGTCGTCAAATCAGATTTCATATTCGGGTTGGTGATCGGCTTCAAACCGGCCGCCACTCGCGAGACTTCGACCGCTTTTTCCGCTACTCCCAGAGGAACGCTGGTCGCTTGCTTGAGCGCAGCGGCAATCGCAGCTTCTCCGTTCGACGCGTCGCCTTCGGATGACTTCGCCGACTTGTACGCTTTCATCACGACGTTGTAAGACTCGGCGTCGGCGTCGATGGCGGACTTCAGTTCTTCGCGAAGCTGGCTGAGCCGGGCGATCGCTTGGCTGAGCTGGCTCTCATACTGCACATACGCCTTTTTTCCGCGCGACATCGACGCGACCATGCTTGCCAGACCCGCAGCCATGGCTGCACTCGCGGCAGCGGCGCTGCCTCCTCCGGGAGTTGCGGTCGGAGCGGCCAGCTGTTCGATGAAGGGCTCGACCCCGGCGCGCAGGCCCCCGACGGCCATTTTGCCACCCATCACGGCAGTGAGCCGATTTTCCAGAATGAGCGAGGAATCGAAGTTTTCTACCTGCAGAAACCATTCCGCAGCCTGCTCCAAAGCTTTCTTCGGAATCAGGCCGACAATTTCGCTGGAGACCGGGACGACACCGTAACGCCGGGCTTCGCGCTTCACGAATTCGAAGACGCGGTGGATGGGAGTCTGCTCGAAGTCGGTTAAGTTCATCGAGACCTGAGCCAGGCCGCGCACCAGGAATCCGGCGCCTTTGACGTAGCGCAGGCCGCCGTTCGAAAAACGCACGGCTTTCGCAATCCTCTTGGCAATGTCGACGTCGGGCGTATTCAGAAAGACGTTATAGGCAACCAGAAATTTTCTGGCTCCGACTACGGTTGCGCCCGCGGTGGGATGCACTCGGGGCTCTCCGAAATCGGGCTGGCGCGCGGGGTTGGTCGCGATGTCGGCACGAATGCCTTCGAACTGGCCGCGGCGAATATTCTCCAGGTTCTGGCGCTCCGGGGTGGTTGCGGCGGCTTCATAAAGGTAGACAGGGATCTGGAAGCGCTTGGCGATCTCGGCTCCTACGTGGCGCGCCATGGCTACGCAGTCCTCAATCGTCACTCCGTCGATCGGAATGAAGGGGACGACATCGGCTGCGCCCATGCGCGGGTGGGCACCCTGATGCCGGGTCAGGTCAAGCAACTCGGCCGCTTTCCCTACCCCGCGAATCGCCGCCTCCTGGATGGCTTCACGCTCGCCTACCAGGGTGATGACCGAGCGGTTGTGGTCGGAATCCATCTCGCGGTCGAGGAGATAGACGCCGGGAATTTTCATGGCTTCGATGATGGCGTCGACTTTCGCCGGGTCGCGGCCTTCCGAAAAATTAGGAACGCATTCTACGAGCGTGCTGGACATGGCCTGAAGGATAACGGGCGACGATGAGGTCAGGCAACTCGGCACAGCACTCCGCAGCGAATTGCCGGAAGGCCAATGAAGAGGCCGCAGCCGGGAGCATCGGCCCTGATAACCATCGGCCAGGACCCAGATCTCTAAACCCAGATCGCCAGGACCCAGATCTCCAAACCCAGGTCTCCCAGCTAGACCTCAGGCACCCGTACCTCTACGATCGCCGCGACAGGGAAGACGATAGAACCTTTGCATCGAAAACCGCAGGCTGGCACGATAGGCCCGTACACGCTACCGCAAAAGATCTGCCCTCTCGGAGCGCCGGGAGATTGGGAATTGTCTCCGCCAAAGCCGGCGGCAGATTCTGCGGAACCGCCTTATCAGCGTCCAGGCGCAGAATAGCGTGGCTCAAGCCCAGCGGCCGAACCGCTGCGCGATATAACTCTCCCGCGCCTTCATCCTTTCCGACCACCACGATCTGGGTATGCGGATGCACGAACCGCACCACCGCGAGCCCATATGTCGCGGCAAAAATTCCGTGTTGTCCCGCGACTCCTGCATACACTTCCAGCGTCTGTTCCGCATGGTCGCGATACGAGGCATGGTTGGAATAATCATGCAGCCGCAGCAGCGCAATCGCTGCCGCCGAATTTCCTGCCGGAGTAGGAGAATCCTGGAACGGCTTGCGTTGCGTCCCCAGAATCCCCAGCGCGGCTTCTTTCTTCGGCCAGCTGGGCGTGTCAAAGAACCCGCCCTCTGCAGGATCGAAGAAACCGGCCACCATCGCGTCCGCCATGGATCGCGCGAAACGGTAGTAACTCAAATCCGCGGTCGCCTCGTATGCGTCGAGACAGGCGATCACCGCGAAAGCATAATCCTCGAGCACTCCGGGATTCTCCCGCCGCTCGGCTTTCGGATCGGAGTATGCGATCACATGCCGCAGGGCGGAGCGGGCGCCCGCTCCCGCTGCCGTCGACGTTGACTCGGCCTTCCACCCCTCGGAGAGCAACCGGTCCAGCGAACGCAGGGCAAAGTGCCGCGCATCGTTCAGATCCAGCACTTTCGCCGCTTCGAGGTAAGCGGAAATACACATCGCGTTCCAGCCCGTATAAACCGTTTTGTCGACATAAGGAGTGGGGCGTTGCAAACGCGCGGCATACATTTTCTTTCGCGCGGCCGCGAGCAAAGCGCGGGCTTGCCCTTCCAAAATGTCGAGGCGCCGCGCAATTTGTTCCAGCGAGTTTGCAACATAGAGAACATTTTTCGCCGGATTGTGATGCATGTCTCCAACCTCTTGAATGTCGTAATAAAGCGTCGCCACCGCAGCCTCATCCGCCGTCAGCACCGCCTTGGCTTCGTCCAGGGTCCAGGTGAAATAATCTCCATCATCGTCCATCGAATAGTCGGCATCCTGCGAAGCGTAGAATCCGCCGTGCGCCCGGTCGCTGAGCCACTCATCCATCCAGCGGATAATGTCGCGCGCCACTCCCGCAAAGAACTCGTCGCCCGTCGCCTGATAAGCATGCACGTAATTCTTCAGCAATTCCGAATTGTCGTAAGCCATTTTCTCGAAGTGCGGCACAATCCAGCGTTCATCCACCGAGTAGCGATGAAACCCGCCGGCCAGCTGGTCGTAAACTCCGCCCAGAGCCATTTTTCTCAGCGTGTGAACGAAAATTGTTTGCAGATTGTCGGTGTCTGCGGCAGGATCCGCACCCGAACTGCGGGCGCGAACAAATTGTTCCATCACCAGATCGAGCGCTGCCGGATGCGGAAACTTCGGGGCGCTGCCAAATCCTCCGTTGACTTCGTCGAACATCTTCCGCGCCGATTCCACAATGGCATCGATCACCGTGGCCGAGATGTTCCCGCCGCGCGCAGAAAAGGATTCGGCTCGTGCCATCGCGCTCTCGACCATCTGCGCCTGCTCCACGACATCGCCATGTTTCTCGCGATAAGCGGCCGCAATCGAGAGCAGAACGCGCTTGAAACTGGGCCGTCCATAACTATCCGTCGGAGGAAAATAGGTTCCGCCATAAAACGGCTTGCCGTCCGGAGTAAGAAACGCCGTCAGCGGCCAGCCCCCTTGCCCGGTCAGCGACGCGACCGCGACCTGATACCGGCTGTCGATATCCGGACGCTCGTCGCGATCCACTTTCACCGCGATGTAATGCTCATTCACAATCGCCGCGACCTCGGGATCGTCATAGGACTCGCGATCCATCACGTGGCACCAGTGGCACCAGACCGCCCCGATGTCGAGGAGCATGGGCTTGTTCGCCGCACCCGCCGCGGCAAACGCCTCCTCTCCAAATTCATGCCACCGAATAGGCTGATGCATAGCCGAGCGCAGATAGGAAGAAGAAGCGCGAGCGAGAGCGTTGTGGGAGCTAGTGTCCATCAGGAGAGTCTATCGCGAGGCGGACCGGAGTGGGTGTGGCACATCTCGCGGGGTCCGAGGACGTGGTCGCCGATATCAAGTCAACTCTTCCGCGCAAGTAAGGCGAGTCGACGACTGCTTTCCACCACCCCCGCCTCCACGTTGACCGCCGCGTAAAGCGCTCTCGCCTCCTCCCACAGCGCTTTCGCTGCTGTAGTCTCGCCGGCATCGCTTTTCAGAATTGCCAGCCCGCGAATCGCGTTGGCCAGATCGAGCGGCGGAGTTCCAGCGTGGCCGCGATAGAGACTCAAGGCCTCGTGATAACAAGGCTCAGCCAGTTCCGGATGTCCCGCCTCGCGCTGTATGTCTCCTGCATGTCGAACCGTGTGCGCCAACCGCAGCGTGTCACCTTCCGCGCGGTAAAGGCCGGCCGCTTCTTCATAATGGCAAAACGCATCCTCGGTGCAATGCCTGTCTCTCTCAATCTGGCCCAACGCAGTGAGCGCCCGAGCCAGCTCAACTCGGACGCCGCTCGTACGGGAGATAGCGACGGCCTCGACCAAATCCCGCTCGGCGTCCTCAAGCCTACGATCTCGCCGAGCCTGAACCGACCGTTGTAGAAGTTTGTCGAATGCGTCTGACATGCAAGTGAGCTAAGAGCGACAAGCGAAGACCCAATGAGGACAAGCCACTAGTTAGGAACCGAGCCTCTTCGCCATCGAACAATAAATCTCCACCGCCTCCACGAGCTGCGCCTTGTCGACAAACTCGCCCTCTGTGTGCGCCACATGAATCGATCCCGGCCCCAGCAGCAGCGGTTCTCCCCAACTCGGCATCGATGGAATATCAGTCGTAAAAGCGGCAACCATGGTCGGCAAGCCGTCGAGCCTGCGCAATCGAACGAATGGAGTCTCGCGGGTAAAGCGAACCTCGACGAGTTCCCCGACATCCTCCATAATCCTGCGGCGGAGCCCCTCCGCCGGACTCACAAGGCGATAGAAAAGATCAGCCTTGGCGTAATCGGAAATCACGTTCGGCGCCCGGCCACCCTGAATCGAGCCAACATTCTTGGTACAAGGCCCCACCTCCGGATTATCCGGAAGTTTCATCGTGTGCAGCCGGTGCAGCGCCTCCACCAGCTTGTCGATCGCCGATTCGCCCAGTTCCGGGTAGGCCGAGTGCGCCATCTTTCCGTGCGCCGTCAGCTCCACATGCAGAGCGCCCTTGCTTGCCAGCGCCAGCTTGTTTTCGGTGGGCTCACCGTTGATCATGAAACGCGCGCCAATCGGATGTTGATTGGCTAACTTTGCGCCAATCGAGTCCCGCTCCTCGCCCACCAGAAACAGCAGCCCTACGAATACGCCCATCCCCCGCAGCTTCTCCGCCGCCATAATCTGTGCCGCGATAATCCCCTTGGCATCGCAGGACCCGCGCCCATAGATGCGCCTGTCATCTTCCGACGACGGGATGAACGGTGGCACGGTGTCCATGTGCGTAGAAAAAACAATTTCGGGACGGCCATGTTGCGGCCAGGTCGCCAGCACATTCGCGCGCTCGCCTTCGACCGGCATTTTTCGCGCCTCGAACCCGCGCCGCCCCAGCTCGCCACAAAGAAAATCTCCCACCGCGGGTTCGTTGGGAGTGGTCGATTCAATATCGACCAGCCGCCGCGTCAACTCAAACAGTTCCATGGAGGAAAAGCGTAACAGATTATGGATGGATGGACGGAGTGATGGAACGATGGAGTGATGGAGTGATGGAACGATGGAGCGCCGGGCGTCCCCGCCCGGCCACCTCGATACCGGACGGGCGAGGCGCCCGTCGCTCCACTGCCCGCTGTTGTACTCTGATCACGTGCCGCACCAAGCCTCCAGCCGGGTGCCCCACGTCTCGCGTTTGAGACGTGGGACACCACGACGCCCGCACCAAGGGAAGTTAGAATCTTCCGCCGCCGCCTCCGCCGCCGCTCCAACCTGATCGAGAGACCATCGCGCCACCCAATTGCGATACTCTAAACCACATGCCGCACGACGCCACCATCCGTTCGCTTTTCCTCGACGGCCCCGCCGGACGCCTCGAAGCCCTCCTCAACGCCGGATCTCCCACCGCGACCCACGCCGCCCTGGTCTGTCACCCGCATCCTCTTTTCGGTGGAACCCTGCACAACAAAGTCGTCTTCCACGCCATGAAAGCGCTCAACAGCTTCGGATTTCCCGTCCTTCGCTTCAACTTCCGCGGCACCGGCCTCAGCGAAGGCGAACACGCCCACGGCACCGGAGAACTCGACGACGTTCGCGCCGCCCTCGCCTGGCTTGAACATGAATTCGCCTTGCCAACTATCTTCGCCGGATTCTCCTTCGGCGCCGCCGTCGGACTGCGCGCCGCCTATTCTGACGACCACGTTCCCGCGCTGATCGCTCTCGGCCTGCCCGCCGTCCCCGTCGCCGATCGCAAAGACGATCGCGAAGATGACCGCAAAGACACTCGCGTCTACGATTTCGATTTCCTGCGCACTTGCCCCAAACCAAAACTCTTCATCAGCGGATCGCGCGACCAGTTCGCCCCTCCCGGAAAACTGGAAGCCCTGGTCGACACCTTCGCCGAGCCCAAGAAATTAGTCCGCATCGAGGCCGCAGACCACTTCTTCGAAGGCCGCTTGCGCGAAATGCGGGAAGCCATTGAACTGTGGGTAAGAGAAAATGTCACTTTGTAGATAATCATCGCCCTGGGCGGAAGAATCTTACGGGATCATCAATGGACAATCTTTCTAGCGAGCATGACGAGCGGTTCCGCAAAATGCGCCACACCGCCCGCGAAATCTTCTCCGCCGCGCTCAAGAACGCCTCCATTGAAGCCGCCTTCGCCCGCAACATCCACTGTGAGCGCCGCGTCCTCCGCATCGGCGAAGATCTCCACGATCTCGACTCCTACAATCGCGTCTTCGTCGTCTCCATCGGAAAAGCGGCGCACACCATGGTTAGCGCCCTCGAAGCGCAGGTAGGACAGAGCCTTGAGGGCATCGTCGCATCTTCCGTCGATCCGGCCGGCCAGATTCGCGGATTCCGCTATTTTCGCGGAGGCCATCCCACTCCCACCGCCCAATCGATCCGCGCCGCCGATGCCATTCTCAAGTCGCTCACCACTCTCAACCCAAACTCGCTCGCCATTTTTATGATTTCCGGCGGCGGCTCCTCGATCGTCGAAAAGCCCGTGCTCACCCTGGAAGACAACGAAATCTCCCTCCCCGATTTGATTGCCACCTACCGCGCACTCGTCCATTCCGGCGCGCCCATTGCCGAAATCAACGCTATCCGCAAGCATCTCTCGGCCGTCAAGGGTGGACGCCTCGCTCAAGCCGCCTACCCCGCCCAGCAGGTCTCCATTCTCGTTTCCGACGTGCCTGACTCTACCCCGGACGCGCTCGCCTCCGGCCCCACCATGCCCGATTCCACATCGATTCATGACTGCGAGCGTATCGCCGCTCAATACGGCCTCATCGAGCAATTTCCGGAATCCGTCGCCGGTTTATTCCGTCAGCACGCCTTCGATGAGACTCCGAAATCCGATGATCCCGCCTTCGTGCGTGCACGCTGGTGGACCGTGCTTTCCAACAAAATAGCCATCGACGAAGCCGCCGCGGCGGCCAGCAGCGCAGGTTTCACCGTCGAGGTCGATAATTCCTGCGACGATTGGCCCTACGACAAAGCCGCCGAATATCTGCTGCAGCGTCTGCGCGAGCTGCGCCGCAAAATTCCCCGCGTCTGTCTGCTCTCTGGAGGCGAAGTTACCGTTATCGTCCGCAACGGCGGCATCGGCGGACGCAACCAGCAGTTCGCGCTCGCCTGCGCCGAAACAATTGCCGGGCAGGATATTACCGTACTAAGCGCCGGAACTGACGGAATCGACGGCAACAGTTCCGCTGCCGGAGCGGTAGTCGACGGAAGCACGGTTTCACGCGCGGGCAAGAGCGTGAGCGGCGCCGAAGTGGTTCGCCATGCCTTGTCAGGTTTTAATGCTTATCCCCTCTTCGAAACGCTCGGTGACGCCATCGTCACCGGCCCGACAGGAAATAATCTGCGCGATCTGCGCGTCTTGCTGGCTTATTAAGAAACTCCTCTGAGGTCGGCTGGCTATTGCTGGGGGATGTTCGTTTGCGCGGAAGCCGGCTTTGCCGCGGCTTTTGGATCCCCGGGCGCGGCCGTCATGGCGCTCTCGGGATTGAGCAGATGATCGTGGCTGGGGCCTAATCCCAATTTAATCAGCGCTCGCGAATCGGGAGTTGTTTTGGACTGCCATCCCTGATCGGCCTGATAACGCTGCATCGCCGCCTGAGTCACCGCGTCCCACGAACCCGACGGCTCACCGTCCATGTAGTGCTCTCGAATCAGAGCTTCCTGAATCTGCCGCGTGCGCGTGGGATCAATCGCCTGCTGGCCGTGCTTCTTCGCCTGCTTCGAACTCCTCTTGCCTTTTGAACTTTTGCTTTTCTGCGCTGTGCTGCCCGCCGCGGGGTGCGAAACGGAATGCGAAGTGGGGTGCGAAGCGGGGTTCGAAGCCGGGTGCGAGGTAAGAGAGGAAGAATGCTGGGTGGCCCCGTGTGTGCCGGTCGCAGCCTTGGCTGTCGTGGTCTGTGGCGCAGTATGTGTCGCACCCTGTGTCGTCGAAGTATGCGCCGGCTTCTTTGTCGACGTCGAAGGCGTCGTCGAGGTCGTTGGTTCTGTCTGTGCAGCGGCGATACCATCCAACGCCAGAAAGGCAGCGAGAATAACGAAGCAGACGCTCCGCAACCTCGCTCTTCTCCAACGCCGCATTGGAAACACCAAACCCATAGATCTTTTTTGCACAGCGGCAAGGTAGAGACGCGGCTTGCCGCGTCTCTCACTGCCCCACGTCCACAGACGGGGCAAGCCCCGTCTCTACATCAGAAAGCCGAGCCAATAGCGCCCACAAAAAACCGGCGAGATCAGCTATCTCTATCGTCCTCGATACAGCGATAGACTGCCAGTCTCGCCGGAGTATTGACCGGTTACGGAAGTGTACCTGCCAGGAAGATGGTTCCATCCTGCGCCCTGGCCCCACGTGGACGCACCAGGAACACTACATCCTGCCCGCTCTTCATCGCCGTTTCGATTTTCGTAAAATCTTCGGGATTATTCACGGACTGCTTGTTCACTTCGAGAATCACATCGCCGCGATTCAACCCGAGATCCTCGGCGAACGATCCCTGTTTAACGTCCTGCACCACGACTCCCTTGCCCGCGGCGACGCCCAGGCGATCGGCCAGATCGGGAGTGATGCCGCGTACAGTGACGCCGAACTTGCTGGCCTTGGGAGTTTCTTCGCCCTGGTTCTCGTCTTCTTCCCCTAAGCGAGAAGCAAACAGCTTGGAGCGGTCGGCTATGGTGACCGTTGCTTCCTGCTTTTTGCCATTGCGCACAAAAGCGAGTTTGGCCTTCGAGCCCGGCTTGCGGGAAGCGATATCCGCCACCAGATCGTCGCCTGTCTTCACGTCTCGACCATCAACCGCTGTAATGGTGTCGCCGATCTTCAGGCCCGCCTCGTCGGCCGGACTGCCCGAGATCACGTTCGAAACGGTTACACCCGAACCGTAAATGTGCGCGATGGCCGGATTCGGCTGAGCCGAGAATTCAATACCGATCGATCCTCGTGCCACCCGGTGTTCCGGTCCGATCAGCTGGTTGTAGACCTGAATGACCGTATTCGAAGGCATGGCAAATCCCACGCCCGCGTACGAACTCGTTTCCGTGAGAATGGCGGTGTTGATGCCAATCACTTCACCCGCCATATTAACCAGCGGTCCGCCCGAATTGCCCGGGTTAATGGCGGCGTCCGTTTGAACAAAGGATTGGAATTGCCGGTTGGGAACAATGTTGCGCCCTTTGGCCGAGACGATGCCCGCGGTCACTGTCTCCTGCAGTCCAAAGGGGCTGCCAATCGCCAACACCCAGTCGCCAACCTGCATGCCGTCGGAGTTGCCCAACTTCGCCGCCGGTAGCGGATGATCGAGATCGATCTTGATGACCGCCAGATCGGTTTCCTGGTCCATGCCAATCAACTTGGCATCATGTCCCGGAGAAGCCGGATTTTCATCCTGCAACTTTACCCGAATGCGATCCGCCTTCTCGACCACGTGACGATTGGTGACGATGTAGCCCTTGGAGTCAACGATTACGCCAGAACCGAGCGATCGCTGACGGATGGTCCCGGCATCAGGACCGCCTTGACCTGGCTGGCCTCCGAAGAACTTGTCGAAGAAATCCTGGAACGGCGAATCACCGCCTTCGTCACCGCCATTCCCTTCTTCCTGGTCCGGATCGGGATGCACGGAACGTCCCCGGCGGTGAGGATTCTTAATGGTCGATTCAGTATTAATGTTGACGACGCTCGGCTCCATTTGCTTGGAGATCTGCGAGAATGTATTCGAAAGTTGTTGGGGCGCCGGAATCGTCAGCGGAGTCGCATCCGACGACTTCTGGCCTTCCTTGCCCTTCACTCCGTAGGAAATGACGGTGCCAATCAGAATGCCCACCGTCAGCGTGGCCAGAATAGTGAAGGTATAGGCCCAACGGTTGGCTTTGAGACGGGACCAAAAAGCGCTTTCGCGCGAATCCATTGATTCCTCCTGGAACAGCCTAACTTGTTATTATACCTGCGCTTGGGACAAGGTTTGGGCTACCGCCCATGAAATCACTAGTTCATTAGACGCAGAAAAGCGATCTCGCGTTTAGCAATGTTGCGCTGTGGCAGCTGCTTGTTAGCGGGCTTTGCCGCGCTCGGACGGGCCGTAGCCCCGTCACCGCACAATCCTTTATAGTCTCAGCGTCATCAAAGCCAGAAAAACTCCTGTATAGCCCGCAATCACCAACAGAACCATCAGCGCGCCAAAACTCAGGACGTTGTATATTCCCCATGGTCTCTGGACCGCTCCCCACGCCAGCTTCCACAGCCCGAAACTGCTGGTCAGGGCGCACACCGGCACCAGCAGCCAGCCCAGTGCTCGCCCCTCCGCCACCTGCGGGAAAACAATCAGAAACATAACCGCAGGAAGAAATGCCAGAGCCGGGATGACAGCCAGCGGAGCGCCAATGAGAAATGCGCGTTCCCGGTCTTTGAGAGTCATCGGGTTATTGAATCATTGAGTCATTTCAATCAAAGTCACGAGCATCGAGGCTCTTGCTGAATTTCAATGATTCAATGTCTCAAGGTCTCAAGGTCTCAGTGACTCAATGTCTCACCGTCTCAAGGATTGAATCTCTCAACGATCCACTGTCTCAATGCTTTGTCTCGGCCTCATACACGGTTTTCCCGCCCACCACCGTGCGCAGAACCTTGGTTTGCAGAATCTTCGGCGGCGTCGCGGCGGTCAGGTCCTGATCGAGAACTACAAAATCCGCCAGCATGCCCGGCTCCAGTTTGCCTTTTTCTTTTTCTGCGAACTCGGCAAAAGCTGCGCCCGTCGTATAGGCCGCGATGGCCTGCTCCATCGTCAACTTCTGCGCCGGATAATAACTTTTCTTTCCATCCTCGCTCATGCGGGTCACCGCCGCGTAGAGGCCGCGGAAAGGCGTTACCGGTTCGACCGGATAATCCGTGCCGAAGGCCAGCATCACTCCCGCCTTTAGAAACTCAACCCACGCATAAGAATGTTCGGCCCGTTTCGCTCCCAGACGCGATTCGGCCCAGTTCATATCTGTAAGAAGGTGGCTGGGCTGCATCGAGGCAATCACCTTGAGTTCTTTGAATTTTGCAATCTGCTGCGGAGTTGTGACTTGCGCGTGCTCTACTCGAAGCCGGTAATCGCTGCCGCCATTGGCCGCCTTAACCTTGGCGTCCTTGGCGGCTTTTTCCGCTCCGGCGAATGCGTCGAGCGCCATCTGCACGCCTTGATCACCGATAGCATGGAAGCCGATTTGATACCCGGCCAGCACCCGTTCCTTCGTCATGGCGTTCAGCTTGGCCGCATTGAATTGCGGCAGCCCGCTGTTACCCGGATCGTCGCTATAAGGCGCCAGCAGCGCAGCCGTCTTCGAGCCGAGCGAGCCGTCCATGAAACCTTTCAGCATTCCTGTGTGCAGCATATTGTCGGACGCGGGATGCGAGTCGCGCTTCCGATTGAGCTCATCCACCGAATCTTCGAAAGTCAGCCACTCGGAGATCCTTGCGGTCAACTTTCCCTCATGCTCGAGCTCTTCGTAGATCTGAAAATCTTCCCACTGCGAATAATCCTGCGCCGAGGTGACGCCGTGGCTTGCCAGATCGGCGAGTCCCAGTTCGATCGCCTGCTTCCGCTTCTCGGGCGTTGGCTTCGGAATCGCGGCCACTACCGCACTCTTCGCCGTCTCGCGCAGTATGCCGTTGGGCGTGCCCGACTCATCGCGGTCGATCTTTCCCCCCTCCGGATCGCGGCTCGCCACGGTGACGCTGGCGAGTTGCAGAGCCCGGGTATTGGCCACACCAATGTGACCATCCACCCGTCCGAGATACGCCGGATGTTTTTCACAAACCTCATCCAGATCCCAGCGCGTGGGCAGCGTATGGACCGGCCACAAAGTTTCGTCCCAACCTTCGCCGACCACCCAATCTCCAGGTTCGGCGGCTTCGCATTTGGCGCGCAGGCGGTCGCGGAATTCATCCAGACTCTTGACCCCGACCATGTCCACGTTCATCTTTTCCAGACCCGCACTGGCCAGGTGCATGTGGGCGTCATTGAATCCGGGCATCAGGAAGTGACCGCCGAGGTCGATCACCTTCGTCTCTGGCCCCTTCAACTTCATGATCGCGTCTCGATTACCGACGGCAAGGATGCGGTCGCCACGCACCGCCAGCGCCTCGGCTCGCTGGGTCGATCCGAGCGCGGAGGACGCTGCGATCGCGCCCGTGTAGATGTTGCCATGCGTAAAAATCAGGTCCGCCTTCGGCTGGCCGGATTTTGGCTTGGGAGCGCTCTCCCCGGATTGCCCATGTGGAGTTCCATTCAGTACTGTCCCCATCTGCGCCGGCGCCCGCCATGGCACAGCTAATAGCAGAATCCAGGCCACACGCGCGATGGTCCGACGCGTAATCATTCTCCGCGTGATCATTCTCCTACTCCCGCCAGTGTGAGCATTGTAAGCAGAATGCGCCTCAATCCCAGCTCGCGTCCATTGCAGTCGAACCATTCTTGCAACGTGTGCGCACCGCCTCCCGAGCCACCCCCACCGATAGCGATAGCCTCGCGTCCCAGCGACAGCGGAATGTTGGCATCGGTCGACGCCCGTTGCACCTGCGCCGTATTTCCCAACTGCGCATCCACCGCGCGTATCACTCGCAGCAGCCTCGCATCCGAGGCCAATTCTCCCGCCGGGCGATTGCCGATCTCGACCACTTCACTTGCCACCACCTGAGGTCGTTTCCCACCCCGTTGCGCAGCGGTGCGGTTTTCGGCGGCGATCGCCTGTTCCAGAGCCCCCCGCAGCGCCTGTTCGAGCCGGTCGATTTCAGCCATCGACGTGGAACGCAAATCGACCCGCATGCTGGCCGATTCAGGAATCGAATTCACCGAAGTTCCACCCCGAATCACGCCAACGTTAAACGTTGTTTTCGGCGTTACCGGCACCGGAGTCTGACTGAGCATTTCAATCGCGCGCCCCAGCGCTAGAATCGGATTCGGCGTCCCGAAATCGCTCCAGGAATGTCCGCCCGGCCCGCGCACAATCACTTCAAATCGCCGGCTGCCCAGGGCCTCGGCCACCACCGTATCCGCTCCCGCCCCATCGACCACCACGCTGTAGGCAATCGCATCGCGCCACCGCGGAGTCGCAAACACATGCCGCATGCCGCGCAGGTCGCCTTCACCTTCTTCTCCAACATTTCCAATAAATAGAAAGGGCAGCCCATGCGAAATGCGGGTGCTGCCGAGCGCACTCACCACCGCCAGCATGGCGGCGATACCCGCGCCATTGTCGGAAACTCCCGGGCCATAAAGACGACTGCCCTCCTGCCTGATATGCAATGGCGTAGCCGCCGGAAAAACCGTATCGATATGCGCGCTGAGAGTTACAAAACGCTTGCCGTACCCCGGCCGAACCCCCAACACGTTGCCCACTTCGTCCACTTGTACGTCGGTAAGTCCAAGTTCGCGGAAACGCTCGGCGAGCCAGGCGCCGCGAGCCGCTTCTCCAAAAGGAGGCGCCGCCACGCGGGTAGCCTCCAGTTGCCACAAAGCAAACTGCGATTCCTGCGAGCGGAAGCGCTCGAAGGCAGCCCGCACCTGCGGCGCCCCAGAGAGCCGCGCCACTTCCTCCTGCACCGGGGGATACGAATCGGAAGCTGCCACCTGCGAAATCGACTTCATGCTTGCAGCCTATCTTATAACGGCAGGAAGGAACGTCAGCAATGCTTTCCTCTAGAGATCGGGCTTCCCCGTCTCAGACGCGGCCAGCAGCAAGGGAGGATTTTTTGCCGCGGCGACGCAAAAGCCACCCCTCTGCAAACACCCTACTGGAGATCCACTGGGTCAGAGTAAATCCTCTTCGAGGTTCTAGCGCAATCCGCGCAACCCCGCTTCGGCCGGATGCGCTTCCAGCCTTCGCATGCCATCCAAGATCGTGGCCAGAACATTCTCATCCCCGACCACCGTGTTGATCATCATGTGATACAAGCTGCGCGTAGGCCATTCAGAATTAAGATAGTGACGGATGTAGGCCACTCGCTCCTTGTCCACATTTTCCACCAGATCCCTGGCCTCTTCCTGGCTCTTGCCCATGGCCAGCAGACGCCGGATCTTTTCATCCTGCGGAGCATAGGTAAAAACGCTGAAGGTATCCTCGCGGTTGCGCAGAAAAAAAGGCGCCCCGCGCCCCACGATCACCGCATTGCCCTCTGCCGCGATCGAACCCATAATCTCTTCCACCAGCGCCATCATGCGATCTGTATCAAAGGCCCGTGAATTGGCCAGTGGCATACCGCGTTCGTAGCTGCCGCGCCAGAAAGCTTTCGCCAGGCGATAAAGACGCCCGTCGACCCGCTCGTCGCACAAAGCCACGGCTGACTCCGAGACTTCCGCGCGACGGGCAATCTCGCTGGTCAACTGCTGATCCCATAGCTTCCAGCCCAAACGGCGCGACAGTTCGCAGGCAATGCCTCCTCCACCGCAGCCGAATTCGCGTTCCAACGTGACCATGCGAAACATAGCAGCCCTCTCTGTTTGTGGAGCAACGGGCGTCCTCGCCCGTTCTATGGAGCGACGCGCCTGGTTTGTGGAGCGACGGGCGTCCTCGCCCGTCCTTCCCCACGCAACTAATGCACCACCATACCCCCCGCCTTCGTCCGCTTAATCAGGAAAACACAGGGCAGCAGGCAACCGATCACCACCCCCAGCACCCAGAAGTTATCGATATACGCCAGCATGGTCGACTGCCGGATCACATTCGCCTGCAGCATGGCATAAGCATGCTGCTGCGCGGAACTTCCCCCGGAACCAGGGCCGGCGCCCGAGAAAATATTCGCCATTCCGTGCACTGCCGACTGAAATTGCAGATTGGCCGGGTTGAGTTTCTCCACCAGTTGTGACTGATGAACCTGCGAGCGCCGAGCCAATCCTGTGGTCACGAAAGAAATTCCCACACTGCCGCCGATGTTTCGCGCCAGGTTCATCAAACCCGAGGCCGCGTTGTTCTTGTCACGCGGCAGCGACGAATAGGCGGCCGTATTGATGGGCACGAACAGAAACGCCAGCCCCACCGCCTGGTAAACGCGCGCCATCATGACCGTGCGGAAATCCACGCTCAGGTCGAACGTAGTCATGTGAAACAGCGAAAACGTGAGCATCGACAAACCAAACATCATTAGATACCGGGGGCTATGGCGTGAAAGTAGGAGGCCCACGATCGGCATGCACAGCATGATGGCGAAGCCGCCCGGCATCAGCGCCAACCCCGACCGCTCCGCAGTGTAACCGAGCAGCGTCTGCATGAACAGCGGCAGCAGCAGCGTGCTGCCGAGCAAGGCAAACCCCAGCATGAACATCAAAAAGTTCGCGGCTGCGAAGCTGCGCTCGCGAAACAAATGCAGGTCGATGATCGGATCCTTCTGGTGCCACTCCCAGAAAATCACAAAGATCAACGACGCCGCCGAAACCACAGTCAGCGTCAGGATGAAATTCGATTCGAACCAGTCGTCGCGCTGTCCTTTATCGAGGATCACCTGCAGAGTTCCCAGGCCCAGCGCGACGAAGCCCAGGCCGGTGTAGTCAATGCGAGTTTCACGCAGCTTCCGCCGTTTGAAGTAGGGTGGATCCTGAATCAGCCGCGAAGTCAGCAGAAGCGAAAGCATCCCCACCGGAATGTTGATAAAGAAAATCCAGCGCCAGGTGAAGTTGTCGGTGATCCAGCCGCCCAGCGTAGGGCCGATCGCCGGCGCCATCACGACCGCAATGCCGTAAACGGCAAAGGCCATTCCGCGCTTCGCCGGAGCAAAGGTGTCGGCCAGGATAGCCTGCTCGCTCGGCTGCAACCCTCCCCCGCCCGCGCCCTGCAGCACGCGAAAGATGATCAGCATGGTCAGATTCGGCGCCAGCCCGCATAGAAACGAACTGATCGTGAACAGCGCCACGCAGCCCATGTAAAAGTGCTTGCGCCCGACAATCGAAGACAGCCAGCCGCTCAGCGGCAGCACGATGGCGTTCGAAACCAGATAAGAAGTGAGCACCCACGTGCTCTCGTCCTGACCCGCGGAGAGACTGCCCGCAATGTGCGGCAGCGCCACATTGGCGATGCTCGTGTCGAGCACCTCCATGAACGTGGCCAGCGTCACGGTGAGAGCGATAATCCACGGATTCACCGCCGGCCGCCATTCGGCGGCATCGTTCATGGTGATGGCAGCAGCGCTCATTTGTACTTCAACCCTGGACTCACGCTGATCAATTTCCGAATGGATGAATGACGCAATGCTTCAAGGACTCAAGGTCTCTACTTAATCCACACCTTCGGCACTACCGACATCCCCGGCCTCAACTCATGTCCCCTGGTTTCCCCCGACTCGAAAACTATTTTTACCGGAATACGTTGCACGACTTTCACGTAGTTGCCGGTAGCGTTCTCGGGAGGCAGCAGACTGAAACGCTCTCCGCTGGCGCCCGCGATGGAATCGACGCGCCCTTGATACTTCTTCCCGGTAGCATCTACCGCCATCTCCGCCGATTGGCCGGGATGAATGTGTTGCAGCTGCGTCTCCTTGAAATTTGCAGTGACCCAGAGGTCCCCCTCGCCCAGCGGAATGATCTTCATCATCTCCTGGCCGGGTTGGACGTTCTGCCCAACCTCGACCGTGCGATTGCTGACCGCCCCGCCGACTGGCGCGGTCACTCTGGTGTACTGCAGGTTGAGTTCCGCCTGATCGAGGGCGGCTTTTTTCTGCTGCACGACGGCTTCGGCTGACTCGGCGCGCGCATGGATAAAGCGCATCGTCTGCGTCCTGTTTCCGGCGGTACGGAGATCGGCGTTTGCCTGTTCCAATTTGCTCTGCGCCTGTTGAATCTGCGCCGCGTAAGCGTCGGCATTCGCGCGCGCCGCCTGCAAAGTCGCTGCCGCGGACTGCCCGCTGGCCACCGCCTGATCGTACTGCTGCTGCGAGATTTCCTGTTTGTCAATCAATAGTTTGTAGCGAGCAAGGTCATTCTGTGCCTTGACATTGTTGGCGTCCGCTTCGGCGATCTGCGATTTGGCGGCGTCATACTGCTGGCGCGCCGCCGTGATTCCGGCCTGGGCGCTGGAGACGCCCGCCTCCGCTCCGCTCACCTGGCTCGAGGTGCTTACGTTGTTGATCGGAATATTGATTCCCGCCGCCGATGCCTGCGCCAGCGCGTCCGCGTATTCCGCCCGCGCCTGCTCGACCGCGACTTCGTAGTCCGCCGGATCGATCTCCACCAGCACGGTTCCCTTTTCCACGTACTGGTTATCCTCCACGTTAAGCTTGATGACATGCCCGCTGACGCGCGCGCTGACCGAGTTCACATGGCCGTCGATCTGCGCGTCATCGGTGGATTCGTAGCTGGCAAGGTAACGCCACAGAAAGAAAACTGCGGTCACCATCACCAGTCCCGCGAGGATGAGCCCCCATCGTGTGCGCGGATTGCCCAGGAATGCGGCGCGGCGCTGGTAGCGCGCCTCGCTGTCCACCGGTTGCTGCGGCTGCTCTGCGGCTGACGACTTTGCCGGCGAACCTTCTGTCGCCGAACCTTGAGACGGCGTATCTTGCGACGGCGATGACTGCGGCGGCGCACCCGTTTCCTGATTCGCTTTCGGTTCGGCTACCGCGCTGCTCGGTGGTTCCATAGAATTATTTCCCTTTCAAGTATTCGCGAACGCCCTCTTCGGCGCGTCCCAGCGCGCGGGCAAAAGAAACCTTGGCCAGGTTATGCAGGTAAAGGCTGGAGATCAAACTTTCATGCGCCGAAGCCAGGGCCTCCTGCGCCTGCACCACTTCAAGATTGTCGGTTACGCCGGCAAAGAATCGGTCTCGCGATTGCATCAGCGCCTGCTCGGCAAGGTTCACCGAACTCTGCGCCACCTCGACCTGATCGCTGGTCGACTTAAGATCAAGCAGCGCATTGCGAATATCCTGGTCGATCAGAGCGCGCACGTCCGCCATCTGCGCCTGCGCCTGACGCAAACTCGCCTCCGCCTTCAGCACATCGCCGTGGACTTTACCGCCCTGAAATATGGGAATGTTCACGGTGCCGAATAAGGCATAGGTGGGCAGTACGTCGCCGGGAACCGCGCCAATCTCGCCAAAATTCGCCGCCAGATCGATGGTTGGATAGTAGCCCGCCGTAGCCGCGCTGCGCTCCAACTGCGCCGCCACTAGCCGGTCGCGGGCAGCCTTGTAATCGGAGCGCAGAGAATACGCCCGTTGCAAACTGGTCTCAAGATCGGGAATCGGAAAAGGCACGTAAGGCACTTTGTCGGCCAATTCGAACTCCTGTCCCGGCGCCAGTCCAATCACCCTCGCCAGCGAAATTTTCTGCTTGGCAAAATCGCTGGTAGCCGCAATCAGTTGCTGCTGCCGCGTCTGATATTCCACCTGCGCCCGCAGCGTGTCGATCGCCGGAGTCACGCCCGCCTGCAACTGCGCCGCCGCCTTCTCGTAAAGTGCCTTCGCGGTATCGACCTGTGCTTGCGCCGTCTCCACTCGCGCCGCCCCCGCAATCGCCTGCAGATAACCGTTGCCGGTCGCCAGCACGACCAGATCCCTCGCGTCTTTCAAATTGAACTTGGCTACGCCCTCGCCGGCCACAGACGACCGGTATTTCTGGATCGACTTCCAGTCGAAGACACGCTGCGTTGCCGAGGCGCGAACGTCGAAGTAAGAGAAAGGTCCGATGACGTGAGGAAGAGAAACTCCCGGAAACAGCGAACCGTTAAACCCCAGGGCCTGCAGACTTACTTTCTCGCGAACCTCCTGCACGTCCGCATTGATGTTCGGAAGCAGGTCGCTAAGCTGTTGCCATTTCTCTCCACGAGCCTCGATCGTGTTGTATTCCGACAAAAGGCCGTTCAAGTTATGGCGCAGGGCACGCTCAATGGCATCACTGAAGGTCAGCGGCAGGACGCCGGGCGTTGGCTTGGCGTCCGGCACGCTGCCCAATACCGGGTTATCCCTCGAAGTCTGCACCAGAGGTAGGCCCGCTGAACTCGGGTTTGCCCCGACCGCCGGGGCTGAACTTTGAGCGCTGAGGCGGCCGCTAAGGCCAGGGACAAGGCCAAGGATTAGAATGACGCCGGATACCATCCGCAAAACAATCGGCAAAAAGAATGGCTGCAACTGGCGGGTAAAACCGTTTTGTGAGGAAGCCATGGAGCCTTGGGTTCTCCCCTTACCCGACAAAAATGATAAATCGTTTGGACTCTTTTTGCCGGTACTACCATGCAAATTGTTGAATCTCTTTACGATAACGCCGAGTCTTCACGGCAGTGACGAAGCCTCATTACCGGGCGACAATGACCTTGGTCATCTTGTGTAACCTACGCCCAAAGTCCAATCTAAGATGCGGATCAAGCCCTTCCCTGCAGCGAAAAACTACCGCCCAGGGTAAATTCTGCGTTATGAGCGAAGACACGAAAATGCCCGCTAAAGGCTCGGATTGGACCCGCCTCCTCACCGATCCCGACCTCGTCAGCCATCTTGGCAAGCTCCTGCAGACCTACCGCGAGGTGCCAACCGAGCAGAGGGAGACAGCGCTATTGCACGCCATGCGCGAGATCAAAGAAGCTGCCGTGAAGCAGCGCGAGGCCCTCGGCAATGTCGCGGTGGCTGCCAAACCGGCGCCAGTCCTGGAACTCTACCGTCCCGAGCCCGTGGATGAAACGCCTCCTTTCGCCCCGGATTTGGGCACCTCGGAATCGGATCGCCGCCGCTTCCGGCGTATCAAGTGTTGCGTAGCAGTAGAAATTCACATTGACGGCGAGGACGCTCCGGTCTGGGGTAACCTCGCGAACGTGGGCCGTGGCGGATGCCTGGTCGAGACCGCCAGTGCCGTTCCGCCCGGCAAAGCTCTGGAAATCGGGTTGTGGGTGAACAGCGGTAAGATCTGGGTGAAGGGTGTCATCATCAGCGGAGTGGTAACTCGGAACTCCCCATCGTTCGGGGTCCACGTGAAGTTTTCCCAGGCTGAACTGTCGCACAAAGAGCATCTGCGCGAATTTCTCAAGTTCGTGGAGAACTCCGTGCGCAAAGCGCACAGCGAAAAGGCTTACGTGGCTCGCTTGAGAAGCTAAACTCTTCCCTGTCAACGTAACCGGGCTAGCAACTTTTCCCGCAATCGGGGTTCATTTCTAATGGGGCCAACTACGATGGAGATGCCGATCCGACGCCGTCTGCTGCTGGCCGTTCTGTTGCTCCTCTCAGCTGCAGTGGCTGCCCAGTACGCCCTCGGCCGCAAGAAGGATAAAGCCGCCGGATTGGCCCTGGACCAGCGCAAACGCGCCGTCCACTCCTTGAACCGATTGGCGTTTGGCCCGCGCCCTGGAGACGTGGACCGCGTCACCAGCATGGGCGTTGACCAGTGGATCGAACTCCAGCTGCACCCCGACAAGATTGACGATTCCGCGCTCCAGGCCCGGCTGTCTCCTTTCCGCACCCTGCGGATGAGCACCCGGGAAATCATCGAGAATTTTCCGCCCGATCCGATCATCAAGCAGATTGCCGATGGCAAAGCCTCTCTGCCGCGCGATCCCACGAAGCGGGCAATCTATGAAGCACAGTTGGAGCGCTACCAGCACAAACAGGAACTGAAAGAAGCCTCCGCCAAAGCCAGCGGCCCGCAAGATCAAAATTCGGACGGCAAACCCGTCTGTATCGGCAGTGCTTGCTCCGCCGCCGACGATAGTAGTAATTCGGCGGATCCCGAACAGATGCGTCGCCGCGAAGAGCGCCGCGCCGCCAATCTCAAGGCGCAGGAACTGCTCGATCTGCCCGCCGACGAGCGCATGAAAGAAATTCTGAAAATGTCGCCTGAAGAACAGCGGGCTCTGGCCGTCTCCACAAAAAGGGGCAAGGGAGACGCATTGCTCGAGGGCATGTCTCCCCAGCAGAAAGAAACCATGATGGCACTCGATAATCCACAGCAGGTAGTGGTGAACGAGTTGACCCAGGCGAAGCTCTTGCGCGCGATCTACAGCGAACGCCAGCTCGATGAAGTCATGGACGATTTCTGGATCAATCACTTCAACGTATTCATCAATAAAGGCGCCGATCATTATCTGCTCACCAGCTATGAACGTGATGCCATCCGTCCGCATTCGCTCGGCAAGTTCGAGGACCTGCTGGTAGCAACCGCCAAGAGCCCGGCGATGATGTTCTATCTCGACAACTGGCTGAGCGTCGGTCCGGATTCAGAAATCGCCCTCGGCATTCCGCCGCACCAGCATGGCTATGGACCGCCGAGACGGGGAAAGAAGCAGGCGAGCGGCCTCAACGAAAATTACGGCCGTGAGCTGATGGAACTGCACACGCTGAGCGTAAACGGCGGCTACTCGCAGAAAGATGTCACCGAAGTGGCCAAGGTTTTCACGGGATGGACTCTCGATCCGCCGAAAAAAGGCGGCGCCTTCCATTTCGAGCCGCGCATGCATGAGCCCGGCGACAAGATGGTTCTCGGCCATCGCATCAAACCAAACGGCGAAAAAGAAGGACTCGAAGTCCTTCACCTGTTGGCGCATAATCCAAAAACCGCGCACTTCATCTCGGAAAAACTTGCCATGCGCTTCGTCAGTGACGATCCACCACCCGCGCTGGTCGATCGCATGACACAAACATTCCTGAAGAAAGACGGCGACATTCGCGAAGTTTTACGCACTCTGTTCAAATCTCCCGAATTCTGGGCGCCAACAGCTTACCGCGCCAAAGTCAAAACGCCGCTGGAGTTTGTAGTTTCCGCCGTGCGGGCCAGCAACGCCGAAGTTGACGATGCCCGCGCCCTCGCCGGCGCGCTCAACAATATGGGCATGATGCTCTATGGCATGATGCCGCCTACGGGCTACTCCATGAAGGCTGACGTTTGGGTGAACTCTTCGGCGCTCCTGGGACGAATGAATTTCGCGCTGGCTCTCGCCTCCGGCAAGATAAAAGGAGTGAAAGTCGACCCCGCGAGCCTGACGGGCAGCGATTCGTCCGCCGCCGCTTCCGCGGGAACACCCGACCCGCAGCAGACGCTGGCCAGACTGGAAGATTCCCTGCTGGCTGGCGACATTTCGAAACCAACGCACGACACGATTAGCAAACAACTGGAGGACCCGAAGATCAGCCAGCGAATGCTGGATGATCCCAAGCGTCCCCCCAACGTGGCCGCGATCACCGGATTGATCCTGGGATCGCCAGAGTTTCAAAGAAGGTAGTTAGTTGGGTGGGGGTTCCCCACTCCTTCGCGCTTTTTGCGAAGGGGTGGGATTCCCCGGAGAGCTGAAAGCCAAAAGCAGATTCTTATGTCCATAACCCGCAGAATTTTTCTTCGCAATGGCGCGCTGGCCGTAGTCGGCACAACCGCGCTGCCCGGTTTTCTGACGCGCGCCGCTTTTGGCGCCGCCGATCCCGGCCTCCGCAACAAGCGCCTCGTCGTGATTTTTCAGCGCGGAGCCGCCGATGGTTTGAACATCGTCGTCCCGCACGGCGAGCCGAGCTATTACGCCATGCGCCCGACCATCAACATCCCGAAGAAATCCGTGCTCGATCTCGACGGCTTTTTCGGATTGCATCCCGCAATGGCGTCGTTTGAGCCGCTCTGGAAACAGAAGCATCTCGCCATAGTCCATGCCGCCGGTTCGCCCGATCCCACGCGCTCGCACTTCGATGCCCAGGATTTCATGGAGTCCGGTACGCCCGGCATCAAGGTCACCGACGATGGCTGGCTGAATCGCGCCCTCCGCGACCTGCCGGGCAGTTCTGGGCCGGGTAGTTCTGGGAACGAAAAAGCTGCCTTCCGCGCCATAGCCCTGGGCCCATCGTTGCCCCGCATTCTCTCCGGCAAAGAGCCGGCGGTAGCCGTCAACAACGTCAGTGACTTTTCCGTCGGAGGAAAGAATCCGAACGCCGCCCCTATGTCGAACACCTTCGAAGCCATGTATGACCACTCCGTCGACACGGTCTTACACGGCACCGGACAGGAGACCTTCGACGCGGTCAAGACCCTGAAAGCGGCCGACCCCGCGCACTACACGCCCGCACCAAACGCGAACTATCCCAAGGGACGTTTCGGCGACAGCCTGAAGCAACTGGCCCAACTGATCAAAGCAAATCTCGGAGTGCAGGTAGCCTTCGCCGATATAGGCGGCTGGGACCATCACGTCAACGAAGGCAACACCCAAGGCCAGATTGCCAACGTCTTAGGTGATTTCTCGCAATCGATCGCCGCTTTCTGGACCGACTTAGGCGACTTAGGAGAAGACACGGTCGTAGTAACTATGTCCGAATTCGGCCGGACCGCAAGAGAGAACGGCAACCGAGGCACCGATCACGGCCACGCCAACGTAATGTTCGTCCTCGGAGGCCCGGTAAAAGGCGGCAAAGTCTACGGCCGCTGGCCCGGCCTCGACCAATCGCAGTTATACGAAGGCCGCGACCTGGCGTTAACCACGGACTTCAGGCTGGTGTTAGGCGAAGTCGTATCGCAGTACCTGGGGAACAAAGACCTGAAAACAGTGTTCCCAGGATTCGAAGGCCAGCCCCATCAGTTCGTAAAATTCCTGGGATAAAAGAGCTCGTGTGTGACGGGGCTCCGCCCCGTCCCGCCGCACGCTGTCAGCACGACCCACGACCAGTTGGGGACGGCGCCCTCGCCCGCCCTAGCCGGGCAAAGACCGGCAATGCGATCTCAGACTTCAATCAGCACATCCCCGCCCTCAATCTTCACCGGATACACCGCCACCTTAGCCCCCGGAGCCCCGCTCTCTCCCGTCTTCGGATCCCATTCCCACCCATGCCAGGGGCAAACCACCTTCCCACCCGAGATCACGCCCTGCCCCAGTGGCCCCCCGCGATGCAGGCAGACGTTATCCATGGCGCTGATCTCGCCATTTACATTGGCTATGCAGATCGTCTTATTGCCGCATGGAAATTCTTTCGCTTCATTGGGTCCGGGCATGTCGGACTGAGACGCTAGTTTGGTGAACATCTACGCATTCTATTTCATCACAATCATCTCGTGAGCTCGATCACAGACTTCCCCACTCAACCCGTGCAAAGATCGAGCCGACTAAGCTCTATCCAACTAAGATCGATTCGATAAGGCAGATGCCAAAGAGTATCTGTGGCTCTTCTGTAAAGCTCTTTGATAACCAACGCGATGAAATTCCCCGCTGCCTCCATCCTCATTCCTGAGCACTTTAGGAAAAATTGGG
>Ga0074044_10000990_pt1 | contig 26127 bp, 24 predicted proteins | sample BogForMeECP23OM1_FD_94443 | JGI IMG/M metagenome (GOLD analysis project Ga0074044, IMG submission 94443) | Bog forest soil microbial communities from Calvert Island, British Columbia, Canada - Bog Forest MetaG ECP23OM1 | ecosystem: Environmental > Terrestrial > Soil > Wetlands ... | reverse complement strand
GAACTGCGCGAGTTGCAAAAAGGAAGGCTTTCAATCGCCGCCAACGAATTCACCTCGCTCTATCTTTTACCGGTGCTGGGGGAGTTTCGACGCCTGCATCCCGCTATCAAAATCACGGTGCGCCGTTCGCTCGGCAGCCACATCCCCGATGATGTGCTCAAGCACGATGTGGAGCTGGGAGTCCTCTCCTACGATCCCCATGAGCCGCAACTCAAATCGGTGGTCGTTTACTTGGACGAGTTGGTTTTCGTCGTGCCGCCCGGTCATCCGCTGGCTTCGGCGGGCGAAGTCAGCGTTCGCCAACTAGGAGCGGAGTCGTTCGTGGCGCATATCGTCACCTCGCCCTATCGCGACAAAGTGATCGAGGCCTTCCAGCACCACAAGACTCCGCTGCATATGGACGTGGAACTCCCGACCCTGCAGGCCATCAAACGTTTCGTGTGCATGGGCAACGGAGTCGCCCTGGTCCCCGAAATCAGCGTGGAAAACGAAATCGCAAGGGGCGACCTGGTGCGCGTCCCAGTAAGAGACCTTCATTTCCAGCGCAAACTGCGCCTGGTCTACCGGCAGGAATCGGCGTTGTCGCACGCCGGCCGCGCCTTTCTGAAAGTAGCCGAGCAGGTAGCCAAAGACAAAGGAGGCCGCTACCGTTTTCACCGCGAGAAGTAACCAATTTGGCGGAAAGACTTTGGGTCTTAGGGTATTAATCCTGTCTAAACGTTGCCGGAATTGCCCGTCGCCCGTAGAATTGAAACCACAACCGTTTGCCTGTAGGCCCGTAGCTCAGTCTGGTTAGAGCGCTTCCTTGACACGGAAGAGGTCGATGGTTCGAGTCCATTCGGGCCTACCATTTCTCTTCGATCCGTTGCTGCGACTCCGCAACCGCTCCTTGCGACGGAGCGCCCAAATAGCACCTTCCATGCAGCTTCCGCCTCCTAACCCACTTCCGCCAGGCCGTAACTTAGCGACCAGCGCGTCCGCATCGCTTTTAGCGCGCGCTCGATTTCTTCTCTCGACAACTCAGTGTTTGGTCCGGCCACCACGAATGCAGCCTCGCGCTTGGCGGCTTCGAGCAACTGCCGGTCGCGGATCAGATTCGCGACGCGGAAACTCGGAATGCCCGCTTGCTTGGTGCCGAAGAAATCCCCGGGCCCGCGCAGTTCAAGGTCAAGTTCGGCGATCTGAAATCCGTCGTTGGTGCGGGCCATCGCGTCAAGGCGGCGCTGCCCTTCTTCGGAAACTTTGCCGCCGTGCATGAGCACGCAATACGACTTCGCCGCGCCGCGTCCGATGCGTCCGCGCAATTGGTGCAGTTGCGCCAGGCCAAAACGATCGGCGTGCTCGATCACCATCACCGTTGCGTTTGAAACATCCACGCCCACTTCGATCACCGTGGTGGCAACCAGAATTTCGATCTCGCCCCGTTGAAATTCGCGCATAATGCGCTCTTTCGTGTCGGCATCGAGCCGCCCGTGCAGCAGACCCACGTGCAGATTGGGAAATACTTTCTCACGCAGTTGCCGGTGCATCTGCTCGGCCGCTTTCAGTTCGCGCTCTTCGTTCTCCTCGATCACGGGATACACAACGTAGGCCTGATGCCCGGCAGCAATTTCGCGGCGCACGAAGTCCCACACGTCGGCCGCGCGCTCATCGGGCACTGCTTTGGTGACGATCGGCGTGCGCCCCGGCGGAAGCTCGTCCAGCACCGACACATCGAGGTCGCCATAAAGAGTAAGCGCAAGAGTGCGCGGGATCGGCGTCGCGGTCATGACAAGCACGTCGGGCTCGGCATTGCCTGCGTGGGGACGGGGCTCTGCCCCGTCCGGCCGAAAGCTCGTGTTCGTCCCTCCTCCTTCTTTCCTCATCAGCTTCAGCCTCTGCATAACGCCAAACCGGTGCTGCTCATCCACGATCACCAGGCCGAGGTTTTCAAATGCCACGCGATCCTGAATCAGCGCGTGCGTCCCGATCACCAGCTGCGCGTTCCCCTGTGCGATGTGACGCCGCACGTCGCGCTTTCGGTCCTGTTCGAGCGAGCCGGTAAGCAGCACGATGCGGTAACCGGCCTTTTCCAGAATCTGACGCGCCGAAAAATAATGCTGCTGCGCCAAAATCTCCGTCGGTGCCATGAACGCGACCTGGTATCCGTTTTCGATGGCGATGATTGCGGCCTCGAAGGCAACGATCGTTTTCCCCGACCCGACATCGCCCTGCAGCAAACGCCGCATGGGATAAGGCGTTTGCATGTCGGCCGCAATCTCCTTTAATACGCGCTTCTGCGCCGCCGTCGGATGAAAGGGCAGGATCTTCTTGATCGCCTGCCGCGCGGTATCGTTGATCTGGAAAGCGATCCCGGTTTGCGCCTTTTGCTCGCGCCTCCGCAACTCAAGCCCCAACTCGATGAAGAACAGCTCGTCGAAGATCAGCCGGATGTGCGCCGCCGTCCTCGCCGATTGCAGATCGGCGAAGCTTTCGCCGGCGTCCGGCCAATGCACCTTCCACAACGCCTCACGCGGAGACACCAAGCTCAGATGTGCCCGCACCGCCGCCGGGATCGGATCGGGGAGATCGGGATTCAAATTCTCCAGCGCCCAGCGGATTATGCGGCGAAACCAGCGCGGCGTCAGCTTGCTCTGGCCAGCGGATTCGTAGATGGGGACAATTCGTCCGATCTCCAGCGACGCGGCGGCCTTTTTCTCGGCTTCATCGGCGCCGCCCTCCTCGTTGATGTCTCCCAGAATTTCGAATTGCGGCTGCATGATCTGCAGTTGCCCGTCGCGATCCGCTTCGACTTTGCCGTAAAGCGCAATCATTTGTCCGGCCTGAAATCGGCCTTGCAAATAAGTGGCGTTGAACCAAAGGCACTTCAACCGGCTGCGCCCCTGGCCAACTGTCAGCTGAAAAATGGGCATGCGGCGCGTGCGAAACAGGCCGGAGTTGCGCACTTCGGCGACCACGGTGGCCATCTCGCCCGCACGCAGCTCGGCAACCGAGCGTGGGTTCAGACGATCTTCATAGCGAAAGGGCAGATAATGGAGCAGGTCGTCCACCGTCTGGACCCCCTTAGTGGCGAGCACCTCAGCCAGGCGCGGGCCGATGCCTTTCACATACTGCACAGGTGTAGACGGTTCCAGCATCTCAGGGGATGTTAGCAGGAACTCAACCGCCGGTTGACGGTCCTGGAGCGGAAATGGACGGCAGAAAAGAATCGATGGCCAAGCGCACTACACTAGGCAACTTCCTGGATGCGCTCGTGGCCGTGCTCGCCGGCAACGCCATTTACTTCCTGCTCATGCCGCACCTTCCGCGCGTCATGCGCCATTCGCTGTTTATAGAAGACTGGGGACTGCTGGTCGACTTCGCCATTTGCACGATCGTTTTCGCAATTGTAAAGATCGCTCGCAGGTGACCTGGCGTCCAAACCCGCACCCGCCTCACCTCGGACGCATCCAAACTGAAAAACTCAGCCAGCCCGGCAACAAAATTGCGAATCGGGTGCGTTAACTCACAACCGCCTTCTTCCCAATCGCCACCGCCGCGATCTGCGCCACGTCCAGCAACTCGGGCGGCGTTTGCGATGCCGCAGCCAACCCATCCCGCAGCATGGAATTGCAGAACGGACAAGCCGCCGCCACCACGCTCGCTCCAGTTGCCACTAACTCCTCGGCGCGTTCGCGGTTCACCCGCTTGCCCGACTCTTCTCCCAGAAACATCAACCCGCCGCCACCGCCGCAGCAAAAGCCGCGTTCGCGCGCCCGCGGCGGATCGACCACCTGTCCGAAGCGCGCAATCACATCGCGCGGCTGGTCGTACACGCCGCGATACCGTCCCAGATAACACGCGTCATGAAACACCATGCTCTTCTGCTGATCGCGATCCAGCGGCAAACGATCCTGAAAACGCGCGATCAATTCGGTGTGGTGTTCGATGTCAACCGCTCCGCCATGCTCCTTCCAGTCCACGCCCATGGTGCGCACGCAGTGCGGGCAAATCGAAACCATCTTCTTCACACCCGCTTCTCGAATCTGCTCCAGATTGGATTGCGCCAGCTCGCCGAACAGATAGTCGTTGCCCAGTCGCCGCGCCGGATCGCCATTGCATTTCTCCTGCTTCAGCACGCCGAAGGTGATCTTCAAGTGACGCAGCACCTCGACAAATGCCAGCAGAATCTTGCGGCCATTCGGATCGAACGACCCCAGGCATCCCATCCACAGGCAGTAGTCCTGCGTCCCATCAAAGTACGGCAGCCCGCTTTTCTCGATGAATTTCTCGCGATCGGACGGCGGAAATCCAAGGGAGTTCCCTTGACGCTCCAAAGTCACGAACAGCTCGCCGCCGTGGCTGTTCTCCCACTTGCCGGTGTTTACCGCGCCACGCCGCAATCCCACAATCAGCGGCAAATGCTGGATGCCGACAGGACACTGAAATTCGCACGCGCCGCACGTCGTGCACTGAAATGCCGCTTCCATCGAAAGATGCTTCCCGAGCAGCGGCTCCGCGCTCTTCGGCCCAAACTCTTTCAAATACTGCCGCGCGCCCAAAATGATTTCTTTGGGATTGAGAATCTTGCCCGTGTTGTTCGCCGGACAATGCTCGGTGCAGCGCCCGCATTCGACGCACGTGAACGCCTGCAAGGCGGCGATCTGCGTCAGGTCCTTCCCCGTGTCGAGCCCGAAATCCTCGTCGCCGACCAGCGGCGGGATTTTGCTGAAGCCGTCGCGCTCCAGAAACACCGTCAGGGGGCTCAGCACGAGATGCATGTGCTTGGTGCTCGGAATCAGCGGCAGGAAAAGCAGCAGCACCAGCGTGTGCGCCCACCAGAATGCCCACCCAGCCGTGCTTCCTTCCGCCACCCAGAAGCGGGCCAGGTATGTGATCATTAGGGCGAAAATCAGGAATGCGATCAGTCCCGATTCCGGCGAGAGCGGCTCCAGCCATTTGGGACGGATCACAAACCTTCGAAAGGCCAAGCCCGCAATCGAAATCGCAACGGCCACGGCAAACACGCCCGCAACCATGAAATAAAAGCGCGAGAAGCCGCCATCGGACAGGAAGCCGACGCCGAATCCTTCGGCAAAGTGGTTGACGGTGACCAGCGCGAATACGCAAAAGCCCCAAAAAACCAAGGCGTGGGCTAGGCCGGGCAATGGCCTTTGTGCGATCACTTGTCCCTGCGCCACCACTTCCCACAGCACTTTGCGAATGCGCGGGCCCACGGGCGCCAGATGAAAGTCGGCATCGGGCTTGGCCGCCAGAATAATGCGGAGCGCAGCCAGAAACTTCCGCAGAAATAGCGATAACGAAACGACGATGACAACGAGCAGGACCACACGTCCCGGCCAGTTCATAACGGTGTCTCCAGGCAACGGGACAGTCTAACCCAGCCGGCCCACAGTGTGTGGATCATACAGGTCGAGTAAGATGGCCCTTCGGAGGCCACTATGGCTACTCGCGCTTCCATGCTGCCGGCAGCAGCCTTTGACTTCATGATGGTCTTCGCGCAACAACCGGTTCCCAGGCAGTCCTTAAACGACCAAGCCCAGGGGAAGTGACCATCGGCTAAGCGGTTCTAAGGTGGCACTGGCTCGCCCTTTCAACCCGGTATATACTTGCCCCGTACTTTGGTTGGAGCCCGGTGCATCTGGCCGGGCACGGAGCGCGTTTTATCTCTCATACAGCTCCGAAATAGAACGCTAGCACTGGGGTTTTACCTCATCTAACCCAAGTGGCTGGCGCGGGCCGGGGACACGCCAGGCGTGGCTCTGCCCGATGGAGGTATAGCTGTGGACGTCGTTCTCATACGCTTTCTTTTTGTTCTTATCGTTGGCGTCATCTGCTTTCTCATCCGTCCGTTTAACCTGCCTTCCAATCTAGACGCCGGCGTTGGCGTGCTGATCGGCTGCGCCATCATCCTTTTCGAATGGCGCCTGCGCGTGATGAGCCTCAAGCGCCTGATCGGCGCAGCCATCGGCAGCGTCCTCGGCATCATCGGCGCTTACTTTTTCGCGCTCGTCATCCGCAACAGCCTCCCCGCCAGCCCAACCCAGAGCTTCCTGCAGATCATGGTCATGCTGATCATGGCCTATGTCGGTTTGGCGGTCGGCTCCAACAAGGGCGACCTGCTCAATCTCGCCGCTCTCGGCGGCATCTTTGGCGGGGAAAAGACGGGCAAAAAGAGCTATAAGATCCTCGACACCAGCGTCATCATCGATGGCCGCATCGCCGATATCGCCGAAACCAGCTTCCTCGACGGCATCATCGTTATCCCGCAGTTCGTGCTCCGCGAACTGCAACTTGTGGCCGATTCCGCCGATTCGCTCAAGCGCAACCGCGGCCGCCGCGGCCTCGACATTCTCCAGCGCCTGCAGAAGACCACGACGCTGCAGATCCAGATCGTCGAAGACGATTTCCCCACCGTCCGCGAAGTCGACATGAAGTTGATCGAACTCGCCAAGCTCTACGAAGGCAAGATCATCACCAACGACTTCAACCTGAACAAGGTCGCGCAACTCCAGGGCGTGGCCGTGCTCAACATCAACGAACTGGCCAATTCCCTCAAGCCGATCGTGCTTCCCGGCGAAATCATGCGCGTCTTCATTCTGAAGGAAGGCAAGGAATACAACCAGGGTGTAGCCTACCTCGATGACGGCACCATGGTCGTGGTCGACAACGCGCGCAAAATGATTGGCAAAACCATCGACATCTCCGTGACCTCGGTTCTGCAGACGACCGCCGGCAAAATGATTTTCGGCAAGTGGGATGAGCGTGCGGCCAGCCGTCACGATTCCAAGGCATCCACGCCCACGCCAGTTGTCGTGCCCCAGACCGCTCCCGCCGGACCGGCGTCCGATCCGGGGAAGAAGATCGCGCCGCTTCCCATCGACCGCGCCGCGGATTGAGGTCCTGTACTATACTGATCGCCCCATATGAAGGTATTCGTCATTATCCCGGCGGCCGGACTCGGCACGCGCATGGCTCCCGCCTCCGGCAGAACCAGAAAAGAATCGCCCAGCAAGCAGTTCAAGGAACTGGGCGGTGTCCCGATTCTGGTCCGCACGCTGCGTAAGTTTGCCGCCACGCCCGCCGTTTACGAGATTGTCGTCGCCTTGCGCAAGGACGAAATCTCCCCCTTTCGCACCCAACTCGAAAAGCAGTACCCGGAAATCCTCAACAAGCGCCTGCAGCTGGTGGAAGGCGGAGCGCATCGCCAGAACTCCGTTGCCAACGCAATGGCAAAGATCGCAGCCGATCCCGCGGACCTTGTGCTCGTGCACGATGCCGTTCGCCCCTTCGTGACGCCTGACATCATCAAGGACGTGATCGCCGCCGCGCAGAAGCACGGCGCTGCCATCGCCGGCTGGCCGGCCGTCGATACCGTCAAGCAAGTTGATCGCACTGCCGAGGGCGCTGTCATCAAGACGACCATTCCGCGCGCGGGAGTCGTCATGGCGCAAACGCCTCAGGGCTTCCGCTACGATATTCTGAAAAAAGCATTCGATGATGCAGCAGCCGATGGCTTTCTCGGCACCGATGAAGCTTCTCTCATCGAGCGCGCCGGCTTGCCCGTGGCCGTCGTCATGGGCTCGGCCAGAAACATCAAGATCACAACTCCGGCCGACATGGAACTGGCCGAGTTTTATTTGAGCAGTGGATAACCGATCTCCGTTGCTAAATTCTCACCGCCGAGACGCCGAGGTCGCAGAGAAAGGCGAAAAATGGATTCTCGGCGCTCTCTGCGTCTCGGCGGTGGAACTTGGTTTTCACTGGCCACTAACCACCAACTATGAATGCGCAACTCCGCATCGGCTACGGTTACGACTCGCACGAGTTCAAGACTGGGATTCCGCTCATCATCGGCGGCATCAAGCTTGCCCACGACAAAGGGCTTGGCGGACACTCCGATGGAGACGTTCTGCTCCACGCCATCACCGACGCGCTGCTCGGCGCGATTGCTGCGCCCGACATCGGCGCGCTTTTCCCGCCCTCCGATCCGCAGTGGAAGGGCGCCGATTCCGCCGTCTTTCTCCGCGAAGCTCTCAAGCGCGTCGCTGCCGCTGGCTATGCGCTGGTCAACCTCGATTCGACGCTGATTCTCGCCGCGCCCAAAATCGGCCCGCACGCCGCGACAATTCGCAAGCATGTCGCCGAACTCTGCGGCATCGCCGAAGATTGCGTCGGCCTCAAAGCGAAAACGCCCGAAGGCACGGGGACCGATAACGCGGCCATTGCGCACGTGTCGGTGCTGCTGGGCAGAAAAAAATGAGGCAACGCTGAGCAAAGCGGTTCCACTGGAGCATTTCTTTCGCCCCTCCGGGGCTTAGTTATGTGAGGCCGATTCTGTCCCGCGGCTTGCGCCCCTTCGGCAAGCTCAGGGCGCGCTGTGGGCTGCGTTCTTGCGCCGCTTCGCGGCTTCTTTCTACTTCCGGGCGGCTTCCACGAAGGCCCTGAAAATTGCGTGCGCTGACTCCGCCACCTCCGGCCCATCGTTCACCGAGCGCTCCGGATGCCACTGCACGGCCAGCACAAAATGATCCGGCGCCGTTGCCTCCAGCGCCTCGATCACTCCATCTTCCGGCGAGCGCGCCACCACGCGCAGACCCTTGCCAGCGGCCTCGGCCGACTGATGATGCGACGAATTCACCGCGACTGGTTCGCCGTTGCGAGCGCCCACAATTTCCGCCAGCTTCGATCCCGGATCGATTGTGACCGTGTGCGCGTTCGCAACCGCTCGCCCCGCGCTGTGATTGATCGCCGACTCGATATGCTGCACCAGCGATCCCGCGCGGTATACGTTCAGCGACTGCAATCCATAACAGATCGCGAGCACGGGCTTGCGCGAGCGGTAGGCGTCGTCGAGCAGCAGGCGGTCCAGGCCGTCGCGCTTCGCATCCGTCTCGGCCGTTTTCGGATGGCGGGCGGCACGATATTTCCCGGGATCAATGTCGGCGCGGCTTCCCGGCAAGAGCACGGCGTCGCAGGTCGCGAGCGTCTTCCTTACTTCTTCCGCAGTCTGATCGAAGTCGATGCGCACTGGCTCGCCGCCCGCTCCGCGCACGGCGTTTTCATATTGCGGCACGGCACACTCGGCGTACTCGCGGTCGCCCGAATGCGGCATCGGAATGGCAATGCGCGGCGGATTGTTGAGTGATTGAGTCATTGAGTCATTGAGCGATTTAGTCATTGGATCTTTGAATCATTGAAGTCAAGATCAAATGAATCAATGATTCAATGTCTCAATGTTGAAATGTCTCCTCGATGGCGGCCAGCGCTTTGCGCTGGCGGTAATTCCGGATCTCCACCGTCAGCATCACAACTAGCACAATCGCTCCCACGGTGATCGCGAATGGAAATGCAATGTGGCGATAGGCATACTGCAAGTTCGGCGCCACATGCTTCACCTGCGAGTAGACGATCGTCCCAAGAATGCTCAGCAGCAGCGCGACCGCAAACGCGAGCAGCGTCAAAAGAAACGTGACCAGGAACGCGCGCACCGGAACTCCAATCCAGCGCGGCCGCGGTGATTCGGCTTTAGGCATGATTCCAAATTACACCAAGTCAGGCTACAGGAAGTATGCGGCTGGACGGGAGGCGCCCAGCCGCGATTGCAGCCATACCGCAGAAAATCTGAACCAGACTACGGACACGTTGTGGCAGAGGCGTTCAGCACCGTGTTCGGAAAATAAACGTCTGTGCCAGAAGCGTTGCTCGTGGAAATTCCGCAGCTCGCTTCATTGATCGTGTTCTTGGTGACGTTATTGGTGCCACCGCCGGGCGGTGCTCGAGTTGTAGCCCTGGAAGGCCATATTTCCAGCGGGTCCTCCCTGGTTCACGTTCAAGACGTAATTGACTCCATAGTAGAGCGTCTGATACGCGCTGCTATTGAAGTTCGAGTAATCGTAAAGGGCCAGTCCAGCGGTTGGATCGCCGCCGGCCTGCCCCAGCGTGACACCCCTCGGCGGCGTGTATCCCATGGTGTAATTTTGAGCGAAAAGGTAAGGGACTGCGAACAACATCGCAACCAGGCTTGCACAGAAACATAGTCTCTTCATGGTGGTCTCTCCTCAGATTGAAGGTTTGAACTTCGTGCACGCAACGGATCCTCCCCCACGGATGGACCGGCAAGATTGTCACGGTTAAGCGCGCGAGTTGTATCCGAAGTTGTGCGGGCCGGCAACGACCGTGGTGAGTAGACGAACGGCCTAGCACGTGTCTGGTTGGTCCCTGGTTTCCAGCGAGGCCACATTCTGGACAGCCCTAATTCCGTTCCAATTCCGGAATCGATTCATCACAAATTCAATGTGTCCCACGTCATAGACAAGCCCTCCTCAGACGAGAAAAAATCGTTGAGCAAGATTTCGGTATCTGCGGCCGGTCAAGAAACGCCGTCGCGAATGCCGCAGAGCAACAGCGTAACGTGGGGGAATCAATTCTAAGTACTGATTAATCAAGACTTTACCCGTAACTCCCTTCGCCTCAAGACTTTGCCGGGAAAAATCCCCCAAAGTCCTGATTTCATTAGCTCGACACAGGGAGGGGGAGGGCGTCCCCAAAAACGCGTCGACGCAGTTACTGAGAACTGGGAACCGAGAACCGAGAACTGAGAACTGAGAACTATTTATATAAGGAGCACTCATAATGGAATCCAATCCATCACCACAATGTCATCACATCAAAACCAGCGGCGTCCGTTGCGGTTCGCCCGCTCTGCGCGATAGAAGATACTGCTACTACCATCAGCGCTCGCGCCCGCTTCTCCTTAATTTTGCGAGGGAAAATGAAAACCCACAGTTGTTCTCTTTGCCCGTTTTCGAGGATGCGCATGCCATTCAATTCACTCTCCGCAATGTTGCGCACCGCCTGCTCGATGGAGCCCTCAGCCACAAAACCGCCGGACTTTTGTTCTACGCGCTCCAGATCGCGTCTTCGAATCTGAAGCAGATGAAAGCCGAAACGCCGCAACCAGACCAGGTTGTCGTCGACCCTCCCAAACTAAGCGAAATCGCGCGTCAGGCGCCGACCGCCGAAGCCGTCCCGCTAAACTCGCACACCCCGCGCCTCACGTATTATCCGGAAACACCGTCGACAAAAGACGAATACCGCGACGACATTAAGCGCCAGGCTCGCGAGATGTACGAGCAACTAGCCTTCCAGACCCGAGAAGAGAAACGCAAAGCCAAAGCTGGAAAAAACGAGACATCGAAACCCAGCGACAGTTCAGGCCCGAACGACGGCCTTCCGCCCGGCACAATCCAGGCCTGCGCCAGAAGCCGCCGCCGCGCAGAAAGACCAAGATATGTGAACTAAGCCGAAAACCGAGTGCCGAAAGCTGAGACCTGAGACCACTGTTTCGATACGCTACAATACCCGCATGTCGCAAACTGCTTCGGCGATTACCCGCAGCCCCGCGGAGATCGTACAGTCGAGCCCGGTTTCGCAGGCCGCCAACGGGATCTGCTATGCGCGCTCGGGCGAGGTCACGATCGCCGAGAACGATCTCGACCGCATGATTGCGGCCGTGCCGGCGCCGATTGCGGCGGCGCTTACGCGCAAAGCTTACTACTTTGTGCCGCTCACGGTGACCCAGGGCGACGACACCGTGATTGCCGACCGCTATGACGTGGTGCTGAGCGACAGCGCGGTTTGCCATCGCAACCTTAATATCGGCGATGCGCAGTGCGTGTTCATTTCGACGCGGCTGATGGACGACAAGTTTTCGGTGGCGTTCGAGTTCTATATCAACGTGGGACATGCGCTGGTGGAGCGCGCGGGAGTTTCGGCGGCGTTTGCCGATGTGGCGTGGCAGCAGGTGGAAGCGGGGGTGCGGGGCGAGACTTCGCTGGATGCGTGGGAGGCGCGCAAGTTCGCGACGGCGCACGGGCCAGACGCGGAGAAATATAAGAACGAATATCTGGCGGCGAGTTTTGCGGATGCGATTTCGATCTACCTGCTGGCGATTTATCTGGATGTGGATTACTACGATCTGCGGGAGAGGGATTATCCGCTGCTGGCGCCGGCTGCGATGGCGGAGAGGTTGCGGAAGATTGCGGAGATTTTCCCGCCGAATGCGGGGTTCGAGTTCAATATTTATTACCGGCGGCGGGGGTAGGCAGTGTGGCGCGGACACTCTTGTCCGCGAAAGGCATAAATCGAATGATAATGTTCGATTCCCGAGACCAAGCCTATAGCATCATCAGACCCACGCTTTGCGCGGACAGGAGTGTCCGCGCCACACGAACTTGGAAGCGAGAGCGCGCACCTTCGTACCTTGGCTTCGAGAAAGATTCGGCTTATTCTTGAACTGATCCCACGGACCCAGGTTTTTATTTGGCAATGATTTCACTTCGTCTCTATGCATTGGTGGTGTGTGCGGCTGGTTTGGCCTTTGGCGGTTACGCCTTGCTGCGCCGTAAACCCAAGACGGCCGAGGAACTGGAGCGCGAGCGCCGGATCTGGCTCAACACCGTGGGGCGAATCACGGATGGAACCGTGATCGACGTGCAGGAACTTTCCGACCACGCGCAGCACGATGCGACGATGTTGATTTATCAGTACGACGTGGCGGGGGTTTCGTACGAGGCCTCGCAGGACGTTACCTATCTTCGGCAGTGGATCAATCTGCATTCCTGCCGGCTGGGACTGCCCACTTCAGTGAAGTACGATTCGCGGAATCCGGGGAACTCGATGGTGATTGCCGAGGGGTGGATTGGGCTGCGGCAATAGTGTTCTGGCGAATTTCCTACCGCTTCTGCCTTCTTCTCGCAATCAGCGTTCGCGCGCTTCGAGAAGCCTTTTGATGTGTCCGTGGGAACTCGTCTTCCGCCCCTCCGGGGCTTGATCGTTTTCCATTTGCGCCGCTTCGCGGCTGCGGATTGCGAATAATTCGTGTGAAGGATTGAAAGCCAGTTCTCAGACCTTAGAAGAGGCTTGGCCAGAGCGCTACCACTACCAGGTAGGCGACTTGGGCGGTTGCCAGGGCGATCCAGATGCGCTTACGGATTTTGGAGCGGCGTATATCGCGCAGAAGATCGGCAGTGGTGGGATCGGCGGGCAAAGCTCTCTCGGGTTCTGTGGGCGCGGGTGTTGGTTTGGGGACAACAGTCCGCGACGCTTCGACCGGCTTCAGCTTATCGGGATAGAAAACTTTGGGGCCGTCGACGACCTCCGACCATAGCGGCAAGAGGATCCACGACTTGGGAATGATGTCGGGAATGGGTTTGGCGGTAAGCTGAAGAGAGGGCAACGACTCCGGAGCGACGCGATCGGCGAGGTTGCGCAAGAGCGAGGCCCACCACATATGACTGAGCTGGTCGGTGATGAGTTCGCCGACATCGACGGGCTGGGATTCGAGCTCCAGGGGCGGCAGAATTTCGGGCGAGAGAACGTCGCCAATATTGGTGAAAACGGTGCGAAACCAGGGCAGGCTGAGCCGGTCGCCGAGCAAGAGGCCGACATTGACCGGGCGCGAAGTGAGTTGAAGAGGCGGTAATTTTTCGGGCGCAATGGTGTCGCGCAAATTGCCGACTAGCGAGCGCCAGAGCGGAAGGGTCAGCTCCGGGGGCGGAAGAAGCTCCAGAGGAATCTCGAGCGACAGCGCCGCGGCTTGCGGATCGCCATACCAGGCTTCGGCGGAACTGGAACGGTAAGACATAGAAAGGATGAGGCTCTTCTGTCTTGCGAGGACCTGAACAAAGACCTTCCCCACAGAACCGAACGATTTTTCAATCATAGCTTCTGCCCTGCTGATCTGTCACGTGCGACCGGAGCAGCTCCTTCACTAGAGCTTTTCTCGTTATGGTGTAGAGTGCAAGACCTCAGTGATTTCATGACGAGATCGGCTCCGGGGCCCGGGTAGAGTTGTTTTGTAGAAACGACCAAGGCTCGGGAGAAGAAGCCGACATGTGGCCGCTGAGATCGTACGCTTTGCGGGCAATGGGGGTCATCGGGCGAAAGAGCTAGTACCCACTTGGCGGCGACAGTAAATCTGAAAATGCTCTACAATAATTGTGGGGTGAACTTACCGCACGCGTCTAGTTTGGGGAGCGGGGTGCCGAGATTGGAACCCGAATTACTTCCGTAACCTTTCCTGATGTGACTGCCCACATCACAATGGAGCCGAAAGCCTTAATGGAACAAGCAAATGGTTACCAAGTGTTCCAATCCGTCATGCTCGGCTTCGTTCCGCTTCCTGCATTGCGGCAAACTATTCCACTTCGAAAAACGCCCCCTTCTCGCTGACAACGATGCGGCCACGCGCAAGCCTGCAAACAGCGCGGAGATGTACTGGCTTTGCGAGGTATGTGCGGCCGAATTTACGCTAGCCGCTGACGCGGAGCATGGCGTTCGTGTCGTTCCGCTGGCGCGCCGCGCATTTCGAGCAGCCTCATAGCTTGTCGGGAGAAGGCACGGCTTCGGAAGTGTAGGCGCCGCTTATGGAGTTCCAGCGAATGCGCAGGACGTCGCCGAACATGCGCATGCCGTCGCGGAATGGATGAAGGCGCGTGCCTTCGCTGTGCGCCCAGATGACCGGGACCTCCTTCACCACCAGGCCCATCTTCTTCGCCAGAAACAGAATCTCGGGATCGAAGCCCCAACGCTCGATTTTTTGCAGCGGAAAAACGCGCTGCGCTGCTTCGCGGCGAAAGGCCTTGAAGCCGCATTGCGTATCCGCAAAGTTCAGGCCGAGGATCACACGCAGCACAAGATTGAAGATGCGGCCCAATAATTGGCGGTAAAGCGGCTGGCGCTCGGTTTGCAGTTCGGCGCGGAGCCAGCGCGAGCCGATGGCGATGTCTGCGCCCTCGGCGATGGCATCGAAAAGGTGCTGCGCCTCGGTCATGGGAGAGGAGAGATCGGCGTCGGTGAACAAGCAGACATCGCCGCGGGCATCCAACATGCCGGCGCGGACGCTGAACCCTTTGCCATGGTTCTCGGGATTGTGGACGAGCCGGATTTGCGGATAGCGCGTGCCGTGCTCCCGAACGATGGAGGTCGTGTCGTCGCGCGATCCGTCGTCGACGACGACGATCTCCGCGTTCCAACTTTTCTCCCGTGAATAGCGCAGCACCTCATCGAGAGTCGGGCGAATGCGGACGCTTTCGTTGTAGGCGGGGATGATGATGGAGTAGGCCGGAGTCAAAGGTTTCAGGGTCTCAAAGTGTCAAGGTTTCAAGGTGGCCCCAGAGTTTCTATCACTTTGCGACCTTGAAACTCCGGAACTTTGAAACCTTGTAACTATGCTACCTGACGGCGCTTGTCGAGCATGAGGAAAAATTCGTCGACCAGTTCTTCATCCCAGAGGCCGGCTTTCGCCTCCTCGCGCATCGTGAAGGCGGCTTGCTCGTGCGCGAGGGCCGGCTTGTAGGGGCGAGCAGTGCGCAACGCGTCGTAGATATCGACGACCTGTAGAACGCGGGGAAGAAGCGGAATTTCGCCGGCTTTGAGGCCGTCGGGATAGCCGCTGCCGTTGGAGTGCTCGTGATGATGGCGAATAATGGGCAGCACCAGGCGCAGCGACTTCAACGGACGGCAGATCGCCTCGCCAACCACCGGATGCTGCTTCATGATTTCCCATTCTTCCGGGGTCAGGTTGCTGCCCTTCTTCAGGATTTCGTCGGGGACGCTGATCTTGCCGAGGTCGTGGAGATAGCCGCCGCGGCGGAGAGCGATCACGCAATCGTCATCGAGTCCGAGATAACGGCCGAGTTCACTGGCGTCGCGCGCAAGGCGCTCGCAGTGGCCTTCGGTGTAAGGATCACGCGCCTCGACGCTCAAGCCCAGCGTGCAGAGTACGGATTCTGCCGTTTCGAGTTCGTCGGTGAATTCCTTCAGCTTCAAAAGCGACTTGACGCGCGCAAATAGTTCCTCGGCGCTGACTGGCTTGGTCAGAAAATCGTCGGCTCCCGCGCCGATGGCCCGCAGGCGGTCTTCGTGGGCGTCGAGGCCGGTGATCATCACGATCGGAATCAGACGGGTTGCGGGATCGTCCTTGAGCTCGTGGCAAAGTTCGTAGCCGGTTTTGCCCGGCATGACGACGTCGAGCAAGATGAGGTCGGGCGGATCGCTGCGGATGTGCTCCTCGGCATCGGCGGCGCTGGATACGATGGCGGCTGCATAACCGCGCGTGGCGAGCAGTTCGCGCAGGAGTTCGGCATTGAGCCGGTGGTCGTCCACTACCAGAATGGACTGCTTGCGGCGGCCGGACACCACCTCACCCATAGCAGAGTAAGAACTGGAGCGCGGAGAAAGGATTGTCCGGGGGCGACGCGGAGGAACGTTCATCACACGACCTTGTAATAATTCTAGCTGATATCGCGCCGCCCTGATGGTCAAAACTGAACAATTCCAGTGGTCATCGGTCATGGCGGGCGGGGCAGAGTGGTGCAAGGCTTTTAGAATGAAGGTCTGCAAACTTTTGCCGCTGTTCTTTGCACTCGCATTTGCCTGCGAATGCTCCGCCGCCTCGAAGCCGCACGTTATTGCGTTCGGCAAGTGGACCGCTGCCAAATGGCCGAACGCGACCGGAGAAAAACTGCTCGACTTGAAAGTGCGACCGTTGTTCGTCGACACGCGGCTCAAAGAGTACACGACGGGCAATCCGCACGAACTGACCGACCGGCTGTTTGTGGTGCGGCGCGCATTTCGCATCAACGACGCGCTGCCGGCGGAAACTGCCGCTCGCTGGCAATGGCAACGCGGAGGCTGGCTGCTGGTCGATCGCCTGACCGGGCGCATCTCGCAATTGAACCTGCCTGAGTTCGATCCTTATTATTCGACGGCGAATTGGTATCGCGACTACGTTGCGTATTGCGGCGTCTCTGACGACGGCAAGAAACTGTATGCGATGGTGGCGCAGGTGGGACGCCGCAAACCAATTCTGAAAAAAGATGTAGGCGAGCCGGGAGGAGACGACGATCCGGATTCCGAATGCCCGCCCCCAGCCTGGGAGCGGAGCCCGATGCGCGTAACGTTCGTGCCGGACGTGGATCAGAAAGTCGTCTACTCGATTCGCAACCGCGTGGTGGACGTGGTGAACGACGCGGAAGAGGCGGAGGAATAAGAGAACGGAGAGTTCAATCTCCCGCAGCTTCGACCGCCGGAAGCTCTTCCGCCGCAACTCGAGTCGAGACCTTCGCGCTTGTCACCAGCACCACGGAAGCCACGATAATCGCGCTGCCGATCGCGATGTAGCGGTCAATGCGTTCGTGGAGAACGAGCCATCCGAGAAAGACAGCGACCACGGGATTGACATAGGCGTAAGTCGAGACCTTCGATGTGGGAACGTGCTGCAGCAGCCAAATGTAAGCGGTGTAGCCGATCCACGATCCGCAGACAACCAGATAGAAGATGGCGCCGAGGCCCCGCGCGGTCCAGACAACGGGCATGTTGCGCTCGAAGGCGAGTGCAAAGGCGAGATTGGCGAAACCGGCGAAGACGACTTGCCAGGCTGTGGAACTGAAAGGGTCGCCCGCAGCGGTCTTCCATTTCTTCGAGAGCACGGAACCAAGCGCCCAGCTCAGGGAACCTCCCTGCAACGCGATGGACCACCAGAATTCGCGGCGGCCGAAGGAAGTGGGCTGCACTAGAGTGGGCCAGATGAGAACGACCACGCCGAAGATTCCGATAACGAGGCCGATCTTGCCGCGGCGCGAGATGTGATGGTCGCCAAGCAACAGGCTGTCGAGGACGAGGAACCAGAGCGGGCTGACGGCGACCAGAAGCGCGGCAAGACCCGTCGGGACGATTTGCTCGGCATAGGAGAGCGTTAGATTGCCTCCCATGAGGAGGAGGATGCCGACGGCGGCGCAGTGGGCGAGTTGGCGCGCGGAGAAACGGATTTGACGTCCGGTGACAGCGCAGTAGGCGAGCATGGCGAGACCGGCAACGAGGAAGCGCGCGGCGCACATGTGGGCTGGTGGAATTTGTTCGACCGCGATGCCGATGCCCAGGTAAGTCGAGCCCCAGAAAACGTAGACCAGGCCAAAGGCGAGGATGATCTTCCATTGGCTTGTGGACGAAGTCGGCATAGGAATGGGCGCGGGAAAATTCAGGATAGCAGAGGGGAGAGATCATCTGGCGATCGGGTGATCGAGCCATCGGGTCTTCTTGCTTCGGTCATCCGTGGCGAATCAGAAACAAGCCCGCTGCAGACGTAAACGGAGCGAGGCTCGCTAGGCGGCGGACGAGATGCCTATTCCGCTTAGGATTTTGCTTGCGGCTTCGGTGCCGGAGCGGACGCAGTCGGGAACGCCGATGCCGCTGAAGCCGTTGCCGGCGAGGGCGAGGCCGGGAAGCTTCTGGCGCAGGGCCTCGATGCGCTGCAGGCGTTCGAGGTGGCCGACGGAATACTGCGCCATGGCGGCGCGCCACTTATAGACGCGGGTGAAGAGAGGTTGGGCGTCGAGGGCGATGATCTGGCGGAGTTCGTCGCGCACGATGCTTAGTATCTGATCTTCGGTGGAGTCGAGGATCTGCTCGTCGCGCGCGCCGCCCAGGAAGCAACGGACGATGGCGCGATTTTCCGGGGCGCGGTGGGGGAATTTGTTGTGGACGAAGGTGGCGGCGAGCATGCGGCGTCCGGCGCTGCGTGGGACCAGGAATCCGAAGCCGGGAGGAAGGGAGCGGCGGACTTTTTCGTCGTAGCCTAGCGTGACGGTGATCGACGAACTGTAGTTGATGCTCGCGAGTTCGGCTGCGAGATTGGCGTCGGCGGATTCGAGCACGGCGGCGGCGGCGCGAGCGGGCGCGGCGATGATGACGGCATCGAAGTGATCGGACTGGTATCCGGCGGCAACGGTCCAGCCATCATCTTGTGGGATCAGTGATTGCACGGGCGAGGATGTTCGCATTGTGGCGGGGTCGAATCGAGCGACGAGCGCATCCACCATTTGCTGCATGCCTTCTTTCAACGACGTGAACAGCGGGCGGGGTGGGGCTTTTGCGGCGGTCGCCATTCTCTTGCGTGCGGCTAGCATGGCGCGGCCGAGGCTGCCGTGTTTCGATTCCATGTCGGCGAAGCGCGGGAGCACGGCGCGGACGCTGAGGTCGGTTGCTTCGCCTCCGTAGACTCCGGAAAGGAGCGGATCGGCGAGCAGGTCGACCATTTCGGATCCGTAATGGCGCTCGACCATCTGGGCTACGGTTTCGTCGGCTTCGGCCTTATGCGGAGGATGGAACCACTCGGCGGCCATGCGTATTTTTGTGCGGAGGGAGAAGAGCGGCGAGAGCACCGTCGGCAGGATTTTCGTCGGCACCATGAACATCAGGCCGTCGGGCATGACGACGAGCTTGTTTTTGACGACGATGTAAGTTTTGCGGTCGGCGTCGTTGGAGCCGATGAGTTGATCGCCCAGTCCGATTTTGCGGCAGAGGTCGGCGGCCCAGGGTTTTTCTGTGAGAAAGGAATCGGGGCCGGCTTCGATTAGGCAGCCATCGGCGCGGTCGGTGACCATGACGCCGCCGAGGCGCGGGGCGGCTTCGAACAGGACGTACTCGATGTCCGCGCCGGACTGGCGTTTTTCTTCAAGCGTGAACGCGGCCGAGAGGCCGGAGATTCCACCGCCGATGATGGCTATGCGTGGCATAGGGTCGGTGTTCGTTTCTTGACTTCAGGCTTTCGGCTTCCGCCCATGCCCGGAGTCGGATTCTAGCGTGCGCTCCAGCTTTGAAAAGACCCCGACGAGGAATATTGATTCAACGAAGGCGATCGGAACAACATACAAGGTGCCCAGAATCAGACGCGGCAAAAGCTCCCCGAAAATCAGCCACATCGCAAAGGCGTGCCCAGTCAGGCATGTTACCCAGAAAATCCAGAATAGCCATGAGCCTCGCCACTTCCGGCCAAATATCAGAACGCCGAATAATGCACAAAAGGTCCACATGACTGCCGCATGCCATTTATGAGGAGCACCACCTCTGTCGAGGATGATTGCGGCAGCTAATACGAGCGCCAGGCCGATCCAACCGAAGATATCGTCGGTCCCCGCAATTGCTTTCTTTAGTGTCCTCAACCGTCATCTCCAGGGTTTGGCCGCTAAACGCCAGTCGCTCTAACACGGCTCCGCACCAACTCGGCCAGCGCCGCCGTCAATGTCTTCGATCCGTTCAGCGATTCGGCTCGCCATAGGCGCATGCCTTGTTTTTCTGCGAACTGTTTGAAAAAGATGTCGATGTCGTAGAGCACTTCTACGTGATCGCAGAGGAAGCCTACGGGGTGAATGAACACTCCGCTGTGGCCCTTGGCTTTGAGGCTCAGAATTGTTTCTTCTACGGTGGGCCCGATCCACTGGCCTCCGGACATGCCCTGGCTTTGAAAGGCGAAGGTCCAGGCATCATGAGTGAGGCCCGCTGCTTTCGCTACCAGTTCGGCGGTTTCTTTGGACTGGGCTTCGTAGGGATCGCCTTCGGTGATGGTGCGCGCGGGAACGCTGTGGGCGGTGAAGATGATGGGCAGCGTTCCGCCGTATTCGGCGTTGGCTTTGGCCCATCCCGCGCGCAGGTTTTCTGCGAAGGCCTTGGCCAGGAGCGGCTGGTCGTGCCACTCGTCCACGAAATCCAGTTCGAAATGCGCGACGTTCTCGCCGGTTACGGCGCTGCGATAGAGGCCTACGCTGGTGCGGGAATTTTGCGGGGCCAGGCAGATGGCGATGACGCGCTCGAATTTCTGGGCGGCGATAGCCTTGACTGCATCGGCGATGAAAGGCTTCCAGTTGCGCATGCCGACGAAAACGGGCAGGCGTAGCTCTTGCGAGAGTTGATCGGCTTGCAGAAGAGTCCAGCAGGTTAGCGGCGAAAAGCCGATAAGCGAATAGCGATGGCGGATTTCTTCGACGACCTGCGGCGGGAGTGGGCGTCCTCCGGTGACGTAGCGGAGGAAGTCCGGGATCTGGTCGGGGTTTTCGGGGCTGCCGTGGGCTAGGAGGAGGACGGCGGTTTTCGCGGGGGCGGGAACGAAGGAGCTTACGCGGTTGGCGCAGTAACAGGCGGCGCCGAGTTGCAGCGGACAAGTGCTGGTCATGCGGCGGGCGTTCCTTTCTTCTGTCTTTGTCGTTGAGTGCACGGGGAGAATTCCCTGAAGCGGCGCGGAGCGCGTTGGGGGAATAGGGGTCCGGAGCTCCCTCGACTGCGCTCGGGATTTCGGCGCGCGGCTCGGACGCCGCGCAACGCCTCAACTTCGACTCGCGCTCTGTCGCTTCGCTCCGACGCGCTTCGCTCAGGATGACAGGTCATTTCTTTAGATCCAACTTTGGAGATCCTGATTCGTGATGCACGAGTTTGAAATCTGCCGAGTGCTCGCGGATGTACGCGCACAGGGACTTCACGTTCTCCACGGGGGTTTCGGGGAGGATGCCGTGGCCCAGATTGAAGATGTGCCCGGGCCGTCCGGCGGCGCGCCGTAGAACGTCCTCGGCGCGAGACTTCAGCTCGTTCCAATTGGCGAAAAGCAGGACTGGATCGAGGTTGCCTTGTACGGCGCCTTTGTTGCCTAGGCTCTGCCAGCCGGTGTCGAGCGGAATGCGCCAGTCTAGGCCGATCACGTCGGCAGCGGTCTCTTGCATCGACGGAAGCAGCGTTGAACTATCGGTGCCGAAATAGATGATGGGGACGCCGGATTTCTGCAGGCGTTTGACGAGCGCAGTGACGTGCGGCAGAACGTAGTGGCGATAGTCTTCGACGCTGAGGCAGCCTACCCAACTGTCGAAAATCTGAATGGTGTCAGCGCCGGCGCGTACCTGCTCGGCGGAGTATTCGGCGGTGACGGTGACGAGCTTGGTCATCAACTCGTTCCAGGCGCCGGGCGCGGAGTACATCATCTTCTTGGTGTGGATGTAATGACGCGAGCCGCCGCCTTCGATCATGTAGCTGGCGAGCGTGAAGGGCGCGCCGCAAAAGCCGATAACGGGAAGGCGGTCGCCGAAATGTTTGCAGACTAGCTTGATGGCTTCGGAGACGTAGCCTAGCTCAGCGGCGCGGTCGGTGCGGAGACGGGTGATGTCCCCGGCGGTGCGGACGGGCTTTTCGATTTTCGGGCCTTCTCCGGCGGCAAAGTGAAAGGGAAGGCCCATGACTTCGAGGGGAAGAAGAAGGTCGGCAAAAATGATGGCGGCGTCAACTTTCAGGATTTCAGCCGCTTCGATGGTGACCCGGGCTGCGATTTTCGGCTGCTTGCAGATTTCGATGAGCGAGTGATGCTTGCGGACGGCACGGTATTCGGCCATGTAGCGTCCAGCCTGGCGCATCAACCAGATGGGAGTGCGTTCGGTGGGCTGGGCCTTGGCGGCGCGGACAAAGAGAGAGTTGGGAGCGGACATGAACCTTCCAATTTAGCATTTTTCGAGTGCAGGACGGCGGGACGCGGGCGCTCGCATTGAGTCTGCTTATTTTCGCGTGCCGGGCGAACATAGGAATGTGATGGCCGTCACTGGGGGAAGGTATGAATCGTGGCGTATTTTACTGGACTCGACAACCGGGGTTGGCGGAGTTGCGCAGTCGCCATACGCTTGCCAAGCGCCGGAATGGGTGTAGGATGGGTCGATTTTGAACTCCCATAAAGGATTTCCTTCGAGGCCAAAAAAGTGAGGTGCCTAGTGAAACGAGCGAGCTTGATTGCGTTGCTGTTGTCTCCATTCTTTGTAGCTGCCGGCTTTGCCCAGACGATCACTCTCGGGTTCACGGTGTCGAGGACGGGCGCCCTGAATGTGGACTCCCTCGAACAATACCGGGGATTCGAACTTTGGCGCGACACGGTGAACGCTGCGGGCGGGATCAAGGCGGGCGGGAAGAGCTACAAAGTACAGTTTGCCAGTTACGACGACGAGTCGAATTCCAAGCGCGTGCAGCAGCTTTACACCCGCATGATCCTGGAAGACAAGGCCGACTTTCTATTCAGCCCTTACTCCTCCAGTTTGACGGCCACGGCGGCGATCGTGACCGAGCAGTACGAGAAGATCATGCTCACGACCGGCGCTGCTGAGGAAAAAACCTACAAGCTGGGCAATCAACATCTTTATCAGATGTTCGCGCCGGCCACGCAATACCTCACGGTGGCGCTGGACGCGCTGAAGGCCAAGGACCCGAAAGCGACGGTCGCATTCGTTTATGAGGATGCGTCGTTCTCCGTCGCGGTGGTAACTCCGGCAAAGGCCTACGCGCAGCAACTCGGGTTCAACGTTGTTTTCACTGAGGCTTATGCTCCCAACACCACCGACTTCAGCGCGATCATCGACAAGGTGATCGCCTCGAAAGCTACTGTGTTGTTAGGCGGCGGACATTATGCCGATGGTTCGACGCTGGCGCGGCAGCTTTTCGGCCACAAAGTCCCGCTGAAGATGATTTCGTTGCTGGTTGCTCCCGACAGCCCGCAGTGGGCCGAACTGGGCGATGCGGCGGTGGGCGTGATCGTGCCGTCGCAGTGGGAACCGCAGTCTACATTTAAGGCGCAGTACGGGCCGAGCGGCGCTGACTTCGGCAAGGCCTACACCTCAAAATACAACGCACCTCCCAGCTATGAATCGGCGGGGGGGTACGCTTCCGGATTGGTGTTGCAACACGCCATCGAACAGGCGGGTGGAATCGATACCGCCAAAGTTGCGGACGCGCTGAATGCCACCGACATGACGACGTTCTACGGGCGCACGAAATTTTCTACGGTGGCAAGCGAACACGGACTGCAGGTGGGGCACGCTATTGTTCTGGCGCAGTGGCAGAAGGACAAGTCCGGCAAGCTGACAAAACAGGTGATCTGGCCGCTGGCGGGGAAGAGCGCGGAATTGGTGTACCCGATTCATTGAGGTTTTCGCAGAGTTTGACGGCGCGGGCGCTGCTTACGCGTCGTTGGTCGTTCGCGGTCTGCAAGGGCGACCGCTGGGCGCACGTTTGCCAACGACTAACGACTGCCGACTAGCGACCGTATGCTTTGCGGCGCAGAGGTGAAACATGTCCGGCATTCTTGCCTCCATGATTGATGGTCTGCTGATCGGCTCGGTCTATGGGCTGGCCGCGATGGGACTGAGCCTCATCTGGGGAGTCATGGACGTCATCAACCTGACGCATGGCGCCATGATTGCGCTGGGCATGTTTGGCATGTATCTGCTGTTTGGCGCCAGCGCTGCGAACCCTTACCTGTTGCTGATCCCCGTGATCGCGGCGGGGTTCTTTCTCGGCATCATTGTTTACTGGCTCTCGGTGAGCTGGGTGATCGATCGCCCGCAATTGATGAGCCTGCTGTCGACATTCGCCGTCAACATGATGGTGATCGGCATCGGCACGGCAATCTGGAGCACCAGCCCTTACAACGTGAACTTCAGCCTGCCGGGCATCACGGTGGGCGCGTACACGTTCACTGGAAACCACATCGCGGCGGCCGTCTCGGCTGTCGTGATCGCGCTGCTGCTGGAGCTGTTTTTGTATCGAACGCGGGCCGGTAAAGCCATTCGTGCAGTGGCGGACAATCGCGATGCTGCCGAGTTGATGGGGATTTCTTCGACGCGCGTGCTGATGGTGGCCTTTGCTATTGGCATCGCGCTGGCGGCGGCTTCGGGAGCGCTGGTCTCAACGCTGTTTCCTTTTACGATTCTTTCCGGAGCTGGTTACCAGCTGAAGAGTTTCGTCGTGACGGTTCTGGCCGGGCTGGGCAAGCCTTTCGGTGCGCTGGTGGCGGGCGTGCTCCTGGGGCTGCTGGAAGGGGCAGTGTCGCCGTTCATCGCCGTCAGTTGGATTCCGCTGATTGAGTTCGGGCTGTTTGTGGTGGTGCTGATTCTTTTTCCGCGCGGCATTTTCGGAAGGGCAAACGCATGATGCTGCGGCGGCCATTGTTCTGGATGATTCTGGTGCTGGCGGCGGTGTTCGCGTGGCTTCCGCAGCATGGCAATAACGTCGCCTTGCGCGAGGACCTTATTCTGGTTGCGGTCGCCATCATTTTGACCAGCAACCTGAACCTGATGATCGGCTACACGGGCTACGTGAACTTCGGCCACATCGTGTTTTACGGGCTGGGCGGATATGTGGGTCTATATCTGATGACGGTGCGAAGTTGGCACCTGATTCCGGCCGCGCTGACGGCGGGCGTGGCGGTCAGCTTGCTGGCGCTGCTTTTTGGACTCGGCATTCTCCGTCTGCGCGGCGCATATTTTGCGCTCGCTACGATTGGCGTGCTGGAAGCGGTGCAGGCATTCGTCTCCAATTTCGAGTCGTGGGGCAGATCGACGGGCATGTACGTTTCATTTGAATCATATGCGCCACTGGGTGGGCCCAAGCATGCTCTTTGGAGCACTTATTTCCTCGTTATTGCTGTGATGGCGTTGTCGCTGATCCTGAGCCTGGGGATTCGGCGCTCCAAATTTGGCCTTGGGCTGTTCGCGATTCGCGAGGATGAAGATGCTGCCATTGTCCTCGGTGTGAACGCTACTCTTTACAAGGCAATCATTTATAGCGTGTCGGCATTCTTACCTGCGGTAGCGGGCGCGTTGATGTTTTTCAAGAACGGTATGATCGATCCTTCGATCGCGTTCGAGTATATGCTCTCGCTCGAAGGCATCGTGATGCTGATGCTTGGCGGACAGGGAACGGTCGCCGGTTCCGCTCTCGGCGCCGGCCTCTACGAACGGCTGCGTTCTTACTTGCTGACTTCTCCGCGGCTCTCCGCGTTTCACCTGGTGATCGCGGGCGCCCTGCTGTTGCTGGTGATACGGCTTGCACCCGGCGGGCTGATCGGCTGGCTCTATCGGCTTGCGCCACGGTCCCGTGAGGTGATCGAATGAACGATCTTCTCCAAGTTCGCGGGATCAGCAAGCGTTTTGGCGGATTGCAAGCTGTTTCCGACGTGAGCTTCAATCTGGGCGAGGGCGAAATACTGGGACTGATTGGCCCCAACGGCGCTGGAAAAACGACTCTGTTCAATCTGGTGAACGGAGTTTTCAAATCCGACGCGGGAACCATTGCTTTTTGGGGAAAGGACATCACGGGCCGCTCGCCCGATCAGGTGGTTCATCTCGGCTTGGCGCGCACCCACCAGATCGTGCGCCCACTGAGCGGCATGAGTGTGCTGGAAAATGTGATTGTTGGCGCCTGCTTTGGCCGCGAGAAACAATCCATGCGCGAGGCTCGCACCACCGCGCTCGAAGTGCTGGAACG